>Ga0187827_10000302_pt1 | contig 79116 bp, 75 predicted proteins | sample ETNtaG_39_FD_167969 | JGI IMG/M metagenome (GOLD analysis project Ga0187827, IMG submission 167969) | Marine microbial and viral communities from oxygen minimum zone, Eastern Pacific Ocean - ETNP2014_SV_150_PacBio MetaG (Illumina Assembly) | ecosystem: Environmental > Aquatic > Marine > Hypoxic... | reverse complement strand
GCTTCAGCAACAGATCCTCTGCCCGGTCAAGTAATCCCGCCAGCAGGTAATCCTGAGCCAGTTCGAGCTGAACATTGAGCATGACATCTCTATCGAGTCGAGCATTCAACAGAATGTTCTCATGAACAACAACCGCCTTCTCTAACTCGCCACGCCTTCTCAACAGGCCACCCAGGGCAAGATGAGTCTCAAGCGTATCTTTGTTGACTTCCAGATCCTGGATAAATGTCGTCACTGCTCGATCTGGTTCTTCATTAAGCAGATAATTCAAACCCTGGTAGTAATTTGGTACAGCCGTATCGGCACTTTTTACACGCTCACGCCGCCCTATCCACCAGCCGATGCCGATCGCTGCAACAATGAGTATGTATAGCGGCCAAGTTTCCAATTATCTGTACCGTTTTGTTCTCTTATAGATTCTGTGTGTTGCCAGACTCAATCAAATAGTTTAAGTCGCTGAGTCTAACTCTGTTTCCTTTCCATTTTCAGCACGAGCCTGATCAATGGACTGATTTGTTTTATTAACCTCTGAATTTGCTTTCCTCACGGCCAATCTCAAACTGGTATTAACCCAGGTATTTATCAGCGCAGAAAACACGCCTCCCGCTACAAACGCCATTAGCACCCACCAGAACAACGACAACTCTGGCGTCGATACGTCCAGGAATGTCAGCGCCACTTTCTGGCTATTATCCGCAGCTGCTAATAATGCGAATAAGAACACCATCACAGCGACAACTTTGAAAACCAGACTTTTAATCAATTTCATCTGAAAACCAACTTCTCTAGACCGATGAGCCTGGCTCAACTGTCAAGAATATCTGCATATTGACAGATTATACCTGAACCGTTGCTTAATCAGACCTAAAAAAAGCGGTGTGCCTCATGGAGCCACACCGCTTTGTTCCAGCCTATAAGCCATCAATGCATACCAGGAACCCGGGATAGTCTTTCCGGACAAAATCCTGGCAAATGACTGAGATCTTCACATCCAATGGACGCACTGCCTGCTGCTATTAATCAGGTTCCAGGCGCACTGGTGCCGAATCAGGCAAGGCCGATTCAAACTCCGCTAACATGCCAAGATTGACCCGGTCTTTCAGCTCTTTACCAGGTTTGAAGTGCGGCACATACTTCCCTGCCAACGCCACCTTCTCGCCTGTCTTGGGATTTCGACCAATTCTGGGTTCACGATAATGAAGAGAAAAGCTGCCGAAACCTCGAATTTCAATTCGATCACCATCTGCAAGAGCATCCGTCATATGATCCAGGATCATCTTTACGGCAAGCTCAACATCTTTGACAGATAACTGGCTTTGTGCTGCAGCTATTTTCTCTATCAGTTCCGATTTGGTCATGAGAACCTAAAGCCTAGTCGGCACTACTGGGGCCCTGTCCCATTTGTTGTTTAATCAGGTCGCCAATCGTGGTTGGATTTACCTCCGCTTCACGCTCCCGATGCTCCTTTACGGCCATCTCTTCATCCGCCAGATGCTTCGCCTTGATAGAAACCCCCAGCACGCGATTCTTTCGACCTACACTGATGATTTTCACTTCGATGTCATCACCAACACTGACGGCGTTACGAGCATCCTCGACACGATCCAGGCTGATTTCCGAAGCTTTAAGTATTCCTTCAACCTCATCGGCCATCTCAAGTACCGCCTGTTTGGCATCCACTTCCTTGACTTTCCCTGTCACTATCGCACCACGCTCATTGTTTGCAACATAGTTGGTGAACGGATCTTCCTCAAGCTGCTTGAGTCCAAGCGAAATTCGCTCACGCTCAGCGTCGATTGACAAAATCACCGTCTCGATTTCATCGCCCTTGGTAAATCTTCTTACAGCTTGTTCACCCGGCTCATTCCATGAAATATCAGATAAGTGCACAAGACCGTCGATATTGCCTTCAAGGCCAATGAAGATACCAAAGTCAGTGATAGATTTGATGTAGCCCTTGATTCGATCACTCTTGTTATGCAGAGCCGCAAATTCTTCCCAGGGATTGCCCTGACACTGTTTGATACCCAGACTGATACGGCGACGTTCTTCGTCAATATCGAGTACCATCACTTCAACTTCATCACCAACCTGAACCACTTTGCTGGGATGAATATTGCGATTAGTCCAGTCCATTTCAGACACGTGCACCAGACCCTCAACACCTTCTTCCAATTCGGCGAAACAACCGTAATCTGTCAAATTCGTAACGCGAGCATTGGTTCGTGTTCCTTCCGGATATCGCTTGGTAATCGCAACCCAGGGATCTTCGCCTAACTGCTTCAGACCCAGTGAGACACGATTCCTCTCACGGTCAAATTTCAACACCTTGACGTCGATCTCGTCACCCACTGCAACGATTTCACTTGGATGCTTGATACGCTTCCAGGCCATGTCTGTAATGTGCAGCAAACCATCGACACCGCCGAGATCAACAAAGGCACCATAGTCAGTCAGATTCTTAACAATACCCTTTACGCCCTGGCCTTCCTGCAAACTCTCGAGCAGGGCTTCTCGTTCAGCACTATTCTCTTCTTCAAGGACCGAACGGCGAGACACAACCACGTTGTTTCGCTTCTGATCCAGCTTGATGACCTTGAATTCAAGTTCTTTACCTTCCAGGTGCTCAGTTTCACGGAGAGGCCGAACATCGACCAGGGAACCTGGCAGAAACGCCCGAACATCTTGAATCTCGACCGTAAAGCCTCCCTTAACCCGGCCACTGATCGTACCCTTAATGACATCCTGGCCTTCGTAAACGCGCTCCAGCATCTGCCAGCTCTCCGCGCGCTTGGCTTTTTCACGTGATAATCGCGTTTCACCAAACCCATCATCGACAGCATCCATTGCAACCTGAACCGAATCGCCAACATTGACTTCAAGTTCACCGGATTCATCTTGAAACTGTGCGCACGGAATCACGCCTTCTGATTTAAGGCCAACATGAACTGTGACCCATTCATTATCGATATCTACAACGACACCGGTGATAATGGAACCGGATTTCATATCGATGTTTTTTAGACTTTCTTCAAACAGCTCCGCAAAGCTCTCCTTTGTTTCGCTCATATGTATTTTTCCCGAGTCTCGCAACTCTCATCCGCTATACGTCTGTTCTACCCTCTATCGAAAGAAGAACAACCAATGCTCAGCGGGTCTTGGTTAAAGTTAGGACTTTGTCGCGATTCATTGGTTGGTTCCGCGATTCAGTCCGATATTTTCTGTCACTATTTCCAGAACCCTGGCAAACACTTCATCAGTGCTCAGTTCGGTACTATCAACAATGATCGCATCTTCAGCTGCTTTGAGCGGCGCGACCTCTCGGTTCATGTCCCGCTCATCCCTTTGCTGGATGCTCAGAAAAAGGTCGGCCACATTAACATTAATATCCTTACCTTTCAACTGCTTATAGCGTCTTTTGGCCCTCGCCTCGGCACTGGCGGTCAAATAGATCTTTACGTCGGCGTCTGTGAACACGACAGTCCCCATATCCCTGCCATCTGCAATCAGACCCGGAGGACGAATGCAATCCCTTTGAAGTTTTCTGATCGCCCCGCGAACCCTCGGGTAGGGTGAAACTCTGGACGCATCCGAACCTGCCTCATCGCTACGTATCTTCAGCGTCACATCCTGGCCATCCAACAGGATTCGAATGGGTTCTTCCGCATCATCCGTTGGTTCAAATTCAATCGATAAATCAGCTGCAAGCCTTGCCAGCTCTGGCTCTGCATCCAATTCAACATCATTCATGCGGGCTGCCAGACCAATCAGCCGATACAAGGCACCACTATCCAGAATATGAAACCCCAGGTGCTTGGCGAGTCTGTGAGTAATGGCCCCTTTTCCGGAACCACTAGGGCCATCTATAGCGATGACAGGTATCCTGTTACTCATCTGAACCTACTCACCTGAGCCGGTTCCATCAGGAACGTTTCTCCAGAATACTACTAAAGTGGTCCCTGGCCTGCTTTGCCCGTTGCAGCAGATCAAATAAATCACCTGTCCGATCCTGCTCAATTATTTCTCGCACCTCGGCCAGCTCAGCCATATATCGATCTAGAATCGTCAGCAAGGGGCCCGAATTGGACGTCAATATGTCCCGCCACATGGTAGGATCTGAGGAAGCAATACGAGAAAAGTCCCGCAATCCACCGGCGGCGTAATCGAAAATCTCAAGGCTGTCACCCTGCGAAGACAAGGTATCAATCAGTGCATATGCCAGCAGATGCGGCAAATGACTGGTTTGAGCAAGAACAATGTCATGATGGTCAACCTGCATGCTGCTCACGTCGGCACCAAAGCTTTGCCACATTTGAACCACACGAGAAGTCGAGTCCTCGAACGTGTTTTCCAGGGGGGTGAGGATCACCTGGTGTTGTCTAAACAGATCTGCATCAGCAGCTGCAATTCCATTCATTTCAGAACCGGCGATTGGATGCCCTGGAACAAAGTTGTTGGGGATCTTCCCGGCAACCTGCTTCAAACTATTGAGGACTTCACCTTTTACACTACCAACATCTGTGATGGCGATATGAGGTTGATCGAAACTTTCTTCTATCGCTGAGAAAACCTCCTTCATGGATAGTATCGGCACTGCCACTACAATCAATTCCGCTCCCTCAGCAGCATCTGAGACTGTTTCAGCAGCGTTATCGATTATCCCGAGATCCAGACCTGAAGCTGTATTTGAGACATCTATATCATAAGAAGAAACATAACAGCCTTGTTGGCGCAAGGCCGCGGCAACAGATCCGCCAATCAGCCCAAGTCCGATCACCGCTGCCCTGGAAACAACAGGATTTGTCATGCCAGCACTCGTTTCAGGCTCTCAATGAAACGCTCATTTTCATCAGGAGTACCAATCGTGACCCTCAAGTGGTTGGGCATCTCATAGACACCGATAGGTCTGACAATAACACCCTGGCTTAGCAGGACCTCGTATATCGGCATGGCATCTCGTCCGAAATCGATGCAGAGGAAGTTACCCACAGAAGGTATGTATTTCAATCCCATATCATCACAAGCCCGGGTCAGAACACTTATTCCCTGCCTGTTGACTTCTACTGATCGCTGCACATGTGCCTGATCATCCAGAGCAATCTCTGCTGCTTCAAGGGACATGGCATTGACATTGAAAGGCTGTCGAACACGATTCATCAAGTCAGCGATATCCGGATGGCTGACTGAATAACCTATCCTGAGTGCAGCCAGCCCGTACGCCTTCGAAAAGGTTCGAGTGACGACCAGATTGGGGTAGCGTTTGAAGAATTCAATACCATCAGGATAGTCTGGCTCAGTAACATAGTCGAAATAGGCTTCATCCAACACCACCAAAACGTCTTGACTAAGCTGACTAACAAAGTCTTCAAGCGATACCTTGTCTATCCAGGTTCCTGTTGGATTGTTCGGATTGGCGATAAACACCATTCGTGTTTTGTTGGTAACGCAGTTCAGGGTTGCTTCAAGGTCCTGATTGTAGTTCTTAGCAGGGACAACACGAAGATCAGCCCCGATTGCCCTGGTTGCAAGCGGATAAACAACAAAGGAATGTTGGGACACGATCGCTTCGTTGCCAGGTCTTAAAAATACCCTTACCAGCAGTTCCAGGACATCATTCGAGCCATTGCCTATTGTTACGCAATTTGAACCTACCCCCAGTCGGCTGGCCAGTTTTTCCTTCAAACGATAAGCGCTGCCATCTGGATAGCGCGCCAACTCCCTCATCACTTTCGCAAGACCGTCAACAACACTTTCACTGGGACCCAGTGGATTTTCATTACTGGCCAGTTTGACCACGTCAGTCAATCCCAGCTCTCTTTCCAACTCATCAACCGGCTTACCCGGTTGATAGGGCTGAAGTTCTTGAATTCCGGAAGATGCCAGAGAATAGAAGTCCTGGGTCTGATTATCAGAGAACCTAGCCATAGAATGCTCGTGGGTAACTGCCTAATAGCTTGACTTCCAGCGATTCACCGTCAATCTCGGACAGTACAGTTTTTGAGACTTCGTCGTCCTTGTGCCCTTCGAAATCGATAAAGAACACATAGGACCACATGGCGCTGCGAGAAGGTCGAGTTTCGATAGACGTGAGCGACACGCCATGGCGATGAAACGGTTCCAGTAGTTTGTAGAGGGCACCAGGTTGATTGTGAGCAGAGACCATAATGGAGGTTTTATCATTTCCACTGGGCCCAATATCCTCCCGTCCCACAACCAGAAACCGCGTTGTATTGTCCGATTCGTCTTCAATTTTTTTTGACAGAATTCTTAATCCGTAAACATCAGCTGCTATTTCACCAGCGATCGCTGCCGCATTGTCTTCCTCTCGCAATTTTTTTGCGGCCTCAGCATTACTGCTGACGGGAATGCGGGGTATTTTCGGCAAATGGCCGTCTAGCCATCGACGACATTGCCCAAACGTCTGCTGATGCGCATAAATCCGCTCTATGTCACTCTCCGCAACATCAGCGCCTACCATCAGGCAATGATGAATACGCAATTCAACCTCGCCACATATTCTTAACGATGAATTAATAAAATTATCGAGGGTATGACTCACCACGCCTTCTGTCGAATTCTCAACAGGCACCACACCATAGCTACAATTCTCTGATGTCACCTCCCGAAAAACATCATCTCCCGTCACCACTGGCATACCAATCACCGCGTGACCGAACTGTTTCTGTGTCGCTAACTGAGTAAATGTCCCCTCAGGTCCGAGATAAGCGATCTTCAGAGGTTCTTCCAGTGCCAGGCAGGCGGACATTATCTGACGATAAACCTCAACCACCTTCTCACTGCTCAAGGGTCCCGGATTCAACTTGGCAATATTTCTTAAGACCTGCGCTTCTCTTTCTGGTCGATAGTAGACCGGCGCGACATCACCTGCGGATTTCTGTTTTACTTCAGCAACTTCCAGCGCACACTTAGCACGATTGTTTAGCAGACCCAGAATTTCCAGGTCCAGATCATCAATCCGCTGCCTCAGTTCAGTCAGTTGTTGTTCTATATCGGGTTTGTCTTCTGACATATTGGAAACCGGGTTAGTGGGTTTCTTGTTCCAATTCGTCCGGCTCATCAGGCTCTTCAACACGCGCCAGACCAACCAGGTTTTCGCCGCCGTTCAGATTTATCAGTCTAACACCTTGTGTGTTTCTTCCTTGCAGTGACACCTCATCACCTCGAGTACGTACCAGCGTACCCTGATCGCTAATCAGGATCACCTCGTCACCTTCAAAGATCTGAATCGCACCCACCACTGCGCCATTTCGACTATTCCTCTTTATACCGATGACACCCTGGCCACCCCGACCAATTACGCTATAGTCCTGGAGACGAGCACGTTTTCCAAAACCATTTTCGCTGGCAATAAGAATCTCTGCAATTGGATTCGGAATAATCAGAGAAATCACCTTCTCGCTGGTCTTTAACTTAATTCCCCGGACTCCTCGCGCAGTACGACCCATTGCACGCACATCGGATTCCTTAAAACGAATCACCTTACCACCACTGCCAAACAGCATGACATCGGATTGACCATCAGTGATCGCAACACCAATCAACGTATTGCCTTCTTCAAGTTCAATGGCAATCAGACCCGTAGATCGTTGTCTGGAGAAATCCATTAAAGGCGTCTTCTTCACGGTGCCGTTAGCCGTTGCCATAAACACAAATTGATCTTCTTCATAAGCATGAACCGGCAACATCGCCGTAATTCGCTCGTCTTCATCGAGAGGAAGGATATTGACCACAGGACGACCCCGCGCAGCCCGACTTGCCACGGGGATCTGAAACACTCTCAACCAGTATACTTTACCTTGATTGGTGAAACAGAGAATAGTGTCATGAGTGTTGGCTACCATCAGCCTTTCAATGAAATCTTCTTCACGAACTGAACTGGCTGATTTCCCGCGACCACCACGACGCTGAGCCTGGTAATCAACGACGGGTTGAGTTTTTGCATAACCAGCGTTTGACAAGGTGACAACCATATCCTGTTCGGTTATCAGATCCTCCATGGTTAAATCTTCTTGCGTTCCAACAATTTCGGTTAGTCGCTCATCTCCATACTCATCCCTGATTTCTATCAATTCTTCTTTGATGATCGACATCAATCGCTCTGGCTTTTCCAGTATCTCCATCAGATCAGAAATCGCGTCAATGACCTCTTCATATTCTTCAATCAACCGTTCCTGCTCAAGGCCCGTCAATCGATTCAGTCGCATCTCAAGGATTGCCTGAGCCTGTTCAGGAGAGAGATGGTATTCACTGTTGTCCTTAAAACCATACTGATCTTCAAGACCATCAGGCCTGGCGGCATCTGGTCCGGCTTTCTCCAGCATCTGCTGCACGTTTTCAGAACGCCAGGGTGTCTCAACAAGCTTCTCCCGGGCCTCCTGGGCGTTTGCTGAGCCCTTGATCAGTTCAATAACAGGATCAATATTCGAAAGTGCCACAGCCAGACCTTCCAACACATGACCACGGCTTCTGGCACGACGCAGCAGGTAGATTGTCCCGCGCGTAACCACCTCGCGCCGATGCAGAACAAAGTATTCCAGTATTTCCTTAAGATTAAGCACCTTCGGTTCATTATCAACCAGTGCAACCATGTTGATCCCAAAGACGCTCTGCAATTGTGTTTGTGCATAGAGATTATTGAGAACCACCTCGCCAACTTCACCCCGACGCAGCTCAATCACTATTCTGGTATCGGTAGCAGATTCATCACGAAGCTCTGTAATTCCTTCAATCTTCTTTTCCTTGACCAACTCCGCGATCCGTTCAATCAATCGGGCCCGGTTCAACTGATATGGAATTTCAGTAACGATGATCGTATCTCTATTAGCCTTCTCATCTGTCTGGATTTCACATTTGGCACGTACCTGAATGCGCCCTCGGCCCGATCGATAAGCCTGCACAATCCCGCCGCGACCATTTATGGTCGCACCAGTTGGAAAATCTGGACCTTGAATGAACCCCATCAGACCATCAATATCAATATCTGGATTTTCAATGAGCGCCAGGCATCCATTGATCACTTCTGTCAGATTATGAGGTGGGATGTTTGTCGCCATGCCCACCGCGATACCACTCGAACCATTGACCAGCAGGTTGGGTATTCTGGATGGCAAAACCACTGGCATCTGTAATGTGCCGTCGTAGGTGTCAATGAAATCTACAGTCTCCTTATCGAGATCTGCCAACAGCTCATGTGCGATTTTCTTCATGCGAATCTCTGTGTACCGCATGGCGGCCGCGCCATCTCCATCGAGAGATCCAAAATTGCCTTGCCCATCTACCAGCGGATAACGCATGGCAAAGTCCTGCGCCATTCTCACGATCGTATCGTATGCTGCCGTATCACCATGAGGATGATATTTACCGATAACATCGCCGACAATCCTGGCGGATTTCATATGGGGTCGATTGTAGGCATTATTCAGTTCGCTCATCGCGAACAATACCCGTCGATGAACTGGTTTTAGCCCATCTCTCACGTCAGGCAAAGCACGCCCAACGATGACACTCATGGCATAATCCAGATAGGATTGCTTGAGTTCATCCTCGATGTTTATGGTGGTGATATCACCGTCAAAATCAGACATTAAACGGGAATCTTACAGCTAGTAAATGAACTAAAAATCACTCGATATAGCGTCGACATAAATCAGTCACATAAGCGCACCAGTGTAGCATATACAAGGCCCTAGAGTCGCCTTTTCTTAAGGATCTTGTGCTATCAGGAACCGTTATTCCGACCACTTATTTACTGCGATTCAGGTCCCATATTCACCCGCCGAATCATCGATCAATCCTGAGACAATCTGGTTGCAAAAAATCAACGCTGACCCGAATAGCTCTTACTTAAATGCACTTACGTCGTTCCTATCCCTTATAATGAATAAATGACAGATAAGAACCCTGGTTTCATCGTAAATCCCTCCTGGATTGTGCCCGTCGTTCCGGCGAATATCATTTTGGAGGATCATAGTCTGGTCATCCAGGACGAACGAATAGTTGATCTGCTCGAAACACAGACAGCTCGGCAAAAATATCCAGACTGGCCCTGCCACGAGCTAAGACAACAGATTGTGATCCCGGGTCTGGTGAATGTTCATGGTCACGCGGCGATGACATTACTGAGAGGTTACGCCGACGACAAAGAGCTGATGGATTGGCTGAGTAATTATATCTGGCCGATTGAGAGTCGTGTCGTTGACCATGACTTCGTATACGACGGCACCAGCCTGGCGGTCGCGGAGATGATCAGTACAGGTACAACCTGCGCCGCAGATACTTATTTCTTCCCCAATGCGGTCGCCAAAGCCTTCACTGACAATCAGTTTCGGGGACAGGTCTGCATGCCGGTCGTCATGTTCTCGAATGCCTGGGCAACCGGTGAAGAGGAACATATCCACAAGGGTCTTGCCTTCCACGATGATTACAAAAACCATCGTCTAATCAGTACTGCGTTTGCGCCTCACGCGCCCTATACGGTTACAGACAAGGGTTTCGAGAAAATCGCAGTCTATTCCACAGAACTGCAGATACCCATTCACCTGCATCTGCATGAAACTGAGGATGAGATCGCCACAGCAAGCAGCGAAACTGGTCAGCGTCCTATTGAACGCATCAAGGACCTGGGCTTGTTGACACCATTTCTGCAAGCTATCCATATGACCCAGTTGAAAGATGAGGAGATAACGCTGGTTACCGAGAACGGCGTGCATATTGCTCACTGCCCGGACTCAAATATGAAACTGGCCAGTGGTTTCTGCCCGGTCGCAGAACTCCATGAGCGCGGTGTAAATATCAGCGTTGGCACTGACGGCGCGGCGAGTAACAATAATCTCGATATGCTCAAGGAGATTAGAAGCGCGGCGCTCCTCGCAAAAGGTGTTTCAAAAACTGCCACGATGATCAACGCAACAGAGGCTTTGGCCATGGGCACAATTAACGGTGCCAGAATGCTGGGACTTGAAGATGATATTGGCAGTCTGGAGGTCGGAAAGTTCGCGGATTTCATTTCAGTTGATCTTTCTGCGCCAAATTTCCAACCAATTTACAACCCACTCTCCCAACTAATCTACTCAGCCACCGGACATCAGGTCAGCAATGTCTGGATTAATGGTCAGCAGGTATTAGCCGACAGCAAACTCACGCACATGGATCTAAAGAGACTCATGGCTAATGTCAGGCAATGGCAGGGCAAGATCGAATCATGAACTCACCCGGCCAACAGAACTTCGATCCTTCCGAGGTATTCAAATTTGATGAACTGGCTCGAAAGTGGTGGGACAGGAACAGCGAGTTCAAGTCTCTCCATGATATTAATCCCCTGAGAATGGATTACATCAACTCATTTGTATCGCTGGATAACCAACGAGTGCTTGATGTCGGCTGTGGTGGCGGGATCCTCACAGAATCCCTGGCAACAGCAGGGGCAGATGTTACCGGTATCGATATGGCCGCTAAACCACTGCAGGTCGCGAAGCTGCATCGACATGAATCAAATCTGGCAATCGACTATCAGCAAACTACCATCGAAGCGCTGGCGGAGAACCAGCTGGGCGAATTCGATGTCATCACCTGCCTTGAGATGATGGAACATGTACCGAATCCTGAGTCAGTTATCAATGCCGGTTATCAGCTGTTGAAACCGGGCGGGCATTTTTTCATATCGACCATTAACCGAAATTCGAAAGCCTATCTATTTGCCATCCTGGGGGCCGAGTATGTTCTTAACCTTCTGCCGAGAGGGACGCATGATTTCGAAAGATTCATCAAGCCTTCCGAACTTGCCACGTGGCTCCGGCAGACCGGATTCGATCTCCAGGATATTTCAGGGATGACTTACAACCCAATCACAAAATCCTACAAACTGTCCCGGGATGCAGATGTGAACTACCTGGCCTATGCAAGCCGATAACCGTTCCGGTCAGTCCCAGGCGTTGGTATCAGCGTCAAGCAATTCAATGACACTCACCCCCGTGGCAATCGATGCCCTGGGCGAAGGTTAACTTACCCAGGTAGTCTTGTTGAGTGATTAAACGATAGCTGAACGCACAGATAGTTTGCCGAAGCTTGCAACAGTGATACCAATCAACAGAGTGGCGATGAAGGAGCCTTCCAGCATGCCAAGTTGACTCAAAGGTGATTCGAATTGATACAGGTCCGTCAGGTAGTAGTACAAAAAGGTAAAGGCCAGGATGAGCACCAGCTTCCAGGTAAGTCGCAAGTTTCCCGCAAATGCGTCCTGTATAAACCAGTGGTTCAAGTTAAATAGAAAGGCAATGATACTGCCAGGAGATTACTAGAGCGAGCGGATCTTGCCATGTACAGCGCTAAGAACGATGGTCGAAATAAGGTCAAGATTTACAACGAATCTGTTACTGAAGCAAGCCTAGCCAACGCTGGTTAATCCCGCCATCTCGTAAAGAATCTTTATATCCCTGGATTTCAGGTCAATATACTGACCTACCTTGACTGATGAGGGGATGAAGAAACTGCCAAAGCGGACACGTTTCAGACGACTCACTGTCAGCCCCTGGGATTCCCACAAACGTCTGACTTCCCGGTTTCTGCCTTCCATCATCGCAACGTAATACCATTGATTTGCCGAATCATCATCTTCCTGAGCACGTTGGATATCGGTAAATTTAGCCATGCCATCTTCCAGAAGCACACCCTCTCGCATGTTTTGAAGTTTCTTTACGGTGACATCCCCGAGAACCCGAACAGCATACTCACGATCAACATTGCTGGATGGCCGCATCAGTCTGTTTGCCAGCTCACCGTCAGTCGTAAACAGCAACAGGCCTGTCGTGGTGTAGTCCAGGCGACCGACAGAAATCCAACGTTGTTTTTTTAATCCAGGCAGGCGATCGTAGACGGACTTTCGTCCCTCTGGATCCTTTCGGGAGCAGATCTCATTGTTGGGTTTATTATAGAGAAGGTGGCGATGCCTTACCTTCTGTTGACGAATCGGTTTGTCATCAACCTCAATCCTGTCCTCCGCGTCAACCCGGTCACCTAAGCTGGCAGTTTTCCCATTTACCCTGACCCGACCTTCCTTAATCCAGACTTCTATACCACGTCGACTGCCTAATCCCAGGTTCGCCAGTACCTTCTGTAATTTCTCACTCATCCGAGACTTTGCTGGATTCTTCATCCTCAGAGATGGATATCTGATCTGAGCCCGGATCAGGATCCTGATTAGATTCCTGATTCGTCACCGCCGTCACTGTGTGATCTTCAAATTCACCGTCAGCACCTTGCTCAGAGAATTTGCCTGCCTGATTCACTGTTTCAGCTTCACCGATCTCCAGGTTTCCACTAACCTCTGAGTTTTCACTAACCTCCAAGTTTCCACTAACCTCTGAGTTTTCACTAACCTCTGAGTTTTCACTAACCTCTGAGTTTTCACTAACCTCTGAGTTTTCACTAACCTCTGAGTTTTCACTAACCTCTGAGTTTTCACTAACCTCTGAGTTTTCACTAACCTCTGAGTTTTCACTGGCCTCTGGGTTTTCAGCTACTTCTGAATCTTCACCAACCTCTGACTGTGTTGACTCATCCCATTCGTCATCCGGATCAAGACCATCATCCTGCTCTTTGAACATACTCTTTATGTTCTGTTGAATCACATTTACCCGCTTGGTCACGTCTTCCAGTAGTGCATCGTCGGCTTCAGCGGCTGCCGTTTCTGAGTCCACCACCTCGAGGTCTAATGACCTTGGCTGAATGAGATCATCAGCCCCTAGATCTAATTCCTCGCTCATTTTGTCAAGATCCTTAATCTCCGACAAAGTTGGCAATTCATCAAGGCTTGATAAATCAAAGTAGTCAAGGAACGCCTTCGTTGTCGCGAATATTGCAGGTCTACCGGGTACATCTCTATGTCCAACAACTCTAATCCATTCACGCTCGAGGAGAGACCGCATAATGTTCGTACTGACAGACACACCGCGAATCTCTTCAATATCACCTCGAGTAATAGGCTGCTTGTAGGCTATGAGAGCAAGAGTTTCCAGAAACGCACGAGTATATCTCTGGGGTTTTTCTTCCCACAGGCGGTCTACCCATTTGCTGTACTCGTGACGAACCTGGAACCGGAATCCGCTGGCAACCTCTTTTAATTCGAAGCCCCGACCTTCACATTCATCCGCAATCTCGACCAGTATTTTCTTAATTTCCACCCGAGCAGGTTGGTTTCTATCGAATAGCTGAATCAGTGCATCAATGCTCAACGGCTTATCCGCAGCAAGAATTGCACCTTCAAGAATCTGTTTAATAGCGGGTATATCAGTCATTTTTGTTATTACGGCTTCTTTGATTAGTTTGCTTCACACGATTTCGGTGATCTTTTCGTCAGTTGATTTACTTTTTATGTGGATCGGGGCAAAGGCCTCAGTTTGTACAATCTCTAGCATATCTTCTTTGATCAATTCCATCAGCGCAAGGAAGGTTACGATCACTCCAGAACGACCCTCTTCAATCGCAAACAGAGCGATAAAAGGGATAAACTGATCCCCCGCCCGTTGGACCTGATCCAGAATACTCGACATCCGCTCTCGTGTTGACAAGGGTTCAAGCTCAATTCTATGGCTCGAGTAACTCTCTGCACGCTTCAATACTCTGGCCAGCACCACCAACATTTCCTGCAGTTGCACATCGGGTAATGGTTTTTCTCTTTTGGTTTCTGGTACATCAGCCGTGGCTACCCAGTAATCTCGATTCATTCGATTCAAATCATCAATATCCATCGCTGCCTGTTTGAACCGTTCATACTCCAGAAGACGACGAATCAGTTCTGCTCGCGGATCATCTTCGTCCTCGTCATCTTCTGCATTTCTTGGTAGTAGCATTCGGGATTTGATTTCTGCCAGCAGAGCAGCCATGACAAGATATTCCGCTGCCAGTTCCAGTTGCATGTCTTTCATGAAATCGATGTAATCCATGTACTGCTTTGTGATTTCGGCAACTTTGATATCCAGAATATCCAGATTCTGACGTTTGATGAGATACAGAAGTAAATCCAATGGCCCCTCAAACGCTTCCAGAATAACTTCGAGTGCATCGGGCGGAATGTAAAGATCGATAGGAAGTTGAGTAACGGGTCGTCCTTCTACCACAGCGAACGGCATTTCAGCCTGTCGCGCACCTTCGCTGGATTGGGTCAGGCGTTCCTCATCAATCACTTTATCCTGCTCATTATCGGTCGTATCTGACATTTCAATTATCCTGAAACAAGTCTGTCAATCCTTATCAGCGGTAAGTCAATCCCATTGCCTGACGCACGTCTTCCAGAGTTGCTTTCGCAATACCTCGTGCTTTCTCACAGCCTTCAGCAACGATAGATTTCACCAATTCCGGGTTCTCTTCGTATTGCTTCGCTCTTTCACGCATGGGTTGCTGCTCGGTCAGAATCGCTTCAATCAGTGGTTTTTTGCAATCGATACAACCAATATCTGCACTGACACAACCCTCTGTAATCCAATCCCGGGTACCGTCTTTCGAGTAAATCTCATGCAGCTTGAAGACAGGACATTTCTTGGGATCTCCTGGATCATGACGCCGTACACGAGCAGGATCAGTTGTCATGGTTCTGATTTTCTTCTCCACGGAGTCGGGTTCTTCACGGAGTGATATATGATTCCCATAGGATTTTGACATCTTGCCACCATCAAGACCGGGCATCACAGATGCATCCGTTAACAGCGCCTGCGGTTCGGGTAAAATGACCTTACCGCCTCCTTCGAGAAAACCAAATAACCGGTCCCTGTCTCCCAGAGAGATATTCTGTTGTTCCTGCAACATCGCTCGGGCTTTCTCAAGGCTGTCCTGATTGCCTTTCTCCAGAAACTCTTTGCGAAGTGCCCGATACATTTTTACATTCTTCCGGCCCAGTTTCTTGATAGCCTCTTCTGCAAGCTTTTCAAATCCTGAGTCCCGTCCAAATATGTGATTAAATCGCCTGGCTACCTCCCGTGTCATTTCCACATGAGGTACCTGATCTGCTCCTACCGGCACATGGCCTGCTTTGTAGATCAGGATATCAGCACTCTGCAGGACCGGATAACCCAGAAAACCATAAGTCGAAAGGTCTCGTTCATTCAGCCTCGCCTGTTGATCCTTGTAACTTGGTACCCGTTCAAGCCACCCCACGGGCGTAATCATCGACAACAGCAAATGCAATTCCGCATGCTCAGGGATTCGCGATTGGATAAACAAGGAGGCGGAACCAGGATTTACCCCTGCGGCTAACCAGTCAATCACCATAGACCAGACATTGTCTTCGATAATCTCCGGCTCTTCATAGTGCGTGGTCAAAGCATGCCAGTCAGCAACAAAGAACATGCACTCATATTCATGCTGCAGTCGTATCCAGCTTTTGAGAACACCATGATAGTGACCCAAATGTAATTGACCCGTCGGGCGCATACCAGACAGCACGCGCTTCTGCGATTCTAGCAAACTCAAGATTTCACCTGGTACTCAATGGGAGTTGGGAACTGTCTGTTCAAGGACTCTTTTCAAAGGATTGTGGCGGATCGTTTCAGGCATTATATATGAAGGGCACTCAGCAACCAATTGGATCCCCAGATGGGTCCTCAGATGGGTCCCAACTCTCGGCAAATCAGCCTGGCTATTACCCAGCACCAAACAACTCAAGGTCACCACAACCCTCCCTTATGATGACAGGGGCATCTTCTTCCAGATTGATGACACTGGTCACTTCAAGGCCACAAAATCCACCATCAATGACAAGATCCACCTGATGTTCAAGGAGTTCTCGAATCTCCGCAGGGTCAATCAAAGGATACTCCTCACCAGGCAAAATCAGCGTCGTACTCATCATCGGTTCGGCCAGCTCGTTCAGCAGAGCTCTGCATATGTTGTTATCAGGCACCCTCAATCCAATGGTTTTGCGTTTAGGATGCACCAGTCGTCTGGGTACTTCACGTGTCGCCTGTAACAGGAAGGTATAGGGTCCTGGCGTTGCGGACTTTAACAGGCGGTAGGCGCTGTTGTTCACTTTTGCATAAGTCCCAAGATCCGACAGATCACGGCAAACCAGACTCAAATTGTGATCATCGCTAAGTCGCCTGATCTGGCGAATGCGCTGCAAAGCTGACTTGTCACCGATATGACAACCTAATGCATAGGCTGAATCAGTGGGGTAGACGACCACGCCTCCGGCACGAATGATATCAACTGAATGGTGAATCAACCTGATTTGCGGATTGTCAGGGTGGATTCGGAAGAACTGGCTCATAACTTCTCTGAAACTGCTTTATTCAAGAAACGACATTCTAGTTCATGGCTTTGCGAAGCAAAACAAGGCTAAAATGACCCTACAGCGACAGACAATACTACCTCAGAGCACCATGAAACAATTTGCCGAGTATATCCCTATCGCCATATTTGCTGGCGTTTACTTCTATACTAGAGATATTTTCATCAGTACAGCAGTGCTGATGGCAGGCATGTTGCTGCAAGTCATCTTTGAGTTCGCCACGACCAAATCCGTCAGCAAACGAACCCTGTTCATCTTCGCCATGGTGGTTGTTCTGGGGGGCCTCACGCTGGCATTTCGCAATGAAGCGTTTATCCAGTGGAAACCAACTCTGGTCAACTGGGCATTCTGCATCGCCCTGCTCGCGGGCCACTATTTCAGTAAACAAAACTTCCTTCAAAAGATACTGGGTGAACAAATCCAGCTACCTTCTCATGTATGGAAAAACCTGACACTGGGCTGGAGTCTGGGTTTCTTTATCGCCGGAGCCCTCAACCTGATCGTCGCTTTCTACTTCAGCATGGATTTTTGGGTCAGTTACAAGCTAATTGGCGGCTTTGCAATTACTCTTGTCTACATCATCATCACCATGATTTATCTGCTGAAGGGTGGTTACATCGAAGAACCCGAAGCTACTGATTCAAAATCTGATCCTGCTGATGTCAAATAAGCCCTAAGTATAAAAACAGGAACTGCATGTTATATGCGATTATTAGCCAGGATATCGAAGACAGCCTGGCACAACGAAAACAGGCGCGTCCGCGCCATTTGAACCGACTTGATCTCCTCCAAAAACAAGGAAGGCTGATCCTGGCCGGTCCACATCCGGCTACTGATAACGATGATCCTGGCGATGCAGGATTTACCGGCAGCCTGGTGGTCGCGGAATTTGAATCAGTCGACGTAGCTCAACAATGGGCTGACGCAGATCCCTATGTAGAAGCGGGGGTTTATGCCAGTGTTATTGTTAAACCTTTCAAACAGGTTTTCCCGTGAGAATGAAACTCTGCCGAATGACCTTCGTTCTCAACCTCGGTATTACCAAGACGGTGCTGGCAGATCAGGTCTACGCCGGTGACACGCTCTATATTCAACTGAGAGGTGGTCAGTCCAGCGAACACCGAATCCTGCATCAGGGTATCCGCAGTGGCACTGTTCTGGAAAGGCTTGAAGTCAACGAAGATACCGGCTTCAGCCGTGTGTGCACAGCAGGCGGGCTGGAAGGCTGGGTTCAAAGCCAATATTTTGTAACAGAACTAATCGCAGAAGATGTACTGGATGGCATCAAGGAGAAGCTGGCCAAGATGGAAGCCAAATACAAAGTGGTCCGGGAACAAATTCGTGATCAACAGATACGCAGTCAATCTTACCTCGATCAGATTGAGGCATTAAAACTGGAAAACACTTCCCTCAAGCATGAACCGACAACAATTACCGATCTTGTGGGCAACATTATTGCCATTGACCAGATAAACGAGCAACTGCAAAACGAGAGAGAGCTGCTCAACCAGCAGATTGATGACCTTGTAAAAGGCATTTCTGAATATCGAGATACTTCAAATCAGGACTGGTTCATGCGCGGTGCCGGTACAATCATGCTGGGTCTGCTGTTTGGTTTCTGGGTCGCCCAACGTGTTTATCACCGACAGACCAGCAGTTGGACATAGCGTATACATCATGATGACCAAGCTTAGTGTCAACCTCAACAAGGTCGCTCTAATCCGCAATTCACGGGATACCACGATTCCCAGTGTTGTCGATGCGGCAAAAACTGCCATTGCCGCTGGCGCCCAGGGTATTACCGTTCACCCCAGACCCGATATGCGTCACATTCGCCCTGACGACGTGCTGGCGCTGGCTGATCTGCTCACCCGGGAAGAATATCGCGATATTGAATTCAATATTGAAGGCAATCCATACGCTGGTCCGGAGGAAAACGGCTATCCTGGTTTCATCGAACTGGTTCAGCAGGTTAATCCGCAACAGGCGACACTGGTGCCTGATGATCCGGTGCAACTTACTTCTGACCATGGATGGGATTTGACCGGTGAGTCCAACCGACTGAGAGTCATTGTCGATGAACTTCAACAATCGAATATCCGGATCAGTCTTTTTATGGATCCGGATTATGAACAAATCGAGCACGCCGCACAGCTGGGGACTAATCGTATTGAGTTCTACACAGGACCCTACGCAGACGCTTTTCCAAATCACGGCAACATTCTCAAGCCGTTTATTGAAACTGCCAAACTCGCCAGTCAACTCGGTCTTGAGATCAATGCCGGGCATGATCTCAATCTGGACAATCTGGAAACGTTTTGTACAGAAGTACCCAATGTGGCGGAAGTCTCGATTGGGCATGCGATTATTACCGATGCACTCTGGATGGGACTTGCAACCACGGTGGCTAAATACCGGACGATTCTGGATTCGGTTTCTTCACAGTAGTTATCCAACTTTAAAGCAGATTGTCTGACAGTGCCCCTTGACCTCACTAAACCCTTTTTAACGCGGTGTTATCCTATTTTTAATCAATGTCGTCGGCCACGCTTAATCATAGAACATGAAGTGTTATTCTCAAATCTCGCCTGCATAGCCCACAGTCAAAATAGCCCACAGTCAAAAACTTGCGTATGATCAGCGCACCAAAAACAGAATAGCTAGCAAGTTATGAATTCACTGCCCAAAATCCTGATCATCAGCTTGCTCATCTCAGCGATGGCATTTCTGCTACTCAAATACATCGGTACCTCTTCACTGGTCATTCCCTCTTCAATAACCGAAGTGCTTGAATTTGTTGTTCTCCTGGCCGCTATCATCGCAGCCAGCGTCATCAGCAGCAAACCTTCTACACCATCAAAGGGAGAAACCGGTACCGTGAAGTGGTTCAATCTCAAGAAGGGATATGGATTTATCACCCGTGATCAGGGTGATGACGTATTCGTTCATTATCGAAATATCCAGGGTAAAAGTCGACGAGCCATCTCTGAGGGCCAGCGAGTTAAGTTCATTGTTATTGACGGTGACAAGGGCCTTCAAGCTGACGAAGTAGAAGCGATCTAGCCGAAAATCAAATGCACCAGATCGTCTTCGTGGTAGCCAGCGACATCGTCGAATCCATGCAAATTGACGAGAATCCGACCGATTCTTTTCCCTGCATGTCAACGCGGGAGTTTCATCGTGACGCCAGAGCCCAGTTATATTCCCTTGTGACCGGTGAATTTCTGGACGAGGCTATTCAGATGGAACTGCTGGACAGGGTTTTTACGGATGATGGTCCCTATATCTACAGAATGGCCGACCCTCTCAAGGTGGCACTGGCAAGGCTGGAAGAAGATCAGGTTGAGGACTTGTCAAAGCTCTGGATGCAGTGTGACGAAATCGAAAGGCTGAATCTGGATGAGTCAGATCTGCACGACTTCATGTACCAGCTGATTCACTATTGCCAGGTTGCCGTTAATGATGACCTGTGCGTCTGTATCTACTCGGATGATTAGTTCATGAGCAAATCACGGGTCGTTTATTCCACTGATCAGGGGCGACATTGTCCTACCTGCTCACAGCCGGTCAACGCATGTCGCTGCAGCAACCAATCCATCAGTAACATCACTGACGGTGTCGTTCGGCTGCAACGACAAGTAAAAGGGCGGGCGGGAAAACCGGTTGTCATCATCTCAGGGTTGGGATTGAACCCATCAGAACTCAAGAAACTGGCAAAAAAGCTCAAGTCCAAATGCGGCGCGGGTGGCAGCATTGAGAACAATGACATTCTGATTCAGGGAGACAAACGAGACCTTATCAAGTCCGAACTTGAATCATTGGGATTCATCGTAAAACTGGCAGGAGGTTAAACCCGTGGAAACCCTAATCACCGTAAAACAGCTTACTGAGCAACTCGCTAAACAGCCCGAGCATGTTGTTCTGGTCGACTGTCGTTTCTCTCTCGCTGATGAATCTTTCGGAAACAAAGCCTATGAGATTTCACATATCAGTGGTGCGATCTATGCCGGTCTGAACAAGGATCTGAGTGGTCAGATTGTTCCTGGCACAACAGGTCGGCACCCATTACCTGAAAGAGACGAATTTACAGATAGGATTCGTCAGTGGGGTATCACAAACGATCAGCAGGTCGTTGCCTATGATGATGCCAGTGGTGCATTCGCCGCACGACTCTGGTGGTTGTTTCGCTGGCTGGGTCACAGGAATGTTGCCGTTCTGGACGGAGGATTCAAAGCCTGGGTCGATGCCGGAGAGAACGTAACGGATAAAGTTCAGGGCACTCAGCCCTCTCATTTTACGCCTGCGGGTCATCTGACATCGGTTATCAATGCAGATGAACTGACTGAATTTGAAGGTCTTGTCACTGATGCCCGTGAGCTCGCTCGATTTAGAGGTGAAGTTGAGCCGATTGATCCCATCGCAGGTCATATTCCCAATGCCAGATGCCTACCTTTCACCAACAATCTTACGCCATCCCAGAATTTCAAGTCGATGGTGGATCTAAGACAGCAGTTTAGAGACTTTGGTATTTCGGAATTAAAATCAACCGTCTGTTACTGCGGTTCTGGCGTTACCGCGGCTCACAACATTCTCGCGCTGGTACATGCGGGCTTTCCAGAACCCACCTTGTATCCTGGTTCTTGGAGTGAGTGGATTACCGATCCAGGTCGACCGATAGCGACCGATGAGTGAACCTCGATATTTTCTGCCTTATGCTGATATTTCCTGGCAAAAAAGCAATACCCCTTACTCTCCTGTGTTTGACGACATTTACTGGAGTCGCAACGAAAATCCAAACTCCTCTCTGGCTGAAAAGCAGCATGTCTTTATCAATGCAAGTCACCTGAGTGAACGCTGGGCCCAGTTGACACCCAGGGACGAATTTACAATTCTGGAGTTGGGATTTGGCTTTGGGCTTAATTTCTCATTGGCATGTCAGCTCTGGCAATCAATTTCAAATTGCGACCAGTCAATCCTGCATTACGTTGCCTTCGAGCAGTATCCGGTAAGTCCTGAAGATCTGACCAGGATGTCAAATAGTCTTGACGATCAGATACTCGACCGGCTGATCACAGCGTATCCCAGGCCGATACCCGGACCACATTATATCTGGATCAGTGACAACATCTGCCTTACGCTGATTCTAGGTGATGCCGTTCAAGCACTACCTACCCTTTCGGCAGAGATTGATGCTATTTTCCTTGATGGTTTCAGCCCCGACAGAAACGATCAGTTATGGTCAGGGCTTTTCCCCACACTGTCTGATCTTGCGCGACCGGGTGCCACCCTGGCCACCTACAGCGTTGCAGGACAGGTCAGGCGAGATCTTTCGTCTTCGGGCTTTATCATCAACAAGATAACCGGCTATGGTGAAAAGGCAGAGATGCTCCAGGGTCGCAAAGTCGGCTCATGGCTGGCACGGTCTCGTCCCAACGATAAAACCAGTATCATCGGCGCAGGCCTGAGTGGCATCCATACCGCCATTGCTCTCTCAAAGCGTGGCATCGATGTCGACCTCCACGACGCTTCAGACAAACCACTGGGTGCAGCATCCCGATTGAAACAATTAGCAGTTTCACCGCAGCTCGCCGCGGTTCCGGAAAAGACCAGTTTAATTTCTCTGCTCGCATTTGAGTTTCTGATAAGAAATACCGACTATCATCAGTCAGGCAAGCTCCAGCTGTTGAGTGAATCCAGGGAATTACAGAAAGCAAAAAAACTCACCGACTTGTGTCCAGATCATCTTCTGCATCTGGTCTCTGCTGACGATGCGACCCGTTTGTCCGGAATTACCGTCAAGGACCCATGTCTGCACTTTCCGACAGCCGGATGGCTAGATCCCTCTCAGTTGATCACCCACCTCAACCGCGTGGATGTCAATCTTAACTCATCAATCAACTCAATCGAAAAACATGATTCCGGATGGCTGATTGGTCAAGACAATCACAAGAAGACGAGCACAAGAAATCTTGTGCTGGCCACAGGTGCCGTTCCATCCCCGTATCTGGCACCGCTTCAACTTGTGCCTGCTCGAGGTCAAAGCCTGCGAACGACAGGTGAAGTCCCCTCGCCACGAGTAATCTTGTCGGGAAACGTCACCTGGTTTCCGAGTAACAGTCAGGAATCAACCCTCTCTGCCACTTTCATCCGGGAAGACAGTGGCGAAGACATCAGGAATGAAGAAACAAAGCTCCTGCTGACACTACTGAAGGACATGACAGGGATTAATATCCGGCGGGTAGAATCTGCCACGGGGGTGCGGTCCACCACCCGCGACAGGATGCCCGTCGTGGACAAGGTCCCTGACTGGGGAGAACTGGCGGATTACTGCCAGCTCAACAAGCGAACTCGAGCCGAACATTTTGATGGTAATCAGCCAGGTCTTTACTGTGCCACGGGTTTTGGTTCCCATGGTGCGACCTATGCCCCATTGTGTACCGAATACCTGGTTCGAATGATCTTAAAGGAACCTCATATCCCTATCCCCGAGTTGGCTGCAACCCGATTTGCGTTCCGGGATGCAGGAATCAAATCTCAGTCTAACCAGGATTCTCGTCAAACACGCGAACGTTAATAACACCTTCGATGCCTGCAATATCAGCAATCAGATCATCGGTAGGCTCTGTTCCAAGATCGATCAGATTATAAGCCACGTTTCCCTGACTCTTGTTTAACATGTCGATGACATTGATATTCCTGTCAGCAAGAATCGACAGAACACCACCCAGGAGTCCGGGGACATTCCTGTTCGCGAGCGCAATGCGGTAACCTTCTGTGCGCTCAAGACTCAAAGTAGGGAAATTGACTGAATTGCGAATATTTCCATTCTCGAGAAAATCGATGAGCTGATCTGCCACCATCATCGCACAGTTCTCCTCCGCCTCTTCAGTACTTGCACCCAGGTGCGGTGTCGCCATCACGCCTGGTTTACCGATGAGCACAGGTGTTGGGAAATCAGAAATATACTGCGCTAATTTGCCGCTCTCTAATGCTGCAAGTACGTCTTCTGTGACTACAATTTCTTCCCTGGAGAAATTCAACAGAACCGCACCGTCTCGAAAGTATCCCAACGCCTCAGCATTGATCAGGCCACGATTGGCTTCCAGGGCAGGTATATGCAGGGTGATAACATCAGAACAGGCCAATAATGTCTGCATGTTTTCCATACTCTGAACCTGACTGGATAATCGCCATGCAGCTTCTACGGAAAGTGCCGGGTCATAACCCACCACTTCCATGTTCATTTGCAGTGCCATTTCGGCGACCAGCGAGCCTATAGCGCCAAGCCCAATCACACCCAGTGTCTTTCCTTTCAATTCTGAACCCTTGTATTTCTTTTTACTGGCTTCAACCAATTGATTCAGTTCGGACTCGTCGCTGTAATCCGACAGGGTATTCACATAGTCAATTCCCTGAATGATACCCCGACGAGAAAGCAGCAGACCTGCCATTACCAGTTCTTTAACCGCATTCGCATTGGCGCCTGGCGTATTGAAAACAACGATGCCTTTTTCAGTGAAGTCAGGCACTGGGATATTATTCACGCCAGCGCCAGCACGACCCACAGCGAGCAGCCCGGGTGTCGCATCCTCAGAGCTCATTTTATGACTTCGAAGCAGAACTGCATCGGGATCTTTGACTTCGCTGTCAACTACATAGCCATCTGCAGTAAACTTGCTCAGACCCTTATTGGATATATTGTTGATGGTTCTAACCTTGTACATGTATTTCCTCTCGTCTTCCTATCATGTATGAATGTAACAAAGCCGCAGATTCTACACGAACCCATAATAGGTGACTCGAAAATCTTTTAGCTTTATTCTCACCATGATTATTAACCATTCTCATAAGAACCAGATCCGGATTGAATTCGACACGGTAAATAGGCAGGAACTCTGAATGGCACGAATTGACAGTTTGAAAATTTTTTATGAAGTCGTACTTGCACGGAATTTTTCCACCGCTGCGAAAAAGCTTGGATTAACGCCTTCAGCTGTGAGCAAGCAAATTGGCATGCTTGAAGATCGTCTCGATGTACGGCTACTCAATAGAACAACACGGACAGTCAACCCTACGGAAGCAGGGCAAATCTACTTTGACCGTGCCAGGAGAATCCTCGAGGAACTGGACGAAGCCGAATCATTAATCGCGGACATGGATTCAAACCCACGGGGCTCACTCAAGATTGCTGCAGAACCCATATTTGGTCGAGCCATTCTCGCTCGAATCCTCGCCGATTTTAACGAAGCCTACCCAGAAGTAAGACCTGAGCTCTTTCTGACTGACCACTCACTGGAACTGGTTAAACAGGGATTCGATGCCGGCATCCATTTAGGACACCTTCAGGATCCTTCCCTTACTACCACTATGATCGCCAATCACGATGTGATTCTCTGTGCTTCAGATGACTATCTGGCCCGTCATGGCACTCCCAACAAGGTTGATGACCTGCATCATCATCACTTGATCAAAATCTCAAGTATGGAATTTCATCAACCTCGTCAGATTGATGACTATTTTGAAAATATGAATATTCGGCGTGGATTCCGTGTCATTGTTAACGATACCGATATGGCCTATCACGCGGCGATTGCAGGAATCGGCATTGCGCCTTTGCCTAACTACCTGGTCATGCCACAGATACAACGGGGTAGACTGGTTCATGTTTTACCCTCACTGTCAACTGAAGCTCATCCGGTACAACTCGTCTGTCAAAAAAACCGCCATATCTCTATCAAAACAGAGAGTTTTCGTACTTTTGTTGTCCAGTATTTCAAGCGTTAACTCCGTCTGAAAACCGTCATCTAAAAAGGTGGGCTTAGCATGGTATCGACTGGTGTCAAACCTCTGACACCCGTACCATTTATGACATCAATTTGCCTGTTCGTCCAGGAGATACTTGAGCAACTTATGACCTCACATTCCAGACCCACAAGGCATTTCCCAATATCGCCAATGTCCTCAGCGAGTATGGTGCAGACGCGGCCTACACCATTAATGTCGTTTCCCCACAAATAGCGGATTACTACGAAACTACCCCACCTGAGCGGGCCCTAAAATACCAATCTGCCTTTTTTGGGTATTCACTACCCGCTCAAAAGTATTAAGATAGCCTACCACCCTGAAGGACTGCGCTATGAAAAAGTACCGACAAGTTGAGCAACAACCTCAAGAAATCCGCTATATCGATGTTAACCAAACGATTGATCCAGAAAAGATTGAAGAAATTACTGAAGTCTTCAAGACACCACTGGTCAGCACATACAACTGGGACTATTCCATACCCGACTCGCGTATTAAGCGACTCTATGATTTGGGGAAACAGCTCAACTGGAATGTCGAAACCGATCTCGACTGGGATAACGGTATGGTTTCAAAAACCGTATTCCCAACCGACGAGAAGTACAATCCCTATGCCGGATTTAAACCCTACGATGACTTGAGTCACGAGCAAAAGCTTGAGTTTTCCTGGCACAGGGCTGCTTTATCGGCGAGTGGCATGCTGCACGGTGAGCAAGGTGCGTTGCTCGTTGCAGCTCAACTGGCATGCTGTGCCCCTTCATACGAGGCAAAGCTCTACGCTGCATCACAGACATTTGATGAAGCCAGGCACGTCGAGTTCTTCAACAAATACATACAGAAACAGATTGGTATCATGTACCCCGTGGGTGCGGGCCTTAAAAGCCTGCTTGACAAGATTCTCACCGATGAACGCTGGGATCTGAAATTTATTGGCATGCAAATCATCGTCGAAGGGCTTGCACTGGCGGCGTTCAACACCGTAAAAATTCAAAGCAATGTCCCGGTTCACAAGAATGGATTGCACTTCGTAATTCGTGATGAAGCTCGTCACGTTACCTATGGTATCAACTACCTTGAGGAATTTGTCAAAACCCTCTCCAAGGAAGAACGTGAGGAACGCGCACTGTTCGCATTTCAGGCAGCGACCGGCATGGGCGGTTCCCGTGGCAATCAGCTCAGATTCTACGAGCGACATGGCTGGAACAGTGATGAGGTTAAGGAGCATCTTCGCAGTGGGAATCTGGATCGGACGAGCCTGGAATTTCGTACACAACTGTTTGGACGCATCATGCCGAATTTGAAACGTGTCGGCTTGCTGACCGATAACGTCAAGCCGATGTGGGAAGCACTGGGGGTATTGGATCTACAGGATCTGCCTTCGGATGGTGCTATCAATTGGGATGAGATGGCCAAACCCCTGGTTTACGAGGAGATCGCTGATTCGGTGGTCACCAACCCGGCTTGATTCGTCTGAACTTTACCGGGTGAAACACCTGGGCTTTCCCGGTGAGTGATCACAGTTGGGCGGGGGCCACTTCAATGGCCCCGTTACGGCAATGAAGAGACTAGTATTCTCTGTTGTTGTCGCTCTTATTCGTCTTCACTCATCGTCCCGGATTCTACCGCCTTACACAGACTTGCTGTCTGGTGACCTAAAGAATGTGGTGCGATTGCCGTGTCATTCCGGACGCAACCTGTGTTACTGCTTAAAATCAGCAACAACAAACCTCGTGCTGGAAACTTATAGTTCATCCGCATGACCTCGTTGCCTGATAGCAAGACCCACAAATACCATGCCGAACACGACTGCCACCAGGACTTCGAGCAAGACATCTGACAACGCACGTGTATTCCAGACCGTCGGCAGGTGTGACGAAATCATCGCCCTGAAGTCTTCCACGAAAAGGTGCGTTGTCATGAAATCGCTGACTGCTGTGCTGTTAGTAAAGACTGATTCCAATATACCCAGGAGCAGCGGTATACCAACCACCCATCCGAGTGGTACCGATTTCGCCCATGCAGAGATAAACAGTACCCAACCCGTAAAAGGCGAACACCACAGGACCCAGAACAATAAGAATCCAGCCGTGTATAACCAACGTGAGATCAGGTTTGCAGGAGCCCACAAGGTATCCCATAAGTCAATCGGTTCGCCAAGGGCCAAGACAGTCGAAACCAGCAATAGTGCGATATGGCTCAAAACAATAAACACGAAAAAGATGACCGGCGCCAGAACGATCGCCGTTAACAGTTTCGACAGGACAGTCATTCCGTCAGAAACAGGCAAAGACTTCCAGAACAGAATGCTGCGATCCTTCCTGTCCTCATACAAGGAACCAATCAGGTAGAAGACAATCACAAAAAACAATACAAACAGCAGGACGGCACTGACGCTGGCATACAACTCGTCCAAAGTACGTTCTTTATAGCTGAAAGGCGCATTGGACATTATTCTCAACTGCCTGCTGACCAGGGGGGCAAGGGTGGTCTGCTGACTGTTGATGTCTTCAGAAGAATTCGGTCCCACTTCAAGACGGTAATGTTCCTCGGCTGAACCGTCACTGTTCGACTCGCTGACACTCACTTCAGCGAGATCGAATCGCAGTCCTACTCCCATCAGAATCAAGATCCCGATCATCAGGGTCGAAATCACAGCGGGCAGATACAAAAAGACAACTCGGTGTTCCCAGAATTCTCTTTTCAGTAAAATGGGGAGTTGATTCATGGCTTATCGCCTCTGTATCTTGGCAACAAAAAGATCTGCCACACTTGGTACATGAAGTTCTCCCAGGGGATTGAGCAACTCGATATCGACATGTTCGAAGATCATGCTCTCCTTTCCCAGGACCTCTCTGCTGCTTATTGGACCCAGTTCCCGAGCTCGCTCAATCTGGTCGGGATTCACCAATACTTGTCGATACTGCTCGGATAAATCATCCATCGAACTATCCAGAACAATCCGACCACGATCTATAAATAACAGATGACTGAGAAGATTCTCTATTTCTTCGACCTGGTGTGTGCTAACGATGATGCTTGTTTCATGATTAAAATAGTCATTCAGAAGCCGATCATAGAATTCTTTTCGGTACAGAATGTCGAGTCCAATCGTCGGCTCATCCAATACCAGAAGATCCGCATCAATGGCCATCACCAGAGACAGATGCAGTTGAGTCACCATGCCTTTAGATAATTGCTTGACCTTTTTGCCGACTCTGATATCTGTCGAGGACAGCAACTCCAGCGCTCGCTCGCGACTGAAGCGGGGATGGACTGCATCAATGTAGTCAATGACCTGACTCACCTTTATCCACCGTGGCAAGACACCTACATCTGAAATAAAACACACATTCTGCATAATCCGTTGTCGACCTTCCCTGGGATCGATTCCCATCACGTTCAGGTCGCCATCAAAATCCGTGAGTCCCAGCATGGCTTTTAACGTGGTGGTTTTACCTGCGCCGTTCGGACCAATCAAACCCACGATAGCGCCTCGCTCAATATTGAAACTCACCCCGTCAAGGGCGACAAAGTCCCCGAACGATTTCGACATTCCATCGACTGTGACGATGCTTGATAGCTCGCTCATTAGCCATGACTCCTGCTGTTTAGCAATTCTTCGCTTGGTAAACCCAAACGCGTTATCTTTTCGTTAATCTGTGGCCATGCTTCATCCAGAAAACGATTCCGCTCCAATTCAGTCAATCTTTTCCTCGCACCTTCTTTAACAACCATACCCCCCAAGATGGACGCCAGGATGGACTCCACAATTCGATCATGAAGTTGCCGGTAGATTAGGTCTTTAAGTAAGTGCCATCCACCCCTGAGTATGATCATGTATCCGACACCTGCCCAATCAACGCCGAAATGAGTGTCACCCCATCCAGGATCTCAAATGACCGCAGCGCTTCGATTCGTCCACTCTTTTTAAGGTAAAGTTCACTCAAAGCGGCGATCAGTCCTTTCGGTTCAAGCTCATCCTCTGACAAGACATCACTGAGGCCCGCTTTTTGAAAGATCCCGGCATTGACGATCTGATCACCACGACTGGCTTCGACTGACAAAGGAACCAGCAGGTGCGGTTTTCTTGTTAACAACAGCTCATAGATAGAATTGGCACCGGCTCGAGACATCACAATGTCGGCTGCAGCCAACACATCACCGAATTCCTCGTGCAGATACTCTTTCTGAAGATAACCAGCGCAGTTGAATGCTGAATCGATATTGCCCTCACCCACCACATGAATCACATGATACGAGGACAACAGTTCAGGCTGACAGAGACGAACACAGTTATTGATCGCTCTGGCACCTAGGCTGCCACCAAAAATCAACAATATCGGTTTGCTAGCGTCAAAGCCAAGATATCTGCGCCCACTCTCTGCATCTCCTTTGAGCAGTGACTGTCGAACAGGCGATCCCGTCACTTTTGTTTTCCCGACAGGGAGAAATGCTTCGGTTTGAGGAAAATTGACACAGATGTACCGTGAAAAGCGAAAACACAATCTGTTCGCAAGTCCCGGCGTGATATCAGATTCATGACTGATGACCGGTATTCGACAGATCCAGGCGCCGACCACCAGGGGTACCGCGACAAACCCTCCCTTTGAAAAAACTATCTTCGGCCTGTGTTGAAGACACAGGATAATACCCTGCAGAATGCCTAGAATGATCAGAAAAGGATCCAGAAAGTTCTGCCAGTCAAAATATCTGCGCAGTTTCCCAGTTGCTATTGAATAGTAATGAATACCCAGCGGTTGAATGAGATTATGTTCAATACCGTTTTTAGAGCCTATATAGCTGATATGCCAATCATGCTTTTTCAGGTGTTCAATGAGCGCTATATTGGGTGTCACGTGACCTGCACTACCACCACCTGTGAAGAAAATCTTCTTCATCACAAACTCAAGGTCTGTTTCACAAATGGAATCGTTACTCTTTTCCCCTGACAAAGTGTTTCAATTTCAAGTTTATGCACCAGATCGAGCAATTGCCCCATATCTCGTCCAGACCGGCTCAAGATGAACCGACCCACATCTCTCCCAAGGTAAAATCCCTGACCGTGTGCTCGCTGCATCAGTACGCTTAGTTTTTCTTCGTCATTGAGTTCATCGGTTTCGATGGGCATCGCGGCAACCAGACGCGAATGCAGATCCGGCAGCTTAACCTTCAATCCTGAAGCCCGTTTAGGTCCGGCAATGAATATTCTCTTTCCCTGATCCTTGACGGCATTCATCAGGTGGAATATCGCTTCTTCCCAGTCGACATCACCAAGTACATCTTCGATATCATCAATACAGATAACCTCAAGCGACGCCAGACCATCCAACACCTCGGGTGACAGATTTCCTAGACCAGCTAAATAGATGGAACCGACATAGTGGTGACAGCAAGACTGCAACAGATGAGTACGACCAGATCCTGGTTGTCCATAGACATACGCCCAGGGACCCGCTTCCAGCACAGATTTTGCTGCAACTCCTACATAGTTGGCAAATGTGGCGTCATCTCTTAACTTGATGTCGAGAGTAAGCTGTTTATTCACTGTCTTTCAGATCAATTTGGGACTGAACGACACTTTCAGAAGCTGAATCACTTTCCTCATCGACCGCACCGTAATAGTCGCTGTCAATATAGCGGTTGTGCAGATGGCGCACGAATACCATTATCACTGCTGCCACAGGCAGAGCTAGAAGGACACCCACAAATCCAAATAACTGCCCACCAGCCATGACGGCAAAGATCACCGCCACCGGGTGCAGACCAATTCGATCACCCACCAGAAGCGGTGTAAGCACCATCCCCTCCAACGCCTGACCAAGTCCAAATACCATGGCGATATAAACCAGTGGTAAAAATTCGTGAAACTGAACAACAGCAGCAAAACCCGCGGCAGTGATCCCTACTATGAAGCCAAGGTATGGCACGATACTCGCCAGGCCAGCCAACATACCGATTAAAAGCGCAAGGTCCAGTCCCACCATTATCAATCCAACTGAATACATACCTCCCAGAACAAACATCACCAGCATTTGGCCACGCAGGAAGGCACTCAGGACTTCGTCGCATTCGGTCACCAGGCTTACGACCGTTTGCTCAATATCTCGTGGTAGGATTTCCCTCATATACCCAACCAGAACGTCCCAGTCCCTCATCAGATAGAAACCAACAACCGGAATAAGTGTAATATTCGCTATTCCAAACGCCAATGCCAAACCAGAGGCAGTGAGCTTGGCAAAAAAAACACCTGCAAAACCACCAACCTGGGTCCAGTTCTCTGTGAGTTTTTCCCGCAACAGGGCCAGATTAATATCAAATGGATCAATACCAAGACTTTCCACTAACGGTCTGGTTGTATTCTGCAGCCACAAAATGAATTCGGGGATGCTTTTCACCAGAGTCGCCACCTCGGTAATCAACATCGGCAGGAGAAGAAATATGCCCGTAACAGCCAGTATTAACAACAGCAGAAAAACTACAAGAACACCTCCTGCTCTCCCAACGACTGATTCGAGTCGATCAACAACAGGATCTCCCAGATAGGCAATACCCATGCCGACAAGAAAAGGGGTAAGAATCGGCTGCAGCAGATAAAGCAAAAAAATAAAAACAACAACAACTGCGAGAGCCAACATCTTCTGAAAGGCGTCTAATGTCTCCATAGTAATAAGTCCAAATTATTTCAACCAGCGATAGTTGAGCAACGTATTTTGATTGGATGTATTTATCAACATCATCTTCTCATCGAACTCAATGATCTTGATTAGCTGAGCAGTTTGCCCTTCTGTACTCAGACGAAACAAAACTTCCGTGCCACGTACCTCAGTGACGCTGCTATCCAATACTGGCGTAAGAGACTCAAGATATCGAGTCACTTCTGCGTAGTCACTCAGACTGTCAATCTGATCTATTCGTAATTCGATAATACTCCGGGATGAATCAAGGGCATAGCGCGCTGCAAGTGAATCTGCCAATAGATCCACTATGCCAGAAACCAGATCCGTGACGCTAGGTGCGATATTGCTGAAACTAGACCATTCTCCGTCTACTCTATAAGACCAGCTTGCTGACCATTGGCCTGAATCAGATTTCTGAATGCGCGCAGACAAGATGCAACCCGGATTGTATCGATCAGATGCTCTTTCAACCCTTGCCAAAAATGATCCCCATACCTCAGCCGTCGATACCTGAGCTTCGTCTTCCAGATCCAACAATGGGTATAGGAGAGGTAAACCTCGCTGATTTGCCAGATCATTGACTGCAGTCAGGACTTCGCTTGAATCAGATTCAGACAACAGACGACGACCTTGCTCATCACTCACCGCTAACCAGAGCAATACCGAGGGCCGATTGCTCCCCCATACCGGAAATCCTGAATCTCGTAACAATCTGGCTATGGCATTGGGTTCATAATGCAGGCGTAAAATCCGCGCTGGTACGACTTTATCTCCAATTAGAAAGTCCCGGTCAGTGGACTGATAGCTGTATTGAAAGTAGTAAGAAGCCGGATTACGCAAGGCGTTCGCAATCAGGCTGCTTTGCTGTACTTCCGTTGTACCGGAGACTCGAACGAGCACCTGCAGAAGACCTGCACGAGCACCTGATTTGAGCTGTTTATCTTGCTGACTGGTGACAAAGACCTCCGCCACATAGAGATCGTCGACGGTGATTGCCTGAACGCGATCTGGTCTAGCCAGAATCAGCAGTAACACTAGAAAAAAAGAAGCGCTTCTATTAATACCGGAATTCCTTTGCTTTCCGCCCCAAGTAGGATGAAATCAGTGAAGCAGAATTAATATTGAATTTTTTCTTACTTCACGCATCCAAATTGTCATAGACTCGTTAATGATTTACAAGTTACCAATCGCTGCGAATGGAATTTCTTGATAGATGAGACTCGTTACTACCATTATTTTGGTTTTTCTGGTCATTTCATCCCTGGCAAAGGCGGAACCCACTCTATTTCGAGCGGTCTACCGAGCAGACTACAGGGGGCTGCCAATAAGTGCCGAAGGTATTAGGGAGTTGCGAAAAGATGAGAACGGCATCTACACCTTGTCATCGACGGCGAATTCCTTCTTTGCTTCCATCACAGAATTCTCGAGGTTCAAAATCAAGGACGATCTAGTTGTTCCCGTGGAGTATCAGTACCATCGTTCAGGCATCGGCAAGAAAAGAGATGCTGTCCTCAGTTTCGACTGGGATAAGATGCTAGTCCTGAACGACCTGCAATCACCGCCATGGGAGATGGCAATACCAGAAGGCACACTGGATAAGCTGCTATATCAGCTCAAAGTCCGGGAAGATCTGCTGGCAGCCCACCAACAGGGATTACCATGGCCTGAACTTCACTATCAAATTGCAGATGGTGGCAAACTCAAGCACTATGAATTCAAGGTTATTGGTGAGGAAGAAATTGAAACACCTATTGGTGTATTCAGCACAATAAAAGCCACTCGTATCAAACACAGACCAAAGCGCAATACAACCTTCTGGCTGGCACCCGAATATGATTTTCTTCTGGTTCGATTCCAGCAGGTAGAAGACGACAGGGGCTTTGAACTGCTTCTAAAAGAGGCAGAGTTTGACGGCATAAAGCTCTAACAGTCAGTTTCCTAGGTCTTGGGTAAAGTCACACCTCGTTGTCCCTGGTACTTTCCGCCTCGATCCTTGTAGGATATTTCACATTCCTCGTCAGACTCAAAGAACAACATCTGCGCGACACCTTCATTTGCATATATTTTCGCCGGCAAGGTTGTTGTGTTTGAAAACTCCAGCGTGACATGCCCTTCCCATTCGGGTTCAAGTGGTGTGACATTAACAATGATTCCACAGCGCGCATACGTCGACTTACCCAGACAAACCGTCAGCACGCTGCGAGGAATTTTAAAGTACTCAATCGTACTGGCGAGAGCGAAAGAATTCGGTGGGATGATACAAACATCACTCTTGACATCTACAAAACTGTCCTCATCAAATGCTTTCGGATCTACCGTGGAGGAATGAATATTGGTAAACACTTTGAACTCATCAGAACATCGCACATCATACCCATAGCTCGATGTTCCGTAGGAGATCAATCTATGCCCATCCGATTCTCTTACCTGACCGGATTCAAATGGACAAATCATCTCCTGCTCTTCCGACATTCGGCGAATCCAGCGATCCGACTTAATTGACATTGTTTACCTCTGAAAGCAAATAAAGCGCAGAATCATACACCAAGCTGATTCACAAAACCCGACGGTCAGTCATCCACGATTCGTATTGTTGGTGTGGTTTTTTCAACCTCTTCAATCTGTCGATGAACCGCGACTGCAATCTGCTTAAACAGCGGGGCTACCTCACCATCCGGATCGGATAAAACAGGTGGCACCCCACCATCTGATTGCTCTCTGACTGCCATTGACAGTGGTAATTGCGCCAGCAGATAGGTTGAGTAGTCTTGCGCAATCTGTTCACCACCACCTGTACCAAAAATAGCTTCCTGATGCCCACACACGCTACAGGTATGCAAGCTCATATTTTCAATAATTCCCAACAATGGGACCTCAACCTTGCGAAACATCTCAATGCCCTTGCAGGCATCAAGCCGTGCAATGTCCTGAGGGGTTGTCACGATTATCGCCCCACTAAGCGGTACGTTCTGGGCCATGGTTAATTGAATATCACCCGTACCGGGCGGCATATCGACGATCAGATAATCAACATTCTGCCAGTTTGTCTGGGTCAGCAACTGTTGCAGGGCGCTACTTGCCATCGGCCCACGCCAGATGGCGGGTGTTCGGTCAGAGGTCACAAAACTCATGGACATCACCTGAATACCATGAACCGAGATGGGTTGTAGAAGATCGTCAGCCACCTCAGGTTGAGTTTCCTCGCTCACCCCCATCATCAATCCCTGACTGGGTCCATAGACATCGGCATCCAGCAGACCGACAGTATGTCCCTCCGCAGCTAGTGCCAACGCCAAATTGGCAGACACTGTGGACTTGCCAACGCCACCCTTACCGGAGGCCACGGCAACGATGTGTTTTACACCTGGTAAATCATATTTCTGCGGTCCTGCGGTCGCGATGTACCTTCTCCTCTTTTGGCTTTAATTTTCTTAGCAGTACATTATATGACTGCCGGGACTCGAATTGGGATGAAAATCGTGGCTTGCATCGGTATATTTGCATCCTCTAAAAGCAGCCTGAAATTTAATAAACATGACAAACCGCAACATCCTGGTGACCAGTGCACTTCCAAATGCCAATGGATCCATTCATCTCGGGCATTTACTGGAGCATATCCAGACGGATATTTGGGTTCGGTACCAGCGCATGCGAGGTCATCAGTGCATCTATGTCTGCGCCGATGATACCCATGGTACTGCCATCATGTTGAAAGCAGAAGAACAGGATGTCGATCCGGAAACGCTGATTTCGCAGATAAAGACTGAACACGAGAAAGACTTTCAGGATTTCTTTATCAGCCATGACAACTATCATTCGACCCATTCTCCCGAGAATGAGGAATACAGCTCCCTTATCTATACCAGGCTCATGGACGCTGGTCATATTGTCGTTAAATCTGTCGAGCAACTGTATGACCCTGAAAGGCAGATGTTTCTTGCTGATCGTTTCATTGTCGGAACCTGTCCCAAGTGTAACGCTGATGATCAGTATGGAGACAACTGTGAAGCCTGCGGCGCTACCTACGACGCAACAGATCTGATTAACCCAAAATCGACAATCTCAGGTGCGGACCCCGAGCTGAAGGAGTCCACTCATTTCTTCTTTGCCCTCTCAAATTTCACCGAATACCTGAAGAACTGGACCCGAAGTGGTGCTCTGCAGGATCAGGTGGCCAACAAACTGGCTGAGTGGCTGAACGCCGGTTTACAGGACTGGGATATCAGCCGTGATGCACCTTACTTTGGATTTGAAATACCCGGACAACCAGAGAAGTACTTCTATGTCTGGCTGGATGCGCCTATCGGATACATGGCAAGTTTCAGAAACTTCTGTGACAGGAGTGAGGGTATTGCATTCGATGACTTTTGGAACCCGGATTCAGAACATGAACTACATCATTTCATTGGTAAAGACATCATCAATTTTCATGCCTTGTTCTGGCCAGCGGTGTTGAGCAACTCCGGATTCAGGACGCCGACTCGAATCCATACCCATGGGTTCATCACGGTGAACGGGCAGAAAATGAGTAAATCCCGTGGTACCTTCATCAACGCCGGGACATATAAAGAGCATCTGAATCCTGAGTTCCTGCGTTACTACTACGCAAGCAAACTCACCAACAGCATTGATGACATGGATATCAATCTGGATGATTTCATTCAGAAGGTAAATTCAGATCTGGTCGGCAAGGTGGTTAACATTGCAAGCAGATGCGCGGGATTCATCAGAAAACAATTCAACAGCAGGCTGTCATCACAACCAACCACTGATCTCCTGGCAGAATTTGTCAGCCAGAAAGCTGAACTTGAGCTTAACTATGAAGCGGGCGAATTCAGCAAACTTATTCGTCAAGTCATGTCGATGGCAGACAAGGCAAATCAATACATTGCCGAACACGAGCCCTGGGTCAAGATAAGACAGCCTGGCAACGAACTGGAAGTTCACAACGTCTGTTCTGACGGCATCAATATGTTCAGAATCATCGTTGCCTATCTAAAGCCAGTATTACCTGATCTCGCTGAAAAGTCGGAGAAGTTTCTGAATATCGATCCTTTAGGTTGGCAAAGCATCGACTCACCCTTACTGAATCATGAAATCAACAAGTTCAAACCCCTCCTTGCCCGGGCTGAACAAAAGTCGGTCGAAGCGATGGTTGAAGCATCCAAAGAAACTGAGTCACTGGTCCAACCAGAGGAGGAATCCGTGGAGCAGATTTTAGCGCAAATCGATTATGATGACTTTGCAAAGGTAGACCTCAGAGTCGCAACCATCACCAACGCTGAGGCTGTTGAAGGCGCAGACAAACTGCTTAAACTAAGTCTCGATATCGGCATTGAACAACGGGTTGTTTTTGCAGGCATCAAATCCGCGTATGATCCTGGCCGGCTTATCGGTAAGCAAACCGTGGTAGTCGCCAATCTGAAGCCTCGTAAAATGCGTTTCGGTGTCTCCGAAGGAATGGTACTCGCTGCCGGACCCGGGGGAGAGGATATATATCTGTTAGAACCACATACCGGTGCGACAGCTGGCATGAAAGTGACATAACACAGCACCCAAAGAATATAAAAGATGCCAGAACCGATCGTAATATTGCTTGGCACGATCTTTGTTAACAATTTTGTCATGGTGCAATTCCTGGGGTTGTGTCCATTTTTCGGAGCAACTCAGAAACTCGACGCCGCGATCGGTATGGCAGCAACCACGACTTTTGTACTGACGCTCGCATCTGCCTTGAGTTTTCTTGTTGAACACTATCTGCTCATACCTTTCGGTCTGCAGTACCTCAGAATCATCACCTTCATTGTTCTCATTGCCACGCTGGTACAGTTCTCCGAGATAGTTATTCGCACCACTCAACCAATGTTGCATCAGGTGCTGGGAGTTTTCATACCCTTGATTACAACCAACTGTGCTGTACTGGGTGTTGCCTTGCTCAATATCAGACACACTCATTCATTTCAGGATTCAGTGACCTACGGCCTTGGTGCGGCACTTGGATTTTCATTCCTGCTGATTGTGTTTGCTGCCATGCGGGAGCGCCTGGCTGATGCAAAAGTACCAAGAATTTTCCAGGGAACGGCCATCAACATAATTACTGCAGGCCTTCTTTCGCTTGCATTTATGGGTTTTACGGGGATGCACTGATGTTTCCGCAACTTCTCCCGGACCTGATTCTTGTCACGACCATGTGCCTGGTGGTTGCTCTTGCCCTGGGGTTTGCGTCGATCAGGTTTCGTTCCGACATTGATGAGGCTGTTGAACAGATCAACGAATTACTGCCTCAAACTCAATGTGCTCAATGCGGACACCCGGGGTGCAGACCCTACGCACAATCGATCGCCTCCGGTGAAGCCATCAATCGATGTCCGCCAGGTGGTCAAAGAACGATCAGCGAACTTGCCAACCTGCTGGCAAGAGAAACGCTGGCATTGGACGAAACGTTCGGAAAAACCGAACCCCCGCACATTGCCAGAATCCGCGAGCGAGAATGCGTTGGCTGTACATTGTGTATTCAGGTCTGCCCTGTTGATTCTATTTTTGGTGCTCCGCAACAAATGCACGTCATCCTGGAACAAATATGTACCGGATGTGATCTGTGTGTACCGTCCTGTCCAGTTGATTGTATTGAATTACTTGAGTTGCCTCAGAAGTCGCAACCGATTCCTGCCGACAGCGCTTTATCGATACTGGCTTGCATTCGTTGTGGTAATTGCGGGAGGCAATGTCCACAACATCTTGCGCCTCAGGAGCTTCTATGGCAATCAAATTCCAGCAGTGCCATGGATCTCCTGTCTCTGAATGATTGCACCGAATGTCGACTCTGCGATCAGCTTTGCCCGAGTAAGATCCCACTCACAAACTTTTTTTCCGCTCTCAAGAAACAGCTGAGCCAGGAAGATCAGGATCTTATCCGGGCCAGGGAGTCAGAACTGAGGTTCATACGTCGAAATGACCGGCTGGATTCCTCAAAGTCGAAACTGCGAACACGAGCAACCTCAGCTGATCGAGCTGAAATAATCGCCCAACTGAGAAAGTCAGAATGACAGCTCCGGGCTTCAGCTTGGTTTCGACACCAAGGATCATGTCCGTCGTCCTGTTGGCGTTACTGCCTGGTCTGGGTGTAAGTGCCTATTTTCTTGGACCGGGTGTTTTGGTGAACGTGTTGACAGCAACCGCAACAGTTCTCCTGCTTGAAGCATTCATTCTGAGAATTCGCGGTATGAATATGGCCAGTGTATTTGATGGTTCAGCGGTCTTGACGGCCTTTATCCTCGCGCTTGCGCTGCCACCTGATCTTCCTTTCTGGATGACGGCCCTGGGCAGCGGTTTTGCCATTGTCTTCGGTAAGCATCTTTATGGTGGACTCGGTCAAAATCCATTTAATCCTGCCATGGTGGGCTACGCCGTTCTGATCATCTCATTTCCGCTTGCCATGTCGACGTGGCCGAGCATGGTAGACGGAATAACTGCAGCCACGCCACTGGACACCATGAAATTTCGCGGGACAAAGACGGTTGAAGATATCTGGGTAATCGAAAACGGATTTACCAACCTCGGGGGTGTTGGCTGGCAATGGATCAACCTCGCTTATCTGGCTGGTGGCGCTCTGCTCTTGTTGCTGAATGTCATCCGCTGGCAGGCTCCCTTAGCCATGTTGTTAACCCTTACCGTCCTGTCAGCGGTATTTTACGATAGCGGTTCTGCCCAGAGTCTTGGTTCTCCGATGTTTCATCTGCTTTCAGGCGGAACCATGCTGGTGGCTTTCTTTGTTATCACTGACCCTGTCACCTCACCTGATTCAGACCTCAGTCTTTTAATATTTGGCATTGGAATCGCCCTCATTACATTCACTATCCGCTCAATCGGTGCTTATCCGGATGGATTTGCCTTTGCTGTACTCCTGATGAACGCAACTGCACCCTTGATTGATCACATGAGGCTCAGGATCGCATGAGGTCACTTCAAGGCATAGTAGCAAGACTCACCACCATCGGGTTCATCTGTGCGCTAGGGTTGAGCTTTACCAACTATTCAACCAGATTACAGATTAGCGATAATCGCGCTAACCATGCGACTGAGAAACTGCTGTCAATTCTGCATGCCGATGTTGATGTCAGCATTGATCCGCTTGGCAACAACACTTATCAAATCTCCCGGAATGGTGTGACTTCAGGTCATATCTTCGAGATTTCAACCACGGAAGGATATAACGGAGAAATCAGACTCTGGTTAGCAGTCGATCTGGCAGGTACTGTCCTCGGTACTCGCGTTATAAATCACCAGGAAACACCCGGGTTGGGTGACAAACTGGATATTGAGGTGTCGAACTGGATTCTTGGATTCAACAACCAATCTCTCGACTCCATCATCTGGGCTGTGAAGAAGGATAAGGGTGACTTCGATCAGTTTACCGGTGCCACTATAACCCCACGAGCTGTGGTAACAGCAGTCAAACTTGGGTTGATCGACTATAAAAATAACCGGGACAACTGGATGAGCAGTTATGAACGCTAAACAGATAACGACAGAGGGACTCTGGTCTCAGAATCCGGCGCTGGTCCAGATGCTGGGGTTGTGTCCTCTTCTGGCTGTATCCAATACAGTGACCCAGAGTCTCGTCCTCGGTCTTGTTACGCTAATCGTGCTGACCTGTTCCAACCTGATTATCAGTTTAATCCGTCGGTGGCTTGATGATGCAACCCGGTTACCCGCTCAGATCATGATTATCGCGACATTTGTTACGCTGAGTGACCTGCTCCTGCAAACTTTTCTGTTCGAAATCCACCAGCGAATCGGACTGTTTGTCGCCCTCATCGTGACCAATTGCACGGTGCTGGGCCGGGCAGAGAGTTTCGCCAGTCGTTACCCCGTCCGATACGCCGTTCTGGATGGGTTTATGATGGGGACGGGATTTCTGTTGGTCATCGTCTGTATGGGATTTGTGCGTGAAGCACTCGGACAGGGTATGCTGTTCAGTCAACTGCACATGATTCTCGGCGGTGACCAGACAGACTGGCTGGTCATATTGCCAAACGATGGTTTCCTGTTAATGATACTGCCACCGGGTGCTTTCCTGATCCTCGGCTGTCTTATTGCCTTGAAAAACTGGATCGAGCTTTACGTTCAAAACTGAATCAAATCCTTATGAACAAAGAAAAGAGATATCAGATACTCACTCGCCTGCGGGATGAAAATCCAACGCCAACAACCGAACTGGTCCATGGCTCTACATTTGAGCTATTAGTGGCGGTGATGCTGTCGGCACAGGCGACTGACGTCTCCGTCAACAAGGCGACGACAAGACTCTATAAAATAGCGAACACGCCAGAGAAAGTACTTACTTTGGGAGAGGCTGGCTTGAAGAAGTACATCAGGACAATCGGACTCTATAACAGCAAGGCAGCTAACGTGATCAAGACCTGTAAGATTCTCGTCACGGCGCATGATTCGAACGTGCCGGATAATCGTGAGGATCTTGAGGCATTGCCGGGAGTCGGGCGCAAAACCGCAAATGTGGTGCTGAATACAGCGTTTGGTCAACCCACCATGGCTGTGGATACGCATATATTTCGTATTTCGAACCGTATCAGGTTTGCGCCGGGTAAGACTGTGCGTCAGGTTGAAGACAAACTGGTGAAGGTGATTCCTGATGAGTTTATTCTGGATGCTCATCATTGGCTGATCTTGCATGGTCGATATGTTTGTACTGCCAGGAATCCTCGTTGTGGGGCTTGTGTGATTTACGATCTATGTGAGTTTAAGGGTAAGAAGCAGGATCTTGACTAAAGACTGTTTTAATTAAGTGTTGAAATAATGATGGGAACCCGGAGCACTTTCTGTGAGCTGCGCCTGCAGCCCCAGAGGGGCTCCCCTCCCACACTCACCTATCTCTAACGAGGACTAGAACCTTGCTACTTATCAAACTTACGGCCTTTTTTACTGGCTACTTTCAACCGCAAAGCATTTAGCCGAATAAAACCCTCAGCATCTTTCTGATCATAAGCACCCGCGTCATCCTCAAAGGTCACAATATTGGCATCGTACAAACTGTCCTCGGAGGATTCCCTGCCCACCACCGTCACATTCCCTTTATACAGTTTCAGCCTGACAATACCGTTTACATACTGTTGAGACTCATCAATCAGCGCCTGCAGAGCCAGTCGTTCTGCTGACCACCAGAAACCGTTATAGATCAGCTTGGCATACCGGGGCATCAGCTCATCTTTGAGATGTCCCAGCTCTCGATCAAGAGTGATCGACTCCATGGCTCGATGACCTTTGAGCAAGATCGTGCCTCCCGGAGTCTCATAACAACCTCTCGCTTTCATTCCAACGAATCTGTTTTCGACTATGTCGACGCGACCAATACCATTTTCTCCACCCACTTTATTGAGGTGCGTCAGAACCTTTGCAGGTGACATCTCCTGTCCGTCAATCGCTACAATGTCACCATTGCCGTAGGTCAGTTCAATGTAGGTAGGGGAATCAGGCGCAGCTTCAGGGGACTTTGTCCAAAGCCACATGGATTCCTCCGGTTCAGCATTCGGATCTTCCAGCACGCCGCCCTCATATGAAATATGCAGCAGATTCGCGTCCATTGAGTAAGGCGATTTCTCTCCCTCATGCTTTTGGTCGACCGGTATCTGATGTTTCTCACAGAATGCCATGAGTGCCTCACGGGAAGTCAAATCCCACTCGCGCCACGGCGCGACCACCTGAACATCCGGCTTTAGCGCGTAGGCACCCAGCTCGAATCGAACCTGATCATTGCCCTTGCCGGTTGCGCCGTGTGAAATTGCATCTGCACCCGTCTGATTAGCTATCTCAACAAGTCGTTTCGCAATCAACGGACGTGCAATCGAGGTGCCTAGCAAATATTCACCCTCGTAGATGGTGTTGCACCGAAACATGGGGAACACGAAGTCACGAACGAACTCCTCCCTCACATCTTCAATAAAGACCTCGGTAGCACCACTATCCAGGGCTTTTTGTCGTACGGGTGTGTAGTCGTCACCATCGCCGAGGTCAGCAGTGAAGGTGATGACTTCACAGTCGTAGGTTTCCTGCAGCCACCTCAAAATAACAGTGGTATCCAATCCTCCCGAGTAGGACAGAACGATTTTGGCAATATCAGGCATGCCTGAAGTCTCGCAAAAAAGGCGCTATATTAACAAATTATGGCGTACAGACTAGCGCTTATTCAAGACTGACTGATTCAGGTCAGAAATCCTGGCTGTTGGTTATTGTCTTTCAGAATCCCTTTGAATCCCACCAGCATCCCTGCAAAGGGTAGTCAAGAAAATTCCATAGCCCTCCCTTAAACCTGGCATTCCTGCTGAATCCTGCCCGCTGTGATTGTCAGCTCTCGGATAGGTGCCATAAGATTACCGAACAAGTTTGCTTTATCCTCTTTGTGTATAATGCGAAGCACTTCTGGCTGACAGACCGATAATGCGCAGTATTACCCTTATTCGCCCCGATGACTGGCATGTCCACCTGCGCGACGGGGTATATCTGAAAGATACCGTCGCACACATCTCAAGGTATTTCGGTCGAGCCATTGTTATGCCTAATCTTGTACCCGTTGTCGACAATCCGGAAACGGCCAGACAATATCACGACAGAATTGTTTCGTTAGTGCCCAAAGACTCAAAATTCAAACCCCTGATGACCTTGCATATTACGCCGGAGACCAGTGAAGAAACTGTTGTCAACGCGAAGCAACAAGGATTCATTTACGCCTTCAAGCTGTATCCCGCTGGTGCCACGACAAATTCTGCTTCCGGGGTGTCAGATATCAAAACTCTCTATCCGGTTTTCGACGCAATGCAGACTCATGCCATGCCGTTATGTATCCACGCTGAGGTAACCAGACCGGATGTTGATATTTTTGATCGCGAGGCTGCTTTTATTGACGAGTCGCTATTACCGATAAGTCGGCAGTTTCCAGAATTGAAAGTGATTATTGAACATATCACCACGAAACAAGCCGTCGATGTCGTACTGGAAGCAAATGATAATATGGCCGCAACGATTACCCCTCATCATCTCCTGTTTAACCGAAACCACATGCTCGAAGGGGGTCTCAAGCCTCTCTACTACTGTTTGCCAGTCCTGAAACGCAGCCATCATCAACGAGCTTTGATTGATGCTGCCACATCCGCTAACCCAAAGTTCTTCCTGGGCACTGACTCAGCGCCGCATCCGAGAATGGCTAAGGAAAAGGTCTGCGGATGTGCTGCAGGAATCTACACTGCCCATGCCGCCATTGAATTGTACGCTGAAGCTTTTGACAATGCCGGATCACTGGACAGATTGGAAGCATTCAGCAGTTTCAACGGGCCGGATTTTTATGGTCTTCCCCGTAATCAGGATACAATAACCCTGACGAACCAGGCCTGGGATGTCCCTCAGGCATTGCAGTTTGGCAATGATGAAGTGGTTCCGATTCGAGCCAATGCAAAAATTCATTGGACTGTAAGGAATTAAGGAAACTTTTGATCGACTCAAAATCCCCTATCGCATACCGATTTCGAGGCTATCTTCCCGTCGTCTTGGATCTTGAGACGGGTGGGTTCAACTCAAAAACAGACGCATTACTGGAACTCGCCGCCATCGTTATTGAAATGAACGACGATGGACTGTTGGTTCCAGGAGAACAGTATTTCTTTAATGTCGAGCCATTCGAGGGTGCGAATATTGAGCAATCATCCCTTGAGTTCACCGGAATTGATCCTACAAATCCCCTTAGATCATCGGTTGATGAGCACAAAGCACTCACAGAGACGTTTCGCGGCGTACGCAAAAGCGTCCGCGAAACAGGTTGCCAGCGAGCGATACTCGTTGCTCACAATGCTTCATTTGATCAGGGATTCCTTAATGAAGCATCAGCGAGATGTGCCATTAAGAGAAATCCATTTCATCCATTCTCATCGTTCGATACGGCAACATTGTGCGGGTTAGCTTTTGGTCAGACGGTACTTGCCAGAGCCTGTCAGGCGGCAGGCATCAGCTTCGATACTAATCAGGCTCATTCTGCTCTATATGATTGTGACAAAACAGCAGAAATGTTCTGTCATATTGTCAACCGATGGAAGCAACTGGGAGGGATGCCAGGACACAAGTAAGGGGTGAGATCCCCAGACAACCAGACGATGCAGGAACTATGTCTCAGCGCATGACATTGGTTCCGGCAATCGACATCACCAGCCCGGAAACAGCCATTGCGATGGTTAGAACACCAACCAGATCAGTCAACCATATACCACCAGCTCCGAAAAACATCCCGCTGTGCAAATCAAGTATGAATTTTTGCCAACTTACACTTTCACTCAACAGCAGACTATTCGGTACACTCCCTGCCTCAGACCAGACCACTGTTCCGCCATCAGTGGGTCCGGGTTGCAGTTTCAGCGTTTCAACGTCAAAGCTGTAAATGTCCTCACCCAAACCCAACAACAACTGATTCTTATGTGAAGCGATCCGCCGAACATTTTCAGGAAATCCAAATGAGCTTCCAATGCGTTCACTGAACTGATGATCTGATGAAAACACCAGGAGTTCTGACAGACAAAGTACGGCAGCTTGATCGTCGATCCGGATCGCACCATTTATTTCTTCACACAATGAGACTTCTTTGCGGTCAATAAACAGTTTGCCACCGATCACATAGTAGTGCCGATCATTCAAGTAATAGCCACTGACGTCTTCGGTTGAATAGTATCGACTGGCAATGAATGCAGGTACGGTTCGTTCGTCAAGCCGCATTGCACCGGAGTGATTAAGCGCAATCCCCGTTAATGAAATAACAACCAGAAAAAATGCCAGAAACATGCCAACACTGTGATGAACTGCACGAATTCGGGTAAGACTGCTAAAGCTCAACATCAGTTTCTGCTACCGCACTTCCTGATGAGCGTACTGGTTCTGACGGTTCAACAAGGTGGTATGCAGAAAAAGTGCATACCGGGTCACATTCGAAACTGCACGAACCGATAAGGTCGCCCCTGCAACACCGTCGATTCGTTGACTCAGCTTTCTGTTTGCCTTCAGAAACAGTCCTTTAAACTGTCTTGTAAAGAACGGATGCCTGACCTCTCCACCTCTCGGCTCTCGAAACTCCAGAATTGACACATCCCTGATCTTGTTGTCCGTGATGACAATACCAATAGTAATGGGTTTCTCTTTACCGATTTCATCCAGTATCCAGGCGGTTGTTTCACCTCTTTGCCAATAACGCAAACGTATACCAGGATAGCTGTGTCCCAGGACATCTTTCGCAGCTTGCTGATGTTCAGTCTTTAACCATAGTGTTTTCATTGTCGGTGTCTGATCGAAACTCCTGTTCACAAAGTCAACCGGAGACATATAAACTGCCGCGAATACCAACTCTGTGCTCAACATTAGACCGGCAGCACAAGCCAGCGAAGCGAAACGAACTACCATTCTCTGCAAACACCAATGAAATTTCATACTTATCTTAAAAACTATATCCAATACCCAGATTGAATCCATCCACATCATCCCCATTGTCGTTATCCTGTCGCTGGTAGTCAGCTTTGATAACAACGTTTTCATGGATCCAGTAATTTACACCGACATCGAACTGATTCTTCTCACTACTGGTGATGTCAGAACCAGCGGTCAGGTCATAGCTGCCAAAGCGTGCAAACAGACCAAAACCATTGTCAAACCGATAGGAAGGCTCGATGTACCAGCCAGTCTGTTCATCTGCACCAGAATTGAGCAATTCGATTTCATTGTCGATATCCCAGCGTGCGTACAGGGCACGTAGGCCAAATCCACCCCGTCGAAAGTTGACGTTAGTTTCAAACAGTGTCGCAGAGATTTCACCAACCCCAACTCCTTCGTCATCACCTTGTGCCAGATCAGATTGATACTGAAGAGTGGTATTCCATTGGAATCCGGGGTGACCTGAATACCTCAGTCTGACGGTGTAAGCGAGGTTTTCTGCAACGCCCTTGGCTACCTTCTGTCGCGCCGAACGAATACTGGATCGTTTTGAAGCACTGTTATTATCCGTATCCAGATTGAGTCCCGAGTGTGCTGCCAGGTCATAGCCCCAACCTGGCGCTATCTCACCCGTAAAACCAAATCCAGCCTCCCACCAGGTGGAAGGAATAATATTCTTCTCAACGGCATTTCTTTCAACCCCATGAAAAGTATCAGGCTCATGTGTTTCGTTCAGGATACCAACAGGTACCAGGAAAAGTCCCATTTTACTGTGATGGTTATCTGCGTAATCCCACTGAACAAAAGCCTGCTCCAACTCTATCTCACCAGGTTTACCGTCACCTGCCAGGGCGTGTTCAACTTCCAATTCTGAGAAAAATGAGAGTTCATCAGAAAACTGATGGGACATAAGAATGACAAAGCGGTGATAGTCAATTGAGTTGCCACTGTCGAGATTGTTGTAGTGAAGCTCTCCATAGCCACCGAATCGCGTATCAGCCGTTCCATTGAACGACTCGCTGGATTCGATGGAAGAAACCGTTGCTTCTAACGCGGTTTCAGTTTCAGTAATTCGCGTCGTTAATTCACTGCTCTGAGACTGCAGTGTTTTCTGTGCTTCCTGTAGTCGAAGTTGGTTCTCAGCCAGTTCTTGCTGCAACTCGGCAATCTGTTCCTGTTGCCGTTGAACTAACAACCATATCTCTTCCAGATTCGGCGTCTTGGCATAGGTTGCCTGTGTAAAGACGAATGCCAAAATTCCTAATATCGTACATTTCAATGCTTCGTATCTCCCTGTTTTTTTCACAGAGGGGATACTATATAAATGCCAATCTAAATGCAAATCGTTATCATTTAGATTGAAAGGTTATTTCATAGAAGAAAAGTCCTGCAATGATTTCCTACTCGGTTGAGTCTTGTGTGGCGGGTGAGTCGTCAGTTGAAACCGACTTAATAATGGGCTGCAGTTCTCCACTCTGGTGCATCTCAACAATGATGTCGCAGCCGCCAATCAGCTCGCCACCGACAAACAACTGCGGAAATGTTGGCCAATCCGAGTACTGGGGCAGATTAGCTCGTATCTCAGGGTTCGACAGAATGTCGATATAGGCAAACTTTTCTCCACAGGCTATCAACGCCTGTGAAGCCTGTGATGAAAAACCGCACTGAGGTTGATCTGGCGATCCCTTCATATACAGAATTATAGGATTGCTTTCGACCTGATCTTTAATAGTTTGCATTATGTCCATGGAACCATTCTCTTCAATTAAACCGGAAAGACACTAATTCTATCGTTTTTTCCCGCTGTTTGCTTATCCTTATGCATACTAAATTTATGCTTAAATCATGCGCGGTACCCAGCTATGCCTGACCATAGCCACCTCCACCCGGTGTTTCTATTCTAAGTACCTGTCCGGCATTGACTCTCTCATGACATTTTCCCGGCAGCAGCCTGCCATCCAGACTGTTCTTTCCCCTGGCACCAGGTTCACCACCAAAAAGACCCCAGGGTGAATGCCGTCGACGCTCGGTTAACAAGGTCAGTTCCGTTGGTTCCAGGAACAGGAATTCCCGAATCAGGCCATCACCGCCAACCCTGACACCCTGTCCGCCTGAATTCTCCCTGAGCGCATATTCCATAATCCGAATCGGGAAGTGACTCTCCAGACTCTCGATTGGTGTATTAAGCGTATTGGTCATGTGACATTGGACACCTGAGTGGCCGTTTTCACTCTCACTTGCTCCCATACCGCCCGCAATCGTTTCATAGTAATCCCAGGAATCATCTCCATCACGTGCACCCATTGCCACATTGTTCATGGTCCCCTGGCTCGCGGCGGGAACCTCGTTTGGCACGGCTTTTGACAGTGCACCCAGTACCACATCCACTATTCGCATCGAGGTTTCAACGTTACCAGCCGCTGTCGCTGCGGGTCGTTCTGCGTTAAGCACTGAACCTGCTGGCACCCCGATAGAGATACAGCGGAAAGTGCCCGCACAATTTGGTGTCTGCTCCGGTAACAAACAGCGAAAAGCATAGAAAACAGCTGCTGCTACAACAGACACGGGGCAATTGATATTACCTTCAACCTGTTTCGAACTACCGGAAAAATCCAGGATGATGGATTCCCCGGAAACAGCCAGGTTCACATCAAGCACAACGTCAAGGTGACCGAAGCCATCATCATCCATCAGATCACTGAAATGATACCTGCCATCAGGAATCTTCCTAAGAACACTTCGGGCCAGCTTCTCTCCATAGTCGTTGATGAGTCCTATACCCAGCATGAACTGATCCAGCCCGACTGATGAGACCAGTGCCCGCAGGCGTTCTATACCAATACGATTCGCACTCATCTGTGCAGCAAAGTCACCTGTTGTATTCGCGCCTGGTAATCCGGTGAACTGTGCCAGTATCTTTTCGTCCACTTTACCTTTGCGAACGAAAATCGAAGGAGGAATGACAAGACCTTCCTGATCCATTGAATTGGACAACGGCATTGAGCCCGGTGTGGTGGCACCAATGTTAGCGTGATGGGCACGATTGGCCACAAAGCATATCAGTTCTGTTTCATCAGCAGTCCCGGACAGTTTCCTTGCGAAGACAGGTGCAATCACAGTGACATCCGGTAAATGTGTCCCGCCCAAAAAGGGATCATTAACAACCAGCATGTCCCCTTCCTGCCAGTCAACTCCTTCGACAATACTGGTCATGGCATAGGCCATGCTGCCCAGATGAACCGGAATATGTGCCGCCTGGGCAAACAATTCTCCACTTGCATCAAACAGCGCACAGGAAAAATCCAGCCGGTCCTTGATATTGGGAGAAAACGCCGCCCGTTGCAGAATTGCTCCCATCTCGGCACAGATAGATTCAACCCGACTGATAAAAATAGCGAGATCGATGGGTGACATGGTCAGAACGCTGAAAACTTGACTTTCGAGTTTACCGGAACTGGTTTATCATCGCCCCTTTTTCGCAATCAAGCCCGGTAAAAACAGGGGATAACATGTCCGATGCAATCATGAACACATACGGCCGACCGGAAATCGCTTTTAAGCAGGGCGAGGGAGCCTGGCTCACGGATGAAAGCGGCAAACGGTACCTTGACGCCCTTGCCGGAATAGGCGTCATTTCACTGGGACACGCGAATCCAAGGATAGCCGAAGTGATCAGCCAGCAGGCCACTCAACTTCTGCATACGTCAAACCTCTATCGTATCCCTGCCCAGGAAAAACTCGCTGAACTACTAACCTCAATATCTGGTATGGACAATGCGTTTTTTGGGAATTCAGGTGCTGAAGCCAACGAATGTGCAATAAAAATCAGTCGGCTCCACGGTAAGCAAAATGGCATAGACAACCCAACCATAATCGTCACCGATGCCTCCTTTCACGGACGCACACTGGCAACACTAACGGCCACAGGCAGTCGCAAGGTTCAGGCTGGTTTCGAACCATTGGTAAATGGCTTTGTTCGTGCGCCATTTAATGACGTCGGGGCCATCAGGTCTATCGCCAAAAACAATTCGAGCATTGTGGCTGTCATGATCGAACCTATTCAAGGCGAGGGCGGCATCAATGTCCCCGATGAAAATTACCTGAAGGAGATACGAGCCCTGTGTGATGAGCATGAATGGTTTTTACTGCTTGACGAGGTTCAAACGGGCAATGCGAGAACCGGAAGTTACTTCAATTATCAGCAAAGCGGCATTCTGCCGGATCTTGTTACTACAGCGAAAGGATTAGGAAACGGCATGCCAATTGGCGTCTGTCTGGCTCGCGGAAAAGCCGCTAAGGTATTCAAACCAGGCAACCACGGTTCAACCTTTGGTGGCAATCCACTGGCTTGTTGCGTCGCTGCTGCCGTTGTGGAGTACATCCAGGAGAATAAGATTGCTGAACGTGCCACCGAAGTAGGCAATCGCATTATGGACGGTTTAAGAGAGAGACTATCCGGTCTGAACAATGTCGTTGATATTCGCGGCAAGGGACTCATGATTGGTGTTCAACTTGATTCACCTTGCACAGATCTCGTTGCGAAAGCCATGGACAAGGGATTACTCATCAATGTGGCTACTGACAATACGATTCGCCTGTTACCGCCGCTGATTATTTCTGATGAAGAAGCAGACCAGATTGTCGGTATTATCTCAGGTCTCGTCGAGGAAATTTAACCTGTCGCTTCGCTGACCACAGGATTCTTTTCTATCATCTTGTCGTAACCTTTCGATAAGCAGACGCGATGTCACTTATTCGCATGCCACAGTTACCAGGGTGGTTTTAGGTATTATTGATTGTTACCTGGGGATTATTATCTTCCATTTCACTGAGACCACAGACCGCCAGATTCTGAACAGGTCCCTGAACAGGTCCGACTCAATTGAACCGTGAATCAACCTACAGCAATTCAGTTATGGGCATTTTCTTCTCAATGCTATCAAAACGTAGCCGCTTTGTATTGTCACTCGGCCCCCTTGAAACTCAAGCCAGTGAGGGCCTGCAAGTGATCCTGCTTGCTCTGGCATCTGAGTGGGGCCTGAGGCATGATACTTTAAAAGTGATCAAGGATAGGCATGAGTTTGTTGATTTATCCACCCCCTAAGCGAGTTAGATCTGCTCGCCAAATACTCAATATCCGCGAGCGGTCATACCTGAAACTAACCTCAAGCCATTCTGACTATTTTTGCGGTGCGGTTCGTCGATTCGCCGATGCCTCTTCCCTGATCATAACTTTTGGCCAGGTCGAAGACCGAAAAACACTGATTACGCTGTTTTTGAAAAAATCAAAGCTAAAGCCGGAGGCCTATCAGATCAGGACCTCTAATCGGGGTTACTTGCTCTATTCTGGTACGGAAATCGGCCTTTTTCGCGGGCTGGCTACACTTCAACAGATAATCAGCGCTGATCACCACGAACTGCCCCATATCAGTATTGAGGACGAGCCAGACTTTCAATTTCGCGGGGTTATGTTGGATATCAGTCGCTGCAAGGTCCCTACACTGACAACACTAAAGGGTCTCATTGACAGCTTCGCCCTGCTCAAATACAACCAACTGCAACTCTACACGGAGCATACCTTCGCCTTCACCAACCATCAGCAAGTCTGGGCGCATGCATCTCCGTATACCGCAGCCGATATCCTGGAAATACAGTCATACTGCAACGAACGGTATATAGAGCTGGTACCCAATCTAAACTGTTTCGGTCACTTTGAGCGCTGGCTCCGATATCCTGAATACTTCAAGTATGCCGAGTGTCCGCAGGGATTCGCACACCCAATTGACGGTCACCCTGTCCCTTATGGCAGCACTCTCCGACCCAACGCACTGAGTCTGAAACTACTCGATGAACTGCATGGGGAGTTTCTCCCTAATTTCGACAGCGGCTATTTTAACGTTGGCGGAGATGAGCCCTGGGAATTGGGCAAAGGATGGAGCAAATCACGTTGTGAGAAAATTGGCTCTACCAACGTATACATTGATTTCTTATCTAAAATCAACAAGTTAGGCGCCAAACGCGGTCGACAAACAATGTTTTGGAGTGATATCGTCCTCAAGCAACCTGAATCTCTGAAACGTCTGTCGCGAGATTCAATCGCGATGAATTGGGGGTATGAAGGGGATCATCCGTTTAAGAAAGAATGTGAGCAGATGGCCAGCCAGCGCATTCCCTACTATGTCTGCCCAGGTACTTCCAGTTGGAACTCTCTGACGGGTCGGATCGACAATGCGACCAGAAACCTGTCAAATGCCGCCAGGAATGGACTTCGATATGGTGCAAAGGGGTATTTGGTTACGGATTGGGGAGACAACGGACACCATCAGTATTTGCCGGTCAGCTATCCCGGATTCGCACTTGGGGCATGCGAGAGCTGGAATCACAGGAAAAGTGCCAATATTGACCTGATTGACCTGGTTAATCAGATCTATTTTCAGGAGCCAGACGCGAATGCAGCAAGACTGCTGGTCAGCCTGGGAAAGGTACTGGAACTCGCTCCCTCGCCAATACGCAACGCCACTATATTCAATCGTCTGTTGTTCTGGCGGATGCAGAACGAGCCGGGAGATACTCAAGATATTTCCAACAGGGCTCTTCGAAGCTGTGATTCAGCACTGCAAGACATAAAATCGGAGCTAGCCTCGATCCGAACCAAAGATCAGCGACTCCTGAAAGCGGAAATCAGAAACGCCATTGCGATGTCGACTCATGGCCTCAGAAGGCTCATGCACTTCCGTGGTGCATCAATTTCGGCTTCCCAGGGGGCTTCCCAGGGAAGGAAAGTACCTAAGCGAAGTGTCCTCAGGAACGATCTCAGACACATCATCAGCCAGCACAAAGCGCTATGGCTTTCCCGGAATCGACCTGGCGGCCTGCCGGAGAGTGCCAATCGCCTGAAGCGGAGCCTTAAATACCTTGAATAGTCAGACACCAGAATTGGGTCGGTCTATAATCACCTATCACTCAGATTTCATATGCACATCATATGCAGTCAAGCCTTGTATATAGTGATTATAAGGGTGCACAATAGCCGTCCCCTAAGAAGCATATAACCAACGCATTACTAGAATCATAATGATTCAAAACGGAAAGGAGTAGTTGCCCATGCGAGACGTAGTAGTGGTAGATAGTGTAAGAACCGGATTGGCGAAGTCCTTCCGGGGTACGTTCAATTTAACCCGACCTGATGACATGGTCACGCATTGTATCGATGCCTTGCTAGACAGAAACCCAAAGCTGGATCCGAATGAAGTTGAAGACGTTATCGTCGGTTGCGCAGGACAGACTGGAGAACAGGGCGGAAATCTAGCTCGACTCGCGGTCATCTTGTCCAAGCTCCCGATCACAACGGCTGGATCAACCATCAGTCGGGCATGTTCATCTGGTCTTAACTCAATCGCATTCGCAGCCAACCAGATAGGCAGCGGCTGTTCAGAGATCATGATTGCAGGGGGTGTCGAGTCAATTTCTGCTGGTACCAGACAAACCCCGGGCAAGTCAGCCAAACATCCATTTATCGAAGAGAAAGCTCCGGCTATTTTCATGGCGATGGGTAACACCGCTGAAGTGGTTGCCAGACGTTATCAGGTAACCAGAGAAGCCCAGGATGAATTCTCATTACTGTCACAGCAGCGAACCGCGGCTGGTCAGGAAAACGGTATGTTCGACGATGAAATCGTGCCGATGAAGACCAAGTGGCAGAAAGTTGTCGACAAAGAAACCAAGGAAACAGAAATCGTTGATGGAGTCTGTGACACAGATGAATGTAATCGTCCAACAACGACAATTGAAGGACTGGCAAAACTGCCACCCGCATTTGAAGAAGATGGAACTGTCACAGCAGGTAACGCGTCTCAACTGTCTGACGGCGCTTCAATGACGCTGGTGATGAGTGCTGAGCGTGCGGAACAACTGGGTGTCGAGCCAATGGCTTATTTCCGTGGCTGGTCTGTAGCAGGTTGTGAGCCAGACGAGATGGGCATTGGTCCAATCTTTGCGATTCCTCAACTGCTCAAGGCAAAGGGCCTGTCCATGAACGATATCGATCTGGTTGAGCTCAACGAAGCATTTGCATCTCAGTGTCTGTACAGTCGAGACAAGCTTGAAATTGACCCGGACAAGTACAACGTTAACGGTGGCTCAATCTCAATTGGTCATCCATTTGGCATGACAGGTTCACGACTCACTGGCCATATCGTTCGCGAGCTGAAGCGACGTGAGAAGAAATACGGCATCGTCAGCATGTGTATTGGTGGTGGTATGGGCGCAGCTGGATTGTTTGAAGCCTGCTGATGCCTGTCGATCGCGGTTTGCTTCATGAAATCGCAATGAGTCATCGCCTCACGTGAGGTCAAGTAACAAAAAAGGGGACTTCGGTCCCCTTTTTTGCGGTTTCTACCGTGTTCATCGATAACAAGAGAAGCCCAGGGGCTACCAACCACTCAGAATCTGTTTAAGGTGATCCATAAATGCCAATGGTTGATCAAGAAACAGATGATGCTGGGCTTCAGCCATTTCAACTACCTGAAGATCGGGTTTCAACTCCTTCATGTATGCCGCACTCTTGGCACTGAATGACTCACTCTGTGCACCATAGATCAGTGCCATTGGAATACTGATCGATCTATAGTCCTCTTCCAGATTCCCATTTACAGACATTCGAGAATTCAGCTCATCGTCAAACTTCCACACCCAGCCATCTTCCGCATCATCAAATTCAACAGAATGACGAGCAATATGGTCAACGATGTACTGGTTCTCACACTGCTGTGGTGGTTGCAGTCGGAATCTGGCAAGGGCGATTTCTCGACTTGGGTAGATTTTGGGTTTGGTCCATCTTTCTACCTGGGGACCTCTTTCCTCCACATCCTCCGGATGCCTGACACCTGAATCGAGTAACACCAGACCTTTAAAGCGATCCGGATATTTACTGACGACACGCAGCGCCATCATGCCACCAAAACTATGAGCCACCAGGACCGTTTCCTGTGGCATCTGGTTTTCATCCGCAGCAGCCAGAATCTCTTCAGCATAAGTGTCGTTAGAATAAGCATCCCGATGATCGCTATCACCCATCCCAGAGAGGTCGAGAGCTACTGTTTGATGGTCGTCCATAAACGACGGCGCGATGAAGTCCCACCAGTGGGCATGTGCATTGTGACCGTGAACGAACAACAGACCTGATTGAGCCGGCTTACTCCAACTCAGGTAATTGATGTCAATATCCTCGACCTCGACAAAACCGCTAGTCGATTCTGTTTCAACCGCTTCCCAAAACCAGTCTGGTGCTTCAGACATACATTCCTCTCGTAATTTCTAGGCTACCTGCGAGTATTTTCTCAAGTGGTAGTCAACGTTACCAAACAAGGTGTCTATCGTCGTCAATCGTTTGAAGTAGTGCCCGACATTGAGCTCATCCGTCATGCCCATACCACCGTGCAATTGAATAGCACTTTGCCCAACGAAACGTCCACCCTTACCAACCTGCACCTTGAGCCCTGAGATCGCTTTTCTCGCGAGCTCACCATAATCCTCATCCAGACGCATTGCGGCCATATAAACCAGTGACTTGGTTTGCTCGTGCTCGACGAACATATCCACCATGCGGTGTTGCAGAACCTGAAACTTGCCAATTGGCTGCCCGAACTGCTCCCGGGTTTTGCAATATTCGACAGTGGTTTTGTACAACACTTCCATTGCACCAGCAGCTTCTGCACCCACAGCTATGATCGCAGAATCGATAACCTGCTCGATCAGCTTGTAACCCTTGCCCTCTCCACCTATAAGATCACTGTCTGTAACGAGGATATCTTCCAATGTCAATTCAGAAGCCCTGAGGCCATCGATAGTTGGGTAGTCACGCCGGCTCAGTCCTTCTGCATCAGCTTTTATGACAAACAGCGAGATCCCGTCTGTATCACTCTGATCACCCGCCGTTCTTGCAGGCACAATAAAAAAGTCGGCTGATGGGCCACCCAAAACAACCCCCTTGAAGCCATTAACCACAAATCCATTTATACCTTTCTCGGCTCTGGTCGTAATATTGGCAAGATTGAATCGGGCCTGGGGTTCGACAAAGGCAAATGCACCTAGTGATTCACCAGCGATTATCTCGGCCAGCAAAGACTCAATCTGTGCCGCATTGCCACCCTGTTCGATCAATTTCCCAGCCAACAATACGGTGCTGAGGTAGGGTTCGACGACCAGACCCTTGCCAAACTCTTCCATCAGAATCATCGTTTCGATGGGCCCACCGCCAAAACCACCAGCTTCTTCGGAGAAGGGCAATCCGAGCCAACCCAGTTCTGCAAAACTGGCCCAGTTCTCCCGACTGAATCCTTCATCTGATTTCAGCAGCTTCTGACGCTGCTCGAACGTGTAGTCATTCTGAATAAATCGTTGCACGCTATTCTGCAATAAGGTCTGTTCCTCTGAAAACGAGAAATCCATAAAAATAATTCCAAAACATTTCTAGCTTCGGATGATATGGGGTCACCAGAGGCATTTCAAGATTGCTATTGACCGTATATTTGCACTCACCTATGCTGCTTAGGATCCTGATTGATCACTGAATTTCAGAGAAGAAAATATGACAGAACCAGTCGTTGCGCAAAAGGCGCCCTACGGTGTCGAAGTAGAGTCCGGAAAAACCTACTTCTGGTGTGCATGTGGGAAGAGCAGTAAACAACCATTTTGTGATGGCTCCCATTCAAATGGCTCCCATTCAAATGGCTCCCATTCAAATGGCTCCCATTCAGATGGCTCCCATTCAGATGGTTCCGAGACTCATAGTGAATTTGCTCCGATGAAGTTCGAAGCTGAAGAATCAAAACTTCTCTATTTCTGCGGTTGCAAAGCCAGTCAGAACAAGCCTTTCTGTGACGGCTCACATAAGAAGTTATAACTCACTCAAAATGATGTGAGTTTTCCAGAGAACATAATCATGGATTTGCCATGTCTAGGTTGCTATGAAAATCGGTTCTTTGACACAAAAATGGCAACACAAGGACGCCAGCATTCGGCTGCGAGCTGTGCAAGCAGCCACTCTGGACCAGGAGATCCTGATCGAGTTGGGCCAATCTGATCCGGACTTTGAGGTCAGACGAACTGCGATTCTCCAAATAAATGATCCTACAGTTCTGCGTCTGCTAGCTGATGACGTCAATGTCAATCAGGTTGCAACTTCACGATGGGCTGCCATTCTGGGTTCAGACCTGGCTAACTTTGATAAAATCAATGAAAACCTGCCGGAATTCCTGTTGATCAGGTTGGTTACTGAAGCAGATCAACCGGATATCAGATACAAAGCTGCTTCTCTGATCACCAACCAGACCCGGCTGGAGGAAATCCTTTTTACTCCGAATCACTCGAGAGTGCACCAGCTATGTGCTTCGAACCTTGATGATGAGACAAAACTTGAACAGGTGCACAAGCATTACCTGGATAAAGACAAGAACGTCGCACGAATTGTAAAAAGCAAGCTTCAGGCAATCAAGAAAGAAAGAGAGCAGGTTCTGCAGTTTGAAACCGAGCTGAGCAAAACTCTTGATGCCATCGAGAAACTCGCTGACAGCGAAAACATTGATGGACTCGAACGTCGGCTATCCGTTTTGAATGACAAATGGGCTTCTCTTAAATCAACCTGTTCAGCAGACCATCAAGATCGATATAACAAGGCTCAGTTTCTCTGTCAGCAACTCATTGATGAAAGTGTTGCTCTGAAGGGTAAACCGATTGAGGAAGCTAAGTCGGTATTATGCTCTCTTCGCAATCTTACTGAGAAATTCCAGGGTGCAGCTAGTGATCTTGAAACTCTGTCGCAGTCCCTGTCTGCAGCCGGGAACTGCTGGCCAAAAGGCCAGGATATGGCTCCTTTCTATTCATTATTCAATCCACTTGAGAACCTCCACAATCAGTTTGAAATCTGGTCGGCAATCTCAAAAGAACTGGCCAGCCTTCACCCTGAACAATTGACTCGACGAATGGCTGCTCTGCAGTGGCCGGAAGGATTTGCGGAACCTGATGAAATTGTCAAAACAAGGATGGGCATTGAGGAACATCTGACCCAAATACAAAAAGCAAAGACCGGTCACAGGAATAGAATTAAGGAAGTCGAAGAAAAACTCAACCAACTGGAATCGGCAATTACCGACGGGCATCTAAAACAAGCAAATAGGCTGCGAACTTCGATCAAAAACAAATTCAACCAATTTCCGGCACCACAGCGGCTTCTCAACAGATCGCACCTACTCGCCACGAAACTCAACGAACTAAGGGATTGGCAGGATTTCGTGACCAATCCAAAGCGAGAAGAACTCTGTATAGGCATGGATAAACTTGCCAATGATCTCAGTATCCACCCACGGGAAAAGGCGCGGGCTATTAAGGAACTTCAGGATCAATGGAAGAAACTCGGGCCGTCAAACAATAAACAGGCACAGCGCTTATGGACGCGATTCAGGAAATTGGGCAACCTGGCGTTCGAACCCTGCGGTAAGTACTTTGAATCGCAAAAGAAAGCGCGCGAGCAGAATTTTACGGAAAGAAAGAAAATCTGCGCCTCATTGGAGTTGTTTCTTGAAGAAAACGACTGGCAGAAGGCAAATTGGAAACTCGTCGTAGATATAATCAATAAGTCAAGACAAGAGTGGCACCAGTACTCTGACATACCAAGGTCTAACAGGAAGAAAATTCAGGATCGATTCAATCGCGTCCTTGACGGCCTTCAGGAAAAACTAAAATCTGAATTCTCCAGAAACCAGGCCAAAAAGTCAGCCCTGATAGAAGAGATGCGAGGATTAACTGAAATTGATGTCCCTATTAAACAAGCAACGGCACAAGCCAGGGTGCTGCAGACAAAATGGAAAGATGTGGGTGTCACCGATCGGTATGCTGATCGGAAGTTATGGAAGCAATTCAGAACAGAATGCGATAAGGTTTTCAACCGACGTGACGAAAAACTTGCGCTGGACAGAAAGAAACAGAACGAGACCGCTGATGCGACGAGAAGCGTACTCAATAGCTTCGACGATCTGCTAAAAAGCGATCAGGCCATTCATCGCAATGACATCAATTCATTCAAGAAACAATTCAATGCAATTTCACAACAGAGAAACCAGAGTTCAATCCGCAATGAATTTCAGCGATTGATCAAGAGCGCCGAGACGATTCTCAGTCAGCAGGCGCAAACTTCAAAGCATCAAATGATCGCTGAACTGAAACGACTGTCTGAACTGTGCAATCAATTTGAAATCGGCAAGATTGACGCCGCTACACTGGATGGCAACTGGCAGAGCGAGGTAGCGCTCGACAAGAAATTCACAAAAAGAATCAATCTACGCCGGGAGGGTTCGAATAAAGCTGATCCGGCTGAAGCCGAAAAACTCTGCATCCAACTGGAGATCCTGGCTGGCATCGAGTCACCTCCGGAAAGCGCACAGGCCAGAATGGCCTACCAGGTCGAAAGACTGAATCGTGAGTTCTCCCAGGGAAATAAGCAAACCATATCAGTAGAAGACCAGTCAACAGGCATCCAGGTCTCCTGGTATTGCCTGCCTTCAATGACGTTGAATGATGAGCTGAACGCCCGGTTTCAACGAGCCGAGGCAGTTCTTGGCATTTGACTCATGAAGGTTAAATCAACTGTAGCGACTTAATCTGACGGCTGTCGGAATACCCGGGGATGACGGTCTGGTTGACATTAAAAGCCGGTCGCTGATGGCTATTGAAGAAATCAGAAGACTGTTCGAAAAGCTAAGTTCTCAAGAGAAAGCAATCGTTATACTGGCACCACCCAGCAAAGATTCACCCACCTCGATCGTTCCCCCATATCGTTCCACGATCTCGATGACGATGGCCAAACCAATTCCCTGACCCGCCTCCTGGGAATCCAGTCGTAGACCGCGGTTAAGAATTCTCGAACGATCCTTCACTGAAATCCCGTTTCCATCATCTTCGACAACGATCACCAGATCGATGTCTTTCTGATGACCAACCTCCACTCTAATATGCTGGCGCCCATACTTACAGGCATTGTCGATGATATTACCCAGCACCTCCATCAGGTCCCTCTCGTCACCGAAAAAAGTGCACTCCTGTAGATTAACTTCAATCTCAAGATTCTTCTCCCTGTAAACCTTCTTAAGGGTTTCGATGAGTTTAACAACGATCGGTTGCACCAGAATCGATTTCTTGATCAGCTGAGTCGAATCCGTTACCGCTCTTTGTAACTGATAACCAACAATCTGGTCCATTCGTGCAACCTGCTCATCAATTGTCTCTTGAATGTCAGAAGCCTTATCCGCGTCCTCGTAGACGAGTTGATTGGCTGTCCCCTTCAGTATTGCCAGAGGTGTTTTTATGCTATGAGCCAGATCTGCTAGGGTTGTGCGATACTTCTCCCTCTGCTGCCGTTCACTGGATAACAGCAAATTCAGATTCCTGGTGACACCGGCAATCTCCGCTGGATAATCTCCATCCAGATAATCCTGTCTGCCATCCTCAATCGCCTTCAGATCCCCTGCAAGATCGTCAAGTGGTGACAAGCCCCACTTCATGACAAGTCCCTGGATCAGTATCAGAACAACCGTGACGCCGACAAGCCATCCCCACAAATTGTTTCGATAGCTCTTGATTTCACCGAAATATGAATCCATTGCTTCAACAACGACAATCGTATATTCACTGGAGGTATCTCCCACACCCAGCCACAGGATCTTGTAACTAAGAAAAAAATATTGATGTTGGTTCGATTGTTCAATACGACCGAGGCGATCTGAACCTGGTTCCAGACCAATATGCAAACCGACCGTTTCTTCAGAGTTTAGACTCAAATCCACGGATGAAGGACTGCGCCACAGCTCGCTGCCCGTATTGTCCAGTATTAAGGCAAACAATCCCGAACCCGGATTGTTGAATCGCGGCTCCTGTAAGACCTCCGGCAACAGCAGTTCCCGGTTTTCGACTTCAGTCACTGACAGGAGACCATAGATTTGAATCAGCAGTCGTTCCGAGACACCCTGTTCTGCACTGCGCTGAAAAGCCTGATCCAGAACCAAACCCATCAGGCCAAGAAATGTAAACAGTACGAGGCTTGCGGTCAGCAGCAACCGATCCCTAAGAGAATAATTCCTGCCCGCCATCTATGTCAGAGACGGCGTAAACCGGTAGCCTTGACCACGAACAGTTTCAATTGGTTTAAGGCAGTTTTCTGGGTCCAGTTTTTTTCGCAGACGACCAACAAAGACTTCGATAACATTACTATCACGATCATAATCCTGATCATACAAGTGTTCGGTCAGTTCAGTTTTGGAAACAACTTCTCCCGGCCTCAACATCAGGTACTCGAGCAAATTGAATTCAAAAGCGGTCAGGTCAACGGGCTTATCTTCCACCCTGACTCGCTTGCCTCTTGTGTCCATATGAATTGGCCCAAAGTCAATCGCAGGTTTGAATTTTCCGGATGCTCTCCGAATCAGTGCTTCAAGGCGCGCAAGCAATTCCTGCACATGAAAAGGTTTAACCAGATAGTCATCCGCACCGGTTGACAAGCCATCGACCTTGTCTTTCCAGTCTCCTCGAGCAGTAAGAATTAATATTGGATATTCCCTGCCATCTTCTCTTATCTTTTCAATGATTTCTATGCCGGACACCTTGGGCAGACCAAGATCAATTACGGCAATGTCGTAGTGGTTCTTCTTCGCTACATTGAGGCCCTGAAGACCATCAGAACAAGCATCAACCACGTACCCATGACGATCCAGAATCTCCAGCAGCTGATCCCTTAATTTGATTTCGTCTTCGATCAATAACAGCCGTTGGTTCATTTGAATATCTCACCATTGATACCATCAACAAAGACAAACTTTACGACGCCGTCACCGGATAATGTTTTGACCCTGTAGACCGGCGGACCTTTGCTTCTAATCAGTTTGATGGAGAGAATCTTACTGCCCGGGACGCTACGTTTGATTTTTGACGCGGCTTGTTGGTTGCTGATACGAGGTCTCTGAGTATCTGACCGGATGTTGTTTGCAGGTGGTGGCGTACGCGCGGCTAACAAAAAGTCAGCCTGCGCTAATCCGGGGCTGGTACCAAGCACCAGCAAGGCCAGGACCAATAATCTACGCATTTATTCTCTCCATCACCTGCCCATTTGAAATGAAATCAGGAATTGACGGGCGAAACTGCCAATCGAAGTCTGATGGTATCACCGGGATCGTTATCCATGCGAGTCGTATAGGTCTCGTTGTTAAATCGATACCGTACCCGATACCCAACGACCCTCTCCTCTTCATGATAGTCATTGTATGTCTTGCACACCTCTTCGGTACCATGAACCGTCATACCTCTCCTCCGAGAGGATACAGAATGACCGATTGTGCCACCAAGCACAGCCCCAACAACGGCACCCACCTGCTTGTTCTTTTTCTTGTGACCGACTGCATTGCCAATCGCACCACCAACAATGGCACCCACTACCGATCCCAATCCATTATCTGGCGCAGACTCACGATAGACAACGTCTTCTACCCAACATTCCTCGCGGGGTGTTGAAATTCGCACATTCTTAACAATGGGTACTGATTCAATCACAGTGCCGTAATCATAGGTAATATCCTGCGCAAGCGCGGACGCTGAAAGCAACAACGCAAACGCTGCAATCGAAACTCTCGTTAATTTCATTTCCTTCACCAGACTTATTGAATGCAGCGGGAAGAATAATGGTTTCCCCCTGAATGAGAGCTGAATAAGCCAGTTGTTCCACCCAATTCCCTGCAAGCCTTCTAGTTAGCGGGATTCAGGTCAGCCCCTAGAAATTCATGATCGTCACCAAGCTGCAGCGTCAAGGCTGAGTCTGCAGGCTGATCTCGCAACATTCGAAGGGAAATGCGTTCATAGTACATAATAAACTCCGCCACCGCTTCGCGATCCATGCTTCGACTTCCACTGGGTGCCTCCTGTTCCTGCTGCCAACGCCAGGTACGTACAGATGCCATATCAGGCACTGCAAGGAAGATGGACTTATTCGTTAAGAATACATCCTGGTAATCTTTAAGCCGATCATTTACAAATCGCCGCCAGGTACCATCGGCATCTTTGGTCACCTCAAGTTGATTGATCGGATCTGCAAGCTCGTCTTCAGAGACGGGACGAGCTCCCCAGCACCAGCCCTCACACAAAATCACTCTGGTTCCTTGTGTCTCAACCAATCTGCTGCCGGTGCGGTCATCCTCAGCTTTACTAAAAACCGGTATCCTTGCCGGTCGGTCGTGGCGCAAATCGCCAATGATCTCAGACAGTAGATTAATATCATGGGTTCCGGGTACACCTCGTGTTAGCAGAAGCGGGTGGACTGCTGATCCAAGCTCAACACGTTGTTTGTGGGTCAGATAAAAATCATCCAACGATAAGATCAGAGCAGAAATCTCAAATAGATCCTGCAATACCGCCTGCAACATTTTTGCAAATGTGGACTTACCACTGCCCTGTGCACCAGCCATTCCCAAAAAGAACTTGTCGCCCGTACCCGACTCAAGTTGATCCACCAGCCAACTTGCGGTGCCATATAAAATTTCAAAATAGTTTTGACTTAGATCTTTCTGATTTTTTTCACGGAGCTGCTGAAACCACTGAACATTGTCATTCATCTTTGCCCGATCAGTGGCCGTCAGCATGCTCATCAGGTTCACGAGATCTCTCTTCTGAAGGGAGGCAGCGCATTTAACAGAAGATTGCCATATCGCTGAGTGACCAGCCTTCGGTCAAAGATGGTAACAACGCCGGTATCCGTCTCCGTACGAAGCAGACGACCGCAGGCCTGCACCATCCGCAATGCCGCATCAGGGATCATGACCTCTTGAAACGAATTTCCACCGTTATCCTCGATCCACTCACTCAACGTTGCACCAACCGGATCATCAGGTACCGCGAATGGGATCTTAACCACGACCACGTGCTGACAGTATTCGCCTGGCAAATCGATCCCTTCTGCAAAACTCGCGAGCCCAAATATCACACTGGAATCTCCAGCATCAACCAGAGCCTTGTGCCTTGAGACGATTTCTGCCTTCGAGAAGGTACCCTGGCTTAGTACTTTATCCATGAATTCACCCGGAAGCGCATCACTGACTCGATACATCTGCCGCCAGGAAGAAAACAGGACCAGGGCACCTTTTACATCCGAAAGTTGGTCAGGCAGCAGATCGGCTACTGCATCGCTATGATCATCCGCGTCTCTGGGGTCAACCTGCATCTTTGGAATTCTTAACGTCGCCTGTTCGGAAAATCTGAATGGACTCTGCAGTGCACGAAAACAATTATCTGCGGTGATACCCGTTCGTTTTTGAAGACGACTGAAATCATTACCCACTGCCAGGGTGGCTGAGGTAACCACCGCGCCAAAACACCGGGACCACAAAATATCGTGAAGCTTCTCTGAGACGGCAATTGGACTCGACTGCAAAACCACTTCATCACCTTCACGAAAATTAATCCATCTCGCACTGGGTGGTTTAGACTTCACATCCTGCAGCATATAGTTATGCCAAAGGTTGGCAGCACTCTCAACTCTTGCGGTCATGCCTGCAACAACGGGAACCCAGACCTCCACACCATCCTTGTCCCTGACAGACGCATCCCCGTCACTCAGTTCTGATTCAACACCACTCTGAAGCAGGCTCAGGTGATGCAGCAGCCTCCCGGTAGCATCATACAATGACTCGCTCATTTCCCGGTACTGGGGACCAACTTCACCCCCTGCGAATCGATACCTCAAATCATTCTCCGCGCCATTCGCCTGCTCACGCAGGGGATCGAGCAGGTGCTTTGCCTGCTCCAGCAACTCAATCAGGTCCTCGGAAGCATTTTCAAACTGGATCAGACTCGCCGGGAGTCCACCAATTTCACCCAGTTCGTCAGTTAGTTGTTGTAACGCACCCGGCAACTGTTCGAGCCAGCCCTGTGTGCTCCTCACCTGAATGAAAAAGGAGAAGTGATTTATCGCCTTGTCCGGAAGATGATGTCCCTCATCAAAAATGTAGACGGTATCTTCAGGTGCTGGCAAGACAGCACCGCCACCCAGCATCATGTCGGACATGACCAGATCATGATTCGTTACAATGCAATCTACCCTGTGTATTTTCTCTCTTGCACGATAGAAATAGCAGTTTTCGTAATGCGCGCACTGCCTGCCAGTACACTGCACATGATCAGTACTGACTGGAAACCAGGCACTGTTTTTTATTTCTTCAGGCCAATTGTCCCTGTCCCCATCCCACTCATTACGACCGAGTTTCACCAGCATCAGTTCATAAAGCAGCTGATGAGATTCCTCCGACTGAAACATCTCATCCTCATAGAAAGCCAGAGTTTGATTGCCTGATTGGTTTTCCTGAAAGGTACGGTCAAGACGGGAAAGACAAAGGTAACGCCGTCGACCTTTCGCTAATGTAAATGAAAAATCCAGCCCGGAATATCGCATGATGTCTGGTAAATCGATATGTACAATCTGTTCCTGCAGGGCGACTGTCGCTGTTGATATGACCAGTGTCTTACCAAGAGCTTTGGCTATAGGTAAAACCGCGATCGCGTAGGCTATAGTTTTCCCCGTGCCCGCACCTGCTTCGACCACGCAGATATTGGTTTCGGTCAGCCGTTGGCCTTCTGAATCTACTTCAATACTGCCTAAGGTATTGGCAATATCTGCAATCATCTGTTTCTGGCAGTAACGCGCCTGATAGTTCTTTGCATCGAGCAGTTGAGTGTAAGCTGTCCGAATTTCAGTTTTGAGTTCATCACTCAACATCGTTATGCTCTTGATATGGTCACGCAAAAAATCATCTTACCACTCATTCTAGCCCTGACCCCAATATGGGCTACTGGAAAGTCCCCACCGGTAGAAAAGCTCAATCTACCTGATGGTTTTGCGATAGAAACCTACGCTGAAGTCTCCAATCCAAGGCAGATGACTCAAGGTGGTAACGGGATAATCTACGTTGGCAGCAGACGATTGGGTAAAGTGCACGCTGTCATTGACCGTGATGGGGACTTCAAAGCTGAAGAAGTCACGGTCATTGCATCAGGGTTGAAAATGCCTTCCGGTGTTGCCTACAAAGACGGTGATCTGTTTGTTGGTGCCGTTAACAGAATCCTGCGTTATCCAGCGATAGATAATCAGTTGGCAGATCCACCACGACCGGATGTGATCACCGATTCACTGCCAGACAAGACTCACCACGGTTGGAAGTTTATCAACTTTGGGCCAGACGACCTGCTCTACATACCCGTTGGTGCCCCCTGTAATATCTGCCTGTCTGAAAATCCTCAGTTTGCATCGATAATGCGACTCGATGTCACAAACCCAACGCTGGAAATCATCGCTCACGGCATTCGCAATACGGTTGGATTTGACTGGCATCCGATCTCAAAACAACTCTGGTTTACAGACAATGGTCGGGACATGTTGGGAGATCAGGTGCCACCCGGTGAACTTAACAGCCTAAAAAAAATTGGCGATCATTTCGGCTATCCTTTCTTTCATGCTGATGGACTGCCTGACCCGAAGTTTGGCGGTCAGGCCAAACCCGCATCAGCCTATCGAGAACCAGAACTCCTGCTGGATCCTCATGTTGCCGCCCTAGGTATGATGTTTTACACGGGTAAAATGTTCCCGGAACGATACAAGAACCAGATTCTCATACCAGAGCATGGTTCATGGAATCGTTCGCCTGAGGCTGGTCACACGGGTTATCGCATTACCGTTGGTCGAAAAGTAGGTCAGCAGATGAGGTATGAAATCTTCATCGACGGTTGGCTTGAAAGTAACAACAAATCGTGGGGACGCCCGGTACACCTGCTACAGATGGACGATGGCAGTGTCCTGGTCTCGGACGACAAGGCAGATGCAATCTATAGAATCACTTACAAATTAGTTAGTCCCTTCTGAACCAGGATATCAGAACCAGAACAGTCGTCGAAACCAACCTTTTCTAAGGCTTTTCTCACAGGTCTTAAGTTGACTATTATAGGATGATGCGCGACTGGCGACTTTCTTCGCCACGGCAATCAGCCAGGCTTTACTGCGATAGGACCTCTTCGCAAAACCACCCTGCCCCTCGTGATAGGCCAGATACAGATTATGTGCATCTGTTTTCTGTATCTTGTTCTTCCTGTAACTCTGATCGTTGTACCAGCCAATGAAATCAATTGCATCATCGAAATCATTCCTGTCAGCACCCCAGCCACCAGTCGATTTCTTGTAAACGCGCCAGGTTTCATCCGTTGCCTGGGCATATCCATAGGCACTCGCCGGGCGTGGACCCGGGATTATCCAGAGTATCTTTTTGCGTGGTGGTTTAGCTCTCGCCTGAAATCTGCTCTCCTGGTATATAAAGGCCATCATAACGGGAATCGATGAGCCCCATTTTCTTTGCGACGCCGCGGCGTGTTTATACCATCGGCCTTTCTCCCTGAATATCTCACACAGATCTTCACGGTTTTTTGGCGGTGAAGACGAACATCCACCAAGTACCAGTAAGATCACCACTATTAGTGCCATTTTCATAAATCATGCTCCAGGAACAATGCCACCAGCGCCTGCTCATCCATAATTGGAATGCCCAGCTCTTGTGCCTTCGTTAACTTCAATCCAGCTGCATCACCAGCGACAACACAGCTGGTTTTTTTTGAGACAGATCCTGACACTTTGGCGCCAAGGGACCGCAATTTCTCCTTGGCCTCATTTCGGGTCATCTGACTCAGACTCCCTGTCAATACATATGTCTCTCCTGACAACACCTCTCGATTCGTTTCAATTTTCTCTTCTGGCCAGACAACACCAGCCGTTATCAGTTTTTCGATCAGATCCTGGTTAACTGCCTGTTCAAAAAACCTCACAATTTTAACCGCAACAACAGGGCCCACGTCCGGTATCTTCTGAAGAGTATCCTTGTTCGCTGCCTTCAGGCCATTCAAATCACCAAAGTATCCGGCCAGACTACGAGCTGTCGACTCTCCAACTTCTTCGATACCCAGGGCATAAATGAATCTTGCCAGTGTTGTCGATTTGCTTGTTTCCAGCGCATCCAAGAGATTGTTGGCCGATTTGGGTGCCAGTCGTTCCAGAAGTACTAGATCATCGACCTTCAGTGAATAAAGATCAGCTGGATTCTGAACCAATCCTTCATCAACCAATTGAACCACCAGTTTGTCACCCAGTCCTTCAATATCCATTGCCAGCCTGGAAGCAAAATGTCGAATCCTCTCTTTGCGCTGAGCCCCGCAGACCAGGCCACCGCTACAACGGGCGATAACTTCTCCCTCCACCAGCATGACATCAGACCCACAAGACGGACAATATTCGGGTAATTCAATCTCTCTGGTTTTCTTTGGCCTTTTCTCCTTTCGTACTGCAACGACTTTAGGAATGACATCCCCGGCTCTCTGAACCAGCACCGTATCGTTAATCACCAGATCCAGACGACGTATTTCATCCATGTTGTGCAGCGTGGCGTTGCTGATAGTGACACCACCAATCTTAACCGGATCCAGCCGTGCAACGGGTGTAATGGCGCCGGTTCTGCCAACCTGAAATTCGACCTCCAGTAGTCTGGTTGTTCCTTCTTCAGCCGGAAACTTGTGAGCGATAGCCCACCTGGGTGTTCTGCTCAACAGTCCAAGTCGAGTTTGCAGATCCATATCATTGACTTTGAAAACCACACCGTCAATTTCATAATCCAGACGTTCACGAAGCATGAGTATGTTTTCGTAATATCTAATGCAGTCTTCAGCACCGTTGACGATGTCGATGACGGGATTCGTTCGTAAGCCCCATTCCTTTAATCGCGCCAGGATCTCACCATGTTTTGAAGGCAGGTCACCACCCTCCACTAAGCCGACTGAATAGCAGAACATGGCTAACCTTCTCTTGGCAGTAAGTTTGGCATCCAACTGCCTGACACTACCTGCCGCTGCATTTCGTGGATTGGCAAACGTTTTTCCCCCCGCTTCTTCTGCCATCTTGTTTATATGCTGAAACACCGATTTGGCAATATAGACCTCTCCTCTCACTTCCAGTCGTCGCGGAAAGCCCGACCCCAATAGCTTCAGCGGCACAGACTCAACGGTTCGTATGTTCTGCGTTATATTTTCACCTGTTGTGCCGTCGCCACGGGTTGCACCTCTCACCAGCCTGCCGTCTTCATACAGCAGACTGACCGCAATACCATCGATCTTGGGTTCACAGGCATATTCAATGGTCGTCGATTCTTCCAGTCGAGTCTTAATTCTTCTGTCAAAGTCACGCAGATCATCCTCACTGAATGCATTGTCGAGCGACAACATGGCGACTTCATGCTGAACCTGAGTAAATCCTTCAAGTGGTATCGATCCTACTCGCTGAGTGGGTGAATCTTCGGTAATCAGTTCCGGATATTCAGATTCAATCTGTCTGAGACGACGAAATAGAGTGTCGAATTCAGCATCAGACAACTCTGGCTGATCAAGCGAGTGGTATAGATAATTATGGTGATTGATTTCAGCGCGCAGTTGCTCGGTTTCGTTAAGGACTTTTTTTGATGCCGCTGTCATATTTAGCGGTACTTATATTGATACTGCCTGATATCCAGACGACAATGCTCTATCGTCTGAGTCGTCATCGCACTTCTGGTTTCATCCTTTACTTCACCACCAAGTTCTTCCGCGAGAGTCTGCGCTACATTGATCATGTCATCATACACGCAGGATGGATCAGCCACTTCATGTGCACGCATGAACATGGTAACGCCTGGCGTTACTATTTCGCCTATGGTGTTCAGGTCAAAAATGCCCGGCTCCACTGCATTGACCAGACTAAATTTCGGATCATTCTGATCATCCAGACGATGAAAAATATCCATCTCACCGAAGGCCATCTGTTGTTCCACCAGCGCCTCAAGCAACACCTGACCTTTAAATGGTTTTCCTGTTGACAGCACGTGAACGATGACAAATTTTTCAGGTATCTCAATTGGAGGCTCCGGATCAAGTCCGATCTTTGGTTCCTTCCTGGCGGCTGTTACTTCGCCATCAAGATCGAGTTCTGACGGAGCTGGTACTATGTGGCTATCGGCCTCGGTATTGATTGAGAACCCAGGGTTATCAATTTGCCCAGGGCTGTTAATCGGCTCAGGGCTGTTAATCGGCTCAGGGCTGTTCACTGACTCAGAGAGATCAATCTGCTGAGGGTTGTCCACCGGCTCCGTTAATACCGGCACATCCTGATCAAGGTTCAAAAGCGGATCGTCACCGGGTTCTATCTTGGTGCGAACCCTTGCACCACCGTTCGGTAATTCTCTAAGCATCGTGAAATCGGCTTCCGTATCTGATTCTTCACCTGCTTCACTCAGGAACGACTTATCCAGTGCCATTTTGAGCGTATTGCGGTTCCTTCGCATCCGCCAGTACCCATGCATCAGAATCGCAGTAATAAATACCGGTCCCAGTACCAGCAACCAGTCTCTCAAATCGAATTCCCCGAGTAACTCTGTCATAAAACTTGACCTTTAGTTCTATAAGTCAATCATCAGACAGCAGCCATCGCTACTGCCTCATCCACTTCTACAGAAACCAGCCGTGATACGCCCGGTTCCTGCATGGTCACTCCCATCAGTTGCTCAGCCATCTCCATGGCAATTTTGTTGTGCGTGATATAGATAAACTGGACGGTACGCGACATCTCTTTCACAAGGTTAGAGTAACGTTCGACATTGGCGTCATCCAACGGCGCATCGACCTCATCGAGTAAACAGAAGGGTGCGGGATTCAAACTGAAAATCGCGAATACCAGGGCGATTGCCGTCAGCACTTTTTCTCCCCCTGACAACAAGTGAATGCTGGAATTTCGCTTGCCTGGCGGCCTCGCCATTAATCCAACGCCAGTATCCAGCAGGTCTTCACCTGTCATCTCGAGATAGGCATGGCCTCCACCGAACACCTTTGGAAACAATTGCTGTAACTTGCTGTTGACGCTGTCGAACGTTTCCTTGAATTTTGTCCTGGTCTCAGTATCAATCTTGCGAATGGCATTCTCAAGCGTCGTCAGAGCCATTTCCAAATCATCATTCTGGGCGTCGAGATACTGCTTTCTTTCGGACTGCACTTTGAATTCATCGATCGCCGCAAGGTTTATCGCACCCAGTCTCTGTATCCTGTTCCCAACCCTCCTGAGCTTATCTTCCCAATCTTCCTCATTGGCATCTTCACTGAGAGACTCAATCACTGCCTCCAGTTCCTGACCATCTGCCTCCAACTGCTCTTTAATGGTCGTTCGTCGAACTTCAAGTGCCTGCCAGTCCATCTTCACCTGGTTCAGACTGCTTCGAATTTGCTCAACCTCTTTTTCAATTTTCGATCGCTGCTGTTCTAAGGCTCGAATATCATGTTCCACGGCTTCGGACTTCTGTCTTACCGCGACCATCTCATTTTCTACCGCAAGTCGTTTTTCGAGGTGTTGTTTAAGCTCAGTTTTAAGATCCAGCTGAGGCTGTTCACTTTCACTGATACTTGCTTCCAGAGCTTGTCGCCGTTCTTTCAGAATCAGCTGTTGCTCTGTTAATCTCGACACGGCATGTTCAGTTGCAGAAATCTGTGACGACAATGTTTGTATTTTAAGGGCCAACTGATGTGATATATCCCGGTCTTGCCTGGCCTTCCCTCGAGCCATTTCCAGTGCCTGCAGTTTATCCTGGCGATCAGCCTGGCGCTGCTCTCTTTGAAGTGTGTCTTTCTCCATCTGGTTCATCGCATCCTGCAGCTGGTTTCTATGCACCTTCAATTGAGTTTGATCATCCTCAAGGTGCCTGGCACTTTCCCTGATTTCATCATTCGCACGCTGCAGATCTGTCTTGACCTGCTCAGCCTGAAGCTCCTTGGCACCAAGCTGTGCTCTGGTTTCACTATGTGCGCTCTGTTGTTCCGCAAGTCGTGTTGCCTGTTTCTCTCGATCAGCCTCAGCGACCTGCAAACTGGCTACACCGGCGTCCAGCTTGCTGGTGAGTTCACTAGCTTCCGCTTCATGCAACTTTATCTGGCTCCCAAGCAATTCAAGTTCTGCCTGGCGTTTGATAACACCTGCGTTTGCATCCTGGTCTTTACTGACTCGTAGCCAGTTGACACCGAGCCAGATACCATCTGTAGTGATCACCGACTGCCCCTGCAGCAGTCTTTCCCTCAGTTGTAATGCAGCATTCAGATCCTGGGCAACAAAAACACCCTTCAACAAATCATTCAGGTTCAGATCACTCGTGACCTTGGACAGCAAAGTTCCCTCTGCCCGGCTTTCAATCCGCGCTTCGGCTTTTCCCTCAGTGTTTGTCAGAAAATTCAATGATCCTTTCTTAAAGTCACCCAGTAACTCGCTGACAGGATCGAGTCCGTCGACACAGACCGCCTGTACATAGTCTCCCAGCACTGTTTCAACAGCCACTGTCCATTCATCTTCAACTTTGATGCGCTCTCCCAGCCTGGTATTGCCATTCAGATTATGCCGTTCCAGCCATTCCATCTCGGCATCATCCTGCTGACCAAGTGCCGCTTGCTGCAAAGCTTCCAGAGAGGCAAAGCGACCAAGAACCCCCTGCAGTTCGCTGCGTTTGTGATCCAACTGGCTGCTGAGACGCTGGTTATCTTCTCGCTGCGTTTCAATATGATCGACAAGATCCCTGATTTCTCCCTCTATTCTTTCGATCTGTTCTTCCTGGTTCCCCAACATCATCTGCAATGGTGGAATTTCTGCTTCTATGGTGACTCCCTGTAGTCTTTCCACATCGCCACGCGACACTGTCATTCGATTGTTTAGCCTTTCAATCGACTGCTCCAGTGACTCAATTCGTGATTGCTGAACATGGCCATGATTCTCAGACTGAGCAGCACTTTGATTGAAAACATCCCACTCTTCCTGCCAGTCATGCATATCCTTTTCAGACTTTAACAGGATCTGAACCGATGCTTCTTCAGTTTCACGAAGATGATTCTGTTGAGGTTCTGTTTGACTCAACTCACGCTTCAATTCACCCAGTTTTCGCTGATCAGCATCAATGTCAGCCCTGATCTTAAACCAATTACTGGATGCTTCTTCGAGATCCTGATTCAGTTGCTGGTTTCGTTCATTTTGAAACTGGATGCTGTCTTCAATTCTGGCAATCTCAGTGCCATGGTCGTAAAAGCGCTTCTGCACTTCATTTGTCTGGTCATTCAATTCAACCAGAACCGAACGTTTCTGCTCAACCTCCGCATCAATTCGTCGCTGGTCAGCTATTTTGGCCTCCTGCGCGATTTGCATTCGATTGATATTGTCTTCTTTCGTTCGTGCATCTCTGCTGATTGCCTGCCATTTCAATCCCTGCAGCTGTGATTGAACCTCTCGCTCTTCCTTTTTGAAATCTCTGTAGCGTTCAGCCGCTTTGGCCTGGCGTTCGAGATGATGGACCTGGCGTTCCAGTTCTTCTCGAATATCACTAAGTCGATCCAGGTTGTCTTTGGTATGCGAAATACGGCGCTCAGTTTCCTTGCGGCGTTCCTTGTATTTACTGATGCCAGCGGCTTCCTCAATATAAACCCGTAATTCTTCAGGTTTTGCTTCGACCAGGGAACCGATCATGCCCTGTTCGATAATAGAGTAACTCCTGGGACCGAGACCAGTTCCTAAAAAGATGTCGGTGATATCTTTGCGACGACACTTCTGGCTGTTGAGAAAGTAATTAGACTGACCATCTCGTGTTACCTGACGCTTGATGGACAGTTCACTGTACGCCGCATACTCACCCGTGAGACTCCCTTCGGCGTTGTCAAACAAGAGTTCAATGCTGGCCTGTCCAACGGGTTTTCGACTGTTGGAGCCATTAAAAATCACGTCAGCCATTGATTCGCCGCGTAAGGTCTTGGCCGACGATTCACCCATGACCCAACGAACGGCATCAATGATGTTTGACTTACCACATCCATTGGGACCAACGACTGCACAAAGATTTGAGGGGAAAGGGACTGTTGTAGGATCTACAAAGGACTTGAAACCAGCGAGCTTAATTGCCTGCAAACGCATAGTTGTATCTTACTCCCTACTGCGAGAATGCGGAACCAGAGATTATGTTCTTGTTAGTCGTCTCTTGCGGAGAGACCGGTTTCCGCAAAACGCGATATTCTATTCTAAATCCCCTTCCGGTTCTCCTATAAAAGAAATAAAAAGAGAAGATGCCTGTGTTCGGATAGTCGAGATCACACCGGTCTGCAAATGATCCTGCATGTCTTCAGACAGTCCGCTGGACCATACCCCAGTTGAGCCAGCAATCAGGCTCTCATATCGTCGATGCCGGCGTTAACACCTGCGGCTGGTGGAATTCGATAATAGTGATCGGTTGTACGCATCGGAGCCCATCGTCGACCCGTCCAAATATGTGGTTCAACATGGTTAGTGAAAACTCAAGATCGTCAACAGGAAAACCAACAGACAAGGGACAGGTCTTGATTTCATGGCGCGTCCTCTGTGAATTTACTGAATTATCCGTCAATACCCATGAATTTTTTGGCTTTGATTGGCTCGTCATACATCAGATTATATATAATGCTGCCTCCTTGATCTCCACAGTTAATCACCAACACTCGCAGCACATGTTATTTAAAAACGCCATCGCCTACCGACTCAGCAAACCATTTAACCTCTCCAGCGAAGATCTGATCGAACAACTTGCAAATAGAAGCTTTGTGCCCTGCTCCGGTTTTAAACCTGCAAGCTTTGGCTGGATATCACCCATCGGTGGCAGTGAAGATTCGCCACTGGTCCATGAAGCAGGTGGCTGTTTTCTGCTCTGTGCGAGGAAAGAGGAGAAGGTGGTTCCTGCCAGCGCGCTAAACGAGGCAATGATGGAGAATGTCTCCAAGATTGAGTTCGTTGAGGATCGCAAACTTCACGCCAACGAAAAGCGCAGCATTAAAAACAACACCCTGGCCGAACTACTTCCCCGGGCACTGGCAAAATCGAAACAGGTGATGGGATATATTTCGCCTGGGGATAATCTACTGGTTGTTGGTACTTCATCGGAAGCAGAAGCAGAATTATTTGTGAACTGCATTCGCGACTCTCTTGGCTCATTCACCGTCGTACCACCTCAGGTCAAACAGAAACCGCAGGATCTTTTTACTCATTGGTTATTGCACAGAAAGTTACCTCCTAATTTTTCTCTGGGAGACCAGTGCGATCTGCTGGATATCGAAGATACTTCAACCATCACCTGCCGCAGGCAGGATCTCGACACCCGAGAAATCCGAACACATATTGAAGCAGGCAAGATCTGCACACGACTGGGTCTGCGCTGGCACGGGGATCTCTGTCTTGCTGTTGATAAGGAACTGAAGCTCCGACAGATAAAACTTGAGAGGCTGAATAGCGATGAAATTGAGGACGAAGATCCAATCGCCAGACTGGACGCTGAATTCGCCAACATGACACTGGAATTCGCTCGATTCCTGCCGGAGCTTTTTTCAGCTCTCGGCGGAGAATCTCCGACTGGCGCGTAACTAGTCGACCTTAAAACCAGCGTTTCTACGAAGGAGTCAGAGTACCCCTTCCAAGAACCAGGTGGCTATACAAAGTAAGTCTGTGCACTCGTCGCTGAGACAACATCCTCCCGCAGATGCTGCCATTCCTGCATGTCCGCATTAACGGCATCAAGTCCATTGGCCAGCACATAAGCATAGCTTCTTTGAAAAGTGTTGAGTTTTGATTTCATTACACTATCACTGTAGTACTTATCATAGGCATCTGGTGACCCCCACCCAAACCACCGGCCTGCCAGGTGTCGGCCAGCTTTCATGCCAATCAATCCAATGCCAGCTCCCCTCGCTGCTTCGAGTACTGGTTTCAAGCCCATCATATCTCTGGAACCAGCCAAGATGTCCTTGGCCTCCCAGTCGTACCAGCCGCCCGGTGTAATTGCAATCTGAGCCAGGCTGTACCATCCGGTATCTGCTGCTGCAAGCAGCACATTTTCGGCATTTTCATGAGTACTTATGCCCAGATGTGATATCTTTCCGGCCTGTTTGGCCGCGTTAAATGCCGAGTAGATTTCTTCGCTTCGAATTACACCGGGATTATTACTCGCCATCAGGTAATAAGCGTCGATATGCTCCGTTTTCATCATTTTGAGGCTGACGTCTATCCAATCCGACCAGTACCTGGCTGCCTGTTTGGCTTTTACCACATTGATTGTTTCGTCTGCGGAAAATCTCCCCACTGGCGCCTTTGAAATTAGAAAGACATCGTCACGATGTTTCTTCAGGAATGGTGCAAGATTTTTCTCCGCGTCACCGTAGTAATCGCCATAACCAACATCAAATACATTGATTCCAGAATCAAATGCCGGTTCAAGCAGATCATTCGCCTGTCCTCGAGACAGCGCAGCGCCACAACCAAATACCAGCCTGCTACCTTCAAAATCCGTTTTACCCAACTTTCGGTATTCCATCTCGGGCCAGCCCTTGACAGATTTAGTGGCCTCATCGACTGCCGCCTGCAGATCTCGTGTTTTCAACAAGGCACCGCCACCAACAGCCAGCATCGACATGCTTTGTAGTAACGAACGTCTCTTCATCTTAATCTCTGCCATGGGTTTCTCCTCATGTATAAACGGTGCATGGACGGCGTATGAACGACCTGTTGTAATTCGATCAGTATACGCTGTGAAATTACACGTTCAAATACCTTTTACGGCCAACCCGCACCAGGAATCTCAACATCAATCGTTTCGATGCAACCATCACGCGCCAAATCCGCACCACTGCCGGACCCTGAAGCCGTACAGATAAATAGCCGTTTTCGATCCTCTCCCCCCAACATACAAGCAAATGCGGGTCTCCCCGTATCGATAGTCTCTGTGATCTCGCCACCCTCAAGTACACGGACCACGCATCCCTCGCGTGGATCGGCAACCCAGATACCCCCGGCTTCATCCAGGCAGATGCCATCAGGCACATGTGGACCAATCTCAGCCCAGACCCGTCGGTTGGACAACTTTCCAGCCTCGTCAATATCGAACGCTGTAAGTTTTGCGGCAAACGTCTCACCAATGATCAGGGTTTTGCCATCAGGTGTAATAACCGTGCCGTTTGGAAACGCGATTCCCTCCGCAGCAACCGATACGACACCATCAGCATCGACGAACGCCAGATCTGCATTACTTGGACTGTTACCCTGAACCTCGATATCGAACCCGAAATTACCCACGTAGGCACGACCCGCGCCATCCACTACCATATCGTTACAGTGATAAGTGGCAACAGAATTGAGGTCAGCGTGCTCTACAAGAGATCCATCTGCTTCCTGCCTGAGTAGTTTCCGATCTAGCATCGACACGATAAGCAGACGCCCATCAGGTAACCAGCCAAGGCCGGACGGCTGGCTTAGCACTTCGGCGATAACTTCAACGTTCCCTTCCACATCCACGGCTTCAACAACATGCCGATAGAAGTCTGAATAGTACAAGCGACCATCGTGCCAGCGAGGACCTTCAGAGAAGGCCAGGTTTTCGACGAGAGTTTTTAGGGTCATTGGGTTTCTCCGGATTATGGGTTGGTTCGTTGTCGGGTTTGTGTTTATGCTTGAAGTACTTTGAACCTGGATACTGTCTGTTTCACGTCCGTGGTTTAGCCGGTACGAACTCCTAACTTGGACTCTCGCTGTTTCACTTTGTGAAATAGCTGCCACCTCTTATTGCGTTTGGCTTTGCCAAGCCACAATTACAAGCTATTGCGTTTGGCTTTGCCAAGCCACAATTACAAGCTATTGCGTTTGGCTTTGCCAAGCCACAATTACAAGCTATTGCGTTTGGCTTTGCC
>Ga0187827_10000301_pt1 | contig 79141 bp, 71 predicted proteins | sample ETNtaG_39_FD_167969 | JGI IMG/M metagenome (GOLD analysis project Ga0187827, IMG submission 167969) | Marine microbial and viral communities from oxygen minimum zone, Eastern Pacific Ocean - ETNP2014_SV_150_PacBio MetaG (Illumina Assembly) | ecosystem: Environmental > Aquatic > Marine > Hypoxic... | reverse complement strand
GTGTACCCAGACAATCCCAAACAGTCCTGTCAACCCAATGAGTACCCCCCGGCCACGTCCAACGGCCAGTGTTCCAACTCGCTTATCCGCGACCACGACGTCAGGACGATCAACAAAAGCATCGTTGCTGCAATCCACGTTGCTGTCCGGGGCTTCGCATAGCGACGGGCCAACATCGCGACAGTGCCCAGAACAAGCACTGTGAACACCACGTGTCCGCTGGGGTAACCGCCGTTGCCGAATGAGTAGTCGGTCCACGTCGCCGCCGATGTCGGTCGTGGGCGGTTCACGAGATCGCCCACCCGGGTTAGACCAGTAAGCGCTCCAGCCAGACCCAGAATCACTGCGGGGTACCGACCCCAACGCCACCACACCAGCAACGCGGTTGCCACGAACACCAAAGGTGCCCCTATGTCACTAATTGCTGGGTCAATAATTTTGGCGCACAGGTCAATGACTACGGGGGTGTTGTCCCGTGTCCAGCGAGACATCCCTACTTCTCCATACAGTGGCCCGTCGGCCCGTACTGCCAGTGTGAGAGCAACCGACGAAGCCAGCGACACACCCGCGTACTTCTTCACGGTTTGAGTCTGTCGCCTCTCCCCTGGGGGGGGTGGGGCGACATCGGAGCCCCCAGGCGTAGATGGCCAGAATCGGATCAGTTCTCGACTAATACTAAGCAAGTGCGATTCCCGTTATTTGAAGGCACGACCTCTAGGAGTGGCCGATCCCCAAATCTGGTTGTTCAGTTCTGGGGCAAGTCCTTGAAGGGTGTTTCTTTGGGGTGGCCCGGCTCCTTAGGCAGGCCGAGCACCCTCTCACCGATGATGTTGCGCTGAACCTGGTCAGTTCCGCCGTAGATGGCGGGCCCCGGGCTGAAAAGGGTTACCTCCTGGACGCCTCCGCCTGTCGAACTGGCTGAACCAGCCAACATTCCGTCAGCTCCGATCACCAGGTTGCCGACCTCGCGGCTGTGGCGCACCAACTCACTCATGGCTAACTTGGCCAGGTTCCCCTCAGCTCCAGTACGGCTGCCACCAGCCTTAGCCCTCAAGAGGTTCCAGTTGTTGACCTCTCCGAGGATATGGAGTTTCACGATCTCCTGGCGCACGACAGGGTCATCTGAGCAACCCATGTCGGCAGCCAGACCCAGGAGCCTCTTGATGCTCATGCCCCTGCCGGCTTCACCATCTGGGCCACCCACGGTCCGCTTCGCCAACTCTCCGACAGCGTCACCGAGTCGTCCTGTCTGGTGGCCACCCGACAGGGAAGGTGGCTGCTTACCGCCTCCACCCAGGTTGGCTCGCTCGATCATGAGGGTCGTGTTGGCGACCCTCCAACCGTTTCCAAGCCCACCGATGACGTTGGCATCAAGCACCTTTGCCCCGTCGATGAAAACCTCATTGAATAGCGCTGCACCTGTCATCTCCCGCAGTGGCCTCACCTCCACTCCGGGCTGTTCCATGTCAATAGCGAAATAGGTAATGCCCTGGTGCTTGGGGGCATCAGGGTCCGTCCTAGCTATCAGCATCCCCCACTTGGCCAAGTGGCCACCCGAGGTCCAGACCTTCTGGCCTGTGATAGTCCACTCGTCGCCGTCGCGGACCGCTTTGGTTTGGAGGCCCGCCAAGTCGGATCCGGCATTGGGTTCTGAAAATAACTGACACCATGCGACCGAACCATCGAGGATTTCGGGTACAAACTGCTGGATCTGCTCTGGGGTTCCGTGTGCAGCGATCGTGGGTGCAGCCAGCATGGGGCCAAGACCGATCGGTGGACCGACCACGCCGGCATTGGCCATACAGGTTGCAATTGCGGCACAAAGAGATCTTCCATAGCCCCTACCGCCTGCCTCTTCGGGCATGGCCGGGTGTGCCCAGCGGCCAACTGCCAAGCGAGTCCACCATTCAGCAAGGGTGATTTCGGGGTCCCAGTTATCGTCTAACCAGGCGGTCAGTTCGGCAGTGACGGCCTCAGCGGTCGGCGCTTGAATGGTTGTGGTGCTCATAGACCCGATTGTTCCACGTGGGCAGCCATCTGGACACGCCGGGCGGCAATCTCCCAATGAGGGCGAAACGAACTCCCTACTTTGGACAAGAACCAGTCGCTATGGAGATAGTTTGGGCACAGGGTCAGGTGACTTGGACAACTCCCCGGTCGACTGACCTTCTTGGCCAAACAGCGGAAGGGCTTGAGGAGGCCAGCGGTGGTCTACTCAAGACTCAGCGTCAGTGTCGATGCTCCCCGATCAGCAGTCTGGGAAGCACTCGCGGATGTACGGAGCCACGTGGACTGGATGGCCGACGCCACCGAGATCCACCTCACTTCGGAACAAGCAACCGGAGTTGGGGCCATGTTCGAATGTAAAACGCGTGTTGGACCACTACGAACCCGCGACCAGATGGTCGTCACTGAATGGCAACAAGGCACCCTCATCGGTGTCAACCATGTCGGCATCGTGACCGGATCAGGCCGCTTTGTACTTGCCGACAACTCCAAGGGGGGAACAACTGTCAACTGGGAGGAGAAACTGGACTTCCCATGGTGGGTTGGCGGCTGCCTGACCTCAGCAATTGCCGGACCCATCCTGAAACTGGTATGGCGGGGCAACCTCATGCGTCTAGCTCAGATAGTGGAGGACCACGTTGCCTGACAGCACCCAGCGCCCCTATGTCATTGGCATTTGTGTTGCACTCGCATTGGGCTTCCTCGCAGCCTTGGCAGGAAGTGCCAACGGGCTCGAACTAGCTGGCCTTCCGATCTTCGCCTGGGCTGTCATCCTTGCTTTTTTGATCCAGTGGCTGGCTTTCGTGCCAGCGTGGCTTTCTCACACTGAGCACTTCTTTGACATGGTCGGGTCCCTGACCTACCTGGCAGTCGTTGCCCTTGCCCTGGTGGGTGCCGGATCGACCGGGGCCTACCCGCTTCTCCTTGCCTCAATGGTCGCCATTTGGGCGACACGGCTTGGTTGGTTTCTTTCCGCACGCATCAGGAAAGTTGGCTTTGATTCCCGATTCGACGTCATGAAACACCAATTCATCTGGTTTCTCATGACCTGGACGCTGCAAGGGCTCTGGGTAGTCCTCACTGCAGGGGCGGCACTGGCTGCCCTTACGGCTGGCAGTAGGCAAGAGGTCGGACTTGCTGGCTTTACCGGGTTTCTTCTCTGGACGGTCGGACTTGGAATAGAGGTGGCCGCAGATGAGCAAAAGCGGAGGTTCCGAGCCAGGGAAGGAAACAAGGACAGCTTCATCTCCACTGGGCTGTGGGCGCTGTCTCGCCATCCCAACTACTTGGGGGAAATCATTCTCTGGACGGGCATTGCCATCGCCGCTCTGCCGTCGCTGTCGGGTTGGAGTTACGCAACATTGATCTCACCCCTTTTTGTCTGCGTTCTCCTTACCCGGGTGAGTGGCATTCCAATGCTGGAAGCTGCTTCGGACCGGCGTTGGGCAGGCGACCCCGCCTACGAGGCATACAAGGCCAACACCCCGCCACTGAGGTTCAAGTTTCGATAACCCGTCAGGCCAGAGTCGACGAGTTGACCTCGATCCAGTCGTCGAACTCTTCCCAGCGGTGATCCAGTCATCGTGTCAATACAGCGTCTTGGTCTGCATCAGGTACTTGGTGCCGTGAGACGTGACTGGCTGAGAACTTCAGTGGGTGGCGAAAGGGAACATTTCGCCAGAAATCTCCGATGTTGCGAAAATAATGAGCTAACACCTGTGCGAACACACCCTTGCTGCACTTGAGGGGCGTGTCTCGCTAGGGTATCGACGCCCCGCCCACCACCGAGGAGGACCGACCGGTGCGCTGGTCGAACCTGTTCATTCCGACACTGCGTGAAGCCCCTGCAGAGGCTGATGCCGTTAACCACCAGCTTTTGCTGCGAGGCGGCTTCATACGCCAACTGCAGTCGGGCCACTATTCGATGCTGCCTCTGGGCTGGCGCGTTCACGAAAAGGTCGGTGAAGTGATCCGCCAGGAGATGAATGCCGTCGGAGGCCAAGAGTTCTTGCTTCCGGCGATGCACCAGGCCTCACTGTGGCAGCAGTCGGGTCGCTGGGAGTCGATGGGTGAAGAAATGTTCCGCCTCACGGACCGCAAGGGAGCCGATCTGGCACTGGGAATGACCCACGAGGAAGTCTTTGCGACACTGTCGTTGGAGTTGGCCTCGTACCGCGACCTCCCCCAGATCTGGTACCAGATCCAGTGGAAGTTCAGAGATGAGCCGAGGCCCAAGGCCGGTCTACTCCGGGTGCGCGAGTTCGCAATGAAGGACTCCTACTCGTTTGACATTGATGACAAAGGCCTCGACGCGTCGTTTGACCTCCACCACGGCGCATACCAGGTGATCTTTTCCCGCCTCGACCTTGACGCCATCCCAGTACAGGCCTCATCGGGCGCAATGGGTGGGAGTGCCTCAGTTGAGTTCATGGTGGCCTCACCTGCTGGTGAAGATGACGTGGTCCAGTGCGATGGGTGCGACTATGCAGCGAACCTTGAGCGGGCGACAGCCTCCCTTGCTCCCGTCCAGGACCAGTCAGGATCAGATGCCCCGGAGTCGATTCCGACTCCGGGAATACGCACGATCAAGGCCTTGGTCGATGCCGGCCACCCACCTGAGCATCAGATCAAGACGCTTGTCTACCGGGTCGACGGTTCGCTGGTACTGATCTTGTTACGCGGTGACCATGCCTTCCTTGAGCAGAAGTTCCTTGATGCAACTGGAGCGATCGACCTTGAACCAGCTGAGGCCGACGAGATCAGGGCCCTACTGGGAGCATCGCCGGGGAGCCTTGGTGCTGTCGGCGTTTCCGGCTTGACCATCTATGCAGACCCGGGCCTTGAGGGTCGAGTTGGCATGACGACTGGTGCCAACGAGGACGACCTCCACCTCACCGGCGTCGACGTGGCGCGTGACATCGCTGTTGACCAGTGGCTAGACATGAGGGAAATCACCGAGGGTGAGTCCTGCTCGTCGTGTGATGGCACCCTCACGATCATGCGCTGCATCGAAACCGGACACATCTTCAAATTGGGCCGTAAGTACAGCGAGGCCATGGGGGTGTCCGTGTTGGATGCCGAAGGCGAGACCAGGGTTCCGACAATGGGCTCCTACGGGATTGGAGTCGGTCGGGCCATGGCGGCCATCGTAGAAACCCACCACGACGACGCCGGAATGATCTGGCCCATGTGCGTCGCTCCCTTCGAGATTGTCTTGACCGTTGTGAAAGTCGACCACGAGGGTTCCATGGCGCTCGCCGAGGCCGCCTATGAAAGCCTGCTTGCTGCGGGAATCGACGTACTGCTCGATGACCGTGACGTGAGGCCGGGTGTCAAGTTCGCCGATTCAGAACTGATCGGCATCCCACTGAGGGTCACGATCGGCCCACGTGGTATTGACAACGGGGTGTTGGAGTTGACTATTCGGGCCACCAGCGAGCAAGAGGACCTGCCTGTCGACGACCTCGTTGAACGACTCGTCGAATTGGTCCACGAGGGTCGCTCGGCTCTGAGCCTGTAGCGTTCACCACTGGTCCACGAAAGCCATGAGCGGGAACCATGACCAAGACGATTGATCGCAGCCTTCCTATCAAGCGCCATAAGTCGGTTGTGGCCACCGTCGACCTCCCAGGGGTCCCTGAGGGAACCAGGGGCAAGGTCAAGGTGGCCAACGGCTTCTCCTGGTACCGCTACTGGGTGAGCTTTGACAACGGAGTTGACCTTGGCCAGGTCAGCCATGACCATCTCGTGTATGCCGGTGACTGGAAGCGCTACCAGGTAGACCGGATCGAGGCCGAGCGATTGGCGGCCGAAGCCCCAGAGGATTCAGCCGACGATGTCGACGAGTCAGGTTTGGTTGCCGTGGGTGGTGCCGGCAACTCGCACGGTGTTCCCGAGCACCTCCTTGAGCGGAGTCGGGCCGCACGTGAGCGACTGGGTACCTGACACATCCGGTTTGTGAAAGACCCTCAGGCCAGCTTCCCACCGCGGTATCCTCAACCGTTCCCTTTCAGCCTTCGGAGGCTCCGTTGACTTTCAAGCCCGGCGACAAGGTCGTCTACCCCCACCACGGTGCAGCAATTGTCGAAAAGAAGGAGAAGCGCAAGGCGTTCGGCGAGAACGTCGAATACCTCGTACTCCGCATGACTGATGGAGACATGACCCTCTCCGTACCAGTTGACAAAGTTGAAGACGTCGGCATGCGCTGGCCGATCAGCAAGGAAGACGTCGAGGACCTCTTTGAGGTCCTCCAAAAGCGTGACATTCGCGAACCAGCCAACTGGTCGCGTCGGTTCAAGAACCACCAGGAGAAACTGAAGAGCGGAGACGTCTACCAGGTTGCTGAAGTTGTCAGGAACCTGGCCTTGCGCGACGCGACCAAGGGCCTCTCGGCTGGTGAGAAGTCGCTCTACACCAAAGCCCTCAAGGTGCTCGTTTCCGAGTTGGCCTTCGCTCTTAACACTCCTGAGGAAAAGGCTGAGGCGAAGGTCCAAGGCGCCTTGACCTGATCTTTGGGCGAGGTGTGAAACGCGCCTAGAACGCGGCTTACAATCGACTTGAGGGAGGTTCCCTCGGGTTTCCACCTGAGTGGAGGTGAGCCGAAAATGGCAGATCGACGAATCGTCGTAGGGGTTGAGGGCTCCGGTTACGCAAGGGCTGCACTCATCTGGGCTATCGAGGAGGCCCACCACCGTGATGCGGTGGTTGAGGTCGTGACCTGCTATTCGCCAACCTATGTCCCTTCCGCACCCGACTTGGGTTACGTGCCACTTGACTCCTTTGACCTGTTGTCTGAAGTCGAGAAGATGCAGGCCGAAGTCATCGAGTCCGCCGTTGAGTCCGTCAACCATCCCGATGTTGAGATCCAGAAGGTTGTCAAGAAAGGTCGGGCTGCTGACACCCTCATGGCCGCAGCCGAAGGTGCTGACATGCTCGTGGTCGGCAACAGGGGCCGGGGAGGCTTCGCTGGCCTGCGCCTAGGTTCGGTCAGTCAGTCCATCGCCCACCACAGCCCATGCCCACTCGTGATCGTGCGTACGGGTCTCGCTGATGATGGCTGAAACCGGGGCTTCCATGTCGTTGATGGCCTTTGAAGTGTCCGTCAAAATATTTCCATGAGCAGATAGGTGCACGGCGTCGTTTTTCGCGCGAGAGTGTTGGGATCACGACTACGGCACCAGGGGGCTGCATGAACGAAGCCGGGATACCAGAGTCCGAAGGCGAGGCGGTCGACGAGATAGTCAGGTTGGCCGGTCCGATTGGCGGGATGTGGGTTGCCCACAACTCGTATGGAATCTGCGGAAGCGGATTTGCCAACCTCGTCACCTTCGCCCGCTTCCGTGAGGAGCTCCACGATCGAACGGGTAGACCCGCAGCTCGGGCCGAAGAACTTCCCGGTGACCTCTACGACCGTATCGAAAGGTCCTTCAGCACGGGCCAACGCGACGAGTTGACGTTCGACCTCCGCGGCGCCACGCCATTCCAGATGGCAGTGTGGGAGGCCTGCTTGGCGATCCCGCCGGGTGAGACAACCACCTACAGCCTTTTGGCAAAGGCCATCCACCGTCCCAACGCCGTGCGTGCAGTTGGCACGGCCCTGGGAGCTAACCCGATCCCTGTCCTGATCCCATGTCACAGGGTCAAGCGTTCGGACGGTGACTTCGGTGGCTACGCATTCGGCCTTCCGATCAAGGAGCGCCTACTGGAGCGCGAAGAGGTCCGGTCAGTCGCCTGATCCCTCCGTGACTTCCAACAAGGTGGAACCGCCAGAAGAGGGTTGCATCACCACTGAGGTGCGCGGGCCGATCCTGCTGGTTGGCATTGACAGGCCGGCCAAGATGAACGGCTTCACTCCCGAAATGATGGATGCCCTGGTCGAGGCCTACACGCGCCTTGACGGTGACTCTGATCTCTGGTGTGGGGTGCTGTTCGGACACGGTGACCACTTCACCGCCGGCCTTGACCTACCCAGGTGGCGTGAGCGTATGCAGTCCGGTAACAGGCGCGAGAAGACAGGGCTGGTAGATCCGACCGCCCTTGGGCGCAAGTGTCGTAAACCGATAGTGACTGCCGTGCAGGGTGTCACCTACACGCTCGGCATTGAGCTGATGCTGGCTGGAGACATCGTGGTGGCTGCCGAAGACTGCCGGTTCTCCCAGCTCGAGCCCCTGCGTGGAATCCAGGCCACCGGTGGGGCCACCATCCGCTTTGTTCAAAGGGGTGGATGGGGTAACGCCATGTACCACCTGCTTACCTCTGACGTTTTTGATTCCGATGAGGCACTGCGGATCGGACTGGTGCAAGAGATCGTGTCAACCGGTACACAGTTGGAGCGGGCCCTGGAGCTTGCCGGGATTATCTGTGAAGGAGCGCCTCTTGCCGTACAGGCCACCAAGGCCTCATCACTTAGATACCTTCGCGAGGGAGAAGCAGCGGCAATATCGGCCTTTGGCCCAACCCAGGCCGAGTTGGCTGCGACAGAGGACGCCGTTGAGGGCATTGCCTCATTCATAGAGCGCAGGAAGGGCAACTTCACGGGACGCTGAGGCGAGTTTCTCGACAAATCGGGGGCCCGCCCTCAGGGCACGCCCCCCTACACTTAGCGCTGCCCGGGATGTGGCGCAGCCTGGCAGCGCACCTGCTTTGGGAGCAGGGGGTCGGGAGTTCAAATCTCCCCATCCCGACCATTCAGTGGTTCTAACCAACAAAGAAATTGGAGTCGAAGTGGAAAACAAGATTCGAGCACATGATGGACTTGTCGGAGCGACCAACTTGCTCAGCGTCATATTGGGAGTAACAGTCTCAACACAGTGGTTGTGGATTGCCGGCGTCGTAGCAGCACTACAGATCCTTAGTCCTGTGACTCGATTCTGCCCTGTCTACTTCGTGCTAAATAAGGTGATGCCTGACACTGAACCAGTCATGGGCCGCAGCAAGGTGTAACACCCCAAGGTGCCTACAACATGGAATGGAACAGGCCCTGAAGGTGCACCACGCTCGCCCAGGTCCAAGATTCATATCTCACATCCCAACCCCTCAGAGCCAAGCGCGTGGTAATCCCCGATTGCTAACCGTGACAACCGGTGCGCGAGTATTGCGAGTCAACATCTACAAAAGGGGACCTAAATGAAATTCATGCTTACTTGGCAGTTGCATGCCGAAGCAAAGATGGATGCCTTGGCCGCATTCAGCCAGATGACTCCAGAAGATGATGCTGGTGATCACGGACCTGAAATCACGATGATCGGACGCTGGCATGACATTCCAAGCGGCTCTGGGATCTGCATTCTCGAGTCAGACAGTGCTGAAGCAGTTGCAGGTTGGGCTTACAACTGGGGAGCTGCACTCAACGCCAAAGTCGTCCCGGTACTTGACGACGCTGAGGTACGGGCCGTTGTCAGCGCCAAACTCGCCGGCTGACCACTAGAGACTCCTTGCTTGGGCCCGCCCTTGAGGGCGGGCCCTTCACATGCACGGAATGCAAGACCTGGAGTCACAGTTCTAACTGCCAGAGTCGCTGGGCACCTAACGTCGTACCCATGTCCCTACGCGACAAGTTTGACTGTGCGAAACAGCACCGCTGACGACCAGTGCTTGTTCAGCTTTATCGAATGAACTGGAGTTGTGATGTCACGCTGGTCTGAGCATCTTCTCACCTTGCTCGATGAACGGGCCACGATGCTTGAAACTGGACGTGGGCCCATTCAACTCGGACGAGAAGGTAATGGACCCAAGGTGATGCCTATTCACGGATCACCAGGTGGGTTTGACCAAGGGCTGGTGTGGGCAAAACACCTAAAGGACGGTGGCTGTGAATTGATCGCCCCATCACGACCTGGCTACCTACGAACACCGCTTGAATCGGGTCGGAGCCCGGCATTGCAAGCCGACTTGTTCGCTGCGATGCTCGATGTGCTCTGTATCGACAAGGTGACAGTCCTTGGAATCTCCTCAGGTGGCCCGTCGGCAGTCCACTTCGCCGCAAGGCATCCCAACAGAACCAATGCTTTGCTGCTCGACGCAGCCGTGCTCTTACCCATCGCCCCGGCAACCAACATGATCGAGCGAGCACTCTTTGAGTCCAGCACGGGTATCTGGCTCTGGTACCAGATGGCGAAGAGATGGCCGAAGTCGATGGCATCACTAGTTGTTGACAACCTCTCAACCGGTCTGGACAAGGACCAGAAACAAGAGGCAGTGGACTGGATCACATCTAATCCGATCCGACTTCACGACATTGTTGCTCTATCCACCTCTCTAGCACCAAGGACAGCTAGAGAGGATGGCCAAAGAAACGACGAGTCAAACGAAATTGAGCTAGCTCCACTCCCCTTCGCTGAGGTAACAGCACCAACACTTGTCGCCCAAGGCACCAACGACGTCTTTCCCCTGATCGATCACGCAACCAACGCGGTCGACAAGATTCCTGGTGCCGAGTTGATGATCGTCAAGGAAGGCCATCACGGATTGCCGTGGTGCCCACACATCGGCGCAGTCATCCAACGACAACGCGAACTCTCGCTGGCTTAGTTGGCCTCCACGGGCTAGTTGGTCAGGTCAGATAAGGCAATGTGGAGTGGCGGTTCACCCTTTGGAGTCGACTCTCATCCAATCGCTATCAGGGCTACTGCGATGCTTGACCCACCGAGTCCCAATCCCTGCCACCACCACATCCTCTGGCCCCGCACTACGACACCAAGGAGCACTGCCACTGCGGCGTACTGCGAGCTCACGACGCTAGCCACAGCCAGACTGCCTTCCCTTATTGCCATGATAAACAGGATCACCGCACCAGCCGCAAATACGCCGACCCAAAGGGACGTGATGAAATCGGCTCGCGCCTTGGGAAAGATGCGGGGTCCAGTAGCTCGAGAAACTGACATCGCTATGAGGAAGGCTACGAAACGTTGAACCAACAGGGGTGACCCCCCGGCAGCATCTCCGATGTAGTTGAGCAGGATCAACAGGACGCTGAAGGCAATCCCGGCCAGGACCGCCACGAAGACCCCTGACAACCCGCTACTAGAGTGGCCACGCTCATATGACGATAGAGCAATAGCAATTACGCCCAACGAGAGCCCGACCGATGTAACCGTCGACGGCGTGTTACCCAAGACGAGAACATCCCACAGCACCGGGCCACACGACATCACCACCGCCGCTACCGGTGCTGTGGAGTGCAAAGACGCTCGCGAGTAGGCGACAAACAAGAGCAATATGGCAACACCGTTGGCAACACCGGCTAAGACTCCGTAAACCAAGTCTGTTGCTGTGGGTTCACCGGGCCAGAACAAGGTGGTGAACACCATTAAAACGACGCCTGAAAGCAACATCGTGGAAGTGGCTTCGCCAGAGCGAGTGCGCTTCGTCACGTCGGAAGCCAAGAAGTCGCTCAACCCAATTAAGAAGGTTGCGAGCATCGCGTAAATCACCGACATGGGTCAGAAGTATGCATGGTGTTCCAGCAGTCGACACGTTCCTAGCGGGCTCTAGTACCACATTGCATTGACCGCCCCAGCGAGCACTACTGTCCTGGCGTGACCGATATTCCTGATGACCTCCGTAGGCGCCTTGATGAACTCTTTCGCTCTGACAATGTCGCTACGCGCCTGGGAGCAGAACTGATTCGTTGGCACCCAGGCCATGCCACTGTCAGCACGGTTGTGGATGGCCCAGATGCCAACTTCATGGGGGTCATCCACGGAGGAACCCTTTTCACACTCGCCGACATTGCCCTGTCATTTGCGTCCAATGGCCACGGTCGGATTGCCCTTGCCATTCAGGTGGACATTGCATACCACCGCGGTGTCACTCCCGGTGACGAGGTCGTCGCAACCGCCACTGAGACAAGTCGGACACGTCGCATTGCCAACCACCACCTGGAACTCCACGTTGGCGAGGAGTTGGTTGGCTCTGCAACGGGGATCACATACCGAACCGACGAGTGGCACTTTGGTTCCGATTCCTGGCCTGAAGAGTGGAGGGCAAACCACTAGATGCCGTCTTGTGCCAATAGGGGCACTTGTGGGGGGCTACCTGTCGGGACTGCTTGGTGTCATGCCACACTTGTCTTGTGAGATTCCCCTCGGCGGGTGTTGCCCTGCTACTGGTGGCTTCTGCCTGCTCCCCTCCAGGCCCGTCTAGCACTGCCTTGTCAGGCCTGCCAGTAGCTGCCACTACGACAGTTACTGAACCACCAACTACGACAACCACTACGACAACTGCTGAACCACCAACTACGACAACTGCTGAACCACCAACTACGACAACTGCTGAACCACCAGCTACGACGACCACAACCCTTCCAGAACCCACCCTTCCTATGGAACCCGGTGCGTGCATCGAGGTCGTAGTGGTTGTTCCTTCCAATGACAGTCCGGGGTTGGGCACCGAGTTCGACTACGTGGTGGACCCACTGGAGTCCGGTATCGGAGCCGTTGCCTCACTTGAATCATGCGACGCTCTCACGGAACTGGTACCAGAGTTCCTAGGCGGCGAGATCGAGATTCGCCTGGTTGCTCCCGACCCATGGGATGGCGGCCCCTTTGGAGTCTTCTGGCTCGACAATGACGGTACCGAACACCATGTGCAGTCTTTCGCACGCCGATCCTCGGCTCTACGGGTTCACCTAGGAGATGTCCTTGTCGTAAGGCGCCACGACCGTGGACTCGAAGTCGTACCCGATTGCACCGACCCCTCAACTCGCCGCCCACTGGTGCATGAACTCCACCAGATGAGTTGGTGGAACGTCTACATCGAATGCATCGCCTACGACACCCCGGGGTTCGCTGAGGAGCTGATCGGGTATACCCGCTCCCAGATGGCGCTCGCGGCAGACCTCCTGCCCGCCAGCTCAATCGGCACTCTCCGCCATACGCCTGTCTGGGTCGATGCTTCCTTCGAAGACGACTCGAGCATGGCAATCTACATTGAAGACACCCAGGACCCAGGATCTGAAGACCTCCCCTTCCTTAATGGCATCAGGCTTAGCGCCGATGCGGTCCGTGACGAGCTCACCTACGAGGTACCCGAAGGATTCTCCGTACACGAGCTTGCTCACGCCTGGCACTGCCTGGCCTATAACCCATGCTGGTCAGCTACACGGGTCATGTCCGCATACGCGGCTGCTATGTCAGACGATCTCTACGACTCGGTCCCCTACCTCTATGGGGATGAGGAGAGGGCCTATGCGGCCACCGATGATGCCGAGTACTTCGCAGAGTTGTCAGAGGCCTGGTTTCACACGAACGACTACTTCCCCTTCACCCGTGAGGACGTACTGGCCCATGATCCAATCGGCGCCAAAGCCATTGAAGGTGCCTGGAAGCTTGTTCCCTGACACTTTGGGCGACCTAGGCGAGAGCGTCGCGCTGTTCGATAAGAGAAGCGAGTGGAGCCAGATCGAATGGAGTGTTAAGGCCGACGATCACATGTTCGGCGCCGGCATCCACGTAACGGACCATGTCGTGGATGTCGTTGGCATCGACAACTACGGTCCTTTCGATCTCGGATGGGTCACGTCCCACCTTGGTACACCACTCATCCAGGATCCCCGAAAGGCGTTCATAGTCCTCGGGCGGCCCGAACGAGTTCCACGAATCAGCATGTTCTGCCACTAGGCGCAAGGTGACCTTTTCGCCCTTACCGCCTATCAGGATGGGTAGGCGCCCCATGGGTGGCGGGTTCACTTTGGAAAGCCGTGACCTAATGCGGGGAAGGTCGGCTTCAAGCTTGCGTAGACGGCCGATTGCAGTACCAAACTCGTAGCCGTACTCGTCGTGGTCGCGCTCGAACCAGCCAGATCCCACGCCGAGGTACATGCGGCCTCCGCTGACGTGGTCCAGGGTGCGGGCCATGTCGGCCAGAAGTTCCGGGTTCCGGTATCCGTTGCAACTGACCATCATCCCGACCATGGCGTTGTTCGTGTCGGCCGCCATTGTCGACAGCAGGGTCCACCCTTCGAAGTGTTCCGCGTCCATGTCGCCGAAAAGGGGGAAGAAGTGATCCCACGTCCAAATCGAGTCAGCTCCCATGCCATCGGCCTCGGTCCACGCGTTCCGCATGGCCTCGACAGTCGTGGCCTGGGGCCTGATCACCACACCTAACTTTATGTTTGTCATGAAGGTGAGCCTAGTTACGCGGTGACCACATCGATTCGATCAGTCGCTCATAGCGGTGGTCGGACCTGGTGTGGAGCCGCGCTCACGATGACGGACAGCGTTAAACACCGCGTAGGCGCCACACCGGTTGCAGTCAACGTCGTTGCCGTAGCAACAAAAGGTCCTCTCGAATACTCCACCGTCGCCGACGTAAAGCGGCAGCAGCGCCTTAAGCGCACAGTGAGTACCGATGTAAGCCCGGCACTGGTCGGACTTCATCAACTTGAGGGTGGCGATGTTCGCTCTAACGAGGTCGGGGTAGGCCTCCTTGAGGGCTATGACACGCTCAACAACTTCATCTCGTTCTTGATTAGTTTCCCAGGCCTGACCACTGCATTCTCCTTTTCGCGGAACGTAGAAGGTGAAGGCGACGCCATCCACGGGCCAATCGGCAACCACGTCGACGAACCGTTCGATGCCTAGTGAGTTCTCCTTGGTGACGGCCATCTGGAGCATCACGATTGTGCCATCTTCGCGGTCACGTCCTCTGACTGCTTGCTCTACCCGCTCGAAGACTCCCTGCCCCCGGATCGCATCATTTTCTTCTGCAGGACCGTCAAGGGACACACTGACCAAGTGCCCTGGTACGGATGGGATCCCGTAAGTTCCGTTGGTCACAATGGAGGAGTCCTCGAAGAGACCCATGGCCGCCAAGACCAATTTGCGGCGCACCATTGGCTCGCCACCCATGAAGAGCATGCTCTTTATCCCATGTCGGTCCCGCAGCACTTCCAGTTGATGGAGCATCGTGGCGTCATCCATCTTGTCGATCGAAGCGTTGGGGTTAGCATCTCGGTAGACGAAGCAGTGTGTGCACTTCAGGTTGCACCGATTAGTGACGTTCACTAGGGCCGCTGGAAACTCACGAGGCCCAAAGTCAGGGGGATCGGGTGGGAGGTCGAATTGCAAACTGTCTATGACCATGTTCTCAGGTCAGTCGGTCTCGCTGATACCACAAACGCAGGTTAGACCCAAGGTCGGTCACAACTGGCCGTTTCTGCGAGAATGGCCTATGCGAAAAAGTTACTTCCTGTTTGCTGTGCTGTTGAGTACGGGCTGTTCAGGAGATGCCATCTCCATGGAACCAGTAGCTACAACGCCAACTACATCAACCACACCTACTAGCAGTGAAACTCCAACCACCACTACTCCCCCCGCGACGACACCGCCGATCAGCACGGTTACCAACCCGACCACAACCAGCACAGAAGCAGTTGCCATCAATCCATTGGTCCCGGGCTGTTCGGACATCAAACGCCGGACACCCGGCTTCGCGGAGGGCATCTCGGACCACGAACTCTGGATCGGACGCCTCGTGGATGACCAGATTGCTAACCAGCAGCTACTCGGCACTGGTTGGTCGGTGGGTGACGGGCTAATGATTGACGGTGTCGCCCATATCTGGGCCATGAATGCCCGAGACAACGTTCCGCACCACGCCACCTTTGCCGATGACCAGTTCACCGACCTAGGACCGATCTCAGTTGACGGTGAAGTGTTCGAGGGCTTCATTGACCCGGATGTCTTCCGGCTCCCGGATGGTGGAATCGGCTTGGCGGCTGTAAACGGAATGCGTATCACGGGAGCGCCTCGTCAGCCGGGACCGATCTGCCTCATGCGTTCCGAAAACGGCCAGGACTTTGAAACCCTTCAGGTATTGCTAGACGAGTCAGGAGTCCAGGATCCGGCGGTGGTCGTCGACAACGAGTGGGTCTTGGCAGCCAAGGTCTTCAACCAACAGGTGATCCAACTCTTCGTTGGAACCCCAGATGGTGGATTCGAAATGACGGCTTCGGTGCCAGGTGGCGATCCCGACCTTGTTATGGAATCCGACGGTTCTATCCGCTTGACCGTTTGCGGTGAAGGAATGTTGAAGACCTACCTCTCATTTGGGGGCCGCAACTGGGAGCCCTCTGAGCCGATCCGTAGCCAGACCTGTGGTCCTGCCAGGATCTCTGGCAGTGACTGGATGCTTCACCTACCCAAGCCAGGCCAAGGTGGAGCCATTCCCTCCCCCGGAGGAATGGGGGCTGAGCCGGTCAATCCGCCACCGATAATTTCCGCGCCGACAGGAGCCTCTTCAAAAACTCTTGACACGCTTGGCCTTGCCGCCTTCACTCCATCTCTTGGTGAGACCTTCGAATTCACTGTCTCCGATGGGATTATCTATGGAACAGGAGCGCTAGCTGATGGCAATTCGGTTGAACTACTCCTAAACCTCTGTTTGCCTGACACCGGCGATGAGGGTCCCCGACCATTGCTCATCCATATCCATGGGGGTGCCTTCAGCTCAGGCCAACGAGCGTCCTGTTCATCACCAGAGGAGAAACGCGGTGTCAGGGAGGCCGCTGCAAGAGGTTGGGTGGTTGCATCCATTGACTACCGATTGGCCCGTGACAACCCTGCACCCAGTGTCCGGGTAGACAGTCTCCTCGCCGCTGTCGGAGGCTCAGAAGGGCCTGCCCTGGTAAGGGCCTTCGTGGCAGCCACGGACGACACCCTGACTGCTCTGGACTACCTGATCGCCAATGCCAATGAGTTGAACCTGGATACAGATCGGATCGTCTTGAAGGGCGGTTCGGCTGGTGCAATCACCGCGCTTACCGTCGCTTATTGCACAGACAAGTTTGGAATCGATCGACCACCTATCGCCGCTGTCATCGACCTCTCGGGGGTGCTTACCAGTTCATGCGACAGGGGTGCTGTAATCGGATCTGGTGAACCCATGTTGTTCGTTGCACACGGAACCGAGGATGATGGTGACACGGCATTTTCCAACGCTGTGAGCATCATCGATGCAGCTATCGCTGCAGGGATCACCTACGAGTTTCATCCGCTTGAGGATGTCTCACACGTCTGGGATGAGTGGGAAGAAACCACTGCCGACGGTCGCTCTATCGGCCAGGCGATCTTCGACTTCCTGGATCGCGTCCTATTCCATTAATCCAATATCCCGGCATTAGGTAGGGCCTGAGCCCCTTGGGGCAATATTCTCATGACTTAGCAGGTCATCCGACCACTAGGCGAGAAGGGAACCCAGCCGCTATGAGCGACTTCCAGGAACACGTTGAGAAGCTGAACGTCAGGGGCATCATCATGGCGTCCCTCATGACCGCCTTTGGCCTGGTTGTGGCCTTGGCATGGAAGGACGCAATCAATGCCCTCGTGGCCTCCATCATCCCCGACGCATCCGATGGTTCCTTGCTTTCCCTGTTCATCACCGCTGTTGCTGTGAGCGTGCTGGTAACCGCGCTGGCAGCTTCTGCACTGAAGGCAAACAAGCGGCTTGAACAGAGTTGGGACCGCGTAAACGACCTCTGGGAAAAAGACGACGAAGACTGACATGTTGCGCTTGGTACCTGTCGCGGTGGCGTTGTCCCTACTAGCTGCAGCGTGCAGCACTGAACCCGAAGTCACCGCGCCTTTGACAAGCGGTGCACCCACGACGCCGGCAACGAGTACCAGCCCCCCGACCACTGCGCCACCGACGACTTCCACTGCCCCACCAGCTACCTCTGCGACCACCGCTGCTGTGGCGACAACTACATCCTCGACACTCCCCACCCAACTGACCACCACCTCTACACCCACGACAACTGCTCTGCAGTCTCCGCCTGTAGTCGCAATGGCACCGATTGATCAGTTCATGGTCGCCATCGAGGCAGTTATCGCCGGTGACATGGACATGACCGAATGTCTGGCAGGTGAGCTGGGGATGTCCAATTTCATCAGCATTAGGGATCGCCAACCAACTGATGCCGAGTTGGAGATGGTGGCTCCTTGCCTAGTTGGTATTAGCGGTACATCGTCGCCAGCAGTTGGTGCAGGCCTCGAAACAAGCACATCAGGGCCTCTTTCATGGCCCGATGATGTGGGTGTGAGCCACTTTGGCCACATCAGCTCTGGAGTGGACGGTGGCCCAGGCGGATGGAGGCGACCCCATCCAGGTCCCTTCATCTGGGGTGAGATCGAAAGGGAGCCTGGCCGCTACAGCTGGAGGCAGACCGACCGCGTGGTTTCGAAGATGCAAGATGACAGGGTTGGTATCATCTCCACTATCTGGCCGTTTGCCGACTGGGACCAGTACTCCTGTCACGCCAACGAGCCCAAGTACCCGGCGATGCTCGGTGAGCTCGGCGACTCTCTCTACCCACCCTGTGATATGGATGCCTATGGGGCATGGGTGCAGGCGACGGTCGAGCGCTACGACGGTGATGGCATTGACGATATGCCTGGCCTCGCCTATCCGATCCGCCACTGGGAGGTAGCCAACGAACCCGAGATGCAGGGTCCCGAGTCAATGTCCTTCTTCCAGGGTGACCCGACTTCCTACTTGGAACTACTCAAAGCCACCTCATCAGCAATTCGAGCAGCCGACCATGAGGCATCTGTGCTTCTGGGCGGCCAGGCTGGGATGTTCGGCTTCATGGTGGACTACTGGATTCCAGTGCTGGAAGGCGCATCTGGCCTTTTTGACATCGGAAACATCCATTCAATAAGTAGCGACGATTCATTCTTCTCAGGTCAGTATCGGAACTTCCTTGATGCCTTCGACTACTCAACGACCCCCTTCTGGGTCACAGAAGCCGAGATCGGTGCCATGCCGGGTAGCAGCCGATCTGAAGATGAACTGGCCCAACTCGCCTTCACGGGCTCGGTCATCTCGTTCCTATACGGGGCCGAGGTCGTCGTGATAGCAGGTGCCGCCTACGGCAGACCGAGGGTCTCACAGGCGATCCGCGACGCATGGGAGGCCGTGGTCGACGCTGTTGGCGTGTTCGATGCTGTCACACCGCTCTCTTCGACGTCGGCGCGCTTTGACATGCCGGATGGCTCAACTGTGTACGCATTGTGGAATGGAGCTGTCCTGCCATCTGAAGTGACGGGACTGGTACGCGTCGTCAGGTATGACGGCCTAGAGGCAAGTGTCGATACCGCGACAATCGATGCCGCCTCTGCCAGCCTTCCCATATTCGTGATGGTCAGCCAAAGCTAAGACTTCCGATTCGCTGCAAATCGTACCCACAACTCAAAAAGCGGTCGGCCCCCGGCGGCGGGAGCCAGAGGCCGACCTGGGATCGATACCGGTGGCGCCAATTCGGCGGGAATTAGGCATGCACACCGATGATGTACCGATCCGTATATGCGGACCACTCCCCCGGGCCCCTTAGGGCCAGTGGGCCGGCTACCCGCTCTGGGCAGACCATACTCAACAAATCATGGCTTGTCCCGTGCCAAGTTGGGGAAGGGCGCTTGGGACGCAACAGACCTGAAGCCCATTGTCGATAGGGCTCTAGGCGTTCGAGTAATGGCGCACCTGGGCTGGGACGCGGCAAAGGCCCCCGAAGGGGCCCCTACCCGGAGGGAGGGCATAAGCGACCTTTCAGTGCTTTGGCCTAAGCCCCCCGAAGGGTTCTAGGTGCAGTCATCCCGAAGGACTTCCACGTTTTGGCCTTCTCTCCGAGTGAACCTCTCCCTAAGGATCGGCTCACTGTCCGCCTTTCTAGTCCCTTTCTTTCCTCTCCGCAAGTGGTTATGGAGAACTTCAACCTCGCTTCGGGCTCCCCGCTCTACAAGGGGATCGGTGTCTCGCCTTGGAGATCAACGACGAGTAGCCTCCGTCAGCGTATGCAGGTTCTTTGCGGACAACGGTCCGACTAGGAGTTGGAAGAATGACTCAACCCCGTATCGAGGGCTCGTTCGTAGCTCTGATCACTTCGATGAACCGCGATGGAAGCATCGACTTTGAAGGCATGCGAGCGCTGTTGGACTTCCAACGAGAGAACGGTACGAGCGCCGTCCTCATGATGGGCTCGACTGGGGAAGTGTCGATGTTGAGCCCTGAAGAACGCAGACTGATCGTCTCTGAGACACTCAAGTCCAAGAGTGGCGACATGGAGTTCTGGTATGGCTGTACGGGCACCAACACTGAAACCACAATCGACTATGTCACGCACGCTGCGGGGGAAGGGGCAGATGGGGCGATCATTGCCGCACCCGCCTACATCAACGCATCGACTTCCGACATCGTCGAGTATGTCCTCGAAGTCGCTGATGCCAGCAGCATCCCGCTCGGGTTCTACAACAACCCGCCGCGTGTGGGAACCGACCTCGCCGTTAAGGACATCCTTCGGTTGGCAGACCACCAGAACATGACCGTGCTCAAGGAGTCAACTTCACGGGTCGCACAGATTGCCCAACTCTGCGCGGCCCAACCGGATCTGTCGTTGATGTGTTGCTGTTCACCCAACCTCGGTCTTGTCGTACCGTTGATGGCGCTCGGTGGCCACGGCACTGCCAACATGAGCGGGAACATTCTGCCACGGGAGATGGCCACGATCTCCACTCCCTGGCGCCACGATGGCGATGCTTTAGCTTGCCGCGGAGCGTGGCTCGAAAATTTGGCCATGCTGCATCACCTCTATTCGGAGGTCAACCCGGTTGCCCTCAAGCCGCTCATGGCCGCTTTCGGCTTGCCAGCGGGCCCGTTGCGTCGCCCGTTACGCAGTCATGACGGCCCATCGCTCGAAGCCGGCCTAGCGATCGCAACTCGATTGGGTCTGGACGCGACGTACGGGTACCAGTTGACGCCGAGACTGATCGCCGCTGGCTAGATCCAGCATCTTGGCGTGGCTCGCATCAGCTCGTACCGTGCAAGTGCGCGGCCGCTCAGCGGACAAGTCAGTTCAGCCCAGGAAGCCTTATACCAACGCTACGGTCGCACATTAATGGTGACATGTCGGAAGTCCGCCGAACGCGGGCAGTCGCATACAATCCATCAGATGATGTCGATCAACTCGCCTTCAGCTGGGGGTGGACAGGCGGCAGTAGCGTCGGGCCATCAACTTGCGATCGCGACGGGACTCGAGACATTGTGGGCCGGAAGGACGGCTGTCGATTCCGCTATTGCTGCCGATGCCGTGATGGGCAGTAAGCAGATTACGCTTGGTGCTCTCGGCGCTCGGCAGTGCATCGCGGGCACCGCTGGGTCGGACGGGTCCTCGTCTATTCGCCGTTGTGGAAGGTGCAGCACATAATGCATCACGTGGATCATCAATCTCTGCGAGAGGTCGTTGTCGGTCAGATACGGTCGATGATCATCGAGGGTGAGCTTGCGCAAGGGACCCGATTGGTCGAGGGGCAACTCGCTGAAGCTCTCGGAGTGAGCCGAAATCCGGTCCGGGAGGCGATTCGTTCTCTCGAGGCGACTGGCCTCGTCGATGTCGTTCCTCGCAAAGGTGCCTACGTGTGTGTCATCGATCATGATGAATTCCACCAGATCCAAGATCTAATACTCTTGATTGAGGGGTACGCCGCGGAGATCGCGGCCGAGGTCCGTACCGATGAAGACTTGGAGCGGCTGAGTGAGTGCATAACAAATGGCCGATCTGAGTCAACCGCTGGGAACTACGTGTCCGCTTCCCGATGGCACCAAGACTTTCATGTCGCGCTGGAGAACGCAGCCGGAAACCCGTTCCTCTCGAAGATCCTCAGTCCGCTTCGGCACCGAACCGATTTGGTGTTCTCGATCGTTGTCGACAGGCGTGGAAAATTCACCTGGGAAGAACATGAAGCGATCTACGAAGCGGTGAAAGCTCAGGATGCTGAGGGTTCAAAGAAGCTTGTATGCGAACACATCACGAACGCGCTCAATGCGTTTGGTACCAGCGGCAGCTGACTGACCGGGTTTCAGCTCTACACACGCGAGGTGAACATGACAACCGGCCTGGCCGCGGGCGGCCACGTGGTGGGAACAACAAGTATTCCTGCTATGTGCGGGTGCTGGTATTCGGCTGCCGGGGGTCCTTGAGAGCGCGGTGCATTGAAAAGGCGACGAGCGCAGGTATGCCTAGTGCCGCAAACATCAATGTCTCGAGCTCGAAATACTTCAAGAGCAGGCTGACACAGCCTGCGAGTAGCCCAGCCAAGCCCAAAAGAGAGGCGCGGAAGATGCCGATACCCCAACCGGAGCGCTCGGGTAGAGCGGCGACGAGCATAGCGTTGGAAACGGGGAGCACCGAGACTGCCACGCCAACAAACGGGACGAGTAAGTAGACGCCGATTCTTGCCGGAAGCAGGATGAGCAGGACACCCGTGACTGAAGTCATCCACATCATGAGGCGGGTTGCCCATGGACCGCCGCGACGGTCGTAAAGCGAGCCGGCAATTAGTTTTACCGGAGCAGAAAGCAGCCTGCCGGCTGCGAGAAGGATTGCGATACGCCTGATATCGATACCGCCGGCTACGAAGTAGACCGGAGCAAAACCGATCACCACGTAGTGCATTGAGACCCCTCCAAAGCTGGCGAATCCTGCCAGTCGGTAGCTCCTCGTTCTTCCGTATTCAACCAATTGGGCTATCAGGGGGGGCGCGGCAGATTCGGCCTCGGGCTCGGGCTCGGGCCATCGGGGAGCCCACACAAACGCTGCGAGACCAGGAATGGCAGTAACCATGAAGACCCATCGCCAGTGGTCCTGCCCGGCATGGGCACTCATTGCTGCGGCAGCGAGTCCGACAGAGTACGCGAGCCCGTATATGGCAATGGCCCTGCCAGGAGCATCGGGTGAGATTCTGGCGACTGCAGCCAACGCAGGCGGGAAGAACAGGCCGAAGGCCACACCCAGGCAGGCTTGGCCCAGGACTAGTGGACCGAAGGACTGAGCTGTCCCCGAGATGAGCATGCCGATGAAAAGGAACACTGCTGCGAGCCGGATGATCGCCCGCTCATTGAGCAACCGTGTTGATGCGCCGCTGATGATATTGAATGACGCGATCCCGGTTGCCACGACTGCCAAGAGAGCGGCCTGATGGCTCTCACCCAAATGTAAGTCGTCACGAAGCAACGGGAACAGCGGGGAGATCATTGTCTCGGCCCCACCGAGGATGAAATACAGGGTCCAGAGGTAACTGAAATTCAGTCGTCGGGAGGACATGGTCATCAGTTATTGAGTCTTGGTCGGTACGGATTGCCAAGGAGTCGCTGCTGGTCGAATTCTGCAGCACCCCAGGAGCGATGCCTAGTTCCGAGCGAGGTGGGTGGCCTGCAACAGTGCGGGTTGTTCGTTGCTGGACTCTGTACCCGCCCGAGTTCGACCGGGTACCTGTGATGCAGATACGACTCGTCGAACACGTGCTGCACTCCTTCCCGGTCACAAAGTTGGTGTACTGTATACCGACTTCAGGAACGTGGACTGTACCCTGTATCCCCCATGGATCTAGGACTGCAAGACAAGCGTGCAATCGTTTTCGGCTCAACCTCCGGGCTAGGCCGTTGTATCGCCGAGACGCTCGCCGCGGAGGGAGCGCTCGTTGCAATCACGGGACGACGCGAACACGTAGCGGCTGAGGTCGCCTCATCGCTCTGCGGGGCAGTGGCCATTACAGGTGACATCATCCAACCCGGTGAGGCCAGCCGTGTCGTCGAGGAAGCGGCATTGTCACTGGGGGGACTCGATATCTGCGTTGTTAACACCGGAGGCGGGCGTCCAGGCGGAATGCTTGACGTCACGGCTGAAGATGAGGCGACAGCTTATGAATCGATGCTGCGGCCCGCACTCGCCATCGGGCGAGCAGCGGTCCCCCACCTGCGTGACGGTGGCAATGGCCGACTCATCTACATCACCGCACGATCGATCATCGAAACCTCTCCGGAACTGGCACTCTCTAGTGTCTATCGAAGCGGTGTCGCAGCAGCAGCTCGTTCGCTTGCGGTGGAACTGGCACCTGATGTCTTGGTCAACGTCGTCGTACCCGGTCAGTTCGACACCCCAGCACTCGGACGGTTCCAAGCAGCACAAGCGGCGAATGAGGGAACCACCATTGAGGGTCTTCGAGCCGATCACTTGGAGACGATACCCATCGGTCGTTTCGGTCGGGCCCAGGAACTCGCAGATCTGGTTGCCTTCCTGTCGAGCGAGAATGCGAGTTTCATCACCGGCTCAATCATCAGAATCGACGGAGGAGCGGTGCGAGGTTTCTGAACTTGCTCAGCGGCCGGAGTAGCCGTCGAGCTTGGAACGAACTGATCCCCACAGTTAGTCGAGAAACACAACCAGCCTGTCGATCTCGTCGCTCAAATCTTGTGGCACGCGAGTGCCCAGATCCGTGTGTGAGGTTACCCAGAGTGCATGGACGGGGAGGGTGCCTCCCGGCCACCCAACCGGCTCAGATGAGCGCGGCGGCTCATCCTCGGTCACATTCGTTCAGCCAGGAGCTGCTCCAGGCGGCGGCGGCCCTGCTCAACCGCTACGGCTCCAAGAAAGGCCGAAACTGCGATCATCGTGAACCCGACCCGGTAGGAGACGTGCTCCACGATCTGGCCAAAAACAAGCGGACCGATCACTCCACCGACATTGAGACCCCCTGAGATCATGCTGGTTGCGGCACCCGGTGAGTCCCGGTAGACCCGCACTACGGCATGGACGATAAGACCACTCCAAGCCCAACCGGCTCCCAACGCGAACGTAGCGCCTATCGGAAGCAGAGTCTTCGATCCGGTGGAGGCAGCCAGGTAGCCAAGTGTGCTGATGGCCAAAAGTGCTGTGACAATGTGGAGGTGGCCGGCTTCGCGTTGGTCCGCCACATATCCCATGAGGATCCGCATGGCTACGACGCTGCCGCTGGCACCGGCGAGAAGATAACCAGCGGTAGCAGGGTCGATTCCGGCATCGGTGGCAGCTGAGACGAAGAAAGCGGCCATGGTGGTAGTGGCGGCTGAACCCAACGCCGCGGCGATCCCGAGCATGGTGAGTGGTCCGTACTCGATCTCGCTAAGGCCTCGAGACTTCCCCGCGGTACGGACCGCGATCGTAGTGGCAGCTTGGTAGGGAGGAGCTACCAGGAATCCCACAACCGGCACTACCACAGCCACAGCGAAGGCCCAGCGCCACCCAGCAGGGATGCCAATGAGCGGAACTGACAGACCGGCGAGGACGATCGCTAGCGGTACGCCTCCGGCTTGGATGCCAAATGCCAAACCATGGTGACGAAGTGGCACACCCCTCGCGACCATCGTCTTGGTACCGGGTCCTGCGATTGCGAGTCCTATGGCTCCAACACCCAAAAACAGCAACAAGAACCAGTAGGAATAGGCAACCGTCGCGACTAGAAGCACGGCAGCACCGCTGAGCAGATTGGCTATTCGCAGAGATCTCTGGGGCCCGAGCCGATCGCTGAGGGTCCCGGCGTATGGCGAGATGACCGCGGCCAACAGGAAGAAGAACGCGACGGCACCTCCGAGGCTGCCCTCACTGAACCTGAGTTCGTCTCCCATCTCCAGCGCCAGGGCACCAACTAGGAATGCGGGGATGACCGCCGCAGTCTGCGATGACACAGCCGACATCAGTGCGGCAAGTGGCCGCGTTCCTTGCTCGAGATTCTTACCGTGGCCTCCATCGGTCACCCGAGGGACTTCAGACACCGAAGTTGTCCTTCAGCAGGGATCCTATTTCGGCAATGCTCTCGAAGTTGGTCGGGTCGTGCACATTGAAGATCAGTCCGTCGAGACCGGCGTCGAACAGCTCCTGCACTTGTTCGAGCACCGAATCGTGCTCACCTTCGACCACGTAGGAGTCGTACTTCTCCCATCCCATGTTCCGAGCGACCCGGAGTTCAGCGCCCAAGTTTCTGGCATCTTCCGCTGTGTCGGCCAGCACGATCGCACCGAGTCGAGTCTTCGTTATCTCCGCTGGGTCGCGGCCGATGTCGTCGCAATACTCATCGAGCACGTTGAGCTTGTGCCGTACGGTTTGTGCATCGCCAAAGATGTTGCATGCATCGGCGTACTTTGCCACCAGCTTCAGAGTTCGCTGTTCGCCACCGCCGCCGATGAGGATGGGGGGTCCGTCCGGGCTTACCGGCGGCGGTCGATTCAGCGCCGCGGCAACGTGGTGGTGCGTGCCGGAGAATGTGGTCTCATCTTGGGTGAACATCGCTCGACAGATCTGGACGGTCTCCTCAAGGCGATCCATGCGCTCTCCCACCCCGGGAAAGCTGAATCCACAGGCATCGTGTTCGGCCTCGAACCAGGCGGCTCCGAGACCCAACACAGCCCGACCACGCGAAACGATGTCGAGTGTGGTGACTGCCTTGGCCAGCAGGGCAGGATTACGGTAAGTCACGCCAGTGACAAGGGCCCCGATCTTGGCCGAGCTGGTTCTGGCAGCTATACCGGCCAAGAGCGTGTATGCCTCGAGCATTGGCTCGCTCTGAGAGCCGATCGACGGGATTTGGTGGAAGTGGTCCATCACCCACAGTGAGTCGAACCCGCTGCTTTCTGCCGTCGTGGCGGCCTCGCAGATGACGTCGAAGAGTCGATCGTCGGAAACCCCAGGGAAGGTGAAGCTCGGGAGCTGAAACCCGAATCGGGTCAGCGTCATCGCGGAGTGTTCCGTCCGCTATTGGCTTTCGCCATCACGAGCCCCAGGCACGTGGGCGAACACAGCATCCGCCAACTTCCCAGTGACGATCAATGTGATGGTGACAACTGACTGAGTTCTCGTCGAATACCGATGACCATGCTGCGAACGCAGACGGCGGCGCGCCACTTCAATCGTGGGTGGACGAGTTCTCTGGATCCGTCGCCACTCTCGACTTCAAAGGTGCTGCGACAGCGCTGTCGCCAGAAGTCACCAGCACGCGGCCAAGGGGAGTTTCACGGGTCAACACGAGAGGTGGAGCACCGCGGTTGGCCAGAGCAGCGGCTCGATGCATGTAGTGCGCTCGTTCCGGTACACAAGCGTCCACCGGGCATGCTCGCTTGCAGCGAGGTTCGTCGAAATAACCGGCGCAGTCGATGCACACCGATGAGTCGATCACGTACTGACTCGGTCCTCGCCCTATGGCGCGCACCGGACAATCCATTTCACACGCGGAGCAGTTGATGCACTGGGCAGTGATCATGTACGCCATCAGGTCACCTTGTGGGCGAAAACCCCGTTCATCCCCGTCGCTTGGACGCGGTCGGCAATCACCCCGTGATCAGTGGTGTAGAGCCCCTCTTCAATCATCGCATCGAACAGGAACGATCCCGAGTATGTGTACTTCTTACCCATCCCTTCTTCTGTCTCCATACCCTCGGTCGTGTACTTGACCCCGTATCCAGTAGCGAGATCGACGGGTATCTCAATTAGCTCTAGGCCGGCGAGAGCCCGCACGGCATTGTGGCCTGCCAGGGCGCCGGTGACTATTGCTTCGGTGTGACCGACCAGAAGACCCGACTTCTCTCCACAGCAGAACAGGTTGTCGGGTCCATCTATTACCTTCATTGTGTCTTCACGCCGGACCATTGCGGCATAGCGGATCGAATTTCCGACCGTTCCCGCGTAGGGGTCCTCGTATCTGACTGTTTCGAACCCCGGTATCTGGCGAATCTCGTGCAATGGCATATACGGCGTGACGGCTTTTGCCTGACCGGTGTCGAGCACGACAAGGTTCTCGGCGTAGGCAGGCAGCGCATACTGCTGGCACGCCTTGGTGGTGAGCTTCTGGTGGTTGATCAGCGACTGGGGCATGGGCACGATGATCACCCCATTGGCATCGAGTTCCGCCACGAGCTTCGGATCCATCGTCTCCTTGTTGAGCTTGACGGAGCCACTCACCGCGCCGAGGCTCCCGTCGGGTCGGCGACCCTCTCGCTCGGTCAAACCTGCTAGCCCGGAGAGACTGACCCGGGGTCCGAATGTAGGACAGCGCACAACGCACATCACGCAGCCGTTGCCGTTGTCGGTACACCAACTCTGTCCGCCTACGGAACCCGTGGCGTCGATGAAGCAATCGCCCTCAATGATGGCCCCACTGTCAAGCTCCACCGAGTCGATCGATCCGTCGGATTGGTGGAGTCCATTGACCCGACTCGTGAACCAGATCTCGATGTCGTGCGCCAGCAGGGCATCGCGAACGCCGTTGGCGATGGTGTTCACGTTGTACAACCACGAGTGCTTGTGGCCTGGGAAATCCAGATTGTGGTGCAACGAGTGATCGTCGCAGACCTCGAACAGATCACCGGCACCGAGTGCGATCATCTCTTCAGCCGCTGTGTAGCGCCCGTTGTTGCGCATGATGCCGCCGACAATGCCGGCCCCTAGCAATTCGTCACTGCGCTCGAGTACAACCACCTCGTCAGCGCCAGCATTACGGGCAGTGATCGCGGCCGAACAGCCAGACCATCCTCCACCTACGATTACGACTCTCTTGGTCATGTTTGGTTACCTCGGATCAAATCGGCGGTTAATTTATATGCTGCTTCCATCGCCCTCAAGTTGGACTCGACACTTCGCTCGGGTATTCGGGTTGGCAGGGCGATCTTCAAAGAACTCAGTGCTACGGCATCGGACAGGGCGGCCACGCAACCCAGTGACGTGACTCCAGTAGCAATCGGTGTGCCAGCGTGCTCTCTAGCCAGTTGTGTGATCGGTACGATCAGCGGCCCCCCCGGGCCTGGCTCGACGGTGCCTTCATCAGCCACACATGCCGCACCCGGGCCGGCGTGGGTGAGGTGGGCGGCGGCGGCCTCACGGCTCAACACGATGAGAATGTCGGAGTTGTCAGCGGCCGGATAGCTGATCGGTCGCGATCCCATGACCACGTCAACTCGACTGGGCCCGCCACGGGTGGCTGAGCCATAGTCTCCGAATTGGGTCGCCCACAGACCCTCACCGAGTGCGGCCGCCTCGCTGAGGACGGTACCGGCCAACTTCACACCCTGGCCTCCGATCCCCGCTATGCGAACCTCGATTCGGGCGGGCGTCGATGAACGGGGCTGTGCTGGTGGCACAGGTCGAATCGATGATGGGGGCGACGGTGCCATACCTTCTGACCAGGCACGGTAAGTAGCGAAGTACTCGGGCCAGTCGGATCGACGACTCATGACCTCCGTTCGAAGCGTTGGATCACCAGTCACCCCTATCACCGAGAAACCGGGCGTCTCGACCGCCTCGACGATCAGGTTCGCGAACTCCGATGGGTTGAGCAACGAGCCGCGTCCGACCAGGCTTGCCTGTAAAGCGACGGCCCATTCGAGCGGGGTCTCGGCCTGTTCCATTTCAACCTGATAACCAGTGGAGGTCCACCCCGTGCGGTCGACCGGGATGTCGCCCGTTTCGAGCAAATCGGAATACAGCATCAGCACCGTCATGCCGATGTTGCGACGCGCCGTGTGGATGAGGTGGTTGGTCCCCAACGTCGCGCTGTCGGCTGCGGTGACCAGGAGCAAAGGGGTATCGGGGAGGGCGGCCCGCAAGCCGACGGCCATGGAAATAACTCGGCCCGGTGGTCCGAGTACCACCGGGAAGTGGGTGTGACGATGCTCGTCGCCGGGTAGATAGGGGATGCTCGACAGGATGATCGGGTCTGGTCCCCGTCGGGAAACGATCTCGAAGACGTCCTGAAGCGACTCCCAGGTCGTCATTTCGGGTGTCTCGACGGTCATCATGCCAATGCTTTCTCAGCTATCACATCGAGTATCTGTTCGGGGCTGATCTGCAGGCCGTCGGCGCGATTGATGCCTTCTACCTTGGCTCGTCCTCCCACAACCCGTTGGACCTCCAGCCTGATCTGGCCGAGATTGAGTTCAGGTACTACGAAGCGATCGATGCGGTCCGCTAGTTGGTCGATAATCGCATCCCCGAAGGGCCAGATGGTCTTGAGCTTGAGCAGTCCGACGCGATGACCTCGCTCCCGCGCAAGCTCGACGGCGTGCTCAGCGGAGCGAGCCGTACAGCCGTAAGCCACCACGGCGGTGTCGGCATCATCTAGCAGGATCTCATCCCAGTCGAGGATCTCATCGAGGTGGTCGTCGAGTTTGCGCTGCATGTAGGCCCACCACCGGGCCACGACCTCGGAATCCTCTGTCGGTGCGCCACTCTCGTCGTGAAGCAGGCCGGTGATGTGGAATCGATAGCCGCTACCAAACTCGGCCAGTGGAGGGATGTCGCTGCTCGAGTAATCGAATGGGCGGTATTGCTCGGGGGCGACAGTCGGCCGGGCCCGGCTCACAACCTCAAGGTCGGCGGGATCGGGGATATCCACCTTTTCGAGCAGTCCGGCAACGACAGCGTCAGAAAGTAAGATCACAGGAGTTCGGAATCGTTCGGCCAGGTTGAAAGCCTTAACCGTCAGGTCGAATGCCTCCTGGGCACTGCTTGGGTACAACGTGATGATGCGATGATCGCCGTGGGTTCCCCATCGTGCCTGCATCACGTCGCCTTGGGCAACTTTGGTCGGCAACCCGGTCGACGGGCCCACTCGCTGGACGTTGACGATCACGCAGGGAACCTCACCGACCACCGCGAAGCCGAGGTTCTCCTGCATCAGCGAGAAACCCGGACCCGACGTGGCGGTCGCCGACTTGAGACCGCCGAGCGATGCACCGATTACCGCGGCCATCGAGGCGATTTCATCCTCCATCTGGATGTACACACCCCCGACCTCGGGTAGGCGACCGCTCAGCGACTCTGCAATCTCCGTCGAAGGAGTGATCGGATAGCCGGCGTAGAAACGGCAGCCCGCGGCGATCGCTCCCTCGGCAATGGCCTGGTTACTGTGCATGAACGAGGGAGTCGACATCCACGACCTCCGATCCTGGAGCGATGATTTCAATGGCGAAGTCCGGGCAGTGCCACTCGCACAGTTTGCAGCCGGTGCACTGGTCGAGCCCGGGAGTCAGCGGATAGTCCTCGGCATCGGGGGCGAGCACGTCATTGGGGCACCACGCTACGCATAGCCCGCACGCCTTGCAGAAGTCCCGGTAGACATTGATCTCGAAAATCCCACGAGTGATCTCGTCTGTCATCATTCCCCTATGCCTGTCGCTTAGCCCAATCCCGATAACGGTGACTCAGATCGTCAGAGCCGGTGCGATCCCAGATCACACCCCGCCCTGCAAGGTCTTCCATCTGGGCATCCCCGGAGTCGACGATGTCGGCGCCGATCTTGGTTCCCGATGACGTAACCCGAAGAGGTAAGCGTTTGCGTCGCTCCAGGGCCGGGTTTGTAGGTCGGGTCTCACTGTCCATCGCTGCAATCATGTCCACTGCATCCGGCGAGCCGTTCATTCGGCCGTAGAGGATGTGGCAATTGCTGATCACCTCGATTAACGCGAAGCAGTCCACCTCGATAGCCCGTTCGACCAGTTTCACTAGGGAGGCAGTGTGATTGACCGTCGTCCTGGCAAAAAACGGTGCACGCAAAGTGCGGGCAAGGGCCTCAAGGTCCATAGGGCGCTCAATCGAGCCGGCCTTCGACGTTGTACTCACTCCACCAATCGGCGTGGTGGGCGATGACTGGCCGCCAGTTAGCCCGTAGACGTTGTTGTTGACGACAATCGCGACCATACCGATGTTGCGCCGCATGGCATGAACCAGGTGATTACCGCCAATCGACATAGCATCCCCGTCGCCCATCACCGTGAGAACGGTCATGTCCGGCTGGGCCATTTTCAGTCCGGTCGCGAACGCTGGGGCCCTGCCGTGCGTGGTGTGAATGGTGTTGAAGTCAACGTAGCCCGACATGCGCCCGGTGCAGCCAATGCCCGAGATCATGGAGACCTCGTCCTTCTCCAGACCCCGGTGGTCCACCGCTTGCACGATGCAGTTCAAGATGATTCCGAGACCGCAGCCCGCGCACCAAGTAGTGGGCAGGCGTTCGACGCGTATGTAGTCACGCAGAGTGAGAGAGGTCTGTAGCGTCATCGGTATGCAGTATACATTATCGCAATTGCGGTATGTAACCGGCCGTCAACCGTCCATTTGGTCAGCTAATTGAGATCGAGGTGGCCCACTGCAACCGATAACGCGGGCGCGCTCAGAAGTATGGGACGTTCTCAGGCACGAGTGAGAGCGGATCTCGGCTCCTCTTGGTGAGCCAGGAATAGACGGGTGGCACGCGATCGGCTATCGACTCGACCACCACATCTAGCAGACACGGCCCGTCATACTCAATGGCAGCAGCCAACGCAGTCTCGAGTTCGGCTGGGCTGCTCACCCGCCAAGAACGCAGCCCGAAGGCCTCACCGATCGCCTTGCCATCAGGTGGTGAGAAATCAACCGAAATCGGTTCTCGGGTCCCTCTCAGTTTGTGGAGTCCCCTGATCCAACCGAAAGCGGCATTGTTGAAAAGAACCAGAATCGCCGGTACCCGCAACCGGGTGAGGGTCTCAAGTTCACCAGCCGACATGCCAAGTGAGCCATCTCCGAACAGGCCGACCGGGCGGCGATCCGGGTCCGCGTACCACGCCCCGACCACAGCGGGAATGGCGTAACCCAGGCCTCCGTAGGCGCGGGGAATGATGAGCCGAACGTCCTCGTTGGTTTGCAGGAATCGCGTCATGTACGGCGTCGGTGTCCCCGCGTCGGACAGGACGTTCACTCGCAGATCGCCCGTCGCGAACACCGCGTTGAGTTCGTGGGCCACTCGTTCGGGCAGCAGAGGGGTGTCCGTTCCTTCGAGCAGTTGAGCCGCGTTGTTCCAGAACTCCGACCGGTAGCCGTTGAGGTGGTCAACCCACGGTGTGTGCCCACCGTTGTCGAGTGTCTCAGGCATACGTTCGAGCAGTTGATCAAGCACCATCCTCGCGTCGCCGGCGATCGCGAGCACATTCTCATAACTGTTGCCCAGAGCGACTGGGTCGATATCGATGTGAGAAATTCGCTTGTCGAGAGTCAGTTGGGGAAGCGTGAACCCGACTGTCACCACCGAGCCAAGCTTGGACCCGATGAACAGGACCAAATCGGCTTCCTCGAGGGCCAGGTTGGCGTGGGGGTGAAATCCATTGTCGCCGATCACACCGATGCCGAGTCGGTGATCGGCTGGAATGGAGCCCTGGCCGGTCATGGTGGTGACAACAGGCACGTTGGCTCGTTCGGCCAACGCCTTCAGGGACTGCTGGGCATGGGAGCGCACAAGTCCTCCTCCTGCCACGATCAAAGGTCGTTCGGCCCGATCTAACTCACTCAGAAGGGCGTCGATCTTCTCGTTTGACGTACCGGTCCGAAACGCTGGAAAGGTCATGCATTCCTCTTCGACATGCAGCGAGACCTCAAGGGGATCGACCTCCTCCTCCAGGATGTCCTGAGGGATTTGGAGATGAACAGCGCCAGGGGTGCCGGTACACGCCGCCCGAAACGCCCGCCGCAGGACCTCAGGGATCTTGTCAGCCGACTTGATCAGTTCCGACATCTTGCTGATGGGTTCGAAGAGTCGGGCGCAATCGAGCTCACTGAGAACCCCTCGGCCTTCGCCAGCCAACGGAATGTCCATCGTCAACAAAATGACTGGTATTGCCGAGGTATTCGACTCGGCCACTGGTGGCACCGAGTAGAGAGCACCAGCCCCCGCCGGACACTCGAATACCCCTGGCTTGTCGGTCAGGCGCCCGTAGGCATCGGCCATGAATCCAGCCGAACGCTCGTCGCGTGCCATGACATGGTGGATCTCACGACGGCGCTTCTCGAGCGCTCCGTAGAACACGACGTTCGTATCTCCGGGTACCCCGAAGATATGTTCGACCCCGTACCCCACCAGCATCTCTACCAAGAGGTCTGCTCCCTGCATTTTCGTCTCCATTCCTTGGCTCTCGTGATTCAGATACTTCATGATGGTCATGAGTCAATCGCAAAGACCCGCAAGATAACCCCGGATCGACTGCATGGCCAGACGTTCACGGTGTCCAACATCGGTGCTGTTCGAGGGGGGCATGGCACGCCGATCATTCCGTTCGGCACTACAGCGATTCTTTCGGTCGGCCGCGCCGACCCGAAGCCGGTCATCCGGGATGGCTCGATAGCCATCGCCGCGGAGTTCCCTCTGTCGTTGTCGTATGACCACCGGGTCATCGACGGCGCAATGGGTCGTGCATTCTCCTTGGCTGTCATCGCAGCGATTGAAGGGTATGGGACAGAGTCGGTTCGCTGAAACGGAGGCACCCTCGGCCTCCGCCGAGGCATCTGGGGTTTCACAGTTGATTTGAAAGTCAGACTGCCTGCAGGATACGGTTTCGCCTGATGCCAGAAATTCTCACGCTGCAAATTCAACTCGCCCTACCTTTGGGAGAAAGAAAATGATCAAGATGTCTCGACTAGTTGCCCTCTTTTGTGCCTTTGCTTTGATCACCACAGCATGTGGTGACGACAGTTCAGACGACGCAGCATCTGATGTGAGCATCGTCATAGCGCTTGGCTCCGAGCCGACGAGTCTTGATCCTCACCTCGTGGATGACGGCGGCGAGCGGGCTGTGAACGACAACATCTATGAGACCCTGTTGTCAAGGGCAAGCAACGGAGACCTGGTTCCGAGTCTGGCAGCCGGGTTCCCGACAAGGCTCAGCGATACGACTTGGCAGTTCAAGCTGCGCGACGGAGTTTCATTCCACAACGGCGAAGCATTCAACGCAGCCTCGGTGGTGGCCTCGGTCAACCGGATGGCCCGTCTCATCGAGGAGGGGGTTTCGGACCTAGAAGGGTTCTTCGCCAGCCTCAGCGGAGCTGAGGCGGTCGATGACTCGACCGTCAACATCTCCACGGCCGAGCCTGATGGCGTTCTTCCCTCTCGGATGTACTGGCTCAAGATTATTCCCGCGTCCGCCGAAGCAAGCTCGGATCTGAGCGGCTCAGTGGTTGGCACCGGACCGTACAAGTTCGTCGATTGGACTCGCGGCGAAAGCGTCAACCTCGAAGCCAACACCGATTACTGGGACGGGGGGGCGCCCTCGGTCGGCGACGTTAAGTATCGGTTCATTTCCGAATCTGGCAGCCGTCTCGCAGGGCTGCTTTCCGGTGACTACGACGTGATCACAAACCTGAACCCCGGAGACGCCAGTTCAGCTCCCCAAGCCGCTACCGCCCTCGGTCAGGAACATCCAATCCTCATTCTCGATGCTGACGAAGGAATAACCGCGGATCGGAATGTGCGACTGGCGCTGAACCTCGCCGTGGACACCGATACGATCGCAGACAGTCTGTTCAGCGGCTTTGCGAGCGTTGACCAGGGTCAGATTCTCAGCCCCTCAATTCTCGGGTACAACGAGGCAATCAAGGCGTACCCGTACGACCCAGAGCGCGCTGCACAGCTGATAAACGATGCCGGAGTGGCCGGTGAGACAATCACGCTGGTAGGCGAGTCGAGCGGTCGGTGGTTGCTCGACGCTGAATTGCTCCAGGCCGTCGCCGGATACTGGGAGGATGCAGGACTGGTGGTCGACCTCCAACTCCCCGAGTTTGGTGCCTACATCGGCGTTCTGTTCGATCGGGAGAATCGACGCGACGCCGTGTTTGTGTCGAGTTCGAACGACATCCTTGATGCCGATCGCCAGTTCAGCAGCTACTACGAGGCTGGTGGCATCGGTTCTTCCAACACGGACGCAGAGTTGGCAGACCTTATCGATGCTGGTCGCCGCGAGGTCGACGATGCTGTACGAGCTGGCCTCTACCAGAAAGCCTCCCAGATCGCGTATGACGAGGCATACTTCGTTTGGCTGATCAACAACGAGGACATCTACGGTCTTTCAGCTCGCATGAGCTGGCAGCCGCGGGCCGACTCCAAGCTGTTGGTAAAGGAGATGTCGGCTAGCTAGTCGAGGCGAGCAGAGGACCAGCCACAAGAACCGGTTCTCGCTCAGATCAGGTAGAAGAAACTCGATGTGGACATTTGTGATCCGCCGGGTCGGTCAGGGACTCATCGTCGTAGTTGCGGCCGCGGTGGTCGTGTTCCTGCTGACTCGGGCGTTCACAGACCCTGTGGACTTCGTCCTTCCCTTGGAGGCGACCGAAGAACAACGTGAGGCCCGCGAGGCCGAACTTGGATTCGACCGTCCGATCATCGTGCAGTTCGGTGACTATGTCGAGGACCTGAGTCGGGGGGATTTCGGTGAGTCGTTGTGGCAACCGGGCCGCTCCACCATCGACATAGTCGGCCAGACCTTGCCCAAGACGCTACAGCTCGTTGCAGCAGGGATGACGCTGGCAATCGCGCTGGCTCTGCCGATGGGCATGATTGCGGCACGCCGACCGGGTGGTGTGCTCGATCGGATACTCGTCACGACCAGCCTCATCGGGCTGTCCATGCCTCAGTTCTTCGTGGGACTCTTGCTCCTCATCGTGTTCGCTGTACAACTCCAATGGTTGCCGGTGAGCGGGTACGGCGGGTTCAGTCACCTGATCCTGCCTGCCTTGGCGCTAGCTCTGCCAGCAGTCGGTCGTCTGACGATGGTTGTGAGGTCGGCCATGATCGACGAGCTCAACTCTCAATACGTCCGAGTCTCAAAGGCGAAAGGGACACCGACTCGGGTCATTTTCACCAAGCACGCGTTTCGCAACGCCGGTGTACAGGTCCTGACCCTGTCGGGCTGGGAGATCACACGAGCACTTGCCGGATTCACCGTCGTGGTCGAAAAGGTTTTCGCCTGGCCCGGGTTCGGGCTCTTCGCACTGGAGGCAATCCAGCGTCGTGACATCTTCTTGTTGTCGACGATTGTGTTGGTTGCGGCCATACTCGTAGTCACCGTCAACGTCATAATCGACATCTTGTACAAGGTGATCGACCCGCGGATCGAGTTGACATGACCCTTGGTAGGAACGACGAGGGTGTCGATCTGCATGATGTCAACTCACTGTCCGGAGACGAACAGACGCTGGCTGGGATCTCCCGCCATGGGAGAACCCGGACCGCAAAGGCCAAGGAACTTCTCGTCGAGTTGTGGCATGACAGGGCAGGGTTCATCGGTGTCTGTTTCCTGTCGATGCTGGTGATCACAGCGGTGTTCGCCCCACTGGTCGCTCCACACAATCCTCGGCAACAAGATCTCGTGAATCGCCTTCAACCACCGGTCTGGTCGGACGGCGGCGATTGGTCATTCCCGTTGGGTACCGACGGGCTCGGCCGAGATGTGCTCTCGCGGCTGATCTTTGGCTCCCGCGTCTCGATATTCGTGGGACTGGCAGTTCTGGCCATAGCCGGTCTGGTGGGTGTGATTCTCGGTGTCCTCGCCGGCTATCGCGGTGGTTTCACGGATAGGTTTATCATGCGCCTCGTCGACACCCAGGTTGCTTTCCCGGGCCTGCTGATAGCGATCTTGTTGGCTGCCATGATCGGACCCTCCGTTCGAACAGTCGTCATTGTTTTGTCGATCAACGGATGGATGATCTACGCCAGGATGGCCCGCGGCGTTGTCTTGTCGGTGAAGGAGACCGACTACGTCGAGGCGGCCGAAATCATCGGCTGCAAGCCGAATCGCGTAATGTGGAGACACATCTTTCCGAACCTTGCTGCACCGCTTACCACTCTGGCTGTGCTCGAATTTGCCAGAATTGTGCTCGCCGAGGCTGCTCTGTCGTTCCTGGGAGTCGGCGTGAAACGTACCGACCTTTCTTGGGGGCTGGACGTCGCAAGCGGGCAGGAACAAATCTTCAACTCGTGGTGGCTCGTTGTCATGCCGGGAGTCCTCATCTCGTTGACAGTCTTGTCGGTCAGCCTCGTCGCAAGCTGGCTGAGAGTCGTTGCGGATCCTCAGGAGCGCGAGAAGAAATACGGTGCCACGCAGATTCGACGTCACATCAAGGACAATGGCTGACCGCCTTCTTGAGGTCGATGGCCTCCAGGTGCGCTTCTTCACACGACGCGGGGTGGTTCACGCCGTCCGTGACGTCAGTTTTGGCATAGAGCGCGACGAGACCGTCGGCCTGGTAGGCGAGTCCGGATCTGGAAAGAGCGTCACATCCCAAGCAATCATGGGACTGGTCGAGTTTCCGGGGAGCATCACCGCTGGAGATGTCCGCTGGAAGGGGCAGTCCCTGGTCCACGGGCCAACTGCGGCTGCCGACATCAAACGCATACGTGGCAACGAGGTCTCAATGGTGTTCCAGGACCCGATGACATCGCTGAACCCGGTGTTCACGATTGGGAGTCAACTCACCGAGGTGACGCGGCGACATTTGGGATACTCAAAAATGCAGGCTCGTGAGCGTGCTCTCGAACTCTTGGACCTAGTTGACATGTCGAATCCTCGGCAGCGATTCAAACAATTTCCGGGTGAACTGTCCGGTGGCATGCGACAACGAGTGCTGATCGCCATGGCGCTGTCTTGTGAACCCGAGTTGCTGATCGCGGACGAACCAACGACCGCACTCGATGTGACCATCCAAGCCCAGATTCTCGAACTACTAGCAGAGCTTCAGGAGGATCTCGGATTGTCGGTGCTCCTCATCACCCATGATCTCGGCGTGGTGGCGGGCACCTGTGACCGAGTCTGTGTCATGTACGGAGGTCGACTGGCCGAAGTCGGCCCCATCGACGATGTCTTCGAGACACCGACCCATCCATACTCGCGCGGGTTGCTCAACTCCACTCCGAGGATCGATGAGGTCACGTCGCGACTCGTCTCGATCGATGGAGCCCCGCCCGACTTGGTGGCTCCGCCCATCGGTTGTCCGTTTGCTGCGCGCTGCGAAGCGTGTTCTGACCGCTGTATCAGCGAAATGCCCGAACTCGCAACGATCGAGAAAGGGAGAGACGTTGCCTGCTGGCACCCCTTCACCGCATCCTGACCCCTCCGTCCCGGATTTTGACAGGCCGCTCGTCGAGGTGGACCACCTCACCATCCACTTCCCGGTAGGCCGATCAAGATTGCTGGGACGTCAACAACAGGTGGTCCACGCGGTCGAAGATGTTTCCTTCTCGATCAACCGGGGTGAGACACTCGGCCTTGCGGGCGAGTCCGGTTCAGGCAAAACCACCACCGGTCGCGCCATACTCCGTCGTATCGATCCGAAGCGAGGAACGATTCGATTTCGAGGCCGCGATATCACCCAGAGCTCTGGTCAGGCTCTCAGGCATTTGCGGCGACATATGCAGCTCGTGTTCCAGGATCCATACGCGAGCCTCAACCCGCGGATGAACGTGCTCGATCTGGTCGCCGAGCCATTGATCGTCCATGGAATCTATAACTCGACCGATGATGCACGCGAGTACGTGCTCGAGCTTCTGGAGCAGTGTGGCCTCTCAGCAGATACCGCTGACAGATTCCCGCACGCCTTCAGTGGCGGGCAGCGGCAGCGGATCGGCATCGCCCGCGCCATCGGCCTCCGACCCGAATTTATCGTTGCCGATGAGCCCGTTTCGGCACTTGACGTGTCGATTCGTGCCCAAGTCGTGAACCTGCTCCAGGATCTCCAGGATGAACTCGGAATTACCTACCTGTTCATTGCCCATGACCTGTCGGTGGTGCGTCACATCTCGAATCGAGTAGCAATCATGTACGCCGGACAGATTGTCGAGATCGCAGATCGCGACACTATCTACGAACGTCCGCTGCACCCATACACCGAGGCATTGCTCTCGAGTATTCCAGTTCCAAATCCCCAGCTTCAGAGAGATCGCCGCCGAATCGTGCTATCTGGGGAAATTCCCGACACGCTGGAACCACCCTCGGGTTGCCGATTTGCGTCACGGTGCCCCCTTGTCGAGGAGCGATGTCATGTCGAAATGCCATCGCTGTCGCCACGTAGCGAGACCCATGACGCTGCCTGTTGGGTTCGCTGACGGACTGAGCGGTCGCAACGGTAACGATGGCGAAAGTTGAACACCGGTTCCCTCTCATTTAGACAGCGATCGACGGAGCTCAGCGGTTGCAGATTCATCAAGATTCCCTGCATCGTCGATGACAACGCCGTAGTCGATTCGGGCGGCCTCAATAGACACGCGCCCGTCTCGAATGTCTCCGGCAACCAGAAGCGGTGGGCGCTCTAGAGGCGATCCGAACCCGCCGCCACCGGGCAAGCCCAGAACGAGAGTGTCGTGAGCTGCCACAGGTTGCTGGCCCTTGGACCGCAATTGGGTCCCTGATCCGAGCGATACAGTTCCACATTGACCCGGTTGGCCGCCTTCTCTACCCCTCGGGGCATTGTCGACACGTTCGAACATTGCCAGTACATCGAATGGGGCACCGCCCTCACCCGCCAACTCGATGATTTGGCCGAGCCCTCCTTGCGTGCGGCCCGCACCGCCGGAGTCGGGGCGGAGCTCCTTGCGCCAAAACACCACAGGGACGACAGATTCGGTTGCCTCAACCGGCACACCCTTCACTCCGCTCGGAAACCCTGTCGCACTGAGGCCATCCTTCGTGGGTCGAGCACCGGTACCTCCGCTGTTGAAGTGGATCATTTCGAAATCAGGGATCTCCCCCACGTAGTCACTGGAGGTCGACACCGACGTACCGCTACGAAGCTGGATGTTCCACAAGGATGCGGAGCTCTCTGCCTGGACACCGCCGGCGATGATCTGAGCCAGACACCCGAAGATGGTGTCGGGTAGCAAATGGCCGATGATGTGGCGTGCGGCCACAGCGAATGGTCGTTGGGCATTGAGAATGCAGCCCTCTGGGGCCCTGAATGTGAACGGCTCGAGCGAGCCATGGTTGTTGGGAATGTCGGGGGCGACAACGGCCTTGATCCCATAGCACGTGTACGCCTTGGTGTAATTCAGTACGACATTGATCCCGTGGCTGCTGGCCGGCGAGGTTCCGTCATAGTCGACGTGGATACCATCCTCGGACACGGTCAGAGCCGCCATGAGCGTGACCGGCTGGTCGTATCCATCCATTGTCAACTCGTTTCTGAAGACACCCTCTGGTAGTTGACGGATGCGGTCAACGGTCGCCCGACGAGAGCTGTCGATGACAAAATTGGCCAAATCATCAAGGTCGTCGACATCGAACTCGACCATCATTTCGATCAGACGTTGTGCCGCAACGTCGTTGGCAGCGGCGAATGAGTAGATGTCACCGATCACCTGGCTCGACTCGCGGACATTCATCCGAACGATGTCGAACAAGGTCGCGTTGGGCTTTCCCCGATGGAAGAGATGGAGGATGGGGATGTTGAGCCCCTCCTCGTAGACCTGGCGCCCGTCAGGCGTGAAACCCCGACCGCCGATATCGACGACGTGGCAGGTATTGGCAACGAGCGCGATCACCTGGTCTTTGTGAAACACCGGTGTCGTGAGAGTCAGGTCGTGCTGATGCCCAGAGGTCAGCCACGGATCGTTCGTTATGAAGACATCACCAGGCTCCATGGTTTCGATCGGGTGGGCCTCAACGAAATGTACGACCGCTGCTGCCAGAGAATTGATGTGGCCCGGCGTCCCGGTAACCGACTGGGCGATCATTCGACCCTCTCGATCGAACACCGCCGCAGCCAGGTCGCCCGCCTCGCGAACGCTCGTAGAAAATGCGGTACGGACAAGGGTCTGGGCCTGTTCCTCGACAACCGCAATAAGCCGGTTCCACATGACGTGTCGACGAATCTGAACGAGCGCGGCGGTCGCCTCGGTCGTGTCGGTCATGACGGTGCTCCATCCTCGGTCAAGTCTTGGGCCCTGAGGATGAGATGGCCCTTCGGATGCACATCTGCCGTATACCGAGATGTGATGACGGTGGCGGTATTGGTCTCGACGACGATGGCCGGACCGGACACGGACTGGTTGACTTCGAGGCCTTCACGCTCGTAGACCGAAACTTCGACACTCCGACCAGTGCCCGACTCCGTAATCAGGCGTGTTCCGACCCGGTCGGCTGACCCGTCGCTTTCTATATCGGGAAGACACTGATCGACGAGATCGATCTCGGTTCCGAGAACCAGTACCCAATTGAGGATCTCCACGTCTAGGTCCGGAATGGACCGCTCGTACAAGCGGTCGTACTCCGCCTGAAAGGCCCTACCGAGCGTTCCAGGGCTTGAATCATCGATACGAGGAGCCTCGATCCGGACCGGGAGTTCAACGCCGACCTCATGGCCCTGGCCCACATATCGCATGTAGGCGAGCCGGGACTCTACGAGTTGACGGCCTGCAGCCCCCGGTTCCACCACCGAATGGGCCTCGACCCTCATCTCGTCGAGCAGCCGATTACAGGATTCAGCGTCGAGGTCGCTGAGTCGCTGGCGAAAGCTTCGTGTTACCTCATAGGCGACCGGTGCACGTAGGAACCCGAGGGCCGAACCCACTCCGGCCCCAGGAGGAACGACGACACGGTCTATTCCAAGCTTCTCGGCGAGCCGTGCCGCGTGCAGTGGTGCAGCACCCCCGAATGCGATCAACGTTCGATCCGCTATGACCTCGCCACTTTCGATGGAGTGCACTCTCGCTGCGTTGGACATGTTCTCGTCGACCATTTCGGCTACTCCGAGCGCAGCACCGATCGTGTCGAGACCCAAAGGCGTGCCTATGGCTTCAGACATCGCTTCCTCGGCTCTGGGCCGATCAAGCTTCATGCTTCCTCCGGCAAAGTTGTCAGGGTCGATGTAACCAAGAAGAGTGTCTGCATCGGTCACCGTCGGTCGGATGCCTCCCTGGCCGTAGCAGGCCGGTCCCGGATCAGAGCCGGCACTCTCGGGTCCGACAGCGATACGGCCGAGTGCATCTACGTGGGCGATGGATCCGCCACCAGCGCCGATCTCGACCATCTCGATAACCGGGATACGAAGAGGTAGACCGCTGCCCTTCATGAATCGGTAGATGCGGGCCACCTCAAAATCGCGGCTCGTGTGAGGTGCTCCGTCGTTGATCAGACAGAGCTTGGCCGTGGTTCCACCCATGTCGTAGGACACGACACGTTCGAGACCGAGCTGGCGGGCAATGTGGCTGGCGTAGATGGCGCCTCCGGCGGGACCTGACTCCACCAGGCGCACCGGGAAGCGGCGAGCGGTGTCCAGCGTGGTGATCCCCCCACCCGACAGCATGAGGAACAGGGGGCAACGTAGGCCGGTCCTGTCTAGCTCGCTTTCGAGCCGTGTCAGATGTTGACCAATAAGCGGTTGTACGTAAGCGTTGGCACATGTGGTGCTGATCCGCTCGTACTCGCGCATCTCCGGAGAGACTTCGCTCGACAGCGAGATCTCAACATCGGGCAGCAGAGGCGCCAGCAGATCACGGGCCCGCTGCTCGTGAGAGCCGTTGATGTAGCTGTGGAGAAAGCCAATGGCAAGACTGTGCACCCCCGCGGATCGGAGAAGATCAACTGTCCCGAGAAGGTCGCCCTCGTCGAGAGGCAGCAGAACTTCGCCATGCACGTTCATCCGTTCGGCAACCGGGAGTCGGAGCCAGCGGGGAACCAACGGCTCTGGGAGATCGATGTTGAGGTCGTACTGTTCGTATCGACTCTCGTTGCGGATCTCGAGTGTGTCACGAAATCCCTGAGTCGTGATCAGTGCGGTCCGTTCCCCTTTGCGCTCAATCAACAGATTCGTAGCGAGGGTCGTACCGTAGATAATCATCGTGACGTCACTCGTCTCGATGCCAGCGCGGTGTAGGAGCCCGGAGATCCCTTCGATGACGCCTCGTTCGGGAGCGTCGTGGGTGGTGAGGGTCTTGGCTGTGGTGGTCGTGCGATCGGGCCCGTGCCCGGTCTCGACTGCCAAATCGGTGAAGGTGCCGCCTATGTCGATCGCTAACCGAACTTCTCGTTGCATTCAGGTGGTCCTTGGGACGAACGTCGGTGGGTGGCCATTATCGCGGCAGGAACTTACAAGGGCATTGTTGGCGTCGGCCTACAGAAAATGCGTGCCGACAACCCAAGTTCCTTGAAGTTATCAGAGTCTTCTCGCGGCCCATTCGGATCGAGACTCGACCAGGAATGGCCGTAGCCCGATGACATGATCGTCCCAGCCGGCCATAATTCCGTAATCTGATTTCAATGAGGAATCAGTCCAGGTCCTCAATCGCTGGAAAGTTCGAGGGTGAATAGATATCGACTGTGGCCGACCGCTGCTGGGCCAACATGCCGCCGTCGACGCGAATCACCTCACCAGTGATGTAGTCCGCATCGGTGGAGGCGAGGAACAGGGCCGGGCCGGCCATGTCGATTGGTTCACCGATTCGCTCCAACGGGATGTTCACGCCACGGAGCGCCCGTTGCTCAGTGTCGTGATTCTCGGTGTCGATCGAGCCGGGCATCAGCGCATTGACACGAACGCCATATGGCCCCAGGTCCAGAGCCATGGCGCGTGTCATGGCCTCGATTCCACCCTTGGAAGCATCGTATGCGGTGAATGCCCGATGGGCGCGAGTGGCGCCCCCCGAAGACATGTTGATAATCACACCGGAGCCTTTCCGGGCCATGACGTTGGCGGCGCGATGGCAGCACAGCCAGGTTCCTATGAGGTTGACCTCAATGATCTGACGGAACCAAGTTTCGTCGGCTTCGAGGATGTGCCGCATCGGGCCGATGAGGCCGGCGTTGTTGACCAAGACATCGACGGTGCCGAATGCCTCGATCGCGGCGTCGAACATCTCACCCACCTGGGTCGCATCGGATATGTCGGCGACTACTGGTATGGCCGATCCGCCGGCATCTTCGATGGTCGCTGCGGTTTCAGCCGCTCCGTTCCCATCGATGTCGTTAACCACGACGTGTGCTCCGGCGGCCCCAAATCGCTCGGCAATGGCCCGGCCGATACCCCGGCCGGCCCCAGTAACCACGACGATTTGACCTTCATGTGATCTGCTCACGTCTGTGACTCCCATTTTGAGGAATTGTCGATGGAAGACTCCGCTTGTGGATCGTTCCAGCTAATGGTGAGTGCTTACCAGCCGAGCCTGTGGCTAGCCAAACTGGCTCCGGTGGATCCTCTCTCGACGGCCCCGCGGCCCATGGGCCGCTCGGTCGAGCCAGCAGTCAAGCGACATGCGCAATGCCTCGATTCTCATAGGTCTGCCAACGCAGGGATCTCCCCGCGATTCCTCACCGGGGAATTAGCCTTCCAAAGGATCCGGGCGCCATGTTGGTCAACAAACTTCGGTGTCGGATAACGTCCGCCGTGATGAGTGAGCCGTTGCAGTATCTGTCCGTTGCCGGTGACCCCGTTCGTGAGATCCCGTTGTCAGTGGAGGATCTGCTTTTGCTCTACGGAAACATGGCGGCCGGGCGCGCTTATGACCGAAAATGCACTGCGTTGCAACTTCAAGGGAGACTCGCCACCTACGCTCCGTTTGAGGGCCAGGAGGCCGCACAGATCGGATCGGTGTTCCCGCTCACTGCAGACGACTGGGTCGTGGCTTCTTATCGTGATGCTGCGGCCATGTGGGCGACCGGGTACCCATGGGTCAACCTCATCCTCTCACGCACCGGTGACGAGCGGGGAGGCTGTCCACCCGATGGCGTGCGGGTACTGCCGCCTTCGATCACCGTCGGTGGTCACATGATTCACGCGGTCGGTCTCGGATGGGCAGAGAAGATCAAGGGTTCGAAATCCGTGGCAATGACATTTTTCGGTGACGGTGCCACATCGGAGGGAGACTTCCACGAGGCGATGAACTTCGCTGGTGTGTACGGCACCCCGACCGTATTCGTGTGCCAAAATAATGAATGGGCCATCTCGATGCCCCGGGATCGTCAGACAGCATCCGACACCATCGCCCAAAAGGCCGCCGCCTATGGGATGCCCGGTATCCAAGTTGACGGTAACGATGTGGTTGCGGTTGCTATCGCTGCAGCCGAGGCCGTGGACCGCGCCCGTGAAGGCCAGGGGCCAACGCTGCTGGAGCTTCTCACATACCGCGTCGGGCCCCACACCACGACAGATGACCCCGGTCGGTACCGCGACGAAGAGGCAAGCCACCAATGGCGCCGCCGCGATCCTCTTTCCCGGCTGAGTGCCTATCTCGCCTCTATCGGCGAGTGGGACGAAAAATGGGCGGAGTCGGTGGCCGCAGACACAGGCGCCGACGTCGAGCGGGCAGTTGCGGAGGCGGAAGCCCTCGAGCCACTCACCTCGGAGGAGATCTTCACTGCAATGTTTGCCGAGCCCACCTCGCAACTTCTGGAGCAACAGCGAATGGCCGTGACCGACAATGGCTGAGCTCAACATCGCGCAGGCGATCAACGGCGCTCTTGGTTCGGCTCTCGAATCAGACCCAACAGTGATTGTTCTCGGTGAAGATGTCGGAGCAACCGGCGGTGTGTTTCGGGTCACCGACGGTCTGGGGGAACGCTTCGGGCCGGACCGCGTCGTGGATACTCCGGTTGCCGAATCCGGCATCATCGGTGCGGCTTTCGGGATGGCAATTGGGGGTCTCAAGCCGGTGGCCGAGATTCAGTTCATGGGCTTTTCTTATCCGGCGTTCGACCAGATCGCCAACCATGTGTCGCGAATTCGCAACCGGTCCCGTCATCGCTTCACCGCACCCATGGTGATCCGTATTCCTTACGGCGCTGGTATAGGCGCTGCCGAACACCATTCCGAGTCGGCTGAAGCCATCTATGCCCACACACCCGGTCTCAAAGTAGTCGTGCCGGCGTCACCCTACGATGCCAAGGGTCTGCTCCTCGAAGCGATTGCCGACCCCGATCCCGTGATCTTCCTCGAACCCATCAGGTTGTACCGATCGATTCGCCAGCTGGTCCCGGACGATCCTTACACGGTGCCATTTGGTGTTGCCGAGATCCGTAGGCCGGGAAACGACGTCACCCTGATCGCCTACGGAGCGATGGTGAAGGAAACCCTCGAGGCGTCGGAGAAACTTGCGGCCGAAGGTATCGGGGCTGAGGTTCTCGACCTTCGGTCACTGGTGCCACTTGACGCCGACACCATCATCGAGTCGGTCGAACATACCGGGCGTGCCGTCGTCATCCAAGAGGCCCCTCGCACCGCTGGGTTTGCGACTGAAATCGTCAGCCAGATCCAAGAAAGAACGCTCTACTCACTGGCCGCGCCCATCCAACGAGTCACGGGATGGGATACCGTCGTCCCGCTTCGACGTGCCGAACACCACTTCGTACCGGATGCCGCCCGGATCGTGGCCGCAGCAAGAAAGACGATGGAGTCCTGATGGCACAAGAGTTCTATCTTCCGGACATCGGCGAAGGATTGATCGAAGCGATCATCATCGAATGGATCACCAATGTCGGGGACCATGTAGATCTCGATGAACCGCTGGTCGAGGTCGAGACCGACAAGGCAGTCGTCCAGATCCCGGCTCCGTTCGCCGGCGTGCTATTGCACCAGGGCGCCGCAGAGGGGGACGTACTTCCGGTTGGGTCCCTGCTCGCGGTTGTCGGTGATGAAGGTGAAATCTGGTCATCCGAAGCGCCGGCCACTACCCGGTCGACTGCGGCCTCCGCCGAGACGGATCCGATCGTAGGCACTCTCGGTGCCGATGCGACCGTGCTCCCGGCCGGACGCCCTACGGCATTGCCGGCAGTCCGCCGTCTCGCCCGTGAACTCGCTATCGACCTGGCGTCAGTGAGCGGAAGCGGTCCGGAGGGACGGGTACTGGAAGCTGATGTGCGAAACGCTGCGGGCACCACCAAAAGCAGCGCCGACACTCCTCTCGATGGACGTCGAATCCCGCTCACTGCAACTCGACGTGCCATAGCCGACAACATGGCGCGCTCTTGGCATGAGATCCCCCACGTCACCATCTTCGAGAATGCTGCTGCCGACGAGTTGCTGGCAGCCCGCAAGCGGATCGGTACCGAGACAGGCGCACTACCTCCTCTCGAGGCCGTCCTCGTTCATGCGATCATCCCGGTTCTCAAGCAATTCCCAGAATTCAACGCCACATTTGACGTCGACGCTGTCATCCACCATGACAGTTACAACATCGGGTTCGCCGTTGATGCACCACACGGACTGATGGTTGCCGTGGTGGGAGATGCTGACACGTTAAGCATCGGCGAGCTCGCTACGGAAATGGCCGATCTCGCCGAAGCAGCAAAGACCCGCAAGATAACCCCGGATCGACTGCATGGCCAGACGTTCACGGTGTCCAACATCGGTGCTGTTCGAGGGGGGCATGGCACGCCGATCATTCCGTTCGGCACTACAGCGATTCTTTCGGTCGGCCGCGCCGACCCGAAGCCGGTCATCCGGGATGGCTCGATAGCCATCGCCGCGGAGTTCCCTCTGTCGTTGTCGTATGACCACCGGGTCATCGACGGCGCAATGGGTCGTGCATTCTCCTTGGCTGTCATCGCAGCGATTGAAGGGTATGGGACAGAGTCGGTTCGCTGAAACGGAGGCACCCTCGGCCTCCGCCGAGGCATCTGGGGTTTCACAGTTGATTTGAAAGTCAGACTGCCTGCAGGATACGGTTTCGCCTGATGCCAGAAATTCTCACGCTGCAAATTCAACTCGCCCTACCTTTGGGAGAAAGAAAATGATCAAGATGTCTCGACTAGTTGCCCTCTTTTGTGCCTTTGCTTTGATCACCACAGCATGTGGTGACGACAGTTCAGACGACGCAGCATCTGATGTGAGCATCGTCATAGCGCTTGGCTCCGAGCCGACGAGTCTTGATCCTCACCTCGTGGATGACGGCGGCGAGCGGGCTGTGAACGACAACATCTATGAGACCCTGTTGTCAAGGGCAAGCAACGGAGACCTGGTTCCGAGTCTGGCAGCCGGGTTCCCGACAAGGCTCAGCGATACGACTTGGCAGTTCAAGCTGCGCGACGGAGTTTCATTCCACAACGGCGAAGCATTCAACGCAGCCTCGGTGGTGGCCTCGGTCAACCGGATGGCCCGTCTCATCGAGGAGGGGGTTTCGGACCTAGAAGGGTTCTTCGCCAGCCTCAGCGGAGCTGAGGCGGTCGATGACTCGACCGTCAACATCTCCACGGCCGAGCCTGATGGCGTTCTTCCCTCTCGGATGTACTGGCTCAAGATTATTCCCGCGTCCGCCGAAGCAAGCTCGGATCTGAGCGGCTCAGTGGTTGGCACCGGACCGTACAAGTTCGTCGATTGGACTCGCGGCGAAAGCGTCAACCTCGAAGCCAACACCGATTACTGGGACGGGGGGGCGCCCTCGGTCGGCGACGTTAAGTATCGGTTCATTTCCGAATCTGGCAGCCGTCTCGCAGGGCTGCTTTCCGGTGACTACGACGTGATCACAAACCTGAACCCCGGAGACGCCAGTTCAGCTCCCCAAGCCGCTACCGCCCTCGGTCAGGAACATCCAATCCTCATTCTCGATGCTGACGAAGGAATAACCGCGGATCGGAATGTGCGACTGGCGCTGAACCTCGCCGTGGACACCGATACGATCGCAGACAGTCTGTTCAGCGGCTTTGCGAGCGTTGACCAGGGTCAGATTCTCAGCCCCTCAATTCTCGGGTACAACGAGGCAATCAAGGCGTACCCGTACGACCCAGAGCGCGCTGCACAGCTGATAAACGATGCCGGAGTGGCCGGTGAGACAATCACGCTGGTAGGCGAGTCGAGCGGTCGGTGGTTGCTCGACGCTGAATTGCTCCAGGCCGTCGCCGGATACTGGGAGGATGCAGGACTGGTGGTCGACCTCCAACTCCCCGAGTTTGGTGCCTACATCGGCGTTCTGTTCGATCGGGAGAATCGACGCGACGCCGTGTTTGTGTCGAGTTCGAACGACATCCTTGATGCCGATCGCCAGTTCAGCAGCTACTACGAGGCTGGTGGCATCGGTTCTTCCAACACGGACGCAGAGTTGGCAGACCTTATCGATGCTGGTCGCCGCGAGGTCGACGATGCTGTACGAGCTGGCCTCTACCAGAAAGCCTCCCAGATCGCGTATGACGAGGCATACTTCGTTTGGCTGATCAACAACGAGGACATCTACGGTCTTTCAGCTCGCATGAGCTGGCAGCCGCGGGCCGACTCCAAGCTGTTGGTAAAGGAGATGTCGGCTAGCTAGTCGAGGCGAGCAGAGGACCAGCCACAAGAACCGGTTCTCGCTCAGATCAGGTAGAAGAAACTCGATGTGGACATTTGTGATCTCGAGTGCTTCGAGTGCGCCTGCCTGAGCGGATAACGGCATCTGTTTCGGAGGTTTTCAGGGGCAACGACGAAGGGGTCGTTTTCTCCAAAATGGGGCCGTTTTCGGCCTCCAAGTACCGAAACGTAAACCCCTCTACGGGAAACGACCTTCGCCTAGAAACAAAAGGGCCAGCCCACGATCGGGCCGGCCACTTGGTACCCCGTACGGGATTCGAACCCGTGTTACCAGAACCGAATTCTAAGCACCCGATACTCCGCTCGTTGCCGCCGCGATCCCTGTAATCAGAGGTATCTCCGGCAGGGGGCAACACTCCGGCGAGCCAGAGTGCGCGCGTGGGGGGCCGTTTTGGAAGCTCGATCGAGGTGGGTACACGGTGGTTTGTCGGTGACGGGTCCCCCAAGGCCCTATTCGCCCTCCACTAGACAAGAGCCGAGTCGATCAGATCAATCGGTGTTCTCCACCCACGATCAGCGATCTACACCGCTAGTACTGGTAGACCCCTGTGGTACTCGGGCATGATCTCGCTCTCCAAGTCGTGGCCCGTCATGGCGTCTACGCACATGATTGCCGACAGGGATGCCCCGTCAACACCCCCACCCCAGAGACGTTTGCCGTACTGGTCGCCAGCAAAGTACAGGCCTTCCACGTGGGATGACACGACATCAGGCCGGTCCTCATCGACCGGCCTCCATAGTCCGTAAGCCTCAGGGCTCGGGGTCCAGATCGAAAACTCCAAGTCCTCATCCCAGTTGGGGAAAGTACGGCGTGCCCAGTCCTCGCAGAGGTCGATCACCCGGTTCACCCTGTCCGGGTCACGCATCTCCGCATCCGTAAGCGCCGTTGAGAAGAGGTATTCGGTCTCCGCCACGGGAGAGCGTTTGGCTGTTCGGTCACCCCACGCCGAAAAGTCGCACATCACCATGTCAACGACGCCGATGAAGCCCTCGGCGGGATCGGTGATACCCGGCATGTAGACAAAACTGCGCTCGTCTATGCCAATCGCTGGGAGTTGAGGGTTCTTCATTCCACACCAACCGGTGAGCAGGCCCGCTCCATAGAATTTCTTTGTGAGCAAGTTCACCCACTCAACTGGAAAACACTCATGAGGAAGGACTTCAAAGATGTACTTCGGGGGGATGGTGCAAATCACGTTGTCGCCCATCATGAGCTGCTCGGCACCGTACTCATTGTCATCGGATCTAGATCTAGTCCGCACACCGATGACACGCTGGTCCTCAATCAGGACCTCCTTGACAGCGGTGTCGCGTAACACCATGCCTCCATGCTCCAAGATCACCTTCTCAAATTGCTGCGGAATGGCTATGCAGCCAGGCTCGTCCGCAGTCGCCACCGACCCTGTCACAAGGTTCATACCGATCCTTCCGGCTATCGCCATATAGCCAATGAAGTCACCCGCCGAGTACATCGACGGCTCGGCTTGAGCCGTCTGTGACGCTGCCAGGACCTTGATGTAGTCATACGCCTCGGGATGCATATCACGCTGCTCCAACCAATCTTGGAAAGGCGTATTCATGAGTCTGGCCATGTCCTCAAAGGTCGTCGTAGCCATGTCACGTAACTGCACCATGGTCGCTTCGAACCCCTCTTTTGACATCCAGCCGTAGGGCTTGCCTTTCACGACCTGGTTGTGGTCTGTCGGCGCGTCCTCACCGTTCCAGACGATGAAGCCAAGTCCTTCATTGGCTGGCAGGTTCCAACCCACACCTAGGTGGCCCATGAGGTGGTCGACACGACTCTTGTTGCCCCAGAACAGACCATGTCCACCGGCTTCGAAGGTTCGGCCATCTAGAAGCTTTCGTTCGAATATCTCCTCAATGGACGGGGTACAGCGACCGAGATAACAATGGGCGAAGGGGAGCGACCGTCGAAATGCTGCTGCATCCATCTCCACTCCGTCGGCAACGACCTTGTCATCTCGGCCAACGTAGGAGAGGGCCCTTCCTCCGATGAACGGTGCCCTTTCGAGCACCAAGACACGCTGGCCATGGTCCTTGGCCAGTAGAGCTGCAGCAGCCGTTCCTGCTACGCCGGCTCCGATGACGATCGTGTCGAACCTCTGGCTGGTGGGCATCTTGGACTCCTCAATAGATCTGGTCGAGCCATGTCCCCGACAGCCCAGGAAAGGGCCCCTGGTAGCTCGTGTTGGTCATGGGAAAAACTAGAAGGTATATCTAGAAAAAGCAACTGATACTAGATGGTAGATATACCTATATGATCCAGCTTGGATGGCTGCTGAAACTCTGGTCTTACCCTTGCCCGGTCGGGCAGAGCGAACTCGTCGTGCCTTAGCTGCCGCCGCCCTGATCCGTCTCCGAGCTGATGGATCCTTCACAACAGAGGAAGTGGCGGCTGACGCCGGGGTGAGCCTGTCCACTGTCTACAACCGTTTCCCTGAGGGAAGACACGGCCTTATGGCTGCGGCATTTGCTGCAGTTCTGGACAGGGTGGTCGAGGTAACTGACCTGCTTGGGGTTGAGCGACTCTTGGAAGACGGGCTCAACCAGGTGGCAACCGACTTGTTCGAAGGCCTAGCCGCCGTGTTCGAAGAAGAGAGTTTGGTCATGCGAGCCGCCCTGGCTCAACTTTCTGAAAGCCAATCCTTGCGTCACGCCTACCGGGACCATGAGGCACAAACCCTTGTCATCATCACCCGGTTCATCAGGTTAGGCCAGGCCGCAGGTCGCATAGCGACTGGTGACCCGGATGAAATGGCGGTCGCGGTACTCGTCCTCGGCCAGGGCCTCAACAACCCAACCCTGCTGGGTGACACCAAGCGCCCTCAGGTGATGGCTCGACTCTTAGGTCTTTTGACTTTGATGCTTTCACCCGAACAGTGACGGTGCGGAGAACGGCCCGGCCTTCGCCTAGAAACCAAAGGGCCAGCCCATGATTGGGCCGGCCACTTGGTACCCCGTACGGGATTCGAACCCGTGTTACCAGATTGAGAATCTGGCGTCCTGGGCCTCTAGACGAACGGGGCCTGTACCTGTTGGCATCTCGGCGGATGCGAAATGTCAACCTCTGGAGCAGCGCATTGTAGCGATGCACGAAGGTCGCACCTCTTGCTCGGGGGGGAGGACTCGAACCCCCAACGACTGGACCAGAACCAGCTGTGTTGCCAATTACACCACCCCCGAAGGTGGGCCCCAGAGGGCCCCGACAGCGTAACGGTCAGATCTTGACGACCGGCAGGGTGGCTCAGACTGGTAAGAGCTACAGGCGGGCTCTCGCACGGGTAATCCGGCGTAACACCTCGGCTCGTTGCATGAACTCTGCCATGGTCTCAAACAATGGCGGGCCAACAGTTCTACCGGTCACCGCAACCCGTAAGGGTGCTTGAGCCTTGCCCAACTTGAGGCCGATGGCCTCACCTACGTCCAACACGGCTTCTTTGAGTACCTCTGGACTCCACTCACAGTCGGCGAAGGCAGACGCTGCTCCGTCCAGGATCTCAGCAGCGAACTTTCCCTTGACCATTGCCTTGTCCCAAGAGTCAGCATCGTCGACTGGATCGTCAAGGAAGAGGAAGTCCACGAACCTGGGGGTGTCGCTGAAGGTTCGCAACTTCTCCTGGATCAAGTCGACCATGTTCTCAAACAAGACCTTGTCGAACGTTTCTGCTGCCCATGGTGCCGCCTCACCTATCCATGGATCGACCCGTTCGACGAACTCGGCTTTCGGGAGTGCCCGAAGGTAGGTGGCGTTGATGTGCTCCAGTTTTTTGAGGTCAAAGAAAGCCGCAGCCTTGTTGACGTCCTCAATGCGGAAAACGTCAACAATCTCTGACAGCGGCCTGATCTCCAAGTCGTCAGGTGGCCCCCATCCCAGGAGGGCCAGGTAGTTGACCATTGCCTCGGCTAGGTAGCCACGTTCGCGATAGTCGGCAATCGATACGTCGTCACGGCGCTTGGAGAGTTTCTTGCGTTGTTCGTTCACTAGTAAGGGGAGGTGGGCATAGGTCGGGTGAGGCGCCCCCATGGCATCAAGCAAGAGGAGAACCTTGGGAACCCCCGAGAGGAGGTCCTCACCGCGGATGGCATGGGTGATTCCCATATCTGCATCATCAACTGCATTGGCCAAGAGGAACATGGGTGAGCCATTGGACCGCCAGATCACGAAGTCCTCAAGGTCGTCAGTAGAAAACGAGACCGCGCCGCGCACAACGTCTTCAAACTCAACGGAACGTCCGGCCGGCATCCGGAACCTCACAGCCAAGCCTTCAGTTATCGATGAACCTTCGACCTCAGTGTTGTCGGCGTCGCACAGGTAAGCGAGGCCGCTCCCAAGGAGGCCCTCGACGACCTCCCGGTGGCGGTCTCGGCGCTCTGACTGGTAAAGGGGCCCTTCATCCCAGTCAAGACCCAACCACTCGAGTTCTGCTAGCAGACTCTCGGTTAGTTCGGGACGGTTGCGCTCAGCATCGGTGTCCTCGACTCGCAACACATACGTGCCACCCGTTGACCGGGCAAACAGCCAGTTGAACAGGGCCGTGCGTGCGCTTCCCACATGGAGAAAGCCAGTTGGTGATGGGGCAAACCTGACTCGGGGTGTCACCGGGCCGAGGCTACCTTCGGCGGCACTGTCGCCGGGGAAACCACCCGGACCTGTAGGTGCAAACAGGGATCCTGCAAGCAAGAATCGCTGACCTCAAGGATTGTCCTATCCCGGGGCGAGTAAGCGGCACAGAGCAGAACTCATTCCACTGAGACGGTCATATAGGGCCTCATAGACCGAGCGGTCCATGCCATAGGGATCAGATACCTCGTCGACCATACGGCCAACTGTCATGTGGCCGCCACGAGCACTGTGAAGGAGTGCTACCCACTCCCTAAGGTTCATCTCCGGCTGGAGTGGGCCAACGGTTCCACCCAACCTCGGTACTTCCCCTGCAAGGAAAGTCCTTCCTCGTGCGTCCTGGTCGAGTGCCGCAACTGCGGATTCGTGTACCCGTGTCATAACCACGATCAGATCTGCCTCAGCGATCAGGTAGTCGGTCAGCAGGCTGCTGCGGTGACCGGAGATATTGATTCCATGCTCTGCCAGCACATCAACTGAATGGCTGGTGGCCGGTCCACCTGTCATCCCGTGGGTTCCAGCTGACGCCACCACGAGCCTGGAGCCTGCTTTGGCCAGATCGTGAGCCAAGAGGCCTTCGGCCATTGCCGACCTGCAGATGTTGCCAGTGCAGACGAAGAGAATCATGCCGGGTCAGTACTTGCCGCCAACACAGCCGACTTAGGCTGTTGCGGCCTCAGCGGCGGCACGATCAGTTTCGTACTGGTACTGGGGTTCCTCAAGGCGTGGACTGCGGCTGTCGCCCTCGGCCTGGCGGATGCCGTTGTCTAGTCCGCTAGTGGCGGCGCCCTTCCATGACTGGTCCTCGGACCAGTTGGCCCCGGTGTCGACGATGCTGCCCGGTTCGGTCATCGAGCATGCGGCGGTTAGGGCCCGGCTGAGCAGGTCAGTCTGGAAACCGGGTTCGTGGGGACGACCGGCGGTGTAGCCAAGTGGCATGTCCACGAACGCTGCCCTAGGCGGATTAGCCGCCTTGGTGATGCTCCAGGCCGCCGTTAGGCACACGGTGGGCGTGCCGGACGCCTCGATCGCCCTCGCTACCAGACCCACGGTCTGGTGGCATACCGGTCAAACCGGTACAAGTAGAACCAGGTCGATATCAGTCGGCATCTGCGCGACTGCATCCACGATTGCAGGTGCAAGTTCCTCTTCTGCACGCCTGGCCGAATAGATGCCCCCCATGCAGGCCAGTGCTTCCGGTGTCAGGCCACCGATAATGCCGTTAGCAGCCATCTCGTTGAGGCGGTCAACCGGGAAGACGATGTTGGGGTCGCTGCGGGCGGGCTCCAAGTCATAGGCGAAGTGGGTCACTCTGACGTCGCTTGCAGGCTGGTCGGTGGGGATGTGTCGAATGCCGGTGTCGTCATTCCAGTGGAACGCCACCTGTCCCTCGCGGTAGGCACCACCGGAGCCCACGAGGAGAATGGTGGACTCTGACAGCGGCTTGTCGATCGGCACCCACGCAGGTGGGGTTGGGCGGCGTGCCCATTGGTAGGGGTCATAGCCCAGGGCGGAGTACTGCTCGGTGGTGCGTGCTATGTAGTCAACCGGTTGGCTCGGGTCCACGGCAACATCTTCTCATGTGTAGACGCCCCATTTGACGCCAACGGGTGATTTCAAGAGAAATCCACACGAGTGATAACTCTCCGAGCATTTACTCGCACAGTGTTCATCCATGCACATACACTCATTCCATGGAGTCCCCCACTAAGGAACTGTCCGTTGAGCAGGTCGCTTCCTCATGCGATCTCAAAGTCGACACCGTGCGCTACTACCAACGCCTAGGACTGCTGGATCCGCCTGATCGGAAGGGCCGCCGTGCTGTCTACCGGGCCGGCCACATCCAACGCCTTGTCGAAATCCGACGTCTGGCCGATGCGGGCTTCACGCTCGCACAGATCGGCCGCCTTTCAGATGTGCCAGATCCGGCCAGCAGTGCCGCAAATCGCGAAAGGCTTGGAAGCCTCGCCGCTGAGGCCGCTATTGCACGCCGCCTGACCCGCCCAGAGGTAGCTGAGCAGGCCGGAGTACCCGAAGGCCTTGTGGCCCTACTGTGTGACAACGGCCTACTCGAAACCACCTTCGCCGACGGCGAGCAGCGCTTTGACCAGGGAGCCGTTTCGATGGTCAGGGCCGGCCTCGCTGTCAGTGCAGCCGGTGTTCCACTAGACGAACTCGTCAGCCTGGCCGCCGACCACGCTGGCAACGTCGACGACATTGTCCGCCGGGCAATTGCCCTCTTTGAAGAGCACGTCAAGGACGATCTTGGCGGTGGTCCCGGAGAGAGGCCCGACGACCTCGTTGAGGTCGTCCACGCACTCCTACCAGCTGTGACCCGTCTCGTTGCCCAGCACTTCCACCGAACTCTCGTCTCAAGGGCTCTTGAGAGGGTTGCCGACGGTGAACGCCCGACGCTGGCTGATGCCCTTGTCGCCGCCGATACCGACCACCTAGTTGTGACCTGCGAATGGCGTTGACCGAGGCCACACCGGCCTATGAACCGGTAGCCACCACCGTTGAGCTGACCGACGGGGTTGGCACCGACCCGCTGGCATGGCTGAATGCCGCTCCGACGGGAACGGAATGCTGGTTCTGGGAGATACCTGACGACGATTCCTCCTGGGTCGGCTTGGGATCCGTCTCCACGGCAACTTTCACCGGTCAGAGGCGCTTTGTCGAAGCGGCTGAGTTGGCAACCGACCTCTTAAGCGACCTTGTGGTCGAAGCACCCGACGAGGCTCCCCTACCGCGCCTTGCCGCTGGCTTCGCCTTTGAGCCTGATGGTGGTGACGGAGCCTGGAGGGACCTAGGGGGCGGTCGTCTCGTATTGCCATCCCTTCAGGTTCTTCGCCAGGGTGGGAGAACATGGATGACCAGCATCGCGGATTCGACCATGCCCTTTCCCGACAAGGAACCCCCAGTGCCCGTCCTGCCAGGTGAGGCTGATGCATCCAAGTGGTCCTCGGAGGAAGAGCGCTCCATGTACCGAAACCTGGTCGCCACGGCGCTACAGGCCATTGCCGGTGGTGAGATCACCAAGGCAGTTCCGTGCAGGTCGATTCGCGTCGACCACAGTCCCGATCTTCCAAGCCTCCTGGCCACCCTCAGAGAGACGTTTCCGGCATGCACCACCTTCTGTGTCGACACCGGCCGGGTCGTCTTTGCTGGAGCCACCCCGGAACGGCTTGCTGCCGTACGAAGTGGCCACCTTGACACTGCTGCCTTGGCTGGATCCGCTCCCAGGCACACTGATCCAACCATCGACGACGCCTTGGGCCAGGGCCTCATGACCAGCCCCAAGGAGCAGAATGAACACGCAGTAGTGGTCGATGCTGTGGTGGACTCACTTGAAAACCTTGGACTCACTCCGGTACTTCCTGCTGGCCCGACCCTATTGCGCCTCCATGGAATCCAGCACCTGCACACACCGATCAACTGCGAGTTGTCCGACGGCATGGGCATCCTTGATATCGTCGGTGCGCTCCACCCCACACCGGCGGTTTCCGGTTCTCCAGCCAGGCGTGCAATTGAGTTGCGGGGGCTCCACGAGCACCTGGACCGAGGCTGGTTCGCAGGGGCCGTGGGCTGGCTGGATGCAGCAGGCGAAGGGGAGTTCCGTGTCGCCCTGCGTTCGGCTCTGATCGATGACCTGGGCACGACCCTGTTCGCCGGCGCGGGTGTGGTAACTGGTTCTGACCCTGAGCGTGAACTACTTGAGACTGAGGTCAAGTTGGGCGCCATGTTGGGTCCTGTGCTGGCTGCATCGGAATATTCCAATGGTGGTGCAAGGTGAAGAGCACAAGCTTGGCCGCCGACCCGATCGCTGTCCAGGCTGCCTGTCGGGCACTTTTCGCTCAACTCGTAGCCTCCGGAGTTAGCCACGTGACTGTGTCTCCGGGTTCTAGGTCCACGCCACTCACCGTCGCTGCCGACAGGACACCCGGCCTGGAGGTGTCAGTACACCTTGACGAACGATCCGCAGGTTTCTTCGCCATGGGCCTCGCCAGGTCCAGCCGCCGGCCAGTTGCCATGGTATGCACCTCAGGTAGTGCCGCCGCCAACTACTTGCCCGCCGTTGTCGAGGCATTTCACTCTGGCGTGCCGCTTATCGTCCTAACGGCCGACAGGCCACCTGAACTTCAGGGCCGGGGCGCTCCACAGACCATCGAGCAGGAAGGTCTCTACGGCCCACACGTCCGCTGGTCCCAGCAGGCAGAAGTCTTCGGCACCAGACCTCCAGAAGATGCTGTTCGCCTCGCCGCCCTGGCAGTAGAACATTCCCTCACCCCGGTGCCCGGGCCCATACACCTCAACTGTCCCTTCAGAGAACCGCTCGAACCTCCCAGTACCGAACCGACCCCTGCAACGCTGCTGCCGCCACCCATTGGGACAACCCCACCGAGTCCCGATGACGTAGCCACTCTCCAATCTCTTTTCTCCCAAGAAAGGGGGCTGATCGTGGCCGGCCCAATGGATCTCGACAATCCGGGTGCAGCCGCAATCTCAACGCTCGCAACTGATATTGGTTGGCCGATCATCGCTGACCCGGCATCAGGACTCCGCCGAGGGCTGCATACCAAACACGCCCCCGTGTTGGCCTGTGGTGAGAACCTTCTGGCTGCAGGACTGGCCGACCTGCAACAGCCTGACGTGGTCCTGCAGTTGGGTGGACTACCTACGAGCCGCTCCTACAGACTGTGGCTTCAACGGTGCGACGTGGAACGCGTTGTCGCAGTCGACAATACGGGTCGTTTCCCGGATCCCTCTTTCGCCGTCACTGACCGTGTGGCAGCCAATCCAGCCGAACTGGCTGCAACTCTTGTTCCTTGCATTAACCAGCATGAGAGATCCGGTAATACCGACTGGACCGACTTTTGGCTCGATGCTGAGACGAAAGCCGCCACTGTTGTGGCAGACCTAGTTGCCACAGCTCCGTTCGATGAGCCAGGCGTGGTCGCTGCCCTATGCCGCCATCTGCCTGATGGAGCGCACCTGGTTGTGTCCAACTCCATGCCCATCAGAGACTTGGATGCCTTCATGCCGATCGACCAGCGACATATGGCGGTTTCTGCCAATCGGGGTACCAACGGCATCGATGGACAGGTCTCGACTGCTCTTGGAATCGCCGCTGGTTCTGATGCTCCAACTGTCCTCTTCACCGGCGACCTGGCCCTGCTCCACGACCTGCCCGGCCTGGTCGCAGCTGGACGCCTTGGGGTCGACTTGACTGTCGTGGTGGTCGACAATGACGGTGGTGGCATTTTCTCCTTCCTACCCATTGCAGCAGAGTCAGGAGTTGACCACGACCGTCTCTTCCACGCCCCCCACGGTTTGGACGTCGGCCTCGCTGCTCCCCTTGCAGGCGCGACCCTCGATCGCGTTTCAAGCGGCGAGGAACTGGACCTGGCTCTGGTCACATCGGTGGGACACCCCGGAGTCCACTTGGTGCACGTGAGGACGAGCGCATCCACCAACGTCGAACTGCATCGTGAGGCTGCCACAGTTGTGGCAGAAGCACTCGGCGGAATGAGCCTATGAAGACCCGTTACCACACCGAGGTTGAGGGGCGCGGTCACCCCCTCGTGCTTCTCCATGGATTCACGGGTGACACGTCGACCATGTGGCCACTCGGTCATGAGATCACCGGTATTCGGACCGTGATCGCCGTGGACCTACCGGGTCACGGGGCAACAGGGCTACTCGAGGACCACGCCAACTACAGGTTCGACAACACCGTCGACGCCCTAGCCGAAACGGTGAGGCAGTTGGGCCATGACAGCGTTGACGTACTCGGCTACTCCATGGGAGGCCGCATAGCCCTCGGCCTGGCCGTGAAGTACCCCGACTTTGTGAGATCAAGCATTCTCATCGGAGCAACGGCTGGGATCGTCAGCGACGCCGAACGCGACATCCGTCGTCGGACTGACGATGACCTGGCCGAAGAGATCCTGTCCAATGGGCTTGAGTCCTTCGTGGACTACTGGATGGACCTACCCCTTTTTGAGACCCAGGCGCGCCTCGGACAAGATGCATTGCACGATGCCCGTGAACAGCGACTCAGGAACCATCCAGAGGGCTTGGCACACAGCCTCCGCGGTGCTGGCAGTGGCAACCAGCCATCGCTCTGGCGGGACCTCCACCGGGTGAGTGGTCCGGTGTTGCTCATCGTTGGCGATGAGGATCCAAAGTTCCGGTCGCTTGCGATCAGGATGGCGTCAGGACTCCCCCAAGCTGAGATAGCAGTGCTTCCCGAAGCCGGACACGCTGCCCATTTGGAGAACCCGGCAGCAGCAGTGGTTGCGATAAGAACCTTCCTCGACGAGGCCTCTGCCCTGTGAGGGTCATCGAGGCCGGGGTGGCTCGCCACACACTCACCTACCACGAACCGATAGTCACGGCCCACGGTCGAATCACCGAGCGCGATGTCTTGCTACTGACCCTCAAAGACGAAACCGGCTACACCGGTTTCGGCGAGGCCGCACCTCTAGCCGGCTTCACCCTCGAGACCACTGACGAGGCAGAGGCGGCTCTGCTCGCCTGGGCAGCTGATGATGGTGATGGGTCGCTTGTGGACTCTCCCACAGCTGCAGCAGCGGTGGACGCTGCCCTCCATGACCTGACGGCAGCCGGATTGGGGATGCCGCTACACCGCTACTTGAACCCGAACAGCCCTTCGTCATTGCCGGTAGCTGCCCTGATTGTCGCAGACAGCCCGGATCTCTTGGCGCAGGCAGCTAAAGGAGCAATCGGCTCCGGTCATGGTGTGGTCAAGGTAAAGGTAGGTACTTCACCTATCGAAGAAGATGTCGAGCGCGTTGCCGCTGTTCGCCGGGCGATTGGCCCTGAACCGGCCATACGCCTGGATGCCAATGGGGCATGGAGCCCTGAAGACGCACCTGAACACCTGAACCGCCTAGCGGGTCTTGACATTGAGTTCATCGAGGAGCCCGTGTCAGGGATTCCCGCGCTAGCCGACATCATGCACGTGTCGCCGATCCCGGTGGCAGCCGATGAGTCAGTTCGCACCCCGTTTGACTTGGACAGGCTCATCGCAACTGGGGGTGCTGACCTGGTCGTCCTCAAGCCATCTTCCATCGGAGGCATCTCTAAGGCAGCAAACTGGGCTGCTAGGGCCCGCTCGGGGGGCATGGGTGTCGTCGTCACGTCGCTGCTGGAAAGTTCGGTTGGCATTCGGGCTGCCGCCCACCTGGCTTCGGCAATCGGTGCCCTTGACCCGGTCCCGGGGTTGGCCACTGCAGACCTACTGGTAACAGACCTCGGTCCCCCACTCCTGGCTGAAGCCGGGTTACTCAACCTCACTTGAAGGTCTGCCTCCGATCACGACACCCTTCATCAAAGTGTTGTAGAAAGGCCGGGGCCTAGTTCGACTGAGGAGGGGCATTCGGTGCTCAAGGGGATCATCGGAGCACTAGTACCGCTTCTAGCCGCCCTGGTCGCGTTTGCCTTCGGCGCAACCATGGTGCTCGCACTCGGGGCAAGCCCCCTCGAGGGCCTTGATGCGATGCTCGATGGTGCATTCGGTAGTGGCTCCCGCATCGCAGCCACTGCAGTCAAGGCAACGCCCCTGATCCTTGTCGGTGCCGGAATCACAATCGCCTTTCGCACCAGTGTCATAAACATCGGAGGCGAAAGCCAGATAATCGCCGGAGCACTGCTGTCGACTGTCATGGCACTTGCCCTCCCGGGCCTCCCGGCGTTCATCCTCGTTCCTCTGGTACTGCTGTCGGGGGCGGCCGGTGGCGCGATCTTGGGTGCAATACCAGGAGCATTGAAGGCCTACGCCTCTGTAAACGAGATCCTTTCCACGATCATGTTGAACCTGGTGATGGTCCAGTTCATGAACTACCTCCTCAGAGGGCCCCTCATCGACCCCTTCGAGCTTGAGGCAGGCACACGCATTCCACAGACCCAGCGACTTTCTGACAATGCCACCCTGCCCACCCTTGTCGATGGAACGAGGCTCCACATAGGTGTACCGGTCGCAGTTGCAGCTGCTGTTGTCGCCTACCTGATTCTCTGGCGAACACCCACAGGGTTTCGCCTTCGTGCTGTCGGGCACTCGCCTGAGGCTGCCCGCGCCGCTGGTATCAGCGTCAAACGCAACATAACTCTGGCGATGGCGCTTTCCGGATCCCTCGCCGGTATCGCCGGTTCCATCCTGGTGTTCGGCAGCGAGGGCCAGCGAATGGTCACCGACGGTTCGGCAGCGGGCTTCACCGGTAGTGCTGGCTTCAACGGCATCGTCGCTGCACTCTTCGGCGGACTGCACCCACTGTGGACCGTTCCATCGGCGATGCTCTTTGGAGCGTTATTGACCGGTGCCACCCAGCTCCAGCGCGTACTCCAAGTTCCGGCGGCACTGGCAGTGGCTCTAAATGGGATCATCGTCATCTTCGTGATCAGCTCAACACCAGTACGCGGCTGGCTTCAGAGGTCCCTTGCCGACTCGGGCCTGTTCAACCGCTCCACGGACCAATCCGAGGCTGGTTGAACATGGGTGACTTCTTCACTCTCAGCGTGCTGGTTGCAACCGTCGCATCGGCGATCCGGCTCGCTACGCCATACCTGCTCGCTGCTCTAGGCGAGACCATCGGCCAACGTAGTGGGGTATTGAACCTGGGCGTCGACGGCGTGATGCTGCTAAGTGCCTTCTTTTCGTACTGGACTGTGCTTGAGACAGGCAACCTCTGGCTTGCCGTATTCGTAGGCCTCGTCGTTGGGCTTGTCATGGGCCTCCTCTACGGCGTGATCACAGTCGGGTTGAGTGCCACCCAGGGAATCAGTGGTATCGGCATTTTCATCTTCGGACTTGGCCTGAGTGACCTGCTGTTCCGCCAACTGGTAGGAACCCCCAAGCCGGTCCGGCGACTCCCCAAGGTGGACATTCCGATCCTCTCAGACATACCGCACCTTGGTAAGGCCCTGTTCCACCACAGCCTGTTGACCTATCTGGCATTCGTGTTGGTACCTGTTACGACTCTCCTCTTGTCGCGCACCATCTTTGGCCTAAACATCCGCTCGGTCGGTGAGAACCCCCAGGCCGCTGACAGTCTCGGTGTGTCCGTCGAGCGGACCAGATTCATGGCGATCCTGATCGGCAACTCAATGGCAGGCCTTGCAGGAGCAGCCCTGGTACTCCAACTCGGTATCTTCCAGCCCAATCTCACCCAGGGCCTCGGGTTCATCGCCGTGGCCCTTGTCTATTTTGGTGCATGGCGCCCCATAGGGGTAATGGGTGGCGCCCTTCTCTACGGCTTGGTCAACGCCACCGTCTTGCAATGGAAGGCTCTGGGCATCATTCCAGTCAGCGGATCGGACTTAGCCAACATGGCGCCCGCAGTTCTGACAATCTTGGCGTTGATTGTCGTGGCGCGCCGGGTGCATGCTCCTTCCGCATTGACAAAGCCGTTCGGAAGACACTGATCGAATAAATACACAGGGAGAAACCACCCCCGAAACAGGAAAGGAACAGAGATGAAAACACAGTGGAGGCTTAGCCCTTCCATTCTGGTGATGCTGGGAGCTCTGGCTTTCGCCGGTGTTGCCTGCGGCGGAGGTGACGCAGATGAACCAGCGGCACCGGCTACAACCGCTGTGCCTGCCGCCACGGCTGCTCCAGCAGCTACTGCTGCACCCGCAACGGATAGTGGCCCGTTGAAGGTTGCGATCGTGGCGCCAAGTGCGTCTGATGACCTTGCGTTCAGTCAGAGCATGGTTGATTCAGTCAACGCCCTTGAGCGTGAAGTGGAATTGTCGATCACTGATGGGACCTTCATCGTCGAGGACGCTGCGGCGGCGATTCGCGGTTACGCCGAGGATGGCAACGACGTGGTCATCGCACATGGCACCCAGTTCGGTGCGTCGCTCATAGAGATCGCCCCTGACTTCCCGGACGTTACTTTCGTGTGGGGAACGGCTTCTGACACACAGGGCCTCGACAACGTGTTCGCGTACGCGCCTGCTGCTGATGAGGGCGGCTATGTGAACGGCTCAATCGCAGCTGCTCTCACTGAAACAGGTGTGATCGGCGTGGTCGGTCCAATCGAGGCTGGTGACGCTGTCGCCTACATCAACGGCTTTGAAGCCGCTGCGATTGCTGGTGGTGCGTCTGAGGTGAACATCACCTACACGGGTTCGTTTGGCGACGTGGCCCTGGCTGCCGAGGCGGCTGAGGCACACATGGCCAACAACGCTGACGTGTTGACTGGTACAGCCCAGATGGTCGTGGGTGCTGTCGGCGTGGCAGCTGATGCTGGTGTGCCGTGGTTTGGCACACAGGCCAACCAGACATCGCTCGCTCCAGACCTGGTTGTGGCTTCACAGGTGTACCACTGGGAGGTCATACTCGAAGAGATACTGGACCTGCGTGACAGTGGTGTTCTCGGAGGCCAGGCCTTTGAGATCAACCTTGCCAACGGTGGCCTCGTAATCGAGTTCAACGACGCCTTTGATCTACCAGCAGGCGTACGCGAAGCAGCCGAAGCCATGATCGAAGACATAACAAACGGCACCATCGACACCACGGCTACTGCTGCACCCGCAACGGATAGTGGCCCGTTGAAGGTTGCGATCGTGGCGCCAAGTGCGTCTGATGACCTTGCGTTCAGTCAGAGCATGGTTGATTCAGTCAACGCCCTTGAGCGTGAAGTGGAATTGTCGATCACTGATGGGACCTTCATCGTCGAGGACGCTGCGGCGGCGATTCGCGGTTACGCCGAGGATGGCAACGACGTGGTCATCGCACATGGCACCCAGTTCGGTGCGTCGCTCATAGAGATCGCCCCTGACTTCCCGGACGTTACTTTCGTGTGGGGAACGGCTTCTGACACACAGGGCCTCGACAACGTGTTCGCGTACGCGCCTGCTGCTGATGAGGGCGGCTATGTGAACGGCTCAATCGCAGCTGCTCTCACTGAAACAGGTGTGATCGGCGTGGTCGGTCCAATCGAGGCTGGTGACGCTGTCGCCTACATCAACGGCTTTGAAGCCGCTGCGATTGCTGGTGGTGCGTCTGAGGTGAACATCACCTACACGGGTTCGTTTGGCGACGTGGCCCTGGCTGCCGAGGCGGCTGAGGCACACATGGCCAACAACGCTGACGTGTTGACTGGTACAGCCCAGATGGTCGTGGGTGCTGTCGGCGTGGCAGCTGATGCTGGTGTGCCGTGGTTTGGCACACAGGCCAACCAGACATCGCTCGCTCCAGACCTGGTTGTGGCTTCACAGGTGTACCACTGGGAGGTCATACTCGAAGAGATACTGGACCTGCGTGACAGTGGTGTTCTCGGAGGCCAGGCCTTTGAGATCAACCTTGCCAACGGTGGCCTCGTAATCGAGTTCAACGACGCCTTTGATCTACCAGCAGGCGTACGCGAAGCAGCCGAAGCCATGATCGAAGACATAACAAACGGCACCATCGACACGGGGTCCTAGCCCAAAGAGGAGACGACTACTTCAAGCAGTGAAGGCTCCCGACTCCTGCCGGCACTCCAATCTGGAGACCGCCAGGAGTCGGGCCTTCCGGCATGACAGAACAGACAGGCGCTATGGGACTTGACGAGAACATCCTGGAGATGAGGGGAATCACCAAAGCGTTCCCCGGCGTCCTCGCCAATGACGCCGTCGACCTCGACGTGCGCTACGGCGAGGTCCACACGCTCCTGGGTGAGAACGGTGCAGGTAAGAGCACTCTCGTGAAGATCCTGTTTGGCCTCTACCAGGCCGATATGGGAACCATCCACCTCCGCGGTGACCCCATCGCCGTCGGGTCTCCATCGGAGGCGATTGCCTCGAGGATCGGGATGATCCACCAGCACTTCATGCTGGTACCGACGCTGACCGTTGCTGAAAACGTGGCACTTGGAACCACCTCGACTAGGCGACCTTTCACCGACCTGGAAGTGGTATCGAGGCGTGTCTCTGAGATCTCCGAGGAGCACGGCCTCGCCGTAGACCCGTCAGTCGAGGTTCGTCGGCTTGCCGTAGGCGAGCGCCAGCGCGTCGAAATCATCAAAGCCCTCTACAGGGATGCCGAGTTGTTGGTCCTGGACGAACCGACTGCTGTGCTGACCCCAGGCGAGGTTGACGACCTGTTCGTGATCCTGCGACGCATGGCCGATGACGGCCGCGGGCTGATCTTCATCTCACACAAACTCCGCGAAGTCATGAGTCTCAGCGACCGAATCACCGTTCTACGCAACGGGAAGGTGGTCGGTACCACCACACCGGCCGAAACCAGCCGGGAGGAACTGGCCCAGATGATGGTGGGTCGAGCGGTTCGACTGACCCCTGACAAACCAGTCATCAAGGAAGGTGACCCCCGCCTATCGCTAGAAAACCTGACGATCCACGGCGACAGGGGCACCGTGGCCGTGAATGACCTATCTCTTGAAGTGTGCTCAGGAGAGATCCTCGGTATTGCCGGAGTGTCAGGCAACGGTCAGCGCGAGTTGGCAGAAGCAGTGGCGGGCCTACGCGGCATCAAGTCTGGTGGATCAATCCGTATCGACGGCATCGACGTGACCGGTGATGACACCCGGACCCGGCGTGATAAGGGACTCGGCTTCATCCCCGAGGAGCGCATGCGCGACGGCGCCATCTCCGAATTCACCGTGAGCGAGAACCTGGTGCTTGTTGACCACGGTTCTGATGAGTTCACAAGCCGCGGAATGCTTGCATTCGGGGCGATTAGGCAACACAGCGAGCAGTTGGTCAAAGACTTCGCAGTAAAGACCCCCGGAATCGACACCCCGACCTCAAGCCTCTCGGGTGGCAACATCCAAAAGGTGATCCTGGCCAGGGAACTCTCGGCTTTTCCAACTGTTCTACTTGCATGCCAGCCAACCCGAGGGGTTGACATCGGCGCTGCCGAGTACATCCACACCCGTCTGATCGAGCAGCGGAACATCGGCACCGCGACAATCCTCATCTCAGAGGACCTAGACGAGGTGCTGGGCTTAGCCGATCGGATCGCCGTCATGTATGAAGGCGCGATCATCGCTGTCGTCTCCGGTGCCGAGGCCAGTCGCGAAAGGATCGGCCTACTCATGGCCGGGGTGGCCGAACCTGTCGTCGAGTCGGGCGTCTAGCCCAATCCCTTCCTGATGGTCTCACCCATCGGGTCGCCTGCCACCTCTTCTCCCAGTTCGGCCTCGGATTCGCGCGCGGCGGCAGCGAAGATTCCCTTGGACATGAGAGACCTGGCGTCCTTGCGTCGCTGCCAATAAATCGCTGCACGAGCCCTGTGGGCACCCTCGTGGTGCGGTTCGGCCGCAGTCGCCATCTCTACGAGGTGGCAAGCCAGACGTAGTTCTCCAGCCTCGGCCAGTTCACAGGCTCGGTCGACTAGGACCTCGACGGACCCGGCTAGGGCTACCACTTCAGATGCCAGGGCAGACTCGGGTGCGGGCTTGAGGTTTGCTGCGTTTCCATCCCACCATCCACCGAACTGCCGGTAGACGTTGCGAACCACAAACTCGGGTTCATCGTATTGCGGGGCGAGCCAGGGTCTGTCGAGCAGATGCTCGGGCACGGTCACCTCATGGATGATCGTGTCCAGGGTGGCACCCTCGTTCATCAGGTCCAGGGTTCGTCCACTGAGGTGTTCAAGCGCCTCTGCCAGGTCGCCCAGCACCAATTCGACACGCTGGCGACCCACGATGGGAAGCCCGTGGGCCGGAAACACCCGCTCTGCACCAGCGGCCACCATCTGGCGCAGGGCTGCGGCCCACTCAATCGGATACCGCTGGACTTTCTGGGGGTTGCCTGCGTTGGGGAACACCCATGCCATGAAGTCGCCCGTGTAGGCCGTCAGGTTCGATGCATCCCATCCCCATGCATGGTCATCGGTCTCACCTCTGGCGTGGCGAAGTTCGATGCTTCGGTCACCAACGGTGAAAGTGAGGCTGTCTGTAAACGTCTGGTCAGGTTCAACAACATCGTCGGGTACGAAGTTATGACCTGACCCACCGATACCCATCGCTGCCGGTTTCACGACCCCGCCAAACTGGCGCTGGTTGATGACCATGTTCCACCCGTTGGTATTGCGGTAGCGATCAAGGCGGGCTGAGACCGCCTCGTGGGCAAGAACACGTGGGCGCGGCCCGCCCCGGGAGTCGGCATCAGCAATGAAGGCCCCGCTTCCTCCTACATGGTCAAGGTGGCCATGGGTGTATACGAGGTAGCAAAAGGGAGCGTCGGTCCAGTTCCTGATCGATGCAACGATGCGTGTTCCAGATCCACTGGTGTCAAAGCAGACAAGGCCCTCGTCGGTGCGGATCACCCAGCAGTGCGAGAACGACTCCACGACAGCGATGTCGTCGTCCACCTGGGTCAACTCTCCCGTTACCCGGTTGTGTGGAGGTTCGGCCGTACCGGTATCGATGATTCGACTGGAGAGTTCGACTGGGTCTGGATGGCTGCTCACCGGATTCTCCTGTCAGGTACGGGACCTTGGCCAAAGATCGTAGACAGTGGGCGATGCGGTGGCTGGGTCGGAAAGTCAGCCGAGGTGTTCGAGGATCAACGAAGCGCCCCGTTTAAGGTCTTCAAAGAGAAAGAAGTGGCTTCCTTCTACAACGGTCAGATCTACCCCCAGCCTGTCGGCCTGGGCCTCAAACCACCGCCACTCAAGGTAGGTCTCGGTACCGGCCAACACACTTGACCGAGAGTCCACGTCAATCAGGTTCTCGAAGGCCTCGGCGGGCCCATGCCGGGCCCATGAGCCAAAGAACGTGGCTTCGGTCTCGGGCGCGCACGCCAGTTCCACCTGTCCATCGGATCGGTCAACGAACCCCCATCGGACATATGCCTCAAGTACCTCGGGTTCTAGCAGGCAGAGCGGCTGACGTGATCCGTATGAGTCGATGACAGTCTCCCTGTCTGGCCATACAGGTCGACGACGACGTGCTGCCACGGCCAGTGGGTGTTGGCCCTCCTCGTAGGTGGTGCTGTGTTGGTTCCATGTTGAGGGATCGATGGCAATCGCCTCGCAGAGCATCAATGCGTCGACTCTTCCAGGAGATGCGACAGCCACCTCGATCCCGACCCCACCGCCAAGGGAGACACCAAGAACTGAGAAATTCGCCAAGTCCAGGTGGTCGGCTACCGCCAGGACGTCGAGCGCAAGCACGTCGTTGCCAAGGTCATCGACATCGGTAGCAGTGCTGCTTTGTCCATGACCCCTCAGGTCGACTCCCACGAAGTGGAAACGGTGCCCAAGTCGCTTTGCCAAGGGGTCGAAGGTGCCAGCACAGAACCCAGTCGGATGTAGAACCACGAGGGGCTGAGTGTCGATATCGCGCAACCCTCTACCCCAGTCCAGATACGCGATCTTGAATCCGTCGCGTTCGATGTGCCCGCCGACGGGCCCGGTCCCATTCACGTCACTACCCTTCCACACCATGCGAGAGTCACGCCCACACCGGGAACACCATGGTTGCCCTAGACCGACGTCTCGTCGTCTGGCAGCACTGATTGTCTTCGCATCCATGACGACTGCGTGTGGTGGTGTGAATGGCCAGCCCGATTCGGATCAGGCTGTGGCCATGAGCGGGGAGGCTCTGGAAGCAGGCGTGAGTGCGAACGGTGTAGCGCTAGCCATGCACGTTGAGGTGGTAACCGAGTACCCCCACGATCCGACCTCATTCACCCAGGGCCTCGAGTTGGTTGATGGCCGGCTTTTTGAAAGCACCGGACACTACGGGACTTCAACGGTTAGAGAGGTTGACCTAGCCACCGGGGGGGTTCTGTCCTCAACTCAACTCGCCGACACCGTGTTCGGTGAGGGACTAACCGCGATTGGTGACGGTCGGTTGCTGCAGCTCACGTGGAAAGCAGAAGCTGCAACCGTATGGAACCTCTACGACCTTGAGCCAATCGACACCTGGTCCTACGAGGGCGAGGGGTGGGGGGTGTGCCTGCTCAACCCCGAGACCCTTGTCATGTCCGATGGGTCGGCAACGTTGACCTTCAGGTCGACGGAGGACTTCCACGAACTGGGCAGCATTGCAGTTGTGCAGGAAGAGTTGCCACAGGAACTACTGAACGAACTCGAGTGTGTCAACGGAACAGTCTGGGCAAACGTCTGGAAGACCGACACGATCGTCGGCATAGATCCAACCACGGGAAATATCTTGGCCTGGGTGGATGCCTCGTCACTACCTGTGGAGCGATCTTCCCTAGCCCCCGGCTCGGTTCTTAACGGCATCGCTCACGACCCCGAGACTGGACGTTTCCTACTTACGGGCAAGTACTGGCCGACCCTCTACGAGGTGGAGTTCGTGGCTGGCTGAGCAGCGACGACGCTGGAGTTTCACGCGAAGTGCAGTGCGATTTCGTCTTCGTCCCAGAACCCGGAAAGTGGACGATCGGGGGCGTATTGGGCGTAGTGGTGGAGTCGCTCCACCGCAGCATCGTCAAACATCTCGACCGCGTCAAAGAATCCCGATCCACCAGTTGCCCGCATGGCACGGTCTCCCTCACTGCCTCTGCGAGGGAGACGGGGGGTGAGTACGAGCAGGCGTGGACGATCCTCGGGTGCATCACCGGCATGGCCACTTGCGAGCACGTGGGCCCTTCCCAAGGTCTTCCAGAGAGCATCGGCCCGGCGCATTCCCGGCCTTGCAGTAGTGAATGCTCCAGACACCTCCACGTACCACTGACGGCCAACTGCCTTGTCGGTGACTAAGAAGGAGAAGTGTGCTCCAAGGTCGCGTCTGACCACACCGGCTTTGACGATGTCAAAGCCGGCCTCAACCAGGACGGTCTCAGCTATGTCAGCCACCTTCTTCCCGGAGTCAGCAGCACGTTCAAGGAGGCGCTCGGTGTCATCGTGGCCGTTCGGCATTGGGAACAGGCCGTCCTGTGTTCCTGCTTGTCCGGCCAGGTCACTGCGACGCCATGCAGCCATCACACCTGCATCGAGTCGTTCCTTCTCTGTCAAAAGGCGTTTCCTGGCCAGTTCTATGTAGTCAGATTCGAGGTCGTAGCCGACGCCGCGACGACCGGCTCGGAGCGCCGCCACGAGTGTTGAACCGGACCCCAGGAAGGGGTCGAGGACCAGGTCATCTCGATAGGTGTAGAGGTCAATCAGGCGACGTGGAAGTTCAACTGGGAATGGAGCCGGGTGGCCGACCCTGCTGGCCTGTTCGGAGTCGATTCGCCAAAGGTCAAGTGTGGCTTCCATGAACTCGTCGGTCGTGACAGTGCTCTCGTGGGGAAGGCCTTCTTCCTCTCGCTTCCTAGGCACCCGAGCCCGGTCGAAACGTCCCTTGCTGGCAATGACGACGCGTTCGGTCATGTCGCGGAGCACCGGATTGGCCGCCTTGCGAAAAGATCCCCATGCGACTGACCCGGTTGCACCTTCGGCCTTTTGCCACACAACCTCACCGCGCAGCAGTAGGCCCAAGTCATCCTGGAGGATGCGGATCACGTCTGCTGAGAGGCTCCGGTAGGGCTTACGCCCGAGGTTGGCAACGTTGACTGCTATGCGGCCCCCGGGCTCAAGGACCCTCAAGCACTCGGTGAACACCTCAGAAAGCATCTCGAGGTACTCGAGGTAGGAGGTGGGAATCCCTGGAGACCCATTGCCTGCCACGGCCAACTCGTACTCCTTGCCAACGAAGTAGGGAGGCGACGTGACCACCAGAGCCACTGACGAGTCAGGCAGGTGGTGCATGTCACGGGAATCACCCAGGATGCAGCCGTCACCAAGGTCGGGAGCATCGGCGATGGTGTCATCGTCAGACACCTCGGGTGGCCGGAAGCGTGCGTAGAAGGCAGACGAGTCATGGTTCTCACGACGGCCCACACCAAAGGCCGTCGTTGCGGTTGGCTGGCGTTTTTCGCTCACCTGAACCCTCTTTCGGCTGGGCCGACCACGGAAGTGCCCGGTAGTCAAGGCTACGCGACCCGCGCGCGCGGGCCACCCAGGGTGCCACTCAGCACTCTTCTGGACCTCTCGAACTCTGTTGCGAAGATCCGCGTATGTCTGGCGGCCGGTACCTCGGCCACCTCCCAAGCCTGAGAGTTGTCACCTGTCGGATTCTGGATCTGGCTGGGGAGCGGTACGTAGCCTTCCCGGACGGTGCATCCCTGAAGATCAGGTGCCACTAGCGTCACTGTGATGCGGATGCGCCTGCGCCAGGTAGCCCTGGTAGCCGAAGACCTCACGGCAGCAGAGTCCGAAATCGAGGCGGAACTGGGCCTCTCGGTCTGCTTTCGGGACCCAGGGGTGAGCATTTTCGGCCTCGGTAACGTTCTGTATCCGGTGGGCGAACAGTTGTTGGAGGTGGTGTCACCGGTCCAAACAGGTACGACGGCCGGCCGTCTCCTTGCAAAGCGGTGTGGCGACGGTGGATACATGGTCATCGTCCAAGTTGACGACCTAGACCCGTTTCGTGATCGCTTCCGGAAAACCGGAACCCGGGTGGTCTTTGAGGCAGTTGCCGATGGTGTCACCGGACTCCACCTCCATCCGAGCGACGTCGGCGGGGCGATCCTGTCAGTAGACCAGACTGACGACTGGGACGCTTGGCCGTGGGCCGGACCCTACTGGCGGGACCACATCCACACCGGAGTGGTACAGCGGATCTCCGCCGTCGAGGTTCAGGCCGAGTCTCCTCTGGCCATGGCCGAGCGTTGGTCAGAGGTGCTAGGGAGGCAAAACGCCGATGCATCAATCGCCCTTGACGACGCGGAGATCCGGTTTGTGGATGCCACCGACGGCAGAGGAGAGGGTGTCAGCGGGCTCGAGTTGGTGGCGGCCCAGTCCGGCAACTTCGAGATCTGTGGCGTGCGAATCTCGCTGATTTCGAATGGTGGGTAGAAACGGCAGGCTGGGGACTTACCTGACCTGTTACCCAGCAAAGAGTCCAGCCAAGCGCTCCCGAGCTGCATTTCCTGTGGTTGCCCAGTCGTAGATGGAACCCCCCACGGCTCCGGTCTCCGAGAGCGACTGAACGAAGAGCGCCAGGTCATCCAACTCTGCCAACGGTTCATCAGCGCCATAGACGTCGCCACTCTCGGCTCCGATACCTCCGATGCCGTGTACCACTGCCTCGTCAGACTGGAGGTTCTGACGCAACAATCTGATGTTCTCACCGCTGTAGTAGAGCGGATCGGCATGTTCATCAGTGCGAAACGACCAGTAGTTCATAGGTAGCCACACGTCGTAGAGAGTTACAAGGTCTGTCCACGGAAAGCCCGGCCAGAAGTCGGGGTTGATCTGGTCGGTAACGATCGGGGGCATCACTATGCCGCCCAGGGTCTCACCACCCACTACCTCGCGTAGTCGCGACGACAACAACGTCAGGCGCCGACTTCTCTCCTCGGGGTCGTCTTCCAATTCGCCTCTGTTCCACTCGATGTCCACGGCCAGCCCATCAAAGCGGTGGCCCAGAGCCTCAAAGTCGTGGACCGCCAGAAGGCGCTCTAGGTCCTCATCGTCGCCACTCCACTTGGGCAGGTACCAGCCGACCACGTCGAGACCATCCGCGTGGGCGTTCATCAAGAACTCGGTGAGAACCCAAGGGTCGGTGGTCAGCCCGGTGGCCCGGTCATCAGAGCGTGACGCCTGCAGGTACAGGGTCTGCACCCCGGCGGCAGCCATTTTGGCCGTGTCTTCGGGTGTGACCGACAGACTTCCCGAGTTGTAGGCCGGGTCGGCGTCATATGAGTCAACCCAGGTACCGAGGCCTGAGTAAACGGCAATGCCGCCGGTGGGCCGCTCGACTGTGACGAGGTGCGGGGACACTTCGGCCATCGGGTTAGCTGACACCCTGACCATGGACAAGTCGGTAGGGCCACCGGTTGCAACAGCGATCACGCACGCTGCCAGTCCCAGGATCAGTAGAGCGCCAAGGGCGCCCGGATGGCGGACCTCCACGATCCAACGCTAGTCAGCCGGCACCTGTAGGTGGCCGCGCCCCACACGGGCCCGATGCCGTGTACCGACTCGACTCCACAGGTAGCGTCGCCGTGATGGAGGACCAGCTGCCCGACGACGGGAGCACACCTGTCGAGCCGGACCCTGGGGCCATTACACGCCGCAGGGTGCTGCTCGGCTTGGGCTTTGGTGCAGCCAACCTCGCCCTGTTGCGGCGGATCACGAAGCGACCACCCAGGCTCTCGGCGACACCAGCGACGACACCTGTGTCTACCTCAACGACCACCTCCACGACCAGACCGTCAGCTACGACTGCACCAGCAGTTCCACCTGTGCTGGATGACTCCGTAAAGGTGTCCACAGACGACCACGTCCACGACACGGTGATAGCCGGTGGCCGGGTCATCGACCCCGACTCTGGGTTCGATGCGGTGGCCCACGTTGGCATCGACGGAGACACGATCACACGGATCAGCCTCGAGCCTCTATCAGGCGCAAGCACCATCGACGCCACCAGCCTTGTGGTGTCGCCAGGCTTTATCGACATCTTGTCGTACCCACCCAACGGGTACGGCGAATGGTTCAAGGTCGCTGACGGTGTTACCACCAACCTGTGCCTCCACGGTATCGATAACCCAATGACGCACTTTTTGAAAATGTCAGCTGACAACGACCCACCCGTCAACTACGGCGGAGCGACAGACCAGTCGACACATCGAACGATCATGGGGTTGGGAGCCGGCCGAGCCCGTGGCGAAGACCTCGATGACCTCGTCGACCGGGCTGAAGCCGACGTCTTGGCAGGTGCCCTCGGCATTCATGAACAGCCCGAGTACACCGTAGACGCCAGTTTCGACGAGATGCTCCGGCACGGCGAGGTGGCAGCCCGCTACGGAGTTCCCCTCTGCTTGCATGTCCGTTACTCAGAAAACCTTGCACCTGGCACACAGGAGGAGGCCCTTGACGAGGCCATCAGGGTGGCTACCCAGACGGGTTGTCACATCCACATCGAACACATCAACTCCACTGGTGGAACCGGGCGCATGTCTGCGGCCATCGCTCAACTTGAGGCGGCACGCTCGTCTGGCATCTCGGTCACGGCCTGCACCTACCCATACACGTTCTGGGCCTCCTACGCCGGTGCCCCCCGCTACAAGGACTTCCGCGAAAAGTACGGGATTTCCTGGGGCGATCTCCAGGTCGCTAACACCGACGAGCGCCTCACAGAAGAGACCTTCAACACCGCCCGCAGGGAGAACAAGTTGACTGCGGCCTTCGCCATGAGCGACGAGGACATCGACATCTCTCTCCTGACTCCTTGGGTGATGATCGGCTCCGATGCCATCCTGCAGCGCCCCCACGTGAACCATCCCCGCTCAACGGGGTGCTTCAGCCGGGTGCTCGGCCACTACGTGCGCGAGCGAGGGCTTCTGACCCTGTCAGAGGCTCTTGCCAAAATGACGATTCTCCCTGCCCGGATGCTGGGTGACATCAGTTCGGCTATGGCCCGTCGGGGTCGCATCCAGTCGGGTGCGGTTGGTGACATCACGGTGTTCGATCCAAGAACAATCATCGACATGTCCACCATCGCCGACCCGGGCCTTGAGGCCAGAGGTGTACGCCATGTACTAGTCGGTGGCCAGGCAGTCAGGACCAACGGCGTGAACAACCAGGATGTGAGGCCCGGTGTGCCGATCCTGAGGGACCTGACATGAGCGATCCCACCGGCATCGACCCTGAACACGATGTCATGTCTGAGACTGAGCGCCGGGTGGCATGGCACCTGACGAGGACTCTCATCGTCTTCTTTGGCGTTGTCCTCGTGATGGTCCTCGCGGACGTTTCGATCGACCTGACGACGTTCACGGGTGTGAGCCTCGAGCAGAGCGGGCCAGCGCCTGCCAGTAGCACTGCACCTTTCCCGACGTCAGATGATGGTGGATCCGATACCGCCACCACCTCGGATATTCCCAACACCACGACACCTCCGTTCAAGGCACGCACGTTCACGCTGGTGGCCACTGGCGACCTGCTCGTACACGAGTACGTAGCTGACATGGCCGGCTTCTATGGCAGCGATGGTAGCTACGACTTCAATCCCATGTTCAGGCGGGTCCAGCCCGTGCTCGCGGGTGCTGACCTGGCGATCTGCCACCTAGAGACACCGCTTTCCCAAGACAATGGCGATCTCATCTACTATCCCAACTTTCGGGTCCCATTTGAGCTAGCAGACGCCGTTGGCTCCGCCGGTTATGACGGGTGTTCAGTTGCCTCCAACCACAGTCTGGATGCCGGTGCATCCGGTGTAAGGGCCACACTGGGCCACCTTGATCGAGCTGGTGTAGCCCATGCCGGAATGGCCCTCGAAGAAGCCGATGCGGAACCGGCCTGGTTCGCTCCGGGCAGCATCTCAGTTGCGCACCTGGCCTACACCGACATCATGAACGGCGCTTCCCTACCGACGGATCCGCCGTGGCTGGTCGCAAGTCTCGACCCGAAAAAGGTACTGGCCGATGCCGAGGCAGCGGTAGCCCAGGGTGCCGAGTTCGTTGTGGTGAGCATCCACTGGGGCGTCGAGTACCAGAGTGAGCCGACTGACAGGCAAGTTGAAGTCTCAGCCCAGCTCCTGGCCTCGCCGGCGGTTGACTTGCTGATCGGTCATCAGGCGCACGTGATCCAGCCTGTGTTGCATTTGTCAGACAAGTACGCAGCTGTCGGATTGGGGAACTTCCTTTCCAACCAGCCTGGTGATGAGCGCAGGAACTGTCGTCCCGAGTGTCCTGACTCGACTCAAGATGGTGTCATCGCATGGTTTGCCGTAGCTGACCGGCCTGACGGCTCGGTGGCTGTGGTGGATGTTGGCTACGTGCCAACGTGGGTGGACCGCTCCACCTACGAGATTGTGCCACTTGGCATCGACGACCCTCCCGGAACAGATCCGGTCGTACTGGCTGAGTCTGCTCAACGCACAGCGTCGGTGCTGGAGCCGATCCTCCACAGGATCTCCTTCGACTGATTCCGACCCGCAGGATCTCCACACGGATAGCCTTGCGACGTCAGCGACCACGACCCCGGATCCCGCCTCGGCCGGACAGGGCTCGAACAAGGGAGCAATCCTTGACCACCTCCAACAGGGTCCACAACTTCTGTGCTGGACCCTGCACTCTCCCAGTGAGTGTCCTCGAAGAGGTACGAGACGAACTACTCGACTTCGACGGAACAGGCATGTCGATCATCGAGGCCAGCCACCGGGCAGATGCTTACGATGCCGTGCACATGGGTGCCCTTGCCAACTTCAGGGAACTGGCCTCTGTGCCAGACGAGTTCACTATCTTGTTCCTCCAGGGTGGAGCCACCCTCCAGTTCGGCCAAGTGCCGATGAACCTTCTCGCCCCAGGAGAGACCGCCGGTTATGTCGATACCGGGGCATGGGGCGGAAAGGCGCTTTCGGAGGCCCGGGTGGTTGCCGATGTCTATGACGCATGGAGTGGCACTGAAAACGGTTTTACCCGAATGCCGTCCCGCGATGAGATCCTGGTCAAGGACGGATCACGGTTCATCCACCTGGCCAGCAACGAAACCATCGGCGGAATCCGCTTCAGTGACTTCCCTGAGTTGGACCTGCCGCTGGTTGCGGACATGAGCTCGGATTTCCTGAGCCGTCCAATCGACTGGGGCCGCTTCGACCTCGTCTACGGCGGTGCTCAAAAGAACCTGGGTCCGGCTGGTCTGGCAGCAGTGGTTGTACGTACCGGGCTTCTGGGCCGTAGCGGCCGTGGCCTTGCTTCCTACCTGGATTACCGCACTCATGCCTCTGCCGACTCGATGGCCAACACGCCGCCGATGTTTCCCATCTACGTCATGGGCAAGGTTTTGGCCTGGATGAAGTCCTCTGGTGGTCTCGGTGAGTTTGAACGGCGTGCGACCCAGCGTGCAGGACTTATCTACGGGACGATCGACGAAAGCGACGGCTGGTACAGGTCACCGGTGGAAGTGTCCAGCAGGTCACACATGAACATCGTGTTCCACCTTCCCGACGAGGATCTCGAAAAGCGTTTCGTTGTCGAAGCTGCAGCTGCCGGCATGGTGAACCTGAAGGGCCACCGAAGCGTCGGCGGAATCAGGGCCAGCGTCTACAACGCCATGCCGGTCGAAAGTGTCGAGTGCCTGGTTGGTTTCATGGCCGACTTCAGGTCTGCCAACTCCTGAACCTTCAGGTCGTTTGATTCACCCTGCCAGCAGGGTCACGGTTCCTGCATCACCGTCAACTTCCACAAGGGCACCGTCTGGAATCGATTGGGTCGCCCCGGTTGCACTGACCACACATGGCAGGCCCAGTTCACGCGACACGATCACGGCATGACTCAGTTGACCCCCTACGTCTACGACCACCGCTTCTACCGGCACGAACAAAGGCGTCCAACTGGGATCGGTCAGCGGCGCAATGAGGATGTCACCGGGCCCCAGGTCGCCCGGGTCTGAGGGGTCAGTCACCACGCGAGCGCGACCCTGAGCAACTCCACCACAACCGGGAATGCCGGTAAGCACCGCCCCGACGACGGCTGCTTCGCTTGTGCGCTTGATCCGCCTCTCCCAGCTATCGATGGGTGGCATCTCGTCAGAAAAGCAGAACGGAGGGACCAATTGGGAGAGAGAGTCGCGGGTCGCCCTCCTCGATGCCACTACATCTGCAAAGGAGGCAGGATCCTGCCTGTAAGCATCCAGTTCTGAGTCGGTCACA
>Ga0187827_10000300_pt1 | contig 79230 bp, 57 predicted proteins | sample ETNtaG_39_FD_167969 | JGI IMG/M metagenome (GOLD analysis project Ga0187827, IMG submission 167969) | Marine microbial and viral communities from oxygen minimum zone, Eastern Pacific Ocean - ETNP2014_SV_150_PacBio MetaG (Illumina Assembly) | ecosystem: Environmental > Aquatic > Marine > Hypoxic... | reverse complement strand
GTTTTCACGTCGATAGACATCATAAACAGGCCTCCGGTGCCCCAATTCACGGCTCCCGATACTCTTTTTTCCAGGGAAACCCTATATCTTGACGGCTCAGGTAGTTTTGACCTTGATGGTCAAGTTATTAACCATACTTGGATAATAGACGGGATAATATATTCATACCGGTCATTGGAACTTATCAATTTCACGAAATTGGGATCCCATGAGATAAAGTTAATGGTAAGGGATGATGACGGTATCGAAGCCTGGAACATGCATGAGATCAAGGTCTCGAACAGGCTTCCGATAGCCAGGGGGTGGTACCATCGCAATTCCGTATATTATAACGGCACCATAGAATTCAATGCTACACAGTCTATTGACTATGGAGGGACCATTGTTTCATATAAATGGGATCTGGAGCGGCACCATCTCCAACGAGGAATCCTCAAAAAGCGTTCAGGGCTATTCATTTTACAGATACGATCTCACCGGCAAATCATTCAGTGCGACCATAAAAAAGGAAGATGACAGCATTTATGAACTGACGGTCCGTATTGTATATGAGGACAAGGTCCTGGCTAGAGGATTCACCCGTGATGAGTACGGTAGCGTTTCCATAAGCTATACTTTCCCGGCAAATGATTAGAATTTATTTTTATTGTCGAGCGCCTGCAATACCTTTTCTGCTGTGAACGGTGGTTTTGTAAGTCTTACCCCCACAGCATCGTATATTGCATTCGATATAGCTGGCAGCGCACCGTTTATCCCTATCTCGGAAACACTTTTCGCACCATATGGCCCCGTGGGTTCGTGGGTGGTCACGAGGAATGATACTATCTCCGGGAGATCCGTGGTCCTGTAGATACGGTAATTCTTGAAGTTTGGATTTAGCATCTGTCCTTTATCGTTAAAGATATATTCCTCGGTCAAGGCATAGCTCAGACCGTTCAGCAGGGCGCCTTCCGTCTGCCCTTCCGCCAGTTGTGGGTTGATGGCCTGCCCACAGTCGGTTCCCGTGACATATTTAAGACATTTTACCTCTCCCGTTTCGGTGTCCACTTCCACCTCGACGAAATGGGCTGCAAAGGGAGGCGGCGACTTCTCCGTGATATGCGATGCCGTAGCCATGATCTGGTGCTGGTCGCACATGTAGAGTGAACGAAGTGCCACATCCTTGAAAGAAACTGATTCCCCGGTTTCCGAAGATATTATGGCTCGATCCTCCACCATCACTTCTTCCTCAGATACACCCAGCATCTCGGCTCCCACTTTTATTATCTGCTTCTTCACCTCCGCCGCCGTCTTTCTTACCGCGGTGCCTGTGAGATATGTTGTGGACGAGGCATAGGCACCCACATCAAAGGGGGTCATGTCCGTATCCGATGAATACACGATCATATCCTCGGTTCTGCATCCCAATTCCTCTGCAGCGATCTGGGCAAGTATCGTATCGGAACCTGTTCCAATATCGGTTGCCCCGATCAACAGGTTAAATGATCCGTCATCGTTCATTTTTATACTGGCGGCACCCATATCTATCTTCGGTATTGACGAACCCTGCATGAGGCAAGCTTCACCGATCCCCCGCTTTATCTTTTTATCCCCGTCGTTCCCCCCCCATTTTTCCTTCCATCCGATCTCATGGGCTCCACGGTCGATACACTGGTCGAGTCCACAGCTCTCCACGCTTTGAGGTACACCCTCTCCACCCTCCCCCAGTGCTTCGAATATCGGAGACGTATCTCCAATACCAATATGATTCTTTTTTCTGAACTCAAGGGGATCCATTCCGATCTTTCTAGCCATTTCGTTCATGTTACATTCCATGGCGAATGCTGCCTGGGTTGCCCCGTAACCACGGTATGCTCCCGGGACCGGCAGATTGGTGTAAACTGCTTCACCCAGGAATTTTACGTTATCACATTTGTAGAGGGGCAGTACCTTCGATCCGCAGTTACATACCACAGTAAGCCCGTGTGAACCGTATGCTCCGGTGTTGGACAAGCAGTGCATGTCCACCGCGGTAATCTCGCCTTCTCTAGTACAACCCGTTCTCAGGACCGTCTTAATGGGGTGCCGGGTCCTGGATGAGATGAATTCCTCTTTTCGCGTCAGTTCGCAGATTACCGGCCTCCCAATTTTGAGCGCTGCAAGCGCCACAGCAGGCTCCAGAAGAATCTCCTGCTTGGTTCCAAAACCTCCGCCGATTCGGGGTTTAATAACACGTATTCTTTTTACCGGAATGCCAAGCGCTTGAGCGGTTATACGTCTTACATGGAAAGGAACCTGGGTCGAAGTAACGATTAAAATTCGTCCATCCGGATCCGGAATCGCAAGAGAAATATGGGGTTCTACAGGACAATGCTGAGCGTAATGCGCATAATAGGAATCCTCGACTATAACGTCGGCCCTGCTGAATCCTTCTTCCATATCCCCAATTTCCATGTCTACTCTAGCCACAAGATTACGGCTAGGATCGTATGGTACCGGTATGATAACATGCGCCTCTTCCTCGTCATGTATTACCGGGGCACCTTCCTTCATTGCCTCTTCGAGGTCCAGCACTGCCGGGAGAAGTTCGTAATCGACCTCGATAAGTCCTAGAGCTTCTTTGGCGATGGTTTCGGATTCCGCCACCACCATTGCCACCCTGTCACCTACGAAACGGACCTTTCTATCCACAATAAATGAGTCATAGGGCGAAGGTTCGGGATAACCCTGTCCTGCGGTGGTGTGAGGGATCCGGGGGACATTCTCGTGAGTAAAAATCTCAACAACTCCAGGCAGGTTCCAAGCGCGGGTTGTGTCGATTCCCTTTATCCGGGCATGTGCATGAGGTGAGCCAAGTATCTTCATGTGCAGCATGTCGTTTTCCACCCAGTCCGCGGTGTACTTGGCCTTACCGGTAACGAGTCCCCGGCCGTCTACCTTCATCTCGCTGAAACCCACGACCTTCAATTTATCTCCGCTCATTCACCCACCTCCCTCATTGACCGGGCCGCCTTCTTAACGGCTTTTATTATTTTCACGTATCCGGTGCACCGGCACAGATTTCCGTCAAGAGCCTCTTTGATCTCCGTCTCGTTCGGGTCTTCATTTCGATCAAGAAGAGCCTTTACGGCGAGGATCATTCCCGGTGTGCAGAAGCCGCATTGTACCGCACCTTCTTCAAGGAAGGTCCTCTGGAGAACGTGTAGTGCATTGGGAGTACCAATTCCCTCTATGGTGATGACATCTTTTCCAGCTACGCTCATTGCTGGCAACACGCAAGAATTAAACAATTCATTGTCAATGAGTACTGCACATGCACCGCAGTCGCCTTTCCGGCATCCTCTCTTCACACCAGTGTATCCCTCACGTCTGAGAACGTCAAGCAGCACTTCTTCCGGACCTACTCTGAAACTTTTATCCTTTCCATTAATTCTGACGTTCAATTTCATAATTCAGCCTCCCTGTCCTCTACGAGAAGCAGCCTTTTCAGCATCACTTTCGCTACCTGATTCAGATATTCTGAATTATACCGGAAATCGGATACTTTGAAGTTGGGAAGGTGTTTTGCGATTGCATCCACCACTACTTTTTCGTCTTTTCGACTACCTTCAAGGTCTCTCTCCAGTGCTTTCAAGCGTACAGGGAGATTGCTGATAGCCGATATTGCAATTCGAAGATCGCTGAATACATCCCCCAGCTTATAACCGGCCGCCATGTTGATTGCAGCAAAATCCCCTTTTGTTTTGTTGAATGTTTTAAATAATAACAAATAATCGTTATCATGAACGGGTATGATAAGTTCCTTCACTATCTCGCCCCTAGCCAGCTTTCTTGATGGATTGCTGGCAAAGAAATCCTCTGCGGTGTACGTCATCGATTCATTTCCATTCACCGTTCTGATCTCGGCGGCGAGGACCAGAATGCTGACCGGAAGGTCAGTCCATCTGTATATCATAGTCAGGTTCCCGCCAAGGGTAATCTGGTTCCTAATAGGTGTAGAAGCGATATTTGACGCCGCACTAGCAAGGATACCGCAGTTCAGTTCCCTGAGAGATTTGTTTTCCAGTAACCTACCAATCCTAACCATGGAACCAAGAATTATTTCTTTATCGTTAATCTTAATTGAATCTGGCGCAACCCTCGATATATCGACGATCCGAGAAAAATTCTTAAGATTCCGGAACTTGAATGTGGTTCCACCGGATATCATCAGCACGTTTTCTCCCTTTAGCAGTTCGGAGGCTTCCGCCAGCGTCTCGGGGAAAATATATTTTTTCTGTTTCTTTTCCATTTTATCGACTCGGTATAATGATTCAGGCTGATTGGTAAAGGTGACCCATACTGACTCCCGACGCAATATCGAAGATTTTGCTAGGGTTCGGCGAAATTCTTTCGCCATCACCCGTAAGGAGCTTGGTCCTGAGGGTGTCCGTTTTCTATGCAGACCCCTTTGGGCTCTGCTACACCCTCGCCAAATATGGCTACGGGAGTAGATGTATTTCCAATGCATCTGTAGGCATACTTGCCGAAGATGCAGTTGCATCATTGATGCAACGGAGCAAGCGCGGGCATCGGAACGCAGTGGACTCACCAAACTTGCCAAGACGGGCCAGTAGCCTCCGTCTTTTCAAGAGAGGCCCGAATAGGATTAGCTAATATTATATTTTATCCATCCGTTCTTCACCGATGTCACTGCAAGAAAAAATGCGATTGATAACTTTTATCATTTGTTGCAGATAACCGTATGACTTATCAGAACTCAGAAGAATTCAAATTACGTACAAAAAACGGAGTAAACGCAGACTTGTTTTTATATTACCAAGCTTGCGTCAACCCGGAGGGCATCCCCAAACCTACTGTTCACCGGACGGATTTACAGCAAAGTGTATTGACTGATATCCTTTCGTGCGTCGGACAGTTCCCAGGGCCATATCTGTATGACATACATATAACGAATGAGTACTCTCTTCAGAGATGACCTTAATTTACTGGTATCCACAACTCCGTAGGCATCCACAGAAGAAGTGGCGTCAGTGCCTTCTGCATGAGGACTGACCTTGGGAGTGTCCCATTTTAGTTCTACCTTGTAAAGTTCTTTTACGTCTTGGAGAATGACCGTATCATTGTCAAAATTCTCAAGAACACCCTTTAAGGTGCATCCGTCAATTGTGACAATTGCAATCTCTCGCCCCAACAGCGATTGTAATTTTTCCATCATCAATGACATATTTAAACCCCATCTGAAATTCATTAATTAACATACTGGAAGCTGCATTATGCATTATTCAATATAAATAATATTTCTTTATTTTTAAATGACGTATTATTCCTTCTTTCCGATTTTCTCCTTCAAACCCGTACGATCGGTATCCAAAGTGATCCAGCTTTCCATTGTTATCAGGTCTTGTTTCTTAAAAACCGCCTTACCTGGTTCAAGGTCATTGCTGACAAGTACGTGAGGACCTATGAAACAACCTGCACCGATACGCACGCCAGGCATGAGTCCCACAGTAATCCCTGTCTTTGTCCCGGGCCCCATGATAACTCCTAATTTATTCAGTCCGGAATCCACCATGCTTTTATCTATCCGGATTCGGATGTTTTTCTCATCGAAGCGAAAGTTTGCTGTAGTCGTTTTTGCCCCGAAGGAGCAATCATCCATGATCACAGAATCACCCACGTAATTCTGGTGGAACCATACATTGTCCCCCGTACAGATGTTCTTCAACTCCGTTGAGTAACCGACGACGTTTCCTTCCCCTAAATGGGTCCCTCCCCAAACGAGAGAGTTATTTCCGATTATGCAACCCTTCCCCAGATAACACGGACCCCTCACAACGGCATGTTCGAATATTCTCACACCCTTTTCTATCACTACCTTTCCATCGATTATTGCCGTTTCGTGTATCTTTGCGGAAGGATCTATACATGCTTCATTTATCTTCGAAAAGAAATAATCTCTGATATCAAAGATATGCCACGGATATTTCAAGGGGATCCACGGTCCGGAGTATCTTGCCACCCTGAAATCAAAACCTTCCTTCATCATCATGTCCATTGCCACTTCGTAAACGTCATCTTTGGAAGTGGCTGCCTTTTCGATATACCGGATAAGATCGTCGAATTTCCGGTGAAGATATACACCTATTGACACCAGATCAGAGGGTTCTGACCCTTCACCGGGCTTTTCGATCATTCCCACTATCTTATCCCCTTCGAGAATGAAATAACCGCCAGGAAAGTAACGGTCCACCTGGTATCCTATCAGTCGCGAGTCCCCAGGCCCTTCCATCATGGTCTTCAATCCGGCGGGTTCCAGAATATCCTCTGCGTTGATGATCAAAACCTCTTCTCCGCGAACAAGATGTGCAGCGGACATGATTGCGTCAGCCATTCCCCTTGGATTTTCCTGAACCGCCAACTCCACTGAATCGCCGAGTAGATCCTTTAACTCGTTCACGTTGGTGGGACTTGCCACCACCACGATACAATTCACTCCCACCGATTTCAGTACGTCAATCTTGTGTAAAATTAGTTCCTTTCCCATGAATTTCAAGAGACATTTCGCTTTTACCAGTGGGAACATACGTTTTCCAATACCACCTGCCAGTATCATCGCTTTCAAAACAGCACCTCCGGAAACCTTTCATGCGAATTACAATAATCATATTTAGGTTCTCCCCAGATTTCCGAAGGCCATTCGTTTTTTTGTTTTTTCTCAGTCCTCGATTTATATTTGTCACCCCAATGCAAAATATGATATATCATAATATGAAATAAGGAATGGTCCGGATGTGAAAATATATGAAGCGTATTATTTCTCCAATTGTAATTGTGTTACTGATGAGTCTTTTATTAACTAATATCGTTGTACACCCGGTTTCCGAGAAGGGCGAAAATGATTCTATCAATTATGAAAAGGTTGAACTGGCTGAGGCCCCGTTCGAGATCGAGGGAAAAGTGGTTTCTGACACGCGATTATCGAGAGATCTCGATATTGTCACCGTGATGTTCGATGATGCACATTTCCCGGCATACACCGCGGATCCTGCAAATGACGCGGACGAATCAGTGGGGGGTTGTGCAGGTGGTTACAGCGATTTCGCTGACGTTTTAAGGGATCCCATAGGTATGTCGAGACAAGGTCATAACTTCATCACCGATAATAATTATGAAGTAATCTCTCTCAATGAGGGGGAAATCGTAACAGACGCAGTTCTTGAGGAGGTGGACGTCCTGGTGATCCCCTGCTCTTTCAACAGATATTCCGATAGCGAGATCGACGCCATCGAGCGATACGTTAAAGGCGGGGGCGGACTGTTTCTCATCGCGGATCATTCCAACTTTGCAAATTCCATGGATGATATCGCCTGGCGTTTTCACGTCCGTTGGGCTCACGATGTGGTCACTGATAATAATGATTATTCGGGACCCTATAACTATTGGATAATATACGAGGATCGACCTCCTGCTTCAGGTCCGGGGGATGATAATATGCCTGCCAATGATGATCCCAATTACCTAAACGATCCAGATGAGATATGGAAAATAACCCAGTATGCACCAACGGTTCAATACTACTGCTCCAACGCATATACGTATGAGAATCCCCAGGAATCAAGATCGGTAATAATTACGGATACGGATGGAAGTTCGAACTTTTACGGTGAACCCGCCTGTCTCGCATTACCTAACGGAAATGCAACGGGTGCCGGGAAGGCGGTGATGATAACTGATTCCAACGTTTTCGGAGATATGTGGTACGAATGGGGCTCTCCTGATGGTGATTGCGACAATGATGGAAAAAAGGATTTCTGGGACGAACACAATGCCGAGTTTGGCCTGGGGGTCATTGACTGGCTTGCACCAGGCGCTTACGAGGTTGCTCTTATACCCGGTGAGAAGGACCCGCACAACGGTCTTCCCAAACCACTAGTCTATATTTACGAGCCAGGAGAAACCCATACATTCGACATAGAGGTCTGGAACCTAGGGCTCCGAGCGGATACTATTACTCTCGATATACCGGAATTGCCCGGAAACTGGACTGCATCACTGGATAAATATGAAACACAGGAACTTGGAAAAAGGGAATCCGAACACGTGATGCTGACCGTAACAGCCCCTATAACCAACGTCACTGACGGTGATTACGCCTTAATTAACGTTACTGCAACATCTGTGGGAGATCCAGAAAACGCAACGGATACAATTCAATCAACAAATGTAATAATGGTAGACCTGGGGTTCAATGTAAATTGGGCTGTGAAGCCTGATGTAAATGAGCTAAAAAAGATAATCGTTGATCCGGGGAAGACAAGTGTGGCCACCTTGGGAATAAGTAACATCGGTAATATTAACGACACCTACGAAATAAAATTTCAGGGTGTTCCAAGCGATTGGATAATGAACGTAGACACGGAACACCACCCGGGATGGGTTTTCGATGAGCTGGAGATGGCGGTGCAGGGAATCCGGCTTTCTTCATATCATTTCGAGGAAAATACAACTGGTATAACGGTTTTCTTAACGCCTCCAATTGATGCCAAGGAGGGCGAAACGGCGATTATTACCGCAGTAGGCGAGTCCTATCTCTCAAAGCTTAGCGGCCAAGATGCCAAGGGAAAACATGACGATGATCTAATTGCAGAGGTGAGTGCTTTCAGGGCAGTGGAGATCGAATGCGAGGAAGCAATAAAATACGTTGACCCTGGAAAATCCGTCACATACACGGTCTCCATCAGAAATAACGGGAATAGTAAGGAGAATGTAGAGATCCAACTGGGCCCCATGATCGCCGGATGGACAACATCCGTGGATTTTCAGACAATTATACTGCAAGCCAGACAGCGAAAGACGGTTACTGTCACCGTGACAGCACCCGAAGGAGCTCTGGAGGGTTCCCGCTGCGTTTTGGAGATAAAAGTTAATATGCCCTCTGTAGACAAGGTTGTGGACTCGGTATATCTCACTACAATCGTGAATCGGTTCTGCATAATAAGTGCCTCCCTGGAGGATCTTGATTATTACAATCTGGATCCCGGGGATAAGATATCTCTGAATCTCTCCGTGAGCAATCTTGGCAACGGCATGACGGGGGCAAATTTTTTCATGTCTCAGCTTGCAATGGAGTGGGATTTTGAATTCTATTTCGAGGGATTGCCCGTGGACTATATCACACTTGAACCCTTCGAGACAGTTTACCTGCGTCTGGATATTACAGTCTCCGTTAACGCTATCGCAGACGGTATCCCGGAATCACCGGACTTTGATCCGTACCCTGTGATGATCAACATAAGCGGGGAAGAGAATTTCGAACTTCTGTTCCTGTCAATTCAGGTAAGCAGAAAGTCATCCCTTGACATTTTTTCTTCACGTGATATGGAAATTACAGAACCGGGGGCATTCACCCTGTTTCGCATATGCGTCAAGAACGATGGCAATGCCTGGGATGAGATACAACTGAATATCGAGGACATCCCACTTGACCTTTACCCTGCAACGAAGATGAGGAAAACGTGGACGGTATTCTTCTCGGGGGTAACCCTTGATGAACAGATGTCGGCCATCAAGAATGTTGAATACACCGACTTCACGCGGACAGTGGACGCCTCGAACTTAGATCACAGTACATCCTATGAACCAAACAACTTGAGAGAAGAACTCCTCGCACTGAATGAAATTACTCTCAGGATTCCACGAAAAGGAGTAGCCTGGGTGACGCTAACCGTGGAAGTGCCTCGTTATGCCATCGCAAGGGACGCCAGCTTCAATATAAGCTCAATTTGCATTAACTCCCCCGGCCTGGAACTACCGTCGATAAAATCGACGATAAGCGTAAGGAATGCCGATCTCACTTTTGTAGGTGGTATTGAGCTCCCCGAAACCATCGAAACAGGCCAGCTTGTTTCGGTTATGGTCTATGTGAAGAACACGGGAGATATCCGCGCCGAGGACGTGCAGGTCCGCCTCTACGTGGACGGTCAAGCCGTTGCAACAATGCCAATAAAGACGATCCTGGCAGGAAATACTCAGATGGTGGCCTTTACGTGGAAAGTGCCCGATATTTCAGAATGCAAGCTCAAGGTGGTGGTGGACCCGGATAACCTGATCGTTGAAAAGGACAAACAGGACAACAGCTTAGATAAACCCGTGTTAATCGACGGTTCTTCAGGCGCAATGGGGGGTATAGCCAACTGGGTCATGGCCGTTTCCGGTATTATTGTTCTTGGTTTTGTTTTGACTCTGGCGTTTCTGTGGTCGGTGAGGAGATAGTGAGATATTTGTGTTTTTCATCGCCATTTGGGTTGAATACAATCTCGAAATCATAATCCTCATCTGTCTCAACATAACGGCCTTTTAATCCAAGCGAGACTTCATCGTCGGTCCATTTTGCAAGAGAGGCCTCCTCATCATCAAAGCGGATTCCACAGTTGGGGCAAAAGGGGGTTTCTTCTTCAATTATTTCCTCGCAAACGGGGCAACGGTATTCTATCTCGTATATATCAAATAATTTGACCTCTATGTCCTTGGCGGATTCCATAGCCTCTTCGAGCATCCCAACCACTTTTCCACTCTCTTCTTCCTCGTCCTCGATCTCCATTTCATCCAATTCAGCTCCCAATCGATCAAGTTCACCCACCCATTTATTAAGTTCCACCCCGCAAGAACCGCAGACGCTTTCACCACTAACGAGGGGAGCATTACACTGTTGACATTTTACACCTTTTTTCTCCTCTTCGATTATAGCAAGGGGGTATTCCGCTTCGTGGGATTCGATTTCCTCTTCTTCAGGCTCCTTAGAGATTTCTTCGGATATCTCATATTCTGACTTTTCATCAATTGTATGATCCGTGTCTTCAATCGAGTCCGCTTCCTCATCGGATAATTTCTCGGGCTCTACCATCCGGGCTGCAAGTTCACCTATGATCTTTTCCGTTTCAGGGGATTCAATCCCTTGTTCCAGCACCTTTTCAGCAGCTTCTTGTACAGCATCTTCCATGGAGATGTCCTCGATCTCGTCGAATACCATATCTATCTCGCTAGCCCCCTCTCCTCTCGTTTCTTCAAATTCGTCCTCCTTGTCAACTATAGAAACCTCATCAGACACCTGAACTCCATCAGTCAAGGGTGTATAGCCGCAATGGATGCAGATAGCATCCTCCGAGCCAACATCTTCCCAGCATTCGGGACATACATTCTTATCCTCGGGTGCCTCTACAAAAGTTTCTTCCTTCTTCTTCCCTTTTACTTCTAGCGTGACCCCACAATGAGGACAAAGCTCGCTGTCATCCGGGATTTCCTCTCCACACACCACACAATTGGTACTGCTTATATCTTCAACCTTATGTTCTTCCTTCTTTTCTGCCTTGGTTTCTTTCTTTGGCTCTTTCTTCTCCGACTTGATCTCAATTTTCTTTTCTCTTTTCTCAATCGCCACCCCACAATGAGGACAAAGTTCGCTGTCGTCCGGGACTTCCTCCCCACATTCCGCACAAATGTTGCTTTCTTCATCATCCTTCCCTACCGACTTTTCTTCGGATTCCAATCCACTTGTAGTTGAATCGATCTCCCCTTTTTCCCGATGTCTTCTTCGGAAAACCACAACTATGAAAACAAGATTCAGAATTGCCAATACAACGATTATCGCGATAATTAAATACGTCCTCCATGAGAGGTCTTCTTCAACGGCAGGGCCCTCTTCCTCAACGGCCAGTGGGGCGAATATTGTAAGATGGAGATGATTATAAGGAGGACATGAAGATAAGAGCTCACATCGAACCCAAACAAGCAGAGATGAAGCGTTTTCATGGATTAATACGGGCCATCTATAGTGGATTGGAACGGGTCAATATCCAGGCCTTATACACGGCCATTGTAGTCAATTTGAAGCGGATGGTGAAGGTTAGGTTTAGCGTAAGCTTTCATTCAAAAACAGGTGGATAAGCCAAAAAGATGGAAAAAATGAAGAAATAAGGGAAAAGGGATGTAAAACAGGCAAACTGACGGCCTCAGGTCGGCTTACGATGGGATTAAGGCCAGGGAAAAGAGGTGATGTATAAGAATCATTTTAATATCACTTCATTTATCTACAGTCTCATATAATGAAAAAAAATTCTTGCCCAAAGTCATGTTCATGCCACAACATGATAAACTACAAAAAATAGAAATCCATTGGCGGTGAACATGTGCCTTGAGAGCTCCCCGATCGTTGCATCGTATCATTTCACAAAGGCAGGCGGGATCAATATTGATGTCTTCCCTGAGGTATATTCTCCCCGAGAGGACACGTTTCTCGTGATAGACAATATTGTGTTGACTCCAAATATTCGATTTCTTGAAATAGGTGTTGGAACCGGGCTCATCAGCATCTTTGCAGCTAAACGCGGTGCCATTGTGGAGGGGACCGATATCAACCCGGCAGCCGTGGGAAACGCCAAACACAACACAGCTACAAACGACGTGAACGCACGATTCCATTGCGGTGATCTATTCGAGGGGATTTCGGGTAAGTTCGATTTGATAGTTTTTAATCCGCCATACCTTCCTATTTCCGAAGGTGACAAGCTACAGAAATGGGAGGAGGAAGCCCTCATCGGCGGTCATTACGGTGTGGAAACATCAATACGTTTTCTTGAAAAATGCCCCGAGTACATGAACAGGGATTGCATTATATATCTGGTCTTGAGCTCTCTCGGAGATACTGATAGGCTAACGGAGCGTTTCAGGGACAGGTTCGTTTTCGAGAAAACCGCACACGTTGACTTCAACAAAGAAAGACTTACATTATTTGGGATAAAAAATAAGACGGAATAACATCTTACGCTTCCGCACAAATCACCAATTAGAAAAGGAAAAATGGGACTGGGAAGAACGCTAATTTATATGAGCCCGATCCCTTTCAGTTCGTCTATTATGATATCCACTGCGATATTGATATCCTTGGTATTCTTGGCGCCGGTGCACACAACCTTTCCGGAACCGAATAATAGAGCCACCACTTTGGGTTCGTCAAGCCGGTATACCAGGCCAGGGAACTGCTCCGGTTCGTATTCGACCTTCTCGAAGGAGAGATATACTGCAGCCTTGTTGAGGTTCAGAATAGTATTCAGGTCACCGGTTGCGACTATGTTCTGAATCTCCACTGGAACGTCCTTGGGAATATCCCCCAACTCATCGGGATGTTTTTCAGCGAAAAGGGCCTTTATACGCTCAAGGATAATATTGATGGCTTCCTTGGTTTGCTCGATGCTCTTCGCTCCAGTACACACGAGTTTACCACTGGTGAAAAGTAAGATCGCAACTTTGGGTTTTTTCATCCGGTATATCAGCCCGGGGAATCTATTCTTGTCATACTCTGCCTCAGCGAATTTTTCAGATATCTCGTTAAGGTCCAGAGTGACACCTATGGATGCCGAAGCAACGATATTCACCACCTTTGTCTCTGCCATTTTTATCCCTTCTAAAAAAGTTTTTGTCAATTTTTGGAATTAATTCCTTTATATAGGATAGGCTATATGTATTTCTTTTATATTTGTTTAGTGGCTATATAATGCCCGCATAGCAGATTTAAGGGAACGTTTCAGGTCCCTCATTTGCATTATAAACCGACGGTTATGATCCCGATCGAAGCAAAATTTCTAAGAAAAACCATCTGATAGATTCTCTGAATATTCATCCGGGCTCAGGAATTCATTAATACATAGTCTTGACAAGGAGCGCACCAGTAACAATCATACTCCGAATAATACTGCGAAGCTTGGCCGCATTTTAGGCAAACCGGAGCTTGGGTGGTAGCATGGTGAGATGCCCCAAACGGAGTGGAGACCGGAGTAAGCGGCGCTGGTGGAAGTTGGGATTCCACAGGAGCTTCAGGATTGAGATTTAAAGTTTGTAGCGATGCCGATGCCGGTGTAGGTTCAGACGTTGTGGCTGGAGCAGCCTGGATACCTACTTCACCTTTCTTTTCGGTTTTATTTCGGCCTGAGATTACGAAAATGAAAATCAATACAAGGATGATAAGCAACGTTATTATACCGATAAGAATCCACACCCAGGCACCTATTCCCTGGCTGCCTTTCTCAGATGTATCACCCTCCCTTTCCGTAATGTCTTCGTCAGAATCATCATCAGAATCCTTTTTTGAGGGAGCAAATACCTCAATTGTAATATTTACGCTGGAACTAAGAATCGCGGTGCCGGAATCACTCACGGTCATTGTTATGGTATAATTGCCGGCTTTACCATAGGTCCATTCGACTCCCGTACCCTCATCATCGAAAAGACCATCCCCATCAAAGTCCCAATAATAAATGAGTGCATCCCCATGTATCATATCAGGGTCGCTTGCGTCCTCAGTTGTGAAATTAACTGTAAGGTTTTCGGCCTTTTGTGTTCGATCATCAGCGTCAACGATATTTATCAATATCGGGCACGCCACCGGCGGATCATTGACGTTCTTGACCACAATGATCACGTTGATCCAGTCGGTTTCACCCTTTCGATCTTCTACTGTGAAATTTACCCTTAGCGCACCGACATCAGAATTATCAGGCAGAAATGAGAAATCACCCGAATTCTCATCCAAGCTCCATTTACCATTGTCGATTTCGTATTCACTGAAATTGGTTCCGTAAGTGATTTTTTCCCCTTCGTCATTGTCAATATCCACATCACGGGCCACAATCGTGAAATTCAGCCATTCGTCCTGGACGCCCACCATATCATTCATTTCAATAAATTCAGGTGGATCATTTGTATTGATCACTATTAGTGTGAAATTGTAGATTGTTTTCAGAGAATCACCTTCACTTAGATTCATGTCATCAAGAACCAGTGTAAAATTGATCATCCCGATATTTTCGTCGTCGGGATTCAGAACAAGGATTCCCGATGATGCATTTTCCGAAGACGTTTCCAGTAGAAAAATATCTGAATGAGGCTGATTTGGTCCAAAACCGAAGTAAGGTAGATCCCTGTCGATGTCCCAGACGGAGAAGTTAAAACAACTCGTCATTCCTTCGTAGATTTCTAGCTCAAACGTATCCCTTTCATGAGCTAAGTCCATGGTCTCGAATGTTGTGAGAAATGGTGGATCGTTCGTTGGGGTTACCATAACATTAAAAATATTTGAATCGGTATACAATCCATCTTTATCAGTAGCGCGTACGTGGAAATTGCTCGTACCGAAATAGTTCTCTGCCGAAATAAAGTCCATTGAATGTGTAGACGAATTTATAAAAGCCAAAATATCGGTATGGTTTTCAAGTATTGAAAAGGTTATATTGGCCTTTCCCTCATCGTCGTCGAAGAATTCGTATAGATCAATAAGACCAACTCCTTTTTCGGAATCTTCTCTGAAAGAATAGTGATTATTTGGAATAGTATCGATTAGCTCAGGCGGAGAAACCTGGGGTATGACCTCATATTCAATACTGAGATTTTTCAACTGGAGAATTCCCTTGGATTTTGAAGAAAGTGAAAGAGTAATGTTGATCTCAGATTTATCTACATTCGTATTTATAATATCTTGCAGGCGGGACCTGAAATCGTAATTATCGTCCATTGTTGTCTCTTCCGCATAATCTCCGACATATTCCCATTCCCTATCGCCTTCATTTCCAACATTCAGCGAGGGATCTCGACAATATATGCTCATGATACCCGTCACGTCCACTTTCACATAGTCAGTGGAAATCGAATCGTTAGGATTCTCCGGCGAAACCGGTCCAGCACCCATCAGATATAGATGATCTGAATTATCGATGTAATCTCGGGGAGAATTCGAATACAGCTCAGAAATTGTGAAATCATTGTTCATCATCACCTCCGCTGATTCGTGCCCGACCAACTCCCAGCCACCCGAGCTAAGATTATAGATATATAAATAGGCATGATGTCTCGCAAATGCCATGCCACCGGTGAAATAACCTTTCCCCTCATAAACTACTTCCAAGTCCTCAATGGAAGAGGCATTGATGGTAAATTCGAAAAGATGATAGGGTTTTTGACCGTTCACCTTGAAAGTATTATACTGTATATCGTCGGAAGCGGCAACGTCAACATAGTCCAATGGACCGAATGGCGTATCCTTGTAATTATTTGGGGTCAATGTCGGATCATTACCATCAAAACCACCCTCCCAGGCATTATTGTTTACTACGTCCAGAAACGAGAATGTTCGAGTTGTGCTGCCAGTCAATCCGCGACCTTCAATGACCATGCTGGCTGAAGTGATATTTATATTAGCAGGTAAAGTAATGCCTAAAGTCGAGTTCGTTCCACTATCCATAAACCAAACATCTTTTTGCAAACTCCCGTCGCTGAATGTAATCAGGTTCTCCCGGTCCGTTCTGCTCAACTGCTTTTCGTTACACCTGGAAAGTCGATCTGGTATGAGATAATATGCCATACTTCCCTCCGGAAAGGATCGGATTTCATTGAGAATGGCAGGCATAGCTGGCGCTGTGAGAATCAATAAAATGATGAATAGAAAACATTTTTTCATCATCAATACTCACACCTGATGATTAAGCATACATTATTTTCTGTTCTGAAAACGGGTATAACCATGTTTGAAGTACGATATGATAGCACATTTCCTCGGTCAATTCGCACGATTTACTGGGTATTATCCGCTTCTTCAACTTGAGATTGGTTCGCTTGCAGGGGGGTCACCTGGGGTGGTGTAACTTGGGGTACAACCGGAGCTGGTACCGCTTGGGCCGGTGTAGATTGCGGTACTGCCTGAGATGGTGCAACTTCGGTTTGCGTAACTTGGGGCACAACCGGAGCTGGTGCCACCTGGGTTGGTGTGGCTTGGGGCACCTGGGATGGTGTGGCTTGGGGTACCGCCGTAGTTGATACGGCTTCGGGTTGTGTTAATTGAGATGGTGTCGGTTGAATCGGTGTTTCCGGGCCTGGTCCCGCTTGAATTTGTGCCATGGAGGGTATTGAACCAGGTGGGGACGTCGTTGTTGCTTGGGCTGCAAATTGTGGTGGTGGGCTGGTTTTAGCCCGTCTTACTTTTCTTTTTACTATCTTTCGGGGTGTCCGGCGAACTCTCTTCACACGTTTTATCGGCGGGGTTACGGAGGCAGCTATCACCCCAGCGGTTACCGATGGAGGGACCGGCATAGTCTTGGCTATTGGTACACCCTGAGTTACTACCGGTGACGTAACTACCTCAGGTTCCTCCTGCTTTTCTATATCGAATTGTTCCAAAAATTTATCGGCACCCTCGAAGTCATCGATCTCCACGGATTCCTTCGCAGAATCGAGATATGACCGCAGTTCATCCACATTGGATCTCCCCTCTAGTTCGAAGGTCCCCATCTCTATCTTCGCCTCAGTGATCTTATCTGTTCGGACATTCCTTCCATAGTTCAGTAGTTTCTCTTCCACGGATGTTTGAATACCCTTTATGGAACTGATGGCCTCGCGGTACTTTTCCGCATCCTTCAGGTTCTTGATCACGATCAGTGCGTCGGCCTCGTCCTCAACGCTTATTTGATAATCCCGAGCCTTGTCTATTGCTGTGGATAGTTCCATTATCTTACAACGCAGTGTTTCCGGAAGAGCTCCTTCCATTGCTTCCTCCAATGCCTTTTTCGCCTCAAGGGCTTTATTTTCGGCCTCTTCGAGCTTATCCGCCTCAAGGCGCGTCCTACTCTCAAGCAAAATAACCTCAATGGAACCAACGTCCAATCCGGATTCCTTGGCTTTATCCAACATTTCCTGCAATTCATTTAGTTGATCGATTACTTTCATTTTCTCCTTCTCCTGCGGTGAAATTTCTTCTTCAATAATTGACTCCTCTATCTTCTCCTCCACTCCGGTTTTGGTTCCTTCAGCATCTACCGGTACGGTTTTTGGTGGAAGCGCCTTTTGCGAGGGAACGGGCATGGTTTTGACAGGAAGTGTCTTCTGGGGTGGAGCACTCGTGGTTTTGGCCGACAGAGACACACCTGACGGCGCGTCACACTTGACAAGTGGTGCCTTGTCAAGTAAAGCCTTTGTTTCGGATTCCGTTTTTTCTCCGAAAATATCATCCATTTCTTTTTCCTTCACCATGCTAGTTGCCTTCTCCCCCATTATCACAGCCTGTTGCTGGAGCTCGATCTGCTGTGTTTTAATAGCCTCTATCTTAATAGTGATCTCCTGCTTTTCGGCGGGATCTTCTATGCAAAGCATATCTGCTTCCAGTGCCTCTTTGTGATGTTCCAATACCTTTAGGAGCTCGATTATTTCAACGATTTTTTCCTGAACCTTTACGGACTCCGATAGCTCAGGTTCCGACGACTCCTCCATAGTTAATTCCGGTTGAATCGAAGGGGAGGAAGGGGCTCCCGGAGGGCTCGAAGGTGCTCCCATGTCCCCAGCACCCATCAAACCCGAGTCCTGTGGAGGCATGACGAACTGCGTAGGTTCCGGTGCACCCCGCCCCCCATCGTCTCGCTTTTTTATTCTAAAGATAACATATGCTCCAGCCCCGCCAATTATGATAACCAATAATAATACTATCCATACCCACCCCCCTGTTGACGATTCTTCGATCGGGACCACCTTTCCTTTGAAAGTGACCCTCCCGCTCTCCACCTGTTTGTTGTATTCACCGTATTTTGCCAGTATGACAAGGGTGACTGGAGTTGAGGAATCCAATGAAGGCCAAGTTACCGTCACTTTCACTTCCTCTTCCTTGCCGGGATCCAATCCTTTTATGATTATTTTTTCAAATTCCACGTAATTTATCAGAGTGCCCGAAACTTCAAGTCTAATATCTCCCGGTACGTTGCCGGTGTTCTTAACGATCAGGTTCAATGTGACAACATCTCCGGGTAACATATTGTCTATATCAGTCTGGTTGAAACTCAATTCAATGTCATACTTAGCTTCGTAACCTACGTTCACCGTGAATGAGCCGACCGAGCTTTCGAAGGTCCGTGGGAATTCGTATAGCCGGGCTGTTACTTTCCAAAAATACTCGATCTGGTCAAACAAGCCATCGACCTGATAACTCGCCCCGCCTTTACTTTCGTAAACAAGCTTTAACTGGTCCTCGGATTCACCAAGATATATCTTGTAAGTTGGACCGCCCTTAGTATAGTTGATGTCCCAAAGAAGATCAACGGTGGTCTCCCCTACAATGAGGCCATTGGCGGGGGAAATCAGGGAGACACCAATAAGGGGGCAGTCCGCAATGTCCCACAGCTCTATATATATCTCCTTGTAAGTCCGATCTCCGTCACTGTCGGTTATCTTGAACTTGATCCTCCCTTCGCCGGTTCTTGCATTCAATGGGGGTTCAATGCTTAGAGTTGATGGAGGAATGATTGAAGCGCTGAACAGGGGAATATCCGATGCCTCCATCTCATATGGTTTGCCGTCGATCTCCCAAAACAATAATTCAGAGCTGTCCTCGAAATCCGTAACATAGGTACTCAGATCGAAGAGCTCGATCCGATCGTTATACATAGCAAGGCTGAGGAAGTCCCCCGAGGCAACAGGCAGATTATTCAACACCGTTAACGAATCGTTAAAATAAAACCAGTTCGTCTCGGCTTTATCTTCGTCAACCAGTTTCACCCGGACATCATAATGACCCAGTTTATTATCCTTGGTGGTCACGTACTCCGCAGTAAAATTGGAACCCTTCAAGTGTTCTGTCACCTGAAGCGGCAACCAGTCCGAATTTTTTTCCCAATACTTAATCTCCACTTCCGGTAGTTCGATATCGGTTCCCGATTCTGGGTCCACCGCATCAATCCACAAAGTCGTGGAATTCCCGCGAAAAACGCTCTGGGGTAAGAATGAAAGACGGGAAACCTTGGGCGGATTATTTAGAATCCTTATGGAAGTGTCAAATTTGTCCCAGTTTGAATGACCGCCGTCAACGTCAGAACACTTTACCCTCAAGTCATAGTAGAAATTGGTATTCATTGTACCAGGAAACGTGAAGTTACATATCCACATATCACGAGTTACATTATAATAAGGTGTCGAAAAAATATCGGTCCCCCATTCATTTACGGTGCTAATGGAATACTGAGCCGCAACTGACATCTCGGAAGCTTCGTTCTCGAGATCGTCTACTGCCACCCCCATGAAACCCTGCTGTGCACGATAAACGATGAAGGTGGCTGTTGTTATTTGGGCAACTGGATTGTTGTTCTGGACCTGAATACCGGAGTCCCTTTGTGTCCAAACGCTGTAAAGACCGTTCAATTCCTGAAATCGAACCCTTACGTGATAATATCCAAGGTCTGCCGAATAATCCGGGCTGAATTCCACCTGCCATTTACCATCTTCAAACGTTGGATCGAGAAGAGTCGTCCAGCTCGAATCGCTGTGGAATTTGTATTCGAACGTTGGGATCAATTGCTCGGTGGGGGTGAAATAAGCCTCTGCTTCGCCTATGATGGTTATAGTTTCGCCTCTGAGGCCATTCTTTAGCGGGATAGTAAGCTTTGGTGTGCTGGGAGGGGCAACAAGCCGCCATATCGTAGCCCGGGTATCATCCGAGGCGGCAGCGATCTTTTCTCCATCGGGAGACCAGGCCACCGAATTTATTGCGCCGTTGTGACCGATGAAATTCACATACTCATACCCGTTTGATGCATCCCATATCTTTAGGGTGCCATCCGCCGAACCCGAAACCACCTTTGTACTGTCCGGCGACCAGTCAACCGATAGTACTGTATCATTGTGTCCGTTGAATTTGAGGATCTCTTCACCGGTCGCGGCATTCCAAATTTTTGCTGATTTGTCTTCCGAGCCGGATACTATCTTGGTCCCGTCAGGGGACCAGGCCACGGCCTTGACACTGAGTGGATGTCCGTCTATCTTGCGTATTTCATTACCATTATCGGGATTCCATATCCTAATCTTGTTGTCATCGCCCCCAGTGACCACTTTACTTCCGTCAGGAGAATAATCACCACTGTTCACTTTATTGCTATGATCATTGAAGGTCGCGATCGTTTCTCCGGTTTCTGCATTCCAGGCCTTGGCAATAGTGTCGCCTCCGCAGGTTATGACCCTTTCAGCATTCGGGCACCAGGCAACGTCATATATGAAGACGGCACCGGTCCCATGGCTGAATCCTTTCACGGGGTTCCCGCTGTGTGCACTCCATATCTTGACTCTTCCTTCCGAGTCACCGCTGACCACCTTCGTTCCATCATGAGAGTAAGCCGTCGAAAGAACATTGCCGTTGTGAAGGTCATAGACCACGCGTCCCACAGTGGTTTCCCAGTTCCATATTATCGCATTTCCATCATTCCCACCGGAAACCACGTCTGAGCTGTTGGGCGCCCATGCTATCGCCTGCACGATTCCCTGATGAGTAGCGAAGTTCTTGTCCGCATACCTGACCTCCACGGTCCCACTTGCACAAGGTATGATCATCAGTAAGGGTATGCTTGTAAAAAGAAGCATTACAACAATCGCGACGGGCATCGAATATCCCATTATTCGGCTCTTCATAATATCCCTCTTACCACTATGTCCTCAAGCCGCATATCAAATTTGGGGGATGCATATAATGCGGGCATATTACTGGGGAAACACGTAAGTTAGACAGCGATTTATTATTTGTCAATTTATAAGTATATTTTGTATATTTTGTCATATATTAAATAGATGAAAAACACTGACCGGACCCGAGTGAAAATGGTTTGGGTGGCGCAGGAGTACAATAAAAATGGAGCCAAAGGTGTAATGATGCTCGCCAACAAGGACAGTACAAAGCTGGATATTGCCATAATTAATCTGGCTCAATTGCTAAGGGTCGCAAAAGGCCATCGCTACAAGATTGGAGATCAACTCGATGAACTTTTCATTATAGAAAATGGCGCAATCGGGATCACCGGTAAAGAGATAGTATTCACGGGGAAAACTGGTGATCTGAATGAAAAATGCAACATCGGGCCGAAGACACGGATCATTGACGGCAATGGCCGGATCGCCCTTCCAGGATTTGTCGATCCGCATACTCACCTGATATTTTCCGGCACAAGGGAGCACGAGTTGGATCTAAAACTGCAAGGTAAAAGTTATCTCGACATTCTCAAGAGCGGTGGTGGAATTTTATATACAGTAAATCGTACTAGGTCCGCCTCCGTTCAAGAACTAGTCGAAGAGACGGAGGAAAAACTTGACCGGATGCTTCTTAATGGCACCACCACCGTTGAGGCAAAGAGCGGGTACGGTCTCGAACGGGAGACCGAACTTAGATCACTGAGGGTCATCCGGACCCTGAACGAAACACATCCCATTGATATTGTTCCCACATTCCTCGGCGCCCACGCGATACCCCCAGAATACAAGGGGGATTCCAATGGATATATCGATTACCTGATACGAGACGTACTTCCGGATGTAGTCAATGAAAAATTGGCAGTATACTGCGACGTATTCCTCGAAAAGGGCGTTTTCGGCTTGGAGGAATCGCGAAGACTTCTTAAAAGGGCCAAGGAAATGGGATTGGGGGTAAAACTGCATATCGACGAGATCGAGAACCTTGGCGGTGCGGGTCTCGCAATGGAGCTCGGGGCTATTTCGGTGGAACATCTTGTTATGACCGGAAAAGATGAAATAAAAAAACTTGGAGCCTCCAATATCTGTTGCATATTCTTGCCGGGAACCCCATACTCGCTGATGGATTACCATTATCCGGACTCTAAAGAATTTATCGCGGCAGATGCCGTGGTGGCCCTTGCAACCGATCTCAATCCCAACTGCATGACGGAAAATATGCAAAACATTATTTCTTTGGCCTGCTTCAACATGAGAATGACGCCGGCGGCTGCCATCAGTGCATCCACGATAAATGCCGCCTATGGAATCAATAGGGAGAAAACGGTAGGGTCCATCGAGGTGGGGAAAAAGGCTGATGTCATTATATTGGATGTGGACGATTACCGCAAGATCCCGTATCATTTCGGAGTCAACCATGTACTTCACGTGATAAAGAAAGGTAAGACCGTGGTATTCAACGGAAGATTGGTGAGAAAGGAAAGGACGGTGTGGGTGTTCGGATTTAGGAAAGATAAGGTTATGATGGTTAAGAATGTAAAAAGGGGCGGATGGGAAATGCCGGGAGGACATGCTCATAAAGGTGAAGGATCCCGGGAAGCAGCCAAACGCGAATTCCTGGAGGAGACGGGACATCTTCTTGAAATAATATCGGCCATGGACGCGGAGCACGGAAAGGTATTTTACGGTGTAGTAGGGGAAAAAATATCTGGATTCAACAGCGACGAAATTAGTGATGTTATGCTTTGGGACCAGCTGCCCGATGATCTGAATTTTCCTGAAATTGAATATAAAATATACATGAAAGCGGCTCCCGATAGGATTCGACCAAGCTGGGTTTGACCTAAAATAATTGCCGCGGTGGTTTTATAATACCCGAAAGCTAATCAACGGATATGAAGGGACAGAGCCGGGCAACTATTTTCGCCATAACAGCGGTGTTGTTCTGGTCCACAGTGGCAACAGCATTCAAAATATCGCTAAGACATGTAGATCATCTCCAACTGTTGTTCTATTCTTCGGTGGTTTCAACAATAGTGCTTTTATTAATCCTCCTAGCTCAAAAGAAAACACACCTTTTCTCCGGATACTCTCGAAATGCTTACTTTCGTTCTGCTGCACTTGGCTTTCTGAACCCATTTCTGTATTATGTGATTCTATTCAAGGCTTACGATATACTGCTAGCGCAGGAGGCTCAGACTCTCAATTACGTCTGGCCGCTGGCCCTTGTGCTGCTGTCCATCCCGATACTGAAGCAGAAAATAAATACAAGGGATATTATAGCCGTGTTCATAAGTTTCATCGGAGCGTTGATCATCGGTACAAGGGGTCAGTTCATCAGTTTCGGCAATCCATTAGGATTCGGTCTGGCAGTGGGTTCATCCCTGGTCTGGGCCCTGTTCTGGATATATAACATGAAGGATAAAAGAGATGTTGTAGCAAAATTATTTCTGAACTTCCTTTTCGGATCCGTATTCGCTTTTTTTGCAGTGGTTATATTCTCCTCTGGATCAGATCCAGGTATTAGCGGTATATTGGCTGTGTCTTATGTGGGGGCATTCGAGATGGGTATTACCTTCGTCCTATGGCTCAAAGCGCTTCAACTCGCAGAGAACACTGCGAAGGTAGGGAATCTGATATATCTCTCACCCTTCATTTCGTTCTTTCTTCTTTATTTCATTCTCGGTGAAACGATTTTAACAACAACCATAATCGGTCTGGCGTTGATAATCTCTGGAATCGTGATACAGAAATATCATTTTCGGAAGCAAAATTCCATTAGTTGATGATCAACTGTTGCTTTTCCAATTTATCTGAAATATTTGAGACAACATCTAAATATCGTCTGAAATATAAGGGTTGATCACATTCGTTATAATATAAACGGGGAATACTTTTGGACAAAGAACAAATTATGAAGGATGCCAAAGAGGCTCTTGACGCAGAAAAATATGATGATGCCATCGATATCATCGAGGAGATCCTCAGCGAAGGAATTGATATCGAAGCCCTGGAATTGAAGGGAGAGGTATTTCTTCTAAAAGGAGAGCCGAAAGAGGCTATGAAATGCTATGACAGGGCCCTGGTGGTCAATCTCAACCAGAAGGGAATCTGGAAGAGCAAAGGTATTGCACTTCTTGCCGTGGGCAGGAATGATGAAGCTCGCCGCTCGTTCGACAAGGCCATTAAGATAGATTCCGCTTATACTGAAGGATGGCTCGGCCGGGGAAAGATGGGCATGAAAGTGCACGACTGGGAAATGGCTCTCGAATCCTTCGAAAAGGTGACCGAACTGGATCCAGCCAACGATGCAGGGTGGTACAACAAGGCTAATGTCCTTATAACGGGATTCGGGCGGATGGATGAGGCGGAGGACTGTTACCTGAAGGCTATAGATATCAAAGGGGATTCGGACGAATACTGGTTCAGCCTCGGCATGGCCAGGAAGAGCATGGGCACTATAAATGAGGCCGCCAGGAGTTTTCACAAGGCGCTGCAATTGAATAATAATCATACAACAGCCAGGAAATATCTGAACGAATGCACTGAAATTATTAAGTCGCAGGGTGATGATATATCCGAGTACGAAGATCTACCGGATGCCGCTGAAGATATTCCACCGGAACCCACACAGACCGAAGACGAGGACGCCGAGCCGGAAGATGAGGATGGAATAGAGTATGAAGATGAGGATTCTATGGTAGAGGATGAGCCACCCGCGCCGCCGGAAGAGGATGAGGAGGATTGGAACACCGAAGTAGGGGCAACCGACGAGGAGGGATTCTTCACCGAGTGGGTCGACATGGAAGGAGAAAGTTTTGCTTACGACCCGCCGCCACCGGAAAACGAGGAAGAAGAACCGGAAGATGAAGAAGGTATCGAGTATGAAGATGATGGGGAAGGGGAAGCGGAAACGTCCGCGGAAGATGAACCACCCGCACCTCCACCCCCGTCCGCAGAAGAATGGGGCTCCGAAGCCGTCGGGGCCAGCGATGAAGAGGGATTCTTCACGGAATGGGTAGATTTTGAGGAAGACAGTTTTGCCTTCGATATAAGCGAGGAAGACTTAGAAGAGGAGGAAGAAACGGAAGAAGGCGAAATTTCACCTGAAAGCCCGGAAGAATCACCTGTTGAAGAAGACGATGAGGAGACTGCGGATGTGGAAGAAGTGGAGAATGACGAAATTGGGGCACCCAAAACACCTGTGGAGGCAGATGAGGAACAGGATGAAAAAGTTGATGATCAGGATTCCAGTCAGGCTGAAGACATCGACGACGTGGAATTCATCATCGAGGAGGCGGATTTAGAGGAAGACGGAGCAGATGGAGAAGAAAAGGAAGAGGATACCGAAGAATGATTTACGACCTTGTACCATGCGGGAACGGTCTCCAACGTACAGCTCTATTGGGCATCATCGGGCGGATCATGACGTGAAAGTTACGACGGTGGTGTTTGCAAGTATGATGAGGAAAATATTATTAGAAGATATTTAAATTCAAATATTCCAAATAAAAGGAAAGCCAAGAAATCATTTGTATTTCCTTTTTTGTTTTACGTTTCTTTTCCAATTTTCATAACTTTTAGTGAAATGGTTTTCGTTTGGCAATACAGCTATGGAATTTAAATAAGCGGTTTCAATTCCTTCATAAGATTCGTCCAACAATTGTAATGTAGTGGCTAGATCAAACCAACACCAAGCAGTTCTGATATTATCATTCGACAAAGATAGTGCTCTTCTTAACAATTCTGATGCTTCCTTGTTTAGCTTCTTTTTTATTGAAGAATCTCTATGTCGTCTATATTCTTTTGCCAGTCTTATTTTTGTTTGAGCAAATTCGTGTATAATTTTTGGGTCATCTGGATTCTGTGTGAAAAGTTCCGAAAATAGTTTGTGCGCCCCTTTGAAATCACGAGACTTCTTTTTAAGTATTGCAATTTCAAGTTTATCACTGATTGATGGAAATATTGGTATTTCTTTCAATATTTTCATTCCTATTACATATTCTCCCCTTGTAATATAGTTTCTTGCCATTGCTAAATATGGTAGCGATTCTTCACTTTTCTTGCTTTCCTTTATAAAAGTATTAAATATGTCTCTTGCTAATGTAACATCGCTCATATGAAAAGCATATTCTATAACTTGACTTGCTAATGCACCTGAAGATGATTGATTATCATAAACTTTCATCAAATGATTTATGGCATCTCTCTTCTCCCCAACAGCCCAATGGTTTTCAGCTTTTCTAAGAGCGTTAAGTACTTCGTATCTTGGATGAACTGGTAATATTACCCTAAAGTAATTTTTCATATCATCGAAATCGAATATCGGTTCTGGAGATCCATTTTCTTTCATTTTTCTTTGGATTTTTGGAATACCAGTACCCCTTCCCTCTGCTAATTTTAAATCTTTTAGAAACTCACCAACTCTTCTATTTCTAGCAGGTACTGGAGGTATTGTTTGCCCTTTCTCAAAATGCTTTTTTTCAATTCCTGCTACTGGACCCGGATAGCTAATGATTTCCATTCTGTCAGGATATAGATAAATTTTGTTTGGTTCTTGTTGACCATCATAACCTCTATGATAAATTGCATTCACAATTGCTTCTTCCATAGCTTCATAAGGATATGGCACCGTTCGTTCAACTTCGGCTTGTTTATCAATTTTCTTTATTAGTGCCCCCCCAAACTATCCAGATGGTTAAGCACTTCCTTTATTTGATGATTCAAGGGTCCCCTATACGTTCTTTCTTCTATTAAGTCACCTCCAGCATCACCACCGAATTGTACTAATTCAATTCTAGCACCTTTGAAAAATCTATCTGGATCTTCACAAAAAAACAATAACCCTATGTTCAGTGGAACCGAATGAGAATTAACTTTTTTAACTATTCGTAGTTTTTTATACCATTCTATAAAATCACTATCTCCGTTTCAATATATTAATTCACTTTGTATGTTACGTAAGAATCGTCTTACTAAAATAGGGGATATATCTTCAATCATTGTTTCTAAGTTCTGTCGATCATCGAATGGTACTTTTGCAGCTAATTCCATCAATTGAGTTTGTAAATTATTTTTCGCTTTTATTGTTTCGGCCCCTATACGAATATAATAAAAGTATTTGCTTCCTCTTTTATTTACTTCTGATGGCGCTTTATAGGGCCTGGTATCTCCACCAGGAACTTGAATTATTAAAATTGACTTTTCTCGATATTCAGTTGGCCACATTATGGGTTGATATTCGGGAATAATCCTTTTACATGATACGCGTATTTCTTGTTGTATTTTCTCTAAATCAAATCTGTCTAAACCTTGAGGTGGTAAAACTGGTCTTCCTTGTTTATCGATAATTCCTAGAATAATATATCCGCCATTTAAGTTATGAAAATCGTTTCCAAAAGCGCAAATTGTTCTTATAACGGCATTTTTAATATGTTTCGTCCAAGATGATTTATATTCCATTCTGTTACTCTCTACGTTCCTTTGGTTAATTACATCGTCTAAATTGAATGGTAAACTCAATGGACTTATCATTTTTATTCCTCAAGTCGGAATTTAATATTATTTCTCATTTTTCTGTGTAATATCAACAATAATATTTAAATTTGAATGGTCATCTAAGTTGGATAAGGAATAATCTTCGTTGATTTGAATTGTTCTATTTCAAACTTTTTTGATATTCGCTTACTCTGATTTCGTCCTAAACATTGGAAGGTTCATTGCGTTTTCGTAAATATTTATTGATCTTCGTAAACTGCACTACGAAGCTCTGGTCTCCACTATATTAGTGCAGAAACATTCATCATATATCATTGGATCGAAGCACGATAAAGTGCATATCGTTACCCCGTTCTCTACTTCCCCTCTCTCCCGTGCCCCCCCAAAGCCAAACACTGAGAACCGCTGAACAGCTAGGAATCACCCCCGCAGCCTTCACTCCGGCGAGTCTGTCGTAATTACCGGGGTGGTACTCCCCTTGCTTCTATTAGAGGGTAGGGGAGCCGGTTTTTTGTGTTCAATTTAGGTTTCTTTCTTGCTCTGGATTTCGAAGATTCTTTAGAACGATATCTTGATACATCAGAAATAGTGTATCATCTCGATTTAAGTTGGAATTCGATCAATTTCGCATCTTCTTCCGAAAACGTCCAGAAACTTCTACTTAGCAATTTACCAGTGTCTTTTGATGGAGCCATGAAAGTTATCTTCTTTTCTTCCAGGTAAATTTTTCTAATCTCTGGTTTCCGAAATACAAGTGATTCAACTTTCATAACATAGTGTTTATAAAGTTTGTAAAAGATGATATGATTAATCGGAATCATGGCGATACCAGCATATGGAATTTCGATAAAATACAAAACATATATTAGAAAGAAAAATATGAGAAGATTTAGCAAAAGAATAATAAGGATTACCTTGACTAAACCAAATTTTTTATGGAATGCCCCTGCTAATACAACGGTATTCCCCTCAATATCGATTGCGCCGTCTCCGGAAAAAGGGGTCCCAGTTATTCTCCATTTCGGACCAAACGTTATGTGATACTGCATATCTAGCCACCAAGGTCTTTTTAAGAAATGGGTTTATACATTATTATTCTTATGAAATATTTCTCCATTTACATTCAATCATGGTCACTGAAAATTATTCCCATCTGATTGCTCCTTTGGAAGTATTGTGTTGGCAAATTTGTTTTCTCTTTCTTTTTTCAGACCTTGAGATAGAACTATAGACAAGGAAGATTCGATCGAACGTCCGTGAATATAAAAATCTATCAAACAATCCGGGTCTTCGAATACTGGATCAGCAGTTCCGAGGCCAGTTTTTTTGGATTAGTGAGAATAATATTTCCATTGAGAACTTTCGAGATCTTTTTTGCAGCATCGATGAATTTTTCATCCTTGACCTCGAGTAGAATAATAGTGAATTTCAGGGTAGGTATCTTCTTTAGCTCTTCTGCGTAGGTGAGAGCGTATTCCATGCTCTTTTCGAAGTCTCCAGCATATTCACGTCCATTGGCGGTATACGCTTCAGGCAGCCCGTCAGTTATCAGATAAATATTCTTTTTTGAGGTCTTGGAATCCCGCAGAAGCTCCCCTGCAACCTTTAACGCCTCACCTGTATTTGTAAAACCGTTGGGTTCGGAAGACCAGACTTCCATTAAGTCCATGACGTTCACCGAGGTATCGAATGAAACCAGATCGATTACATTATTTACGTTGGAGTTCTTCACAGCCTTGTACAAAGCAAGCACTGCCCGTTTCGCCGCTTCCATCTTCCTGTTATCAGCCATGGAGCCGCTCTTGTCGAATGCAAGCACCACGTGCTGCCATGATCCCTTCTCCTCATCATAAATATAAATATTCTCATTGTAAATGTGGTGGCTTTTCGGATTGTTTATTCGGGATTCCACCATGGACCGAACAATATCCATCCGGCTCATCTCGTTTAAGCTTCTCATCCTTCTTGTGTTGTATATCCCGGTACTTACGCCTCCCCCACCGAATTTCGAAGCATAATGGGATGGAATGTTCTTCACCTCCATGGAGAAAACTATCTCGGAAAATATGTCGATGAGGCGTGACGTGATGGCGATCTCGTCTCCGTCCTTTTCCACAAGACCCATCTTTTCAAGCTCGTCGGAGATCTCTTCCTTGATCTTCTTCAGAGGCGATTTGCTCATCTCCCGGTACTGGCGGTTCATTTCTTCTCGTTCGTCATCGTCCAGCTCCCTGACCTTCTTGCTTTCTTCCTCCTGGATCTCCTCCTGCCTCTTCTGCTCCGCCTCCAGCAGCCTTTCGAACTCTTCCTTTTTCTTTTTGCTTTCTTCACGGGTCTCCTTGAGTTTATCTTTCAGTTCGTCAGCCACCATTTGCTGCACTCTTTTCTTGAATCTCCGGGGATTGAGCATCTTCTCCCAGGCCGCCTTCAGGGCCCCTTTCATTCCACCGCCCATCTTGTTCTTAATAACCTGAGCCATGTCTGGGGATGACGATATCGCCTCGTTAAGATTGGATTCCACGGAGGCATAGGGCGAGCGCATGGCCCCGAAGGAGAGCATAAACTGGTAGGGCGGCGGCATGTCGTGCCCCGGTTCCACGGGGTGAAGTATGTGCAGCTTTATCAACAACCATGCGAAGAAGCGAAATACAGCACCGAATATCTTAACAAAAGTTTCCTTGATCCTGAACCATAACCTGCCTAAGCGACTCACTTTCCGCCCGTATTTATCCAAATCAAGAAGAATATCTATCAGGCTGTCTTCCTCAATGCCCAGATCCTCGAGGGATATCATATTCCCGATCTTCGAGTCGCTCAGACTGGATTCGAATTCGTCCCGCCTTGACCGCTCGCGGATTCTTTTATATGTATTGCTAAGGTTCTTCCTTTTCCGGTCATAACGGTCCGTAAGGAGCTTCTTGAAACCCTGGGACTGTTTCTCGAGATCGGATCGGATCTTCTGGATCCGCTTCGCCACGGTGGAATTTTTATCCTTGGCAACTCGCTTCAGATAATCATCCATGGCCCCGGTTCCCTTTGTGGCCATCTCGATTATCAGCTCCCGCTTTTCGTCGTTGGTGAGAAACCAGTCCTCATCCAGGTCATCGCATCGCGGAAGTTCGAACATTTTATCTCCTTCGGATCACAACAGTGGGAAGAAGTTTTTCCGTAGTAAAATTACTCTTCCTCGCAGTGAAAAACATCTATGGCTTTCATGAAATCGAAAACGCTCCGAAACAGTTTTTTGCCCCTGTAAGGACCTGAGAAGCGTTCTTTCTTGATCACGTAATCATAGAATGAGCGGAATCTGCCGTATCCATCCCTGGTCTGTACCGCCTTGCTTAGGATTTTGGGGCTAGCTGCCACAGTTTCGATCTCTTTTAACGTCTTTTTACCCTGGAGTGTGTTTGAGGATAGCTTCTTTTTGAAAAATTCACACCAGTATCTGCGCCCGGCCTTGTCCAGCGAAACCTTAGTATTCTCTTTTACGAATCCCTCGATCAACCTCTTATTTTCGAAAAAGGACTCTCCACCGCGAGCCCGGATACGACCCATCATGGCATCAGTCACACCCCTTGTATAAGCGTCTATGGACAGCGAGGAACGACCTTCCATTATCGAGTAAGCCACCGTTCGCGTCACGATATCGATCATTGTACGATTCGAACCCACCTCAATGAACTCGTAGATATCACCACCCTTTCTTCGCCATTCTTCTACAAGAAATACTGCAGCTTCAATGAAAATATCGGGTATGAATAATCGGTTATCCTTCTTTTTCAGTTGCAAATCGATTATCATTCGATTTTTATAGTGCTCGGAGTTGTAGCCTACGTAAATATTCGACAAGCGGTCGTTCAAAGGTTCGTTTATAGCGTCCAGATCATTGAGATTGGAGGTGGTGACCGCGATGAATGACGCAGGGAAGGTTTCCCTCGATTTCGCAGGCGTGACCGTAGCTTCCTGAAGCGCCTGGAGCAATACGTTCTGAGTTCCATGGGGTAATTTTCCTATCTCATCTATCAGAAGCACGCCTCTGTTGGCCTGGAGGAGTTTACCCGGCTGGATGACCAGGGGGGAAGTGGGATCGCCTATCTCTTCAAGGCGGTGGAGGTTAATGGTGCCAGTTAAGTTATCGGGAAAGACTTCGGGCGAGCCCTGAATTCGGGCAAAACCATGACCTTCTCTCATGTGGAAAAGGTGGACCGGAACCTTCCCTGGGTCTATCTTTCCTGGATCAAAATCTCCCGTTTCCTCGAACATAACTTTCCCAAATCGAGCCTTGCATGTCGGGCAAGGCGGGACAAGGCGTGAAAATTTCGGGTCAGCAATACTGAAGGGTGAGTCATGGACCGGACATCCTTCCACCGCATATATTTTCGGGGGAAGTAGATCCATGATATCCTTGATAAGATTGGTCTTGCCAGAACCTGGCGGACCGAAAAGAAGAATATGGTTTCCCGATAAAAGGGCTGCTACTATCTTCTTCTGGACGTTCGTGTCCAGAATGGTGTTCGGAAAGAAGCTCTGATAGGTAAAGGCTTTACTTCGACCTTCTTTCTTGTGCTTTTCCAATCGGGTAGATATAGTCTTTTCGAGAGTATCCAACGGGGTTTCCGGTTGGAAATTATTTTCAATCAATTTTTTTAATGTAAGTCCTTTTTCTGCCATGAAAGTTCCTCCTATCCCCTGCCTGCCATCAACACGAGATGCCTACAGGCCAGGCGCTGAAACTGGGAACAAAAAACCGTTTTTTTTGAGCATACCTTAATAAAACCAATACTATATTATGCCTCCCCTGATTAACGACCTGACATATAATCTCCAGGTCACAATTTCCGATCCACATATCATAAATACCGAATTTTCAATCGAAGGAACCTGTGATAAAAAATGGCAAACGGTTACATTATCTTTTTTGGATTAATCACTGTTTACATGGCAGCGATTATCTTTCTAAAGAGAACTGGTTACTTCGATAAACTAAATATGTCCTTGCTGGGTCCGATTCTTATGATCAGGACTCAAAGAGGAAAAAAAGCCATCGCAAAGATAGCAAAGCTGAAAAGATTTTGGAAATGGTTCGCCAACATTGGCCTGGGTATTACCTATCTATCGATGTTCATGATGTTCGGGGTACTAATACTGAGTACCATTGGAAGCACCATGAAGGAAATTGAACCAGTTCCCGCCAGTGATATTCTGGTAATACCGGGAGTAAATAACCTTATACCTCTCAGTTACGGAATTATAGCATTGATCATCGGTATCGTAGTCCACGAGTTCTCTCATGGCATCATGGCACTGGTGGCAAAGCTGAAGGTCAAATCCATGGGTGTTCTTATGCTGGTTGTACCCATAGGTGCATTCGTGGAACCAGATGACAAGGAATTGAAAGGTACGACCCGGATAAAGAGAATGAGACTATATGCCTCGGGACCAACAATGAATATTGTGGTGGGTTTGATCTGTGCGTGTATCTTTTCGTGGGGAATGATGGGGTCGCTCACAGTGGTGGAAGAAGGTGTGATGGTTTATTCCCTGACAGTGGATTATCCTGCTGAGGAAGGCGGGCTGGAGGTGGGTATGCTTATAACCGAATTGACAGTTTATAGGAATGTAACTGAAAATAATACATCTGTCGATACTTATAGAACCCTGAATGAGAGCGGGGAGCTATTCAACGGTTTTTCCCAATATGATAAACTGGACATCGAGCTTAAAAAAATTAAAAAAATATCAAATGACACGTTCACCTGGCTTGTAAATCAATTGGCAGGCTCTAATTCAAGCTTTACGATTACCCACATTGCCGTCACGGACCATCCCTCATTTTCCGATGGTCTTTCGGTTCTGTCCGACCAGGATAAGATCGATATTGGAGTATATTATAAAGGCGATGGGAAAACATTTTCGAATATCACTCTTACGGAAAAATACCGCCACACGAATGAAGAGAGGGATAGGGGAAAAGGATTTCTCGGAGTTGGCGTCCAGGATCCTCAAAAGATTATCGAAACACTCCACCGCCCCATCGCCAGTGCCGATTCGCCAGGTGAGGTGGGTTTGAATCTCGTAACATATTCGATCATGCTTCCCATGAATACCAAGATGATGCCGTTCCATTCCCCTCTCACCGATGTGTATGAAGTTGGTGGATTCTGGTCATTGATAGGAGAAAACGGATTCTGGTTCCTGGCAAACACATTCTATTATCTCTTCTGGTTGAACATACTTATAGGAACCTTCAATACATTGCCATGCATACCTGTGGACGGCGGTTTCATCTTCAGAGATACCTTTGCGGCAATTCTTGAGAAAATGGGTAAAAAGATCTCGAAGAAAAAACGTGATAGAATAACTTCGATAGTATCTATAACGACCGCTCTATCCATCGGTTTTATGATATTGTTCATCATATTCTTCCCGCGTCTGCGTTGATTATCCTATCATGCATTGGGACCATTAATATTATATCGGCCATTATTGTATCTACTGGCAGGCTGTAAATGCTTAGAAGTCATTCCATGCCCATTTGACAATATGCGGGGGTACCCGAGTTTGGTCTAAGGGGCAGGGCTTAGGACCCTGTGCTTAGTGCTTCGAGGGTTCAAATCCCTCCCCCCGCACATTTTGCTACCAAAGGGAGAAAAATGGGCGGAGGCAGTCGAATCTATGATTCGACGGAACGGAGTGGGAACACGCACATTTCCCGAGCGAGGGAGGGAAATGTAAGGGGGCAGTTGCATCCGAAGACAGACTTGTCGAGGATGCAACGGAGCGAAGTGGGAACACGCACTTTTTCTGAGCGAAGGGGAGAAAAAGTGAGGGGGCAGGTGAATTATTAGTTCACCGTAGCGAAGCGAGCACCCGCACTTTTTTCTGCCAAAAGGAGAAAAAAGCAAGGGGATAGCAGAGCCCAAAGGGGTCTGCGGAGACCCGCACATTTTGCGGTGTGCACCTACGCATTTTAAAACAATTAACCGGGAGATCAAATGAAAACCATAGGTCTTATTGGCGGTATGAGCTGGGAGTCAACTGTTGAGTATTATCGCATTATAAACCACCACATAAACAGACGGGTGGGGAAACTACATTCAGGAAAGATAATTATATACAGTATGGATTTTCAGGTGATAGACGAACTGCAGCATCGAAACCAATGGGAAAAACTGGCCCTTATGATGGTAGACGCCGCCAAATGCTTGGAAAATGCCGGCGCCGATTTGGTGGCCATTTGCACAAATACGATGCACAGGGTGGCAGATGAGGTCGAAAATAATATAAAAATACCTCTCGTACATATTGCAGATTCCACCGCACGAGTAATATTGGACAAGGGATTTGATAGAGTAGGGTTGCTGGGAACCAAATTCACAATGACCCAGGACTTCTATAAGAAACGGCTGAATCAGTTATTCGGTATTGAAGTCATCATTCCCGAAAAAGAGGATATGACCTTTGTACACAGGGTCATATACGATGAACTCGTCCGGGGTCAGCTAAAGGATGCATCTCGTCAGCGGTTTAATGAGATCATAAAAAAACTTGCGGGGAATGGAGCTCAGGGGGTTATACTGGGATGTACCGAGATACCTCTGCTCGTTAAACAGGAAGAAATGAAAAAAATTTTATTCAATACCACACAGATACATGCCTTGGCAGCAGCAGAACTGGCCCTGTTACCATAAGATATTCATTTATCTTTCCCGGTCCCCTGCTCGATCCAGTAGGTCAATGGTGGATAGAAGATCTTTTTTACCTTGGTAATTTTGTCTAATGTTGAGCAGCCCGTAAGGAACATGGTGGTCTTCAACCCGGAGATCAACTTATCAAGCATTCGACCAACCTCCTCCTCGCTCTTCATGGCAGGTTCCAGCAATACTCTTCCCAGACCCACCACATCCGCACCCATGGATAATAATTTGAACACATCCATGCCGTTTCTCACACCACCCGTTGCAATTATTGGAAGCTTTCCATGGGCTTCGGACACAACCACGGGTGTAGGGATCCCCCAATCCCACAGCATCTTACCCATTTTTCCGCTGCCATCATCCTCTTGCATGCTCCTGAAGTATTCAACCGCGCTGAAACTTGTGCCGCCCCTGCCCCCCACATCAATTGCGGTCGCCCCTGCGTCCCGGAGCTTTAATATCGTGTCAATGTCGATCCCTGCACCGGTCTCCTTGATAACAATCGAAAAATCATTACAGAGCTCCCTGATGATTTCAAAACCGCCTCTGGCTAAGGTTTCACCTTCGGGCTGGACCGCCTCCTGAAGATAGTTCAGATGAATGCAAATGAAACTTGCTCCAATCATATCCAGTGATCGCCTGATAATATCCCTGACTTCATTCATACCCCCACTTCGAGAGGCAATTATTAGCTGTGGCATCCCTATATTTGCCATTAGGAGAGGAATATCGAATTCACGGACAACAGAGTAGGTTGGAATCAATCCTTCGTCCTCGAGAGCCGCCCTTTGCGACCCCACACCCAATCCAACACCCATTCTTGATGCTGCACCGGCGAGATTTTCATTTATTTTTATCCCATCCCATGTACCACCGGTCATAGCAGCGATAACTAGCGGGGCCTTCAGTTCCTCTCCCAAAAATGTCCTACGTACATCGATATCGACTTGGTCAATATCAGGGAGGGCATTGTGTACTATCTCTATGCAGTCAAGCAGGTTCCATGTTGCCACCGGGCCCTCCTCGAGACAGATCTTGATGTGGTCCTCTTTTCTATTTACTATTAATTTTTTTACAGCCATATTCTCGCCCTGGTAGTAATAAATTCAAGTCCGAATCAGTGTACCGATTACAGGTTCCCCCTTTACGGCGGATTCCAGCCTTCCGGGAACATTTCCGTTTATCAGAAGTACCTCCTTACCAGCGGCCATTTCAGCGATCCTCTCCGCCTTTCCATACATGGAACCCGTAACATCAGCTACTTCGTCGTCATTACTGATAAAAATGTCTCTTAAAAGACCTGAAGGGGAATTCTCACGGATGTTCTCTCCCCTTGTACCGTTTGAATTTTTCCCGATTATTCCGTCTACCGCGGTGACGAATATTATCCGCTCGACTTCATCCAAATATGAAAGAACTTTCATCACGTCGTCCCCCGAACATATCGAAAAGCCCAGGTCTTTATCGGCAATCACGTCACCAAAGAGGACCGGCATAAAACCCTCTTGTAAAAAGCTAATCATGGCTGCAATACCCTGAGGTATCGGTGTAATAATTCCTTCTCCCTCCTTGTAAAGTACCGCTTCGGGGGGAAGGGAAATCGGGTGAAAGCCTTTTTCAAGCAGAAGTTTTTCCACGAAATGGTTCAGTCTCCTCATGTCCCTCCTTATACGTGGCACAATGGTGAGATAATCCCCTCCACCCAGATTACCTCTATGTATAGAATGCTCCCTTGCTAAAATATGACCGAAAGACCCCGCACCATGTACCAGGATCGCACGATTATCACGAAAAACGGCGAGGCCGAGTTTCAACTCTTCTATCAGTCTAGAGGCGGTATCCTCCCTGAAAATCTTGTCCCTTTTTTTTTTATTGGTAATGACACTTCCGCCAAACTTTAAAAGCAACATACACATCCCCAATAAATCTAAATCTATAAATATTAATTGGAACAAGTAAATTTCAATAAAATATTTTCTTTCAGACGGCTCAGTCAGAACTAGACATTCGCTCGGAAAGAATATATATATTAAGTGAGTTTACTATTACCGTTAATACCAAGAGGACTCATCCATGGCCACTAAAGAATCTAATCCAGGCGTCACCAGCCAGGTTCTGAACCTCATCGCAATAATCGTTCTGATCATCGTAGAGGTATTTTTTCTTATTATGTTCATTAAATTCAGGTCGAATGAATTGGGCGATATAGGGGAGGGGTTCCTCGCAATGTGCGGATTGTGCATGACCGTCCCAACTTTTGCCATCTATCTACTGGTGTGCAGTATTATCACTCTGACAAAAAGGGACATCTATGGAGAGAAACATTCATCCGCCATTCTGATAGGTTTCATCCTTCAAATGATTGGAATTTTATTCCTAGGTGTTGGATGGGTTCTATTCCCAGTTATGTTCGACCCTGATCTCGTCATCCCCCTCTGGATGGGCATACCGTTCATTCCCATCGCATGGGGGTGGTTCCTGCAGATGAAAGAGGTGGGGGGCGGAAAATTTGGACTTATTGGGGCCTTGGTCTACACATTTGCTAAAATAATATTTATAATCGGCTGTATAATGGTTTTTTCGCCAGGGGCTCAGGAAATCAGCCAGGGCAATCTGTTCATACCGATTATCGGAGGAGTGGTTGCTGTCTGTGGTCTCAGCCTGCTGCTGGTGGGTGAGATACAGTCAATGGGATGGATGAAAGAACACCCACCCTTAATCGATACACAGCAGCGAGCGATTATGCAAGGACAGCAACAGCAGATTATGATGCAGCACCAGCTTCTGGAAATGCAACAACAACAGCTTATTGCCACGCAGCAACTCCAGGCCCAACTGGGAGTGGGAGGTGCCCCGCCACAGATCCCGCAAGCGTCCCCTGGAGCCGTCCCCGATAAAAAGACCTGTGTGTCGTGCGGCCAGCAGGTTAAGGTTAAATACAAGATATGTCCGTTCTGCGATCAACCAACATAGAACGAATCGAACACGTAAGAACCGGGCATGACATCAATGAATGGCAGGGGCCACGGTATGATTTCAATTTGAGGGGTACCTGAGGGGATATCGTTGAATGCACTCCCGAAATCGAATCACAAATGTATATGGCAAGGAAAAACTCTCGCCATATCCATTATCTTCTCGCTATTCATTTTTCTGCTTCCATCGACCCTCAGCCCGACCTGCCAGGCATTACCTTTCATAGGTAATAGTGGTTATATCATCACAATGGAATTAAAAATTGAATTTACTACCGCAGAATCAGGCGATATTTCCTTTTATTTTGGAACCACGGAAAAAAACAACATGAATATAACGGCACCCGGGGACCTGAACCTCGATTTTCGGATATTTAACAAGCTTGACAGCCATATTGTGCATAGATATTTTTGGGAAAAGTTTTTTAGGGACAATTCTTCGTCCGATCTCGAAAATATTAATATCTCCAGGATCATCAAAGGAGTATTGGATCCGGGAGACGATATACATTTGACAGCCCCAAATATCACTTTCTACACGGAGCGTCGGGAAATAGGTATGGAGCTTAGAACCGGGTTCGGCGTGGGTGACGGAAATTCCAAGAGAGAATATTCCTACCTGGAATTCATGCATGACAACGATCTGGCTAGTGAACTGAACCTCAATAATCTGGAAAAGAAATACTGGCAAGGGAAGGATTATGCCTGGATACAAATCGAGATCGTCAGTCAGGATCCATCATCTATGAGTTTCGAGGATATTAGTCTCGATCATTCGAGAAGCAGAAATGGAGAAACTTATCGATTGGAAACAACATATACAAAGTTCACCGGAAGCAACAATGAAGTAATGGTCCATGACTCAAGTTTAAAATCCCCGTCACTGTTATTCTACGTATTTTGCGGCACCATAATTCTCGGGTATCCCTTACTTTCTCTGATATGGATAAAGAAAAAGTTCAAAGGAAAAGGCCGAATATTACCTCTAAGCACAATATCGATCTCGGTAATGATCTGGGTGGGATATTTTTATCCTGATTTTGCATTCTATTCCATCGGAGGACTATCATACTATATCTACCCCGTAGTATTCTTCGTTATGGTCCTCTGCTGCTCGTGGATCAACCTTTCTCCAGATTCTAAAAAGGGGTATAAAAAGATGAAGGAAGAAGAGGAGAAGATCGAAGAGATTCCAGTAGTGGATATTCCACTGGTCAATTACGTTCACACCACGGTGGCAATACCAGATAGTCCCGATGGAAGGGATCAATACCAGATATTGGGATTGGAAGAGGGGGCCACTGTGGAAGAGATAAAAAAGGCTTACCTGAAAAAAATTAAAGATTACCATCCAGACAAATACCAGGATTCACCGGAAAGGATAAAAATGGCAGCGGAGGCGGAAGCCGCCATCATTAACCAGGCCTACGAAAACCTTATGAAGGTTCATAGTGAGAGGAAATGAACGATTTCCGACATTTCTGATGGGTCCATTCCATTGTAATGAATAATAAAAATCGAAACAGGGAAAAAAGATAATAAATAAAAACAAATAACATTATCCATACTATAGATGAGTCTAATCAAAGTTAATTGAGAGGAGTGAAAGAATGAGAGAAAAAGTCTTCGTGTGTATCATCTGGTTGATGATGTGCACAATCATGTTCACCGGGTGTTTCGAGGTGGACATCCCAGCGGATAATGCCGATGGATCATATAGATTCGATTCAGTTACCTGGAATCGAATGTCGGCAGCGAATAAAGTAACCTTCATCGGCTTCGATAAGGAAACGTATCTTGATGATTATTCTTATCTTGCTTCAATTCCAGCTTCGGTTTTCTACGATTCGGCCAGCAGCAACATATATTCACATCCTTTACTCTATTATAACGCTCCACATGAAACGGAAGATCAAACGCAGAGAACATTGAACGACCACCAGGGACTCTCATACTTTATGGACGATTATCTTACCGTAGCCGATAAGCTCGATATCGTCGAATACGTGAACATGAAAGACTCGGATATTGCCGATGCCAAGAAACTCTGGGGAGAAAACTCATCCCATGAGATATCTCGAAAGGATCCTTACAATACCGCCGCTGACATTGCTCTCTATAATTGGGAATACAGCAAGAACGCCGTACTGGTACCGATAAAGGAAGAATACCCATTCGAGAAGATTGAAACCAGCGGTTCAGTCATCGGTCAAACTCCTGACAAGCAGGTGGAGAAGATTACCTTCAAGGGAACGAAGGAACCAAGCCCGGTGCAACCTAACGACCACGATTTCGACATAGAGGAAGGTTACAAATACGTAACTGCTCATATGATTTGGGGTGAGGATTGGACTCCTGAGCAGATAAGAAAACTAATCGAGAGAGGGAAAGATCCCGATATGCAGCTATTCGACATGGAGATCGGTCAGGTAGGAGCCTCTGAGGAATGGAATGTATTATCCGGCCCACAGGAACATATTGGATCATATATCTACCATAGTGGAGATTGGAGAGCATCGGTAACGTATATGCCTACAGAGCAATTACTTTCACTGGATGAGGATATGGACGCCCTTCAGGAAATAATGAAGGATCTACAAAATGATACTGTTGAATCCACGGAAAACGAAAAAGCGGTTGGACCTTTACCGGTAATTGAATATCCAAAATCTGCATCGGGTTCCGAGGCAAAATACACAATAGATATAACGATCTATCCTGGAGTCGATATTCCATTGCCTGAGCTCACATCCTTTTCGACGAGAAATGCGGAGTTTACCCTGGAATCAGACGATCCCAGCCAGAAACTCGGTCTTATCATTAATGGGCCTTCGGGAGCTGAGATTTTTGCCGATATTTCTGATAATCAAGTCAAAACAGCATTAATACCGGAACTCGGAATAGGTCAGTACGCGGTCAGCGTGGTGAATCTTAATGATGTGGCAAAGCCCACCGATTTCACGGTTTCATACAAATGGGAGCAAACAAAAGCGATCACAGAAGGAAGGGCCCTGTGGTCCGCTTCGCAGGGTGCCGTTATCGGCTCCATGTATAATGCGCCCCTTCTGTACACGAAGATGGACTCGGTGCCGGAGTCAACGAAGAACGCCATGGACACCCTGGGTGTGACAGAGGTCATTCTCGTTAATCGCGAAGGATATGCCTCAGCGGACCTCTCCGAAAGAATAGAGGACTGCCGCTCGATATTCCAGACATCCCTCGAGGTTGCAGAATACAAGGATGTAGGTAAAATATATAAATTGATCAAGGACCGTTCCGCTCTCAACGGGACGTGGAGCAATGACGTAGTTTTTTCCACGATCAACGCCTGGAATCCTTGGTTGGGTGGTGTCAAATCGCCTGAACAGGAAGAATCAGGCGCCCTTTACATTGGACCGGGAGCTTATGCTGCGGCTCATCATGGAACCCCACTGATCATTTTGGACCTTTCGGAACCCCTATCCTGCTCACAGGCATGGCATAATGAATTCTGGCGATTGGCAGCGCAGAGCAGACGGGCGCCTTCCGTGGCTTGCATGGTACTTACCGGGTTTCAGGTATACGATTATCTGGCTGAATACGGGTTTGACCTACCAGATAAACAGGAATCCATGCTCACGGTTGCAGGGCAGTTCGATATCGGCACTGCATGGGATCGAATGTTTACCGAGGCAGCTTATCCCGGACGAATAATGGGGACCCCTGTGGATACTTCATACTGGGTCTCTCGATCCATATTCTACCCATACATGATATATGCCAATCCAGGCGTGAATCCGGCCCTGGATGAACATGGCGGAAAAAGGATTACCGGTTCATCTTCGACCCGCATTGCCGGAAGACTGGTGATCACGGAAGATGAAAAAGAGATAGAGGTAACAAACCCCGTTCTTGAGACATGGGTTTCCTACCAGCACAAATTCAATGAACTGGCCTCTGAATACTGGGGGTGTCCCTACACCACCAGGACCGGGATCACTCCGTTCTTCACAGATTCACCCGATGAGATAGATAAGGGGCTGGGAGGAAAATATCCCGACATAACCACCTCGGAAATCGTGAGGTATTACAGTGAAAAGGGTAACTTCGATGAGGTATTCACCACGAATTTCGATAAAACCATGGAAAACCTGAACCGGGGTGTGATAATGTGGTACGAGGTGATGCACGGAGGCTCAAGCGGTGGCGGCGTTGTGGGATTCTGGAACGAAAATCAGAAAGAACCCAACCCCTGGCGCGGATATGAGGAGAACGGCATCCCTCTGGTCAGCATTGGAAGCGAGGGAATAATCGAGGAGAATCCCCTTCAAGATCTCACCCGCCTGCGAGGTAGTACGGAGGATCCCGATGTGGTGACAATGAGCAAATATTACGGACTCGATCTGCAGCCAAGCACCGGACCCAAATCAGATATGGGTGTTATTCCGGAAACACATGATGGAGTGATAATCGCAATTTTACAACAGGGGCAGACCGGTCATCAAACCGGATACATGTGGGACGACGCAATGGATAATATCCATTCTGTTGGTTTCTCCGCCGGCTCATGCCTCATAGCAAATACCTATCTTCACCTTACCACCATGCGCCACGGCAGCGTCTTCCAGATCATTGACCCGTGGCTCACCTCGTGGTATTCGTCCTTCGCAATGGAAATGTTCGCAAAGGACCAGGCCACCGGTGGATACACTGTTGGCCAGTCTTACGTAAGGGGAATAACCCATGTGGGGATCCAGTACCTCATCGACGGTTGGTGGTGGGATATTTTCGAGAATCTTGTATATTACGGCGACCCTGACATAGTTATGTTCACACCCAACAATGCCTGGGAGAAACCAGTGGCAATGGAAGAGGGAACCTCCATAAACGGGCATAATTTCTACGGGGCGGAAGAACACTCTCACGCAATCGGTGGGATCACCATCAACTGGATCATCGTATTCATCCTGCTACTCATAGGGGGAATCGCAGCAACAATCTATATAATTAAGAAGAAAAATCGGGGACCGCAGGTTAAAGAGGGTAGTAAAGACAGTAAATGACGCTAAAGCGATGGGATCCATCAAGGTGATATATTGGTTCAAGAATACACTTGTACTTTGTGTGGTTTTTCATCGAAGGATTTCATGATTCTGAAAAAACACATGAAAGATACTCATGGAAAGGATATTAGCCAAGGTATATTCTCTCACGGTCCGAAAGAAAATAAGAGCGTAAGCTTTCGGGGCGATACCAACGAAGCTTCTCCTAAAAAAGAGTCAAGCAAGGAGACAAAATGGGAAAAACCCGACGAGTTACTTTCTAACCTACCAAAAGATACAAAGAACGCTTTTGATAAGATGCTGATGACCGGTCTTACGAGATGTATGTTCTGCGGGAAGGAAAACACCGATCTTAACAACATGGTGGCCCATGTGATGAAAAAGCATGGCAAAGAGATTGAACAAATGCAGGGAAATCTCGAAATCATGCCATCCTCCCAGGACATGAATGAACTGCTGGGCAGCCTAGGAGAGATCACCTCCATGCTCATGGGCCAACTGGGAGGAAACGGGGAGATGGGTGAGGAGAATAATATAGAGAAAATGTTCACGGCCATCATTCCCAGTAAAGATGACCCGGATATTTCTGGAGATGGGGAATTACCCGACATCGACGGAATAATGGAGATCGCTCTTGAAGTAGGAATGAAAGCAGCGGGGGAGATGCTGGGTGGCGAAAGGAACGAGTCGGAGGGGATTGATGAGAAAGGGCTTTTCTGGGATAAGGGCGGCACCGAAGAAGTACACACCTTTATCACAGATGACGAAAAGGTCGTCAAGGAATGCCCGGAATGCGGGAATTTTATAAAAATAGGTACTCCGGTATGTCCCTTTTGTAAAAAAGAGATCAAGTGACCGGTCGAAAGTAGGAAAAGGGGTTTATTAAATGACAGTTGAAACACGAGAATTGAAGTTCAGTACGAAGGGTGAGGTACAGTTGATAGATATCACCGGCAAGGTGGCGGCCGAACTTGAGAAGTGCTCAATAACAAATGGAATCGTAAACATTCACGTACCTGGTGCAACGGGAGCCATTACTACCATCGAATATGAACCAGGATTATTGGCAGACTTCCCCGATGCTCTCGAACGGCTGTTTCCCAAGGGATTGGTGTACGAACACCACCTCCGATGGCATGACGGAAACGGCCACTCCCACGTGAGGGCTTCCATGCTTGGACCCTCTCTTACAGTTCCCTTTAACGATAAAAATATGCTGCTGGGAAAGTGGCAGCAGGTAATATTCTGCGAACTCGATGCAAGACCAAGAGACAGGACAGTCATTCTCCAGATAATCGGAGATTGATTATAACTGCTTTGAATTTCTTAAACTTATCCAATTGTGCAAACCGAGTTTTATTAACTGGAATTACCCATTCTTTATTGCTACCTGAAAAAAGCTACCACTAATCATGTATTTTTTCGTCCAGGTCAGACGGTTATTCCTTCAAAGGAAATTATTACGGTCTTAAAGACCGCGCCTCTTCTTCAGCACGACGAAGACCACGATGGCAATCACGATCAGAAGGATAACTATGATCAGTGCCTGATAGGAATTTTCATCAGTGACGTCAACCTGCACCTGCTTGGATACATCATTATAATCCACGCTTATCTTGATATCGTGGACGCCGGCTTCGGCTTCCCAGGTAAAGTTAACAACCCATTCGGCACCTGCAAGGAGGAACTGAACTTTTTCGGACTGCCCTGCCACTTCAACGTCATCGATCAGTAAAGAAACGGTGAAGTTCTTTGCACCGGAACCTCCTTCGTTCCTTATAGTGGCAGTGATGTCAACTGCCTCTCCTGCGCGGGGTTCGAGGTCCGATAGATCGAGCTTCGAAACTATGAGATCCGGCGCAGTAATGGTAATCGTATGTATCGCTATCACCGAGTTATTGGAGTTATCCGATACGTTCAGTGTAATCACATAGGTACCGGGTTTTCCGTATTTTATGGTAAGGTTCACCCCAGTTCTTTCGGACTCCGCATTAACAGCTGTATCGTTGAAATCCCAATCGAACTTAAGATGGTTCAACTCATCCATATTATCAGAGGTGGTATTCGCGTTCAGGAAGATATCCTCGCTAACCTCGGCCTTAATATCAGCCACAATCGTAACGATGGGTCCCTCAGTATCCCGTATATTTATCTCAAAGGATGCCTTGTTCTTGTTTCCCACCTTATCCTTTACGGTCAGGTTGACGGTGGTATCTCCCGCATCCCGGAAAACGTGTTCGATGGTTTTGCCGAAGGACTCCACACCGTTATCGAATTCCCAGAGGTAACTGCCTGCTGAGTCAGGTATACCGCTTCCGGCTTCATCATCCGATGCACTGGTGGCGTTCAAATCGATAATACCGGATTGGTTTCTCTCCCCCATCGCTGTTTCAATTAGAAGTTCGCTGGATGGTAGGATAGGTGCCTTAGCGTCCACTACTATCTGCACCTTGCTGTCCTTGATGCCGTTTACTGCTCCCGCACTGTCAAGTAGCGTGAGTGAAACCTCATAGGTCTTCGTGCTACCCTTTGCCAATGTGTAGTTGTGCGTGACAAGTTCTCCGTAAGCGGAATTTCCATCACCGAAGTTCCAAGTGTAATTTATGATCTCGCCTACTTTGTCAGTAGAACCGGTGGCATCGAAGGTGATATTCTCGTAGTCATCCTTCACCACTGTGTCATCAGTTGCGGAACCAGCAAAGATCTCATCGTCGGAATAATATGTTTTTTCGTTGATGGTGACGGTGATATTTGCTACCGGAGCCTTTTTGGCAAAAACCTCAAGCGTGGTTGCGTTCTTGATCACTGCCTGGTTGGGTATCGCTTCATCATTGTCATCCAGCGCGAGATTCCAGTTATCGTCTTCTACAGTTACTATCTCGTAGGAGGGTCCGAAGATCACATCATAATCCTCTTCAAGATTACCCAGCCATACCTTGTATGCCAGCTGGTCCGGGTTATCCAGTTTCTCGGTTTCGTAGATCATGGAGGTTTTTATACGCATACCTGATATATTGTCCACACTATTGTTGAAATTGTAGAGGGTGACAGTATAATTGAAGGTCTGACCAGTTATGATGTCGGGATCGAATGCGGTATCGTTCACCTTGAAGAAATCATCCGAGTAGAGGTATTCAGGACCTGTCTTCTCGAACCAGCTCTTGAAGACGAGAATCTCGGCGTCGCTAAGTGTCCCGTCGTCATTACCGAAGCGCTCGTCCGAGTCGATCTTCATTTTAAGATTCCCGGGACCATCATCGATACCAGGTACCAATGAGTCTGAATTTAGCTGCCAATCCTTGACCACTTGAAGGGTGGAGAAATCATCTCCCTGAACCGTTAGTTCGATGGATATAATCTCTTCGACATCCTTGTCAAACTGTGGGAATATCTCCAGGGAAGGATTGCTAACATTAAGTGTTATGCCGTTTTGGACGTAAGGACTATATCCCTCTGCGTCCAGAATGATATCGAAGGTGGAAGGATAGAGTTCCAGTTCGAAATAATCGTCCGTATCGTTGAAGGACGTGATGATCTCGCGATGAGTTATTGTATCGTACACCTTAATGGATAATCCCTCTACGGGGTCCCAGGTGCTCTCATCCTCCGCATATCCGTATATAATAAATTCCAGCTCCCCTTCGTCCAACTCGAAATCCACAGTCATGGATGTATTGCTTACACTCACGGTTTTTATCTGCACGATATATCCGTCATTCTCCACTGTGAGAGTGTAGGTTCCGGGGAAGACCTCGAAATCGTAGGAAGCGTTAGCCCCCGTTTGGTTTATTACATAAGAGGTATTCGCGCCATAAGTGGATGCTTCGTAACTGAGATTCCCCTCATCGATACACTGGAGTGTGAGATAGGTGCTGTTCAGTGTCTCATTTACAGTGCCATTGGGGTAGGTGACATTACCGGAGATGGTATAGTCGAAGCTGTATTTCTTCAGTTTCAATTCGACGTTGGTACTATCTCCCTTCAATACCATGACTTCCGTATACCCATCCCCAAGATCGTAATAACCCTTGGAAGAGGCAGATATACTGAAAAAACCAGGGGTGTCATCAAGCCGGTATTTTGCATCATCCGGAGTGACTGTTATTACATTCCCAGTCTGGAGATTCCTTATTGAAATAGAGGCTCCGTTGAGTGGTCGATTGGTGTCGCTGTCTTTGACCCTAATCTGTAGACGTGTCTCATCGGTTGGTGCTTCGTCTGCAACCAATGCCGGACTCAAAAGGATTACTGATAAGAGTAACACTAGAGCCAATATGGTTGTCTTCAATCCAAGAAATCGTTTTTCCATTCTTTTCAACTCCCTATATATTTCCAATTTTTCATTGTTTCATATCTTGTTAAGCGGTCATCGCCATTTTTGCCATATTATTATATATTATGTACAATTGACAGTGAGTGACCTATTTTTCCAGCACCTAAACAAAAATCGTTTATATATAATTTTTTCCACCAATACAATGTATGCTTTAATGAGCGGACTAAAGGTCGGCGGCCTTTTTCCCGGTTTAAAGGGTCAATTTGAAGGCTTGTCAAACGATACCTGAGCAAACCCAAGTACATTTCTATATGAATCAACCAGCATCCTTGCGCCGATTATTATGGCACCCATATTTAAATATCAGTTTTTTGACTAAACCGGCTATGACCATGTGGTACGGATATGCCGCCGTGGCCTTGCTGTGCTATGGATTGCAGGGTTTTCTCTACAAGGTATCCGCAAAGAAAGGGTGCAACACTGCCGTAACAATGTTCTTCTTCATGAGCACGGTGACAATCTTAGCAGCGGCTTCATTTTTCATGTTCGGTGAAAAGATAAAAAGCCCCGGAGCCCTCGTTATTTTATCCATACTAAATGCCATATTCTTTTTCATCAGCACATCCTGTACCATGGAGGGATTGAAGATCATTCCTGCCAACGTGTTCTATCCTGTGATTCGTTCCAGCACGGGACTGGTGGTTTTATTCTCTCTTCTGTACTTTCACGATTCTCTCTCATCATATCAGTGGATAGGGATAGTACTCTCTCTCCTGGTGATATTAATTCTCATGGGAAAGGGTGAGAGAAGGAGGATAGAAAGAGGAATGCGCTTGAAGGCGGTCATACTTCTATCTGTGGCATTTCTCGCCACTGCCACGGTCACCGTGATAGTCAAGTTCGCCTCTTCTCTTAAGACCCCTCTGGCATTTATCACATTGTCATACGGTTTGAATATATTTATCTCTCTAACTGCTGCAAAAAATTTTAAGGAGAAGGGGGGAAAACAAATCACAAATGCATCTGTGATCATAGGTATCAGTATTGGTATTGTGAACTTCTTTGGTTTCATCTCGCTTTTGCGAGCCTTCGCTTTATACAGATTGTCAATTATAGCTACTCTTGTCGGTCTGTCATTCATCGTACCGATCTTGCTTTCAATGATATTCTACAAAGAGAGGATAACTGTAGCCCGTGTTACAGGTGTCGTTCTTGCAATAGGCGCAGCGGTCCTTCTTGGAATCTAGGAGAAAAAAAAGAGCTTGGAGGATTACGAAGAACGCACTACGAGTCTGGTAGAAGTTTAATTTCATTTTCAGGGATATTGAGTTGACGTACAGTTCAAAGATTACCCGAATTCTATAGTGGTAAGGTTTGCCAGTTTCTTTATCTCAGGAGGAAGTGTTTCCAGGTTATTACCTTCCAGGAGAAGTGTCCTCAGCTCGGTGAGATTGGCTATGCCGGGGGGCAGGTCGGTTAACAGATTATCCGACAGATCGAGGACGCGAAGGTTCTTGAGATCCCATATTTCGGGAGAAGGTCCATTAACCGGTTTCCATCAAGGTGAAGGACCTTCAGATTCTCAAGATTACCAATTCCAGCATGTAATTTCGATATTTTATTTTTTCCGAGGAACAAATATTTGAGTTTCTTAAAGGTCCCTATCTCGGGGGGAAGGTCGGTCAATTTATTCTTTATCAGATACAGATCTTTCAATTCCTTGAGTTTTGAGATCTCAGGTGGCAGCTTTTCCAGTTGGTAATATGATAGATTCAGATGCGTCCATCCGGCCCCAGCGGCTTCTTCGATACGCTTCAATGCTTCTGTCTTACCCATGGAATCCCTCAGATTCAGTATCACAGTCCTCTAATATTTTCCCCAAATTGCGTTCATTCAATAAGAATTATTTCGTCATTTTTTCGAAGTATCTGTCCGTCAAGATCACCGGGCCCTATGTTATTTCCCTTTCGAACCAAGCCTAGTACCACTATCCCTTTCAAAGCTTTTGGGGATTTACCAATCTCAGGGTCCAACACCCGGCGCTGGTGAACGTTTGCACCTCGACTTGTCGTCAACAGCTCCCCGATCAACTCAACACTGTTACTGTTGGACACAGCCACAGCCATGAGGTTTCCGCTGGTAAGAGATGGTGAGATGATCACATCCGCCCCCGCTCGTTTTAGCTGTTTGATGTTCTCGTGCTGACGTACCCGGGAAATGATCTTTATCCCTGGATTGAGGTCCTTTGCTGTAAGAGCGATAAGCACATTCGTATCATCATGAGGAGTTGTAATGATGATGACTGCCGCACCATGGATCCCAGCCCTTGTGAGAACATCCTCACTAGCGGAATCTCCGAGAATTCCTGTAGCTCCCGCTTCAGCGGCCTCTTTTACATTGTCTTCCTTTTTATCGATGGCTATAAGCCGGTCATCATCATAACCCTTATGGACCAGCTCATTCACCGTAGCTGCGCCAGTGCTGCCGTACCCTGCTATAATCACATGTCCCTTCAACTTCTTCAAAAGACGGTTCATTCGGTATTCCTCCCAGAATCTCTGTATCACGAACTGGTATGCCGTTCCTATAAAGAGGACCCAGACGAGCATCCTCACAGGTGTGATGATAAATGCGTCAACCATTCGAGCCCTTTCCGTTACAGGTACGATATCACCGTATCCCAGTGTGGTCACTGTAACGATTGTAAAATAGAGTGAGTCAATGTATGAAAGATGGCCATCGTAGCTATCCTTGATCTCATCTTTTTCAAGACCCCAAAAGATACCGGCCACCAGAAGAAGAAGAATGAAAATAAATACCAGCCTTAGGCACAAGACCTTGATGGGGGAAGGTTCCTTTCGGTAGAACCTTTTTATGATGGTACCGTCCTTTTTGAAAAACAATATGATCCCCCTTTGAATTGCCTAACAGGCTTCATTATGTATGAAACCTACCCGGGTATTTATGCTTTTTGGACTCACACAATTACCACACTATACTATGATTTTCGTTTTATCGAGCTCGGTGGGAATATGATGACAGTATTATGATTATGCGTATGATTTATTCTTTTGCATTCATACCCACCGAAACTATAAATGACGGTTGATTTATTACCCCCGGGATGAAGAACATACCTACGATACTTCTGGCCCAGGAACTGTTGGACTTTGCTTTCCACAGGGCTTCGAAGATTACAGTGGATGACAAGAAACCCTATTTCAGAATAAAAAAGACCGAAACCAGTAAAATAAAATCCGTATCGGACCTTCTGGATTCGAAACTATTGAAGATGATCCGGTCCTTCCCATCCTTCGATAATCTGCATCCCTTTGCTGCCGAAATGATGGACATCCAGTTCTCCATAGACCAGATAAGAATATCCCTCGGTCGGGCGGATGGGATAAGAAAAAGTATAAGAAGCATCTGCGGCAAGGCTCTCGTAAGGATCAAACGGTCACGTAATACGGAAGAGATCAAAAGTATAAGCAGATCGGTGTACGGTAGGGTGTCGTCCCTCGTAGGTAACATCGATGATGCCCTTGTTCTGCTCTCGGAAGTAAGAGAGGTTCTTCGCAAGATGCCTGATATCGCAAGTGACGTGTTCACGGTTGTGGTGGCGGGGTTTCCAAATGTGGGCAAGTCGGCTCTCGTTAATGAACTCTCCACGGCAGCACCCGAGATCGCTCATTATCCTTTCACCACACACGACGTGATAGTGGGACATCTCATGCGGAAGGTACGCAGATTTACCGAACGAATACAGATCATAGACACCCCTGGTATACTCGAGAGACCACCGGAGGAACACAATGATTTCGAGAAGCGTGCCTTCTCCGCTCTCAAGTACCTCGCTCATGCCATTATTTTCGTAATGGATGCTTCGGAGTATTGTGGTTATCCATTGAAAAGACAGGAAAAACTTCTCGATGCAGTGGAAAATTATTTTGGGGAAGTTCCACTCATTCATGTCGTATCTAAGACGGATGTAGAAAAGGATAGGAGCGAGTTATTTCTCACGAAAAGAAAGGAGAAATGGCTTCTTGTGTCCAGCTTCGAAAAGATAGGGCTGGATGAACTGAAAGAGAATTTATTCGATTTAAGGAATGAATTCAATAGCGGTATCCAATGTCCCTCAATGAATTTTGATGATGACTTAAAATACATGACGTGAGGGGCCCTGAAGGAACCTTAACATACAAAACATAACTGGAAAACACATTGTTAATGTAAATATATAAACATAATATTAGAAACTACTAAAAAAGACGTGGTTAACTTTTTATATAGTTTAAAATTATGGCCGAACTACATTTTACTAGAAGTGGTGAAAGAAAATGGCTCGAATCAACATACCAGGTCTTATCTACCTTCATTTTTTAATATTATTCTTTGCGGCCCTATCAATTCTTGCATTGAAGGATGTGAATTTTTCAAATCATTCTGCAGAACCCAGTATAAGCGATATGCAGGGTTGGATTATGATATTTTCCTTTCTTTGTTCTTGTACAGTTCTATTGGTCATGTTCATTCACGGTTTTGCCATAAAGGACCCCAAACTCGGGATTCTCGGTAGTATATCACTTTTTCTGATCTATTCCGCACTATTGTTTATGATAGGTCTAGGTCTTTATCCCAAGTTAATCGAAGGTGTGACGCCCCTACAGATGACTTACAGGATGCTCCTGGTACCTGTGGCAAGCGCTTTCATCCTCCTGGGCTCACTCATATTTATCGTGATAAAATTCCCCGACAACCGCGAACGGCGCTGGTTCATGATGGCAATAAGACAAGAAATGAAGAGCCCATCGAGAGGGGTTTGCCCGGTTTGCGCCACGGTGGTTTCCATGAAGGCACCCCGATGTTACAAATGCCAAACAAAGCTGCATTGATCTTTTTTTGCATGTGATCCCATGATCTCGATCACTCTGGCCGATAAGGAAGAGAATGAAATTTTGTCATATTTTTCCATGGCAAAGGAAATTCTAGATCAAGGTGGATTGATAATCTATCCCACCGACACCCTTTACGGGATCGGCGCTTCCATTTACAACGAGAAAGGGATCGAAAAGGTGTTTCGGGCTAAAAAAAGACCGCTAAATCTTCCCCTTTCAGCAGCGATTCATGCAGCATCTCAGATCTACCGGTTGGCCATGGTGGAAGGAGAAAAGCTGAAATATTTCTTAGAAGACCTCTTCCCATCAAAGACTACGGTGCTGCTCCCCAAAAAAGAGGAAATATCCATGTCACTCACTGGCGGGAGCAATTTTATCGGTGTCCGTGTACCGGACAGTATGTTCACGAGAAATCTGCTGGAGCATACAGGTCCAATCACGAGCACATCAGTAAATCTCCATGGTGAATTGCTTGAGCCACTTTCAGGTGATATCGAGAAAATGAATGAGATCATAGCACATGCGGATCTGCTTATCAAGAGCCGTGGGCTGGATGAAAAATTAACGGAAAGCAAGGAAAGATCCGGCTCGACCATAATCAAGATCGTCCACAATAGTATCGAGATCATCAGAGAGGGAGAAATGAAAAATACAGATATTTTTTCTATTACGAGAAGGTGGGGTTTCGAATTAGCGTAACCTGTTGAGGAAACTCCGAACGACTAGTCCGATTTTTTTAAAAAAAGGTTTTATATAGAATAAATTATTTTAGCTACCTTACCGCAGATATAGCCAGCCACTATCTCTATTTATTATGGTGATAGGTGTATTGGTTGCACTTGAAAAGCTGGGTCTATTGGCACGGCTTGAAAGTGTGGCGAGCCAGCAGGGTCGCCTTTACTTGACAAGTCACCACTTGTCCTGTGTGACACGCCATCAGGTGTGTCTTTACCTGAAAGGGGGAAGAATAAAATGGCAAATATAAATTATGATAACCGAACGATCCAGGTAGTTGACGAATGGTATACACAGCCAGGTTTGAAGGACAAGATAGCCGAGATGTTAGCCTCCGGCGACTATAAGATTACAAAATATGGACAAGCCATAGAAGAATTGGACCGAGAGATGGAAGGAGCAGAGGATGTCTCATGTGTTTTACCCGCAAAGACGATCATGGGGCTCACCAGACTTGTTTCGAAATCATCCCGAAGCACTGGAGATTATATACGTGAAGCTTTGAAAATTTACCTTCGCTCCAGAAAATTTTAATATTAAAACTAAGGGTCTAATTTCGGCCAAGTACTCTGAATCAGACAGAAATCGAACTTCATAAGGAAAGGCAATCCTTTTACTACTGGAGAGGAGCCTTTTATGGAAGTTTATTCTAGAATTAATTACCATTTATCCAGTTCCAGATCTTTGAGCAAGTTGTCCAGGCCCTTTTCGTTATCCTTGACCGGTTTAGTCGGTTCTTTGTCGTTTATCGGCTGAGCGGTTGGGGGAGTAGCTGGTATTGCCTGTTGCTGTGGAGCCCCGGATACGGGTCCAGTTGTTGTTCGTGGCTGTTCTGTCGGGGCGGCTGCAGGTGGACGCGTAACAGGTTTTGTCGCGGCCCGTGGTAATCCCGCGATAGGAGCTGCGGGAGCTCCGGCCACCGGTCTGGTTGTGGCCCTAGGCAATACAGGTGAAGGAGGAGGTGCCACAGGAGGTCTGACAGGAGTCGTCCGTGCTGCCACCGGCGGTGGGCTCGCGGGAGCAGGGGGTGCTGCAGGTGATTGCCCCAGCGCCTCCTCCGCACTTTCGATCTTCAGAGCCGCACCGAAGGAAGGTCTCGCACCACCCAGTTCGAAATTCCCCGCACCAGCCAGCATGTCCTGAATTGGTGCGGCATCCTTCATATCCTCTCGCACCTCATCCAAGTAATCCTTTTCCCACCCCTCAGTGGATACGTTCTCGTATTGTGAGTAATCCACATCCTTCCTCTGCCACCGACCATGATCTTTAGCCAGTGCATCCTGTTGTGCCTGGAACCGGACCCTCTCCTCTTCCTCGATTTTCTTCTGCTCTTCTTTCTTCCGCTCTTCTTCCGCAGCCATTCGAGCATCCTTTCTGCCTTTCATCTTTATCACTAGTATGACAAGAGCGATTAGGACTATGATGAACGCCGCTGCTCCGATTATTGCATAAATAGCCCAATCGGGTAACTCGAAACCCTTCTCGGGTTCCACGCCATTTTCTTCAACATCCACCGGTTTATCAATAATCTCCAATGATAGAATCCTTGTCTCGTTCAATCCCATGTAAAGCATGAGGAACTTCAACGAATATGCCCCGAATTCCAGTTCGTCATCTGTACTTAAAGTAACCTCTATAACTTTAATATCCCCTTCATCCACGCTCACTTCTGAGACCATATCCACGCGGGTTGAGAGGTTCCCCTCCACTTCCAGGTCGATATCAAGGTCCCGGTTGCCGGTATTTCGTATGGTAAAATTGAATTTGTACTCCTCACCCCTGATCACCTTCACGTTTGGTTTGCCCAGAATAACTACAATATTATAAATCGGAATGTCCTCCACAGAAAAATGCCAGATTCCGGATAAACAAAGGCCATCCTGGATCCCATGACTAGGGATCACCTTCCAGTAATAATCTGTGGAAGGTTTAAGGTCCTTAATAAGATACGAGGTTGCACTTGTGGTATGTATCACCGAGAGATTATTCATTGAGGGACCCCTGTATATCTTGAAAGTAAGAGATTTGTTACCTGGATTGGTCATCACTTCCCACGAAAGATTTATCTCAAGAACACCGAGGCTTGTATCATTGACAGGAGAGAGGAGAACGACCTTTGAGAGATAAAGGAGAGAATCCACAGTAAAGCTCCACATTCCATCGATGCAGATACCGGCCTCCTCGTCATCAGAGGGGATTATTTTCCAGTAATAAGTCGTCATATCCGTGAGATCCGTCAACTCGTGTTCCATGGCATTGAGATTTGCCCTGATCTTTGGTGGATTAGTTTCTTCCCCAAAATAGACATCGAATGTGATATTATTCAGTTCGTCATCCACGTCCGACACGGACCATTTCAATGTAATGTTCCCTTCGGCAGAGTAGGCCTCATCTTCCGGGAACAGAAGAGTAGCCTCAGGTACATCATTCACAGAATCTATGCTAATCGGAATGTCAACCGGCTTTCCAAGAGCACCGCTTAGCTTTTCCCGTATTGTGAGATTCAAAACCGAATCACCGAAATGATCCTTTTCCTTTGCTGTAACGTTGATTTGACCGGTTTCTGTAACATTGATCTGAAGGAACTCCGTGGGATAGACCAAAAGAAACTCAAGAGCATCATCTTCCGCATCTTCGATATAATCTAAAAGTGAGTACGATGAAGTGAAATTCATATCCTCGGCCATGTTCACTGCCGGAGGTGTATCGGTCCATACCGGTATGTCGTTCACACCTGATACGGTGACCTTGAAGGTGTTGGAATCGGTGGAGAGGCCCTTTGTGTTGGTGGCCACAACCTTGAATGACTCATTCCCGGTCCAGTTTAGTTCATTCGTACTGAAAGTTATGGTATAATTTCCCATTATGACCTCGATATGCCCGTCAATCGTCGACGGGACCAGGGAATAGCTCATCTGGAGGGGGCGATCCCAGATATCCGAGAAGTAATCGGTGACGTTGATCAGTTTATTAGCGGTGGTATCTTCCAAAAACGTGAATGTATCGGGAACAGGTGTCGTCAAAGCCGGTGGTATCGTGGCAATGCTGGCCACCGATGTGTAGTTGTATCTCGTATCCCTTTCTTCCAGCGCCCAGTTCCAAACCTCCGCCTGATCGATTATACCGCCCAGGAAGTTACTTTCAGTGCCGGGATCGCGGCCGATGTTCAAAGGGTTTGGATTTGTCAGATCCCCAACGCCCACGGGTGAATCCGCTTGCATTTCATAACCTTCAACGAACAACTTGAGGCCGGTGTCCGAAACAGGATTCACGGACATGGCAACGTAGTGCCATCCCCCATCGTTCAATACTCCCTGAAGAACGGTAGTGCTTAGGGTTGCGGAATCGAGACTTCCATCTGCGTCGCTTGAAATGGTTCCGTACAGAACACCTCCTGCCAGGCCAAGTGAATAATACACGTTTCCGTTCCTTTTACTCACTATAATACCATCAGCATCCGTTGTCTTTATCCAGGCGGAGAGGCTGAAGCTGTCTCCGGCGCCAAAGTTCAGGGAAGCATGGTTTGCTACCTCGACGTAATCATCAACACCGTCGAATTCAAGCGCACTTTCTATGATCCCTGTTGCCCATTGGGGATCCTTGTCCCCGTCCCCGTTACCGGGGTCGGCATCATTCAACACTCCAGTATTATCCTGGTCTGATGAGTCACCTGCAGCATTACCGAGATCTTCGTTGAATGCCCATCTCCCTTTTAGTGCGATCTTCCCGAAGTCATCCCGTATCTCCTCAGGGCTAAGGGCTCTTTTGTAGATTCGGAGCTCGTCTATGGTCCCGTTGAATCCGTACGTGTCATCCACCTTGTGTCCAATAAACAGTTTCTCCACACTACTCCCGATGGACTGGGGTAGAACTCCATAGGTCGGACCGTCCGCCGGGGTGCCATCCAGATATATGTGTATGTCGTCCTTGAACGTGACAGCAACATGATACCATCGGTCTGTACCGATACCCTCACTGCATTTTCTGGTGTAAGTATTAGGACTGGCATCTATGGCAAAATATAGACCCATGCCCGAATTCCATTTCAGCAGGTAACCTGGATCGGCATCGGAATGCTTTGAAACGATGGGCCTCTCAAACCCTTTCAGTCTGAAATTCAACCATGCGATGATGGTTATCTCGTTGGTCATATCCAGGGATGCATCGTTACCGCAGTCCAGCACGTCATCCCAGCCGTCGAACATCATCCCAGTATCGGAAATACCGGTTCCCCATGCCTCTGCCGTGTCCGTATTGCCCACCGCACCCACATCAAGGGTCCCATGATTATTGTTTGGACTATCGTCCTGGGCATTTACCCCGGTACCTTCCTCAAAACTCCACGAACCCACTAGATCGGGATCTACCCTATTGGCGAGTCCGACCGAAATTTCACCAGTACCCTCAACGGAGACGCTGTTAACCTCGAGCATTTTCACTATACCCGGACCTAAAGTTCCCATGACCATCAATAAGACGACAGTAGCGATAATCAAAAAATTACTTCTCGTTCTCATGCCAGCACCTGTATCCAATATTAAAATAAAACCGTTTTTCATTGGAAAACAATCGGCTCATCATATACATTAACTTAAATAAATATTGTGGGATTTCTGGACCGGGATTTAATGAAGGAAGAAATCACCAATTAAAAACAATTTTAGAAAACTCTTTCCTGGCTATCAAGGTATCTCCTTTTCCTTCACCTTCTTTCCCTGTTTTCTTACAATCTCTATCTTAAGATATCTATCGGTGCCCTCAATTGGGAGAATCATCCATTTGTTATCAGATTTGAGAAGCTTCGACGGTTCCGCTGAATCGCTTTTATTTATTTCACCCTTTTTTCTCTTATTGGATTCTTTAGTTTTGATGGATTTTTTTCCTTTCTCTTCCTTAATGGTCCCATCCACGATGGTGCACATTTTATCGGCTATTTGAGCCACCCTTTCATCGTGAGTAACTATAATAATAGTCTTCCCATATTTTTCCTTCAAATCTTTGAAAATACTTAGAACTTGTTTTCCTGTTTCAGTATCTAGTTCTCCAGTTGGTTCGTCCGCTAGGATAAGTTCGGGGTCGTTTGCTAAAGCCACGGCCATTGCGATTCTTTGTTGTTCCCCACCGGATAATTCATCGGGTTTGCTCCCTCGCCTTGATTTCAAACCCACAAGATCTATAAGATAATCCACTCTAGTCGTTCTCTTTTTACCGCCCACACCAGCAAATCGGAGTGGAAGCTCGATATTTTCCCATGCATTCAGGGTGGGAACGAGATTGAAGAATTGGAATACAAAACCCACCCCATTCCTCCTGTATTTCACCATTTCCTTTTCAGTAAAACCGGTTAAGGATCCACCATTCACAATCACGGTCCCAGCGGTTGGTATATCAAGTCCTCCAAGAATGTTCAACAGGGTCGTCTTACCGGAACCAGACGGACCCATAATGGCCACAATCTCTCCCTTTTCAACCGCCATGTAAAGGCCCCTCAATGCCACTACTTCCAGAGCTTTACTCTTGTAAACCTTTATCAAATCCTCAATTTCAATATATGCCATACATTAATCACCTCTGGACCTCAGAGCCTTATTAAGAGCCACTCTGGACATGATTAGCGAGAGCGTTGCGGTAATAATTATCAATAGAATAATGGTAAAAAGGATCATCCATAATATGGTGGAAGAAAAAACGAATTGCCTGGGAACCAATGGTTCGGTTAGGTGATCAATTATCTTTATGAATATATATCCTGAAAAAAAACCAGCGATTATTCCAACGACGATCCCCAAACTCATCAATGAGATTGCTTCGCTTACGAACAAGCGGAATATTGTTCCTATCGAAGCACCCCTCGCTCTCATACCCGCTATTTCGACCCTTCTCTCTGAGAATGATGTGGACAAAATGAATATAAGACCCAAGGTTGCAATTATAATAATAAAACCATATTCGATACCGATCAGATAAACAAAGCTATCATAATTTGTTGCAATTTTTGTATGTTCATTTTCGATAATACGGTAATCCTCCGTGTCGAAAGGATACTGATCGTAAATTCTTTCTGCCACCGATAACGAATCGTAGCCCTCGATTACGTCGATAAATAATAATACTTCAAGCCAGTATTGCATCTCTCGATTGTACCCATATGATATTCCATGTCTTTTTAAAAAAGTACCATTGTAAAGAAAGCCACCAAGCGACTCATAACTAATTATAATTGAGTTGGTATCGGTTCCAATATTTAATCCAGTCATCTCACCAATTATTCCCACAACTGTTAGATTAATATTCCAATACTCCATACGATTCAATTGGTCAATACTATAGTGATCGTTATATTCAGAATAATAATAACCGCAAAGTTCAAAACTTAGCTGCTTGCAGAGATTGATAGTATCCCCCACAACAAGATTGTTCCTACTGGCGTATTCCAGAGAAGTTATCGGCACTAACAAATTTCCCAGTGATTTGGCTGTTTTCAAATCTCCTTGTCGATGGTGAGTGCATATTCATCACTGGATTTTTTGATAGTGCCAAGTTATCACACTGTCTGGAGTTTTGAGCTTAGAGAAAACATCCCTCCGTTTATCTCTTCCTAAGAAGGAGTTATCATGGGAAGTATTATTGAGAAAGTAATCAGGATCAAGAAAGAAAATATTACCCCTGTCATCTACCTTATAGGAGCCACGATCGCCCCCTATGAAGGTAACAGGTGAACACCCTGAAACACCCTCAATAGAAGTGATATTATCTACAAGTTCAGGTCCGATGTAAGAGGTTGCGATTATGTCAGCAGGAGAGGCGATCTCTGAGTTTCTCATCTGCTGATCGTATTCGGATTCCACAATCGCCAGAATATATAACCCAAAACATAAAGAAAGAGCGATCAGGATACACATACCGGACGCCCTCTTTCTATTTCGTGTCATGTTTTTCTTGACCACGGCCCAAAGATTTCTTGATATAGGTCTCGTCAATATACTTGCAAAAGAATACGGACGTTTGGTCTTTCTCGTGAGTATCCTGGTGACGGAAATCCCAAGAAAGAAAGGGAGGAGTGGAGATAGTGCGATAGATATAGTGTACAAGAGCATGAAAGTATAAATACCAAATGTACCCAGAAGTTGAGGAGGATTTTGCGGATCGATCCACATAATACTTGAAAATGCAATCAATGAAATCGAGAGTAGGACAATATCAACCTTGAATAGATATTTCTCATGGTAAGAAGCATCATTATAATGAAGTCTCAACCCTTCGGATAAGGGTGTATTTATTATTCGTTTAATACTCCTTAATGTAATAAGTATCATCATTATGGTCGAGCAGATAATAATGAAATAGATCGTACTATTGGGAATTACTTGTTCAAAATTACTCGTAGAGCCAACTGGACTCTTCGACGTGAAGAATATGGCATTCATCATACTGTCCGAGGAAAGGAATAAATTGGATATTTGGATTCCAAGCAACAATCCTAAAATGGATGCTACCAGTCCAAGTACCGCTGATTGTAAAATAAGCATCATCTTAATCTGGTAACCGCTTACTCCTCTCGTCTTAAAAAAGGAGATCTCCTTTAATAGATCCTTCTCTCCAAGATTATTTCCCAGGATTGTTAAATAAAGTCCCAGTATAATAACAGGCAAGGTAACACCGATTATTATCAATTTGGCGTAGAAAAGCCTTTTAGAATACCGCTCCATCATTCGTGGCACATCGCTTTCGGAAGTACTGATTCGTTCATCCGATGTAACATTTTTATGGACTGAGAGCATTTGAGATGTTAAATTCCAGATATTTTCTTCCGTTTGCTCGGTATCATAAGGATTGATAATAACTGATCGATCAAACCAGATACAATAGAAATTTTTGATATCTTCAAGTTTAGGCAGATTATAGTAATAGGGAGAATTTTCCACAATGTTATATTTATTTTTCTAGGATGTACCCAATGAAACGTTTGAATCCCAAAAAGCATCGATACTAATTTCATTTGCATCCATGTATTGCTCTAAGTCGAAACTCAGGGCGTTGATAAATATATCGATAAAATCAAGATCCATCAATATGATATTTGAATATTGATTCACTCCTTCACCCGACAAGAAACGCATTGTCCCCTTTGGGCCCCCAAAGTTACTCGAGTCGTCTGTTATTTCCAGATCCAGATCGATTATATCCCCTATTTCCAGTTCGACAGTCATGACAATAATATCAAGAAGAAGGTCTGTTTCCCAATAATTCCGATAATTTTCAAATGATGCGATTCTTGCAGATTCGTCTTGATTGAAAAAATAGGTCTGAGCGTAATCAATCGTGTCACCCACGGATACATTGAGGGCACGGGCTAAAAAGGAGTTAATGACAATTCGATTGCCTTTTATTGAATTTTTTCCCGGTCTCTTATACTTATAAAGAAATCTATCGATCTCGTTCCAATTCGGATTTACTCCATATATAGTGGTCAATCTACTCGGATTGCGTGATATACTATAGTCGAAATCCTCCGGTTCTCTGATTAAATTACCGAACTCGTCGGAACCGACAAGATGCATGGGTTCTATGGATATGATACACTTTTGTGGCGAAGTGAAATTCAACAAATAATATCCTTCTTCATCAGTATATAGAAAACCACCCTGTGATGCCTCGGATGGTATTATACTGTAATCAATCTTGATACCTTTCAATCCGGACCTTCGGTCAATCCCCATTACTCTGCCTCTCAATTGATAATTGAACTTTCTTTCCTCTGAGAAGTTTACTACGACCCTCTGATATAAACCTGGTTGAAAATCCAGTTTCACATATCTGAAATAGGTTCCATTGGTTATTACAAGGCCCTGCGTATTCGCACTATAATTGTAGATTAGGTTTCCCTGCTCGTTATATTCTTCATATGTCGAACTGTAGAAAAAACCATGCAGACCTTCGTAATGTCGATATACCCAAAAATAAGGTTCTTCGATTTGGGGATACAAGATATCGATTTCTACAACATGATTCTTCGTCATTACAATATCCTGTTTGAAGGATTCACCCGGTTCAACATTAAATGAGATGATGCGTGATGTTTGACCAAAATACTTGCCATATATTACCTTTGCAGCATATAAGGAAATTTTCCCTTCATGAAGCAGAACCTCATAAGACCCGTTTAATAAACTGACAGATTTAAAATAACAGTAATCGCCCCCTTCTACCTTGATATTGACATAGGTGTAATTGTTATAATATCCATAAATATTTAAAGAGTCGTTCAATTTTTCTCCCGTATAGGAATCATATATCGTCCCATTCAATATAACGGTGGGCTCGTCTAACGGATACAATATAAAATCTTGTCGGAAGGGCACTATCAAAAAATCCAGTGATGAATATGCACTCACCATCGACAAGGAGATTTGAAAACAGCCAAATCACTGGGAAATTTGTTAGTGCCGTCGGAAGGGTTCCGAATTTTCTAAAATTACATTATGTTTTAACTGGTGATAAACCTGATCATCATCAATATGTGGGACACATTCAATAGTGTAATTCCCGATCGGTAAGGTAATATTATAACTCAGAGAACCATAATTATTATGAAGATATTCGGAACTCCGAATAATTTCTTGCTGGTCAGTATATACGACGATCTTTGGCTCTGAAATTGACTCACTCAAATTGACGTATTCGATCAATCCGTATACTTCCACCATACTGCTTCCAGTCAACAAAGTAATATTATTCCACAAGACACTTTTGTTGTTATTTTGGAATTGTTGAAGATAGGGAATGCTGTGAACTACATCATCATCTAACGGACTCTTTTTCAATATCTGACAATTCATTGGTACAACGGAAACAGGCTCTATCCGATCGATCCTGTCCAGTGATTGTAATTCTTCCGTGAGTTCAGTAATATTTGAATAATCGGAACTCACTATGAGATCGATATCGACCTGATCCAGATTATATTGCATTATATTGTTCTCAATTGAATCCACGGCGATTATCTCAGCCGATAACACAGCGACTCCGATTGCTAGACCAAGGATGGATATGATAGTCCGTCTCTTATTCTTAATGATAAGGGGAAAAGCGGTCTTAATCAGAATCCAAATAGCAAACATGATCGGTCTCCGAAATATCGTATGGTCAGTGAAATGAAAGGTAAGAAAGATATTTTACCAATTCTCTGAATAATGATTCTATATATTTCTACTCATTTATAATTATCCTCGAAATTCACCTGAACCCATATAAATGTCGTAAATAATCATATGCTGAATAACAATAATTTTAAACCATTATGTCATTGGTCGGACTATGAAGAAAAAAACGGTTACCGGCAATTCAAGAACTAATACAGACCTATTGGTAATCGGCAACATAGTATGCGACGTCATCGCTTCCATAAAGCCAGGTACACACCCCTGGGGAACCCTCTCCCACGTGGGGGAACCGATAACTGTCTCAGTTGGCGGGAACGGATCTATAGCCGCCATGGCTGCCGCCAAATTGGGTATGAATGTCAAGATCACTGGGAAGATAGGCAATGATATGTTTGCGGATTTTGTTATTTCGGAGATGAGGAAAGGCGGTGTGAACTGCGATCTGGTCGAAAGGTTGGACGGACCCGGCTCAGCAACCTTTGTACTAACGGACCCCTCCAAGGACAGGACCTTCTTTCATCACGCCGGCCCTAATGAGTATCTTCGGGACCTCGATGGTATTATTGATGATGACCTGCTGGAAGGATTTGATGCATTACTGGTAACGTCCTATTTCCTTCTACCCGGTTTGGACGGTCCGGTGGCGATGGATATCATGAAAAGGGCGCGGACTAAGGGAATAAAAAAATTCCTCGATGTGAGTTGGGACGAGAGCGGGAAATGGAAACTGGATGAAGTGTTGGAGCACGTAGACTATTTCATTTGTAATCTTGATGAGGGACGGGGAATAACTGGATGCGAGGATGTTCACGAAATCTCGGAAGACCTGCTGGCTCGTGGAGCCCCCGCTGTAATAATAAAAATGGGAAACATGGGCGTTTTTGTAGCAGATAATTCCATAAGAAAACACATTCCTGTTAATGAAGTGGTTACCAAGGAAACAACGGGCTGCGGTGATATATTCAATGCTGCCTTTATCCAGGGAATTCTTGAAAAAAAGACTCTTGTGGAAAGTGCAAGATTCGCATCAGCGGCCGGTGCATACGCTGCTCAGTTCCTGGGAACAGTAAATTCGCTTCCGACCATTAATGACATTCGGAGACAGCTGGCGGAGTAGTACTGATAGGAATTATGACGTTGTTGGGACAGGCTTCTATTGACTCGGGGGATGCTGTGCATTTTTCCATATCGAATGTTGGCAGGTTCCGGTCTTTATCCCAGGTGACCGCATCCGTTTCGCAGGCCTTGATGCATTTTCTGCAGTGAATACATCCCATCTCGCACCATTCACGGCCGGGGATCTTCTTCTTGTACGTGTAGCTGCATCCCAGATAGTGAGGCATGTCCCTCGGGATCAATTCGATCAGGCCGTGAGGACATTCTACGATACATAGTCCGCAGCCTATGCATTTTTCCGGATCCACCTTCGTAATGTCGGTTTCGGGGTCCACCGTAATGGCGTCCTGGAGACACACCGCCGCGCAGTCCCCGAGCCCAAGGCAACCGTAGGGACATTTCTTGTACCCGGCCCCGATCTGGGCCGCCGCCTTGCAGGATCGGATCCCATCATAATCGAAAATATTCTCCGAGTTACCGTAGCAGTGAATAACGGCTATCTTCGCCATTCCGGAGGTGTCCAGCGATATATCAAGTATCTCCTCGAGTTGTTTTAAAGCCTCTCCATCCTGAAGCAGCGTCATACAAGGAGTGTTCAGGATGAATTCCTTGTCCTTTGCCACCTGCTGGGCATAGGCAAAACAACCGGGTTGCCCACAGGCACCGCAGTTCATACCGGGTAATATCTCAGCCAAAACGCCTGTCTTCGCCAGTGTCTCGTCTTCCTTAGGGAGGATCTTGCTCATGATAAAAATCAGAAAACCGCAGGCCGCGCCGATTCCCGTTAGAATTGATATGGTGGCGAACATTTATACCATCCCCCCGAATCCAAGGAAAGACAGACCAAGCATGGTGGCAATGAGAAATGCTATGGGGAATCCCTTGAAGGGTTTGGGAATGTTGCTCAGTTCCAGCCGTTCGCGTATGCCTGACATTATCACTATCACCAGAGTGAAACCGATTCCAGCTCCCAGAGCACTGATCAGGCTCTGGGCGAGGTTATAACTTTCCTGAGTGTTCCAGAATGCCACACCCAGTACCGCACAATTTGTTGTGATTAAAGGCAGATATATTCCCAGAGCATTATACAGAGTTATATTGGTCCTCTTTATCGTCATTTCCACGATCTGGACCAGGGTCGCGATCACCAGGATATAGACGATTATCTTCATGTACTCAAGTCCCCTGGGTTCAAGAATTAGATCATAGATAATCCAGGTTCCCAGAGATGCCAGCAGCATCACAAAGAGGACAGCGATACCCATGCTCAGTGCATTTTTCAGATTCTTCGAGACACCGAAGAAAGGACATAATCCCAGGAACTTGGCCAGTATGAAATTGTTGATAAGAGCCATGCTCACAAAGATTGCTATAAGTGACGTATCACTCATTCTTCATCACCCCCAGATGACGGAAGAGCGCAAGCAGCAGACCTATCACCAAAAAGGCGCCCGTTGGCATTATAAGGATCGAGATGGGATTGTCGCTGAAACCGGGAATGGAGAATTTGATGAAACCAAACATGTCAATACCTCCACTACCCAGCAGTTCCCTGAAAAAAGATATAATGACGATTGCAAGAGTGAATCCGAGACCTATCCCAAAAGCATCAGCAATTGAATCCATAATCGAATTTTTCGACGCAAAGGCTTCCGCCCTGCCAAGTATGATACAGTTCACAACGATCAGGGGAACGTAGATGCCAAGGGACCTGGCGAGCGGTGGAAAATATCCCTTCATAAAGAGCTCGACTATGGTAACGAAGGTGGCGATAATTACAATGAATACGGGAATTCTCACCGAATTCGGGGTCCATTTTCTGATGACTGAAATAATAATATTGGATGCCAGAAGTACGAAGAGCACGGCCCCGCTCATACCGATGGCATTTTCCAGTGAAGTGCTTACAGCCAAAGTGGGACACAACCCCAGTAGAAGTACGAACACCGGATTGGTCTTGATGATTCCGTTGAAGAAATTCTTACCGAATGATACCATGATTACACCTCCCCTCCCTTTTTAATCAATTTGATCTTCTCAAATGCTGTGGTCTTTATTCCGTTGACCACCGCCTTGGAGCTGATGGTGGCACCTGTAATACCGTCGATCCCATCGGTTTCTCCTTCCCCGTTCAATTTCACATCTTTCAGCATGCTCCCCTGGAATTCTCTTTGAAAACCATCTTCCAGTATCTTGGCGCCAAGACCGGGGGTCTCACTGATCGGCTCGAGTATCTTTATCTTGATTATTTCTACCGTACTGTTTATCTCTTTCCACGACATTACCTTGATCTCGGCCGGTGTGCTGTTCAATCCCACCATAATGTTTATCTTATCCCCATATCCCTTACCTATCGCTTTGAAAGCCAAACCCATATCCGTGTCATTTTTTCCCTTTATGATATAGATATCCATTTTTTTGTCATGTTCATAATCTTCCATCTTCGGGAAGATCTCCTCCAACGCCTTTTTAATCTCTTTTCGCTCATTTTCCTCGATCAGATCCCTGGTAATGCTATCTGTCAGAACAAGAAGCACCACGGAAATACACACTACGATGGTCAGAAACAGAATAGGAATAATTTGTTTTACTCCGCCGCCTTCGCTCATTTGTCCACCTCCTTCTTCTTGTTCTGGGCCGGCTTTCCCGGCTCTTTTTTCTTGTTATCCTTCGCCTGGACTTCCTTCTTTTCATCTTTTTTCCCGTCTTCTTTTACCCGCTTCTTTTCCGTCTTTTCCTCCTCTTTATCCTCCTTATCCTTCTTCTCAGGTTTCACGTAGCCAAAGGGTCTCGGTACTGTGTACCGGTCAATAAGCGGCGTTACCGAGTTCATCAGCAGTATGGAAAAGCATACGCCTTCAGGCATGCCACCGAAGTTCCGAATACAGACTGTTAGAATTCCCGCGCCCACCGAAAATATTATCTTGCCGGTATCGGTGAGAGGCGCCGTGACGTAATCGGTGGCCATGAAGAAAGCCCCAAGGAACAACCCACCTGCTAGAATATGTCGGTAAGGATCCCCACCAAAAACAACTGTGAAGACGAAAACGGTCCCGATATAATATAGAGGTATTCTCCAGTTGATAACACTTAGTAATATGAGGATAAGACCGCCAATGAGTATCAATAGAGCGGACGTTTCGCCAATTGAACCGCCAACATTCCCGAACAAGAGGTCCTTGTACTCCGTCATGGAAGCAATGTGAGTAAAAGATTCCTTTAGTGGAGTCGCCCCGGTAACAGCATCGGCCCCGCTCCATTTAGTTGGAAGCACAAAGCTCGTCAGAACCCCGGAAAAACTGGCCGACATGAAGGCGCGGCCCACGAGAGCCGGATTGAACATATTATGGCCCAATCCGCCAAAAGCCTCCTTCGCGATACCTATGGCGACCACGGAACCTATGGCAGCCATCCAGAGATACTGTGGCAGTAGCGGTGGCAGGATCAGACCCAACAGGAGACCGGTTACCACCGCACTCCCATCCATGACAAATTCGATCTTTCTTAATTTCTTTATAATAAACTCTGTTAGAACGGCTGTGATTACAGTGGTAAGGATCACCAACAGGGCATTCAGACCAAAGAAGTAGATACCGCCTATGGTTGGAAGCAAAAGGGCGAAGATTACGGCCCACATGATCCTACTTACCGATACCTTGCACCTGATATGAGGGGATGTAGTGGCCAGCAGAAATCTATTTTTCTCGTCTTGTTCGTTGTTGACATTCTCGGTCATTCTATCCCTCCCTCCTCTTGATCTTCATAAGTTCTCCTTTGCCCACCTTGATATATTGTACAAGTGGAATCTTAGAAGGACATGAGTATGTACATGAACCACACTCAACGCAGTTTTCGATGTAATTATCACCACACTCCACGAATTTTTTCGCCTTCACAAGTTTTACATACATTGTGGGAAGAAGATCCATTGGACATGCGTTAATGCACCTGCTGCAACCGATACAATCCCTTTCGGTCCAGTGTTCGGCCTTCTTCACCAGTATACAGTTGGTTCCTTTTATTACCGGCGCATCGAGATCATACTGGGAAAGACCCATCATTGCGCCTCCGAAAATAACCTTGCCTGCATCTTTGGTGAGTCCGCCGCAGTGTTCGATCAGGGTACGAATGGGAGTTCCAAACCTAACTTGAAGGTTCTTTGGGTTATTCACCTCTCCTGTGACGGTCATGGTCCTTTCAACAAGTGGAATTCCCTTGAACACGGCATCGTATATCGCTTTCATGGTGCTCACGTTCTGTATCAGAGCACCTATCTCGAATGGAAGGGCACCTAATGGAACCTCCTTTCCCAGGAGGATCTTTGCAAGTGTTTTTTCTGCCCCCATGGGGTACTTGGATGGAAGACTCTTCACCTTGACCGTGGCGGCAAGCCCTTCCTTCGATACCAGTTTTTCCATATGTGCGATTGCGTCGGGCTTGTTATCCTCAATGGCAATTAATACATTATCACAGGACAGTATCTTCATCAATACCTTGATCCCGCCCAATATTTTCTCCCCGTCCTCCAGCATCAATCGATGATCGGAAGTGATGTAGGGTTCGCACTCGCACCCGTTAATAATGATTGTATCGATCACCTTTCCGGGAGGCGGACTGAGCTTAACACGTGTGGGAAAAGTTGCTCCTCCAAGGCCCACGATACCGGCCTCGTTTATCCGGCCCCGCAGATCGTCAATGCTGGCTGTATCCGGATCAAGAGGCTCATATGTTTCGGCCCACTCATCCTTGCCATCCGACTCAATGATCACTGTATCGATCACCCGACCCGTGATAAGGTGGACCATCTGGCCCATCTTCTTGACCTTGCCCGAAACAGTGGAATGAATAGGTGCGGATACGAAACCACCGGCTTCACCGACGATCTGCCCGACCTTAACCTCATCCCGCATCTTCACCACAGCTTTGCACGGGGCCCCGATATGCTGAGATAATGGAATTATCACCTCATCCGGTAAAGGTAATTTCTCTGTTTTTTTCTCTTTGGTAAACTTCCAATGTGGAGGTTTTATCCCCTTTTGGGCGCGCCCAAATATCAGATCGAAACCGAAAATCTCCATGCTATTTCACAACCGTATTTCGTCCTCATCTTAAAAAAAATGGTCAAAGTATATTTCCCTGTTCAAACACCGGTCCATCCGTTTCTTCCGGTAATGGTATTTATCTGAAATAGTCCTGCTCAGGGTTTACTATTGGCTATGGTGTGTCTCACACCCAGCCCGACCGGGGGATTGTGGAATATATTTATAGTCTTTAAATGTTTTGTTATTTCAGATAATCTATAGCTCATATGCACCCAAACCGAAGGACCGATGTATAGTCCGGTTTGCATCTATTATAAGCCCTTCCACGTCATCCAGTTCGTTTATCAATTCCATACCGGGGCCCGGACCCATGACGAAGACGGAGGTCGCAAGGACGTCCGCGGTGGTGCAATTATTCGCAATTATGGTGACACTAATGCAATGGGAGACGGAATAACCGGTCCGGGGGTCCATTATATGACCGACCTTTGCCTCAGGATCGAAATATCTAATGTAATTTCCGGAAGTACATACGGCATTTCCTTCCAGCTTGAATCTCGTGATCCTAACTGATCGGTCCCTTGGATTCTCTAGGGCGATGTTCCACGCAGTGCCGTCTGGTTTTTCACCGATAGTCTCGATATCCCCCCCTGCGTTTATCAGACCATGCTCAATTCCTTTTTCTCGAAGTACCTTTATTGCCTCGCTCACAGCATACCCTTTAGCTATGCCTCCCATGGTAATGCTCATACCATCCTCTAGATTTATATTGTCGGCACTGCTATTTATCCGATCACATCCGACGAAATTTCTTGCCGCAGAGATATTCTCCTCTTGTCTGGTGCGATCAAGGTCCCAGAACTGGACTGTCACGTTCAGTCGGTTCTCGAAAAAAGATAGGCCGAATTTCTCCACCGCGACTATCAAGTGGTCTCCTGCGTCCTCGATCAGGTAATTCTTCCTCCCATCGGTCAGGTTCCACCTTACTCCTTCCAACGAGGAAATCTCCGCCTCCTTCGACAGTGTTTGATGGTTTTCCGTAAAAACGGATCTAATACCCGCTCCAACTTGAGTGTTATCCATTGATTCCCGAAGTGTCACTGGTAGAGTAAAAAGACATTCTTCGATACCCCAAGTCATATCCGATCCCTTCAAAATAAGAGCGTTTTTCGATAACGGGTAATCGTTTCCCGCGAAAATCGAACTCAAACCGCTTGAAATCGTATTGTTGTCCAACTCTTCTGAGAACGCTCCATCAACGTCGAAAATACGAAATGCGTCCTCCCAGGGATTGAATCTCCACAGGTCCAATAAAGGCTCGATGGTTACATCGAAACTACCGTTGGTCAAATCACAATATTCCTTCGAAAGATCGATAATTTCCAGCAGATCGTCCGAAGGGGTAGATATGCTCCCCTTCTCATTCAAAATATAAGCTTCAGCATTTGGATCATAGGTGGAGGCTGCCATTGAGACCTCGTCGATACGGTCGAAGGCCGCTTCGATGGCCATTTCGGCATCCTTCAAAGTATCATAGACCGTTATGGTTACCACTGTGCCCATCATGAACCTCGTTCTTTCTACCCGCTCGATGGGTTCGTTCTGGAAGAAAAATGATCCCAGTATTATAAGGGTTACTAAGAGCCCGCCCAGAAATGCAAAGATCAAATCGTTTTTCCGGTTTTTTTTAGTAGGTGAGCCAGTCATCCGAAGAGACACCGAAAGAGTGGAATATTATAATGGTCTTTAAAGATTTCTACCTCGCTAAACCCCCCTTTGAAACGGGTATGGAATAATTAATAATATACATCGATATTACCTGAAATACTAAGCTATGAGAAGTGATCGAGATGAATGGGTCTAAAAACGGCCAATTACTGATAAAGAATGGCACGATTTGTACGATGGATGACTCCTTTAATATTTACAAAAAGTGCTCGCTGATAGTCGATGAAGGAATAATAAAAGAGATTGGCCCGTATGAGGAGGTCGTGAAGAAAATAAGTCCGGGTGAAGCAAAGGTGATCGATGCCGGTAATAAGATAATAATGCCCGGAATGATATGTGCCCATACCCATTTTTACGGCGCGTTCTCAAGAGGAATGGCATTGAAGTCGGCACCTCCCAGGAACTTCGTGGAGATTCTGGATCGGTTGTGGTGGAAACTGGATAAGGCTTTATGCGAAAAAGATATTTTCCACAGCAGTCTACTATGTATAGCCGATGCAATAAGACACGGTACCACCACTGTGATTGACCATCACGCCTCACCCAATTTTATAGGCGGGAGCCTGGACACCGTCGAGAGGGCTTGTAGGGTGTTGGGAATCAGAGGCAGTTTATGTTACGAGGTAACTGATCGTAACGGTCCAAAGGACGCTACGGCGGGAATAGAGGAAAATGTTCGATACCTGAGAAAAGTAAAGGAGAAAAAGACAGGAATAATGAGGGGCTCCTTCGGGCTGCACGCTTCGCTGACATTGAGTGAAGACACTCTCGCAAAATGCAGCGAGGAAGCAAAGAAGCTGGGAAGTGGATTTCACGTTCATGTTGCGGAAGCAGAGTCGGACAATATCAAAAGCAAAGATAGATACGGTAGATCAGTGGTCGAACGATTTCACGACGCCGGCATACTGGGCCCGAAAACCCTTGCTTCCCACTGCGTTCACGTTAGCGATGACGACATAGAATTACTTGCGAAAAGCGGCACCCATGTAATGCACAATCCACAATCCAACATGAACAATGCGGTGGGGGTGGCGCCAGTGGAGAAGATGCAGGACGCCGGTATAAACGTGGGGATCGGCACGGACGGTTTTTCCCACGACATGTGGAGGGAAATGAAATTCGTTTACGTGCTCCATAAACTCAGTGAAAGAGACCCCAGACGCATGGGTGGTGACAACGTTCTTGGGATGCAAAACCACGCCAACGCTAAAATCGCATCGGTTTTCTGGGAGCGGCCCCTGGGTGTAATTAAAAAGGGTGCTCTGGCAGACATTATCCTGCTAGACTATCGACCGCCGACTCCTATGAACAGCGGCAATCTCCCCTGGCACGTTCAATTCGGCATGGATGCCACCAACGTAACCCATACCATAATCGACGGAAAGATCGTTATGGAAGATAGAATTATCAAAGGATGGAACCCTGTAAAAATGGCGGAGATCTCAAAGAAATTGGCGATAGAGATGTGGGATCGGTTATAGAAATAAAATTAATTGGTCCAAGTTAACAATAAATAAACGTAAATTTTTTATCAACTCACTTACATACGGTTCCAGATGGTCGCCGGAACAGGGGAAAAATACAAGAACGTATGGACCGGTGGAACATTCGATCATTTTCACCAGGGGCACAGGGATCTGCTGGATAAAGCCTTTGAGGTAAGCAGTTTCGTGACCATCGGGATAACCACAAATGAGCTGGTGGCAGATAAAAAATACAGCGAGTTCATTGAGAGCCTCGATCAGAGAATGAAATCGGTGAGTTCCTACCTGGCCGAACGCTACGGAAAGGACCGGTATAAATTCGTTATAAACGATTCGGTATATACTGAAGCGGTTCTCGACCCGAAACTCAGTGCAAATATTATTTGCTTCAAAACGAAGCATCACGGAAGGAATATCAACAAGTTGAGAGAAGAAAAACAGATCACAGCTCTGGACCTTGTGATGGCACCCTCAAGTTCCCGGAATTCTTCGTCCAGTGAGACACGTAGATTATTATTTGTGGAAAAATACGGCCATGACCCTTATGATGGAAAGGAATCCAATGAGCCGACAGTGGACCGGGAATGAATTTTTTTTGAAGGATGTAATACGTTGAAATTATGTTTTTCCTTTTTCCAAATCCTTGATCGAGATAATTGCCAAACGATAATGGCACATTCTCTTTTTGATGATTAAACCTGCTTTTATAATTCTCTCCTTGCATTTTTCAATAAATCCTTTGACGAGGAAGAATAGGGTCCAGTTGTCGGATTCGGATTTCCAGCGGTCGATAACACCTATTGCAGCCAGTTCCTGAAGTACCTTGACCGTGCGTTTATTACCCCAATGATACCTTGACGCCATATAGACATTTATCAATCGTTGTTGACGTGCAAAACCATCGAATTGGTATACTAAGACGTAAAGCAATAATTTTGCCTCACCAATGCTGATATTTTCAGTTAATTTTCTTTCGATTACCCTTACTTGTCGATTGTATTCCTTTTGTTTCTTTTTCATTTCTCGTTTGTTCATATTACCAATCCCGTTATTTTCGTATCTGTCATAAGCAACGGAAATCCCATGACTAATGGACAAATGTTCGGAGAGTATATAAAGGTTAATCGGGGGGGTGAGTGAAAGTAAAATGGGGATTTGAAGAATTCGATAATGGAGTTTTGGGAGACTTTTGTCAATGAGAATGGGTTATATATCGAGTCATAGAGGGAACGTATATCAGATCATAAGAGGAACATTTGTCGAATGGATTTGAGAGTATTTGCCTGTAAAATAATAGAGTTTCTCGCGGCTCCATTCCTAAGAGTTTTCAAATCATAAATAATCCAATCGTTCCAGTATTTTCTCCAACTCATCGGGTTCCGTCGCCACATGGTCGGCACCCGCTTCATATAACTGTTCCGGGCTTCTTAAACACCACGCGACACCAATTGCTGTTATTCCGGCGCTCTTTGCGCTCAAGATATCACCTCTCATATCCCCTACCAGAGCGCATTTCTGCTTTTCGATACTGAAATTTTCTATTGCGAACAATGCGTGTTCGGGCGATGGTTTCGGTCGGTATCCCGGATTCTGCGATCCAAATATTGCTGAAAAATATTTCCCCAGACCCATTTCTTCCACTACCTGGGCTGCCTCATTACCCTCCTTCAATGTGATAATCGCCATCTTGACGCCATTATCCTTCAATCTTTCCAGTAACTTGAGCATACCGTCATGAAGGTAGCTTGTCTCCCGATATGTTCTTAGATATTCCTCTCTGAACTTCTCCATCAGTGGGCTTGGGTCAGAATTTGTTCTTTCTCTGTATTTTTCTTCGAGAGGGATTCTCAGGTTCCTGAGCAGTTCTTTCTCGGAAAAGGTTTCATATCCATAAAATTCAAGTGCAGCATTGATGGCGTTGAAAATAGCGTCCTTGGAGTATAGGATGGTACCGTCAAGATCAAAAAGGAGGAGGCGTTCTGTATTGGTCATTTAAGATTTATCTCCTTGATACGATTTATTTATCTTAGTTTATGACCTGTAATAGTGGCTGCATTTATGGTCGGCGGTCTCTTTTTCACTTCCTTATGGACCTTTTTATCATGTTTTGACCAATTGGACCGTGCCACCAACACCACAGGAAGGACGAACATGGCGGCAGTATAGCTGAAGACGAGAGACAGAGCGCAGATAATACCATAAGAGGCCATGATTGGAATGGGTGTTAAAAGGAGAACGCTGAAGCCCGCGACAGTGGTCATGGACGAGATGGACAGGGGGCGCCATAGATTGCCGATGGTTTCCTTTACAGACATTTTTGTTGTATTCTTTTTCAACTCTTCCCTGAACCGCTCCGATACATGTACGGCATAATCGATCCCCATTCCTATCCCCAGAGATGTGACCGTTACGGTAAGAACGTTGATGGACATTCCGAGAACATACATAGCACCCAGTATCCAGGCGGTCGATAAGATCACTGGGATCAAGGGGATCAGGCCCAGGGGAAGTTTTCGATAAACCAGTATCAGCATCAACCCAATAACTCCGATACAAACTAGAGTTGCCTTTATTTGGCCCGATTGGAGAGAATCGAGAGTAGCGATGTTCAGTATCATCCCTCCGGTTATATAGAAATCCACACTGCCATTGGAGACAACGTCGTCGTTGAGGTCACTGTAAAGGTTCCTGCTGTCCTCCGAGGTTCTGACGTTAACATATACCCGTATTAGAGTGGCGTCATAACCGCCCTCATCATTCCTGTGCAGCAGGGTACTCGTGTGTTCTGCCAGGGTCTGTCCCGTTAAAGGTTCGATGACTGTATTGTTTGCATACAGAAAATCATAAAAATTCACAATATCGGAATCGCTGCAATTGGCCATCAAGGATCCATCGTCCGATATATTATGCCGGGTCAATATGTCTGGATCAAGGGAATATGCCATATCCACCAACCTTGGAATTCCCTCGGTAAGAGATAATCGGTCACCGTCTTTTGAACTTATGGACACGATGTTTGAGTCATCGGATATTCTAAAAATGGTCTCACGGATATCATTATAAACTTCAGTAGTGGCAACTGAATTGGATTCTACCAATATGAAGGACTGTGTGTAACTCCCGGCCTCGAACATTTCGAATATCTTTTCCTCGGTTTTCAGACTTTCCCAATCGTCAGGTAGAAAATCCTTCATGGAGAACTCGCTTTCGAGATTGAAAGTTCCCAGAACCGCCAATGCCGTTATCACTAGAGCCATTATGGCAATCGATCCGGGGAATTTGTACGAGGTTTTGGTAAATAAAGTATGTTTCTTCTTTTTTACTCGACTCTTTGCCTCCAAGGCTAGTTGCTTCATTTTATGGGGCAACAGGGGATTATGCTTGGCCCGTTTATCCAGGAGGAATCTCGCAGGACAGTAGAAGAAGAGAGTAAGAATGAAAGCGTATGATGTACCGATTGCACAGGTAATTCCAAAAACCCGGACCGGTTCCACGTCAGATATGATATTCGAGAAGAAACCAATGGCCGTACTGATTGCACAGATGGCTATTGCTCCTCCAACGTGTTTAATAGCGGTTTTAAGGGCAATGCTTATCTTCTTTCCCTTCCCCAATTCCTCTTGATAACGCTCAGAAACATGGACCGGGTAATCAACTCCAAGGCCGAAAATCAGTGGAATGACCCCTACCATTACAGCACTGAATTTGAGTCCGATGATATAAGCGGTCCCAAAGGTCCAGACAGTTGCAAGTAGTAGGATACCCAGAGGAAGAATTACGTAGCTGCCTCTTCTGAAACCAATATAGAGCATTATCGCTATCACGATGAAGATGGCACCCACTATTACCCCCATAGTATCCCTTGTGGCCTGGTCGATCTCGGTTGCGATCTGATATTCACCTGTGTGAGACAACTCGATTGTTACTAGCTCAGCTTGAAGTTCATCCGTTCTTTCATGTATGCTCCGGGCCAATTCTTTCAGTTCGTCATTGCTGAGACCACCATCCAGATTAACAATTATTATAGTGGCTTTTGCATGTGCATCGTCCAGATCGAAATCCTTCGAGAATAGCAGATTTATAAGGAGTTTCACGTTGTCCAGACTATTATCGGAGAACATTGGGAAATTATCGCTGAACATGGACACTATTTCTTCGCCATAAGAACCATTGAGGATACCGAACATTAGATTCAATTTGGTCCGAATCTCTTCGTAGTCAGCATTCTCAGCATCACTTATATTACGTGATCGGTTTATTGTCATGCTTCCGCTTTTATCTAGTCTGTACTGGTACAGGATATTGACCACATCAGCAATACTGAGAGTCTCTTCCACGCCATCCAATTCCTTTAGCGATTTGACCAACTTGTATTGTTCCTTAAGGGAGAGTGGCGTCAACACGTCCTCTTCCTTATTAATGGCTTTTACCAGAATGAAATGAATGCTCGGAGCATCGCCATAATAATCCATCACCCTTGCATTGGCCTGGCTCATTTCATTGTCAGGGAGAAAACCCCGGATGTCGGTCTTGAAACTTATTCGGGGCACCATTGAAAAAAAGAATATTGAAATTATCAGTATTACGATAAGTATAGGTACGGCCCTCCGTTCCACAAAATCTGCAAGAACTTCCATTTTTTCCAATATAAAAACCCCTTAAATTTTGCTTTCGGTAATGGGATTACTCTTCAGCAACCGTCTCCCCCAGAAGTTCGTCGGCCACAGAGGGGTTTTCCTCCTCGATACCCGCGAGAAACTCTTCGAAAACCACTTTACACTCCGGGCATTCAAGTTCGTCGCCGCTTAGCTCGACCTCGCATGCAGGACATTGATATTCTTTCTCGCCTTCCTCATCGCCAGTCTCGTCATCGGGTTCGATTATCACTTCCGCCATTTCAACTTCTACAGGATCTTCCTCGTATATGTCCGAATCCTCCCCCACGGCCTCAACAGTTACGAATTGGAACTCTGAAGTTTCTTTTTTCTTTCTGGTGACCAGAACGATGATTATAATGATCGCAATTACGATTCCCGCGCCACCGACGATATACGTGTTTGTTGAAATTGTTGAAATAGAGCCCCCGTTCTCATTATTACGAAGTACCGTGATCTCCTCGGCATAGTCTTTTTCATCATCATATACCGAATCTGCCTTATCGGAAAGAGATCTGAAACTGACCTCGTATGTGCCGCTCTCATTAATTTGCAGGGATAACGTTACCGTTTTTTCACTCTGGGGTTTCAATTCCACTCCTTCTCTTGCGAATTCCATTTTTTCTTCGCTGCTGCCAGCGCCTTTGTAATACCCGATCACCAGAGCATTTTCCGCTTTCCCGATACCGCTATTTATAACTGTTATCTTGAAATCGATCTCGTCACTCTCGTACACTTTGCTTTCATCATTCCCAGTTACCAGTTCTACATTCCCCGAAAATTCAATTAGTGTATCCTTGATATCGTAATCGGAAAGTACCAACACGCCGATGAGTCTGTCATCAATATCGAATGTCTCTATTCTTACAGGGTATCCGATCTTTGGAGAATAATATTCTACCTTGTAGAAAGATGCATCGTCATTCTGGGAACGTATAGCATAGGTTTCGAAATCCCCTCCCGGAACGAAAGTGGTTTTAGAATTGAAAAGACATCTATACTCGATACTCAGATCCTCGGTTGAAACAACTCCGTCCAGATTTATACTCGCCTTGGTATTGGCATACCATTCTTTGCTGACCTCGATCGGGAATTCATAATGAATTTTAGGAGGGGTGTACTCTGTTACCTTATGCTGTTTCTGGGGAGCGATCAATTCGCCGGTGATCTCAACATTAGAATCCTCCTTTACTATATCGAAATTATCGTCCTCCAGATAAACCTCACCTTCAGTCTCGAAATTAAAATTCACTCCACCGAGACTTAGTTCACCACTCTGAGAGGTAACCATCTTCCAGCAATCGAATGAATTGATCTTTTCATTCCCCCCTACCATGGTCGCTTCCATATCGCTGGTTGTGGAAATATCAATGTTGATCATCTCGGGAGCATCTGAACTGTCCCGACTTAT
>Ga0187827_10000298_pt1 | contig 79352 bp, 57 predicted proteins | sample ETNtaG_39_FD_167969 | JGI IMG/M metagenome (GOLD analysis project Ga0187827, IMG submission 167969) | Marine microbial and viral communities from oxygen minimum zone, Eastern Pacific Ocean - ETNP2014_SV_150_PacBio MetaG (Illumina Assembly) | ecosystem: Environmental > Aquatic > Marine > Hypoxic... | reverse complement strand
GAACCAGCACGGGAGGTGAATCCCACTAGGCCCTCAACCTAGCGCGTCTGCCAATTTCGCCACCTCGGCGGGGGCTATTCGTCCGAGAGCTGGGAGACGAGGTGCACTGTCTGAATGTCTCCCTGCTGACGGGTCGCGAATGCGACGGATTTGAAAAGAGCACTGAAGTCTGCCAACTCCCGGAGGCGTTGGCTGTATTCGTTTTTCAGCGGCTGCGGCCAGACCTGATGGGTCTCTATATAAGAGAGGGCTATGGGCATCATGGCCTCTGCCAAATTGGGCGGGGAAAGATACCAGAATCCAGTTTGGGGTGCATCCAGTTTTTCATACAGGCTGGCAAAGCCGGGCTGCTCTGAAAGGGGGATCTGTTCTCTCCGGCGGGTATCGATAACCGCGTCCAACAGACGGTGCGAGGTGGCGATGTAAAGGAAATTGTCGATGACGCCAAATGCCGGACTGAGCGCGCGGCCAAGGTAGTTTTCGCGCATCCGGATTCGGGTGTACTTGTTATCGCCCCGCTGGATTTCTTCAGATTCGAATGGGAATTCTTTCTTCTGTTCAGGGGGCAGTTGTTTCTGAAGGGTCGCGTGATCCGCGTGCATGTCGCCCATGACCTGGTCGAAGGACTGGGAGAGGAATTTCGTGACTTTGGCGGGGTCTTTAAGCTCGATGGCCGCGGCGGCCGCGGGGAGGTGGAATTTGTACACGTCGCCATCGGTGAGTTGCGGTGCGAATATGATGGAGACCTGCGGCCCGAGCAGATCCAGAAACTCGCTCTCGAAATCTTTGATGCCGAGGAATGAAGTGAACGCCGCAAGCTCGGCTTCGACCGCCGCGGGGTCATCGGTCTCTTCTTTAACGAGGTCTCTGAACCAGCCGCGAAATTGGATGAGCTCGACGCTGGTATAGCCGACGTTCGAGGGCAGGCTGTCGTGGATACTGAATGCGGGGAACATGAGCGGGCTGCCAGTGCCGCTGACCGCGGCGTTGAGGCGAAGATTGAGGCCATTCCTGTAGGTGAGGCTTGCCTTGACGAATCCGGTGTTCTCGAGCGCTTCAGCCTTGTTTGAGAAGAATACCGTGCCGAGCGCGAGGGCTTCGGGCGGGATGGAAAGGGCGGTGAGGCGGCGGTGCAGCGCGGAAAGGATGACCGATGAACCTTCTACGCGATTCTTCGGCATCCCTTTGCGAAGGGAGTCGCCCAGATTCAACATCAGCTCGATGGATGGTCCGGCTTCCGCCGCGGGGGAAGGGAGGTCGCTGGCTGCCCTGGCGAAATCGCTTTTGGATTTTCCCTGGCAGAGGTCTATCGAATCCCGCAGCATTCTGTAATCGGTGCTTACCAGGGCCAGATTGCCGAGCGATGTTCCGAATATCTGGATGTTGTCTGCTTTTGCCTGCAGAACAGTGCATCCGGAATACTTCCTTTTTTCGGCTTTGATGAATGCGCCCGCCCAGGACGGATTTGCCAGGGCCAGATTCGTTCTTGTGAGACCAAGAAAAGAAGGTTTACCTGAGGCGGCATCGATGCGGACGGCGAATCCAGCATCGGTGCCCGCGACGAGCATGAGGTTTTGCAGGCTCAGCTTGATTGGCGAGAGGCCGTTGAGATTCTCCCAACGTGTCTGAAGTTTCCGGAACATCCCCGACCGCTGGACCCGTTCGAGACGCCCGGACTGGGCCAGGGCCTTCCACTCCTCTGATTCGAGAAATGCCTGGATCTCCTGCTCCAGCTCTTTCGTATGGATGAACGCATCGCAATCGCCGGGAACAAATTGGATGAGGTCGCCCTTGGGGGAGGCCTGCCCCAGCGAGAGGTAGAGCCCACCTCCCAGCGCGAGAGCTATGAGGCCGGCGACAAGCAGCGGGAGCGGGTTCTTTCGTTGCTGGGGTGCTGGTGTTTCCTCATCCATGTTTGGATTGTGCCCTATCCAAACAGGTTTTGCAGCGCACCTCTCAGAACATCAAGCTCGATGGGTTTGCCGAGGATGAGGTCGACGTTATCGCTGAATTCGTCGGCGCCCTGCATGAGGTCGCTGAACCCGGTCAGCATGATGACCGGGATATCGGGGGACATGCTCCTGATTTCCGCTGCGAGCTCATGGCCGTTCATATCGGGCATGGCGCGGTCGGTGATGACCAGCTCGAATTTGCCGGGCTCAAATGCTTCGAGCGCTTTGAGCCCACTCTGAAACGCCTCGGTGTGGTGGCCATCTACCTGCAGAAGTTCCTGGACCGCATCCGTCACTTCCGGCTGATCATCGACCAGGAGGATGCTCAACGGCTCGATAATGACCTCCATGGCTTCGTCTCCTTCCGGTACGGCCAGGTCTTCTTCGCTTTCATCTGCGGCCAGGAGACGAATGATGAAGGCCGCGCCTTCGCCGGGGCTGGACTCGATATCGATCGATCCGTGATAGCGGTGGACGATGCCAAAAACGAGGGGAAGCCCGAGCCCGCTGTTTTCATCCCCTTTGGTGGAATAGAAAGGTTCGAGGCATTGGGCCTTGACCTCTTCGGTCATGCCGATGCCGTCATCGCGAACTTCGAGGACGATTCGGTCGCCATCCTGCCTGGTAGCGATGGTGATGGTGCCGCTCTGATGGAGAGCTTCGATGGCGTTAAAAATCAAAACGGTGATGACCTCTCTGATTTCATGATCCTTAGCCATGATGGGAGAAATATCTTCCAGCTCCGTCTCTACCTTTATGTAAATGCCTTTGGCTTCAGACTGAGATCGCCATCTGGGTTTTGTGAGGAGGATGCACTGTTCGATGACCTGATTGAGATCGATCAAGGTGTCCGTGCCCTTCTCCCGGCTCAACTGGCTATAGCGGGTAAGACGCTGAACAGCCTGTGCGGCTTCTTTTGCCGAGCTGTTGATGTTTTTCAGAAAGAGGTCCATTTTCTCTTTATCGGCTTCGGTATTCACCAGCAGCATCTCGCTGAACCCGACGATAGGCGTAAGCCAGTTGTTCAGATCGTGTGCGATGCCTACGACCATCTCTCCCAGGGCACCGGATTGCTGGGTGTTCAGTGCGAGGTCTACACGATGAACGTCTTCGACCAGAAGCTCCAGCCTTCTGTTCTGCTCCTGCAGTTCGTTTTCATATGTTTTGTAGATAGTCACATCCCGCATGGTGATGAGGAGCACACCTTCGCCTTGCCACCGCGTCTCCTCTGCACGGAGCTCATACCAGGAGGTCGTGCCGCTGGCTTCTTTTTCAAACAGACTGGGCTTCCCGCATTCGATTTCGAATGGCAGCGGTTCTCCGGTCAGCTCCTCTTGTTTGCCGCCTAGAATTCTTGTAGCCGCGGGGTTGAGGTAGCGCAGAATTCTATTCGAATCGGCGAGCAGGATGCCGTCCGGCGCGGCATCGATGATCCTTTCAAAGAAGGAATCTTCCAGGTCTCCTGGCTCGAGTCTGTGAAATTCGGTCGAACTCATTACCGACGCTCTGCGGATTCAGGCCCTGGGACGCTGCCATTCATTCCACGCCGAATGGCCGCAGCGCGATGCACTCTCAGAGCAGACGAGGCGACCCATACTGTTCGAGCTTCCATTAAGGTGAACAACCCCGGTAGTGTTGCTGGGTGTGAACAATATTTCAAGCCTGAATCCGCTAGATTGATAACAGTCTTGTCCCCCGGGGCCGCGGCATTAGAATACTTCACCCGATTTGAAATCATCCTGATTCCTGATTCCCAAATCCCCTCCCCCGGTACTCCTTCCCTCGAGGCCACTGAACATGTCCTGTCACCACATTCTCTTTTGCAGTCTGGTTTTGCCATCAATCATCTTTGCCGAGGCCGGGCCGGCGATAAACGTCCCTTCGAACGCGATATTTTATGCAGAACTGGATGACTTCAGTCAGATTCGCGAGGCACTTTCCAAGACTCCTGTGGGCGGCCTGATTGTCTCTGATCAGCCTGCGGTGAGCGTAAGCATGCTGATGGGCGTCGGCAAGCTCTTCCTGCGCTCGGTAACAGGCGTCGATACGGAAGAGTGGGAAATGCACCTTGGCGGGCCTGCCGGCCTGGCGGTCTTCAATCCGCAGCAGCTCGGGGGCAACGACAAAAAGGACCCGCCATTCGTGCTGCTCTGCAAGGTTAAGAGCGATGCCGGGGACTTTAAGGCGTTTCGCGATGGCATCAGAGAAAACTTCTTAATCAACGCGCCTCACATGCAGCATGAGGGAATAGACATCGGGAACAGCAGATTGGATGTGTTCGTCGATTCAAGGAATCGGAAGTCTTTTGCCACCACCTTTGCCAACGGCTACTTCATGCTGGGCGGACGCCGCGCGACCCGGGCCGTGCTCGAAACTCAGAAGAGACTATCTGATTCCGCGTTTTTCAAGAAAGCGAAACAACTGCGGGATGAGGGGGTTCAGTTCTGGAGCATCTTCAATGTCGAGCAGGCAACGAAGACGATGCTCGCGGCGCAGCAGGGCAATGAGAAGAAGATGAAAGAGATAAAGATAGCCGGATTGCCCAGTCTGGCGGGTATCTTTGCCAGCGTGCGGTTCGAAAAGGGCAGCGCACGGGAACGGCTCGTCCTGATGCCGTCTGATGCAGAGCCCCTCGGCCTTGCTCTCGCGTTCACTCGTCCCAAACCCAGGGAATTGAAAGGCGCGACGATTGTCCCCGGAGATTACGCGCTGTTTGTCAACGGCCACCTCGAGAGCGGACAGGTATTCCTTCAGGCCGTCCTTGAATCGATAGGCGAGATCATGGGCGAAGAGCATGTCATCAAATTCGACGAACAGAAAGCCAATCTCGAGAACGCGTTCAAGCTCAACATCGAGCAGGATATTTTCGGCAATCTGACGGGAGAGATTGTGTACGCGCTGCACTTGCCCGACATGGAGGAACAACTCCTCAAGACGGCCGAGCTGACCAAGCCCAGGGAATGGGATCAGTTCCTTGCGCTCAGCATCAATAATATGAATGTAGCCCGTGGGGTGACAAAGAGTTTTTTTGATTCCGAGTTCGCCGTGCAACAGGGATTCATCTACGAAATCGAGCAGGCGGCAGGCTATGACGTTTTCAGCGTCCGCCAGAAAAAGAACAGATTTGCCATCGGCCTTACAGAGGGCTTCGCGGTCCTGGCGAAGAAAGTGGACATCGTGAATGACGTGCTCCTTTCGTATAAAGAGGGGGCTACCATGGATGGTATTCCGGAATTGAAGAATCAGCTCAAGCAGGCGCCGGGCGGGCACAATCTCATATCGAGAGTTGGTATCGACTGGTTAACGCGGACGGGCGTTTCCGTCCTCGAGAAATTCGCGCAGCCGCCCGTCGCCATGGCCATGAAGGAGCTCAGACCCGGCCTGGAGAAACTCACTCCCGGGGTAATCTCCGCGCGAAACACTGATCGCGGTTTTGAGTTCGAGGTGAGCTCATCTCAGGGAATCCTGATCCACTTCCTGGGTGTCGCCGCGCTGGTGGACGCGATAAAAAAATCCCCCGGCGCAAAAGTGATTCGTGCCCGCCGCCAGTTGGATGAACTCGCTGAAGCCATCGACAAGTATTTCGTAGGCAACGGCTCGTTCCCGCCAACCCTTGATGTCCTTGCTCCCAAGTATGTGGCTCGAATCCACAACGACCCGTTTGGCGGTGGGAAGTATCACTACTACCCCGGCCCCAAAACCGTGGAAGGTGGAAGAGATCTTTACTTGAAAAATTGGTTCCTCTTGAGCAGAGGTCCCGACGGAAAACAAGACATCTCCTATGACAATCTGGATCTTGCTCAATTCCAGAAACGGCTCATCAGCGAAGACCCGGCCGAACTCCGCTACCTGCGCCAGGTAACCTATCAGTTTCGCCCGGAGCAAAACAAACTGGAGGGCCGACTTCTCGATCGAGGAGATATATACGTGTGGGGTCTGGCGCCCCAGTAGAGAGCAGATGGATTCCTTCCTCTCGTGGTAATTGTCGTCTTGCACTTTATCGGGGCAGCACGACTGAAGAAAGCTGCCACGGAGTGTCACCACCACATCTAAGGCCCTCCCTTCCGCACGGCCTCAAAAAACTCCACGACTCCTGACACCGCCCGATCTAGCGATTTTCGATCAGTAAAGAAATGATCGGTTTCCGCCACCGCAATGGTTCGGATATCAAACCCGCCCTTCTTCATTGCCGCGCCCAGAGGGTGAATCTTACACCAGGGATCTTTCAGGCCGCCCACCATTAAGACAGGCAGCTTGCCGTGTTTCTGTTCCGATGCCTTGTGCTTGAAATAGTCGTTTGGATAACCGATTCCCGCGTAGGCTTTCAGTTTCTGGTCCTGAATCGCCACTTCAAAGGCCATGGCTGAGCCAAACGAATAGCCTGCCAGATATATATTCTCTGAATCGACTTCTTTGAAGCTTCTGAGTTTTTCCAACGCAGCTTTTATATCCCGCTGCTCTCCTTTCCCTTCAGCGAAAGAACCTTCAGATTTTCCTACTCCTCTGAAATTAAACTTCAGTGTGAAATAGCCCTTTCCAGCCAGCTCATGTGCAATAGCGGAAACAATATGATTATTGAACGAGCCGCCAAGCCGAGGATCGGGATGGCACAGAACAACGCCGGGTTGTTTTCTAATTGATTGAAAATAGCGAATTTCGTACTCGATCTTGATGTCATCTTTGGGGACGGTGAAAGAGCCGTCCACTATCTTAGTTTCTCCTTCAGCGTGAAGGAATGAGCAGAAAAAAGAAAAGAGCAAGAAGAGAAATAGTGATTTCATTTTATTAATCCAAACTCCCCCCAATACTCAACCATTTTTCAAAATGAGGCAGCTCTTCCGGTGTAAATGTATCCTCCCCGGAAGCTACATTACGAACGGTTTCACTAATAGACTCCATTTCAACTGATTCCTCTTCTGGCAGGCGACCTACCCAGCGCGGGAACTGAGTATTAGTTACGGGCTTTACAGGCATACTCCATTTCTGCCCAAAATTCTTGAGTTCGCCACTCTCCTCCAAAGAACTCTCAAAGCCGTGTTCCCTCTCCCACTGAGTCAAACAGGCTTTCATTTCCAGGGCCATCTGTTTGTCTGCCGGTGAAGGGGACAGCAGGGCATTATTTAATTCCTGCGGATCCTGTTTCAGGTCGAATAGTTCTTCGAATCCATTGGATAGATAGTAATTGTATTTATGCCTGCCCCGGATTAGTGACAACCATCGATTATTCTCGTGACCAATTTCAATGACTAATTCATTGCGAGGCGATCCAGTACCGCCGGCCCCGGCACCGAGAAGGCTTGCGCCCGGCAAGGACGGGCTGCCGGGATACTCCGTTTCGGCGAGGTCCAAATATGTGGGCATGAGGTCGAGTAATGAAACTAATTCATCACTTGCCCTGCCCTTCTCCACGACGCCCGGCATTCGCATGAGGAACGGAATTCTCGCTGACGCGTCATAAGGGGTGCTCTTCCCCCATCCTCCGTAATCGCCTAGATGCTCCCCATGATCGGAAGTAAAAATGACCAATGTGTTTTCTGAAAGGGCGAGTTTGTCGAGTGTGTCCAGTATCCGGCCGACGCCTTTATCGATGAGGCTGACATTTGCGTAATACAGGGCCTTGATGCGCTGCAGCATTTCTGGTTTCGCTGTGCCGGGAGGCAACTGAGCTCCTGACTGCAGCATTCTGATGGGCAGGTTTTCTTCAGGGATATCGAGTCCAATCGGCAGCGGCATCTCTTCATTGGCGTACATGGATGCAAATGGCTCGGGTGCATTCCACGGCGGGTGTGGAGCGATCCATGAGGCCATACAGAAAAAGGGGCGATCTGTATACTCGTGCAGGAAATCAATCGTCCGGTCAGCCACCCAGGTGCTGCCGTGATGCTCTTCAGGAATAGCGGATGTCTGTGGGTAGTAATAGAGCAGATTGCGAACGCCGTGAACTTCGCGCTTGTGACCGTAGCCGTTGGCCTTCAGGTACATCAGGTATTCGTCGTCCTGCCTGAAATCTGGGATCTCTTCCATCAACTGCATGCGATGGAAACCCATATGCTTCTGCACGGGCCGAAAGTGCATTTTGCCAATTGCCTGGGTGTGGTATCCCGCGTTGCCGAGCAACTGCGGCATGGTGCAGAGCAACGGCTCAGGGTCAGGAACATTGTTCGCAAACCTTCCATGGGTCGCGCATCGGTGCCCGTGAAGGAGTGAGTTCCGGGCGGCGATGCAGACCGGCACCGGGGTATAGGCCCGATCGAATCGGATCCCCTTAGCGGCCATGCGGTCGAGGTTGGGTGTGCGGATGATGTCGTTGCCCGCGCAGCCCATCGCGTCGTAACGCATTTCATCTACAAACAGGAGCAGGATATTAGGGGTCTTTGCGATCTTTTCTGCGGGCATATGGAAATCTCAGGAACAGGCACAACAGAGGCTGGTGAATTGAAAGGGCAAGCGATCGAGAGGGCAAGCGATTGAGAGGGCAAACGAATTGGTGAATCCTTGCATTTGAGCGGTTTATCCGTTACTCAGGCCCGGACTATGGATAGAAGCATAGACGCGCAGCAACTTATCGAGTTTGGCCTTACGGAATCGGACGCGGAATTGGTGGCCCATCGTACGAATTTCTACATGGCCTCTTTGCCACCAGCGGAATGCTGGTCTGTTATTTCGAGGGAGGTGCTCAGTCCGGACCATCCCTTTGATTTACACGCTTATGTTCACCACCAGGTGTTCGCGGAATGGGATACTTCTACCGGACCGCCTCCGGCGTGGGTGCCGAATGATTCTGTCCTCGGGCAGGCCAACGTCGGTCGGTTAATGTCAGAGCGAGGCGACTCGAGTTTCGATAAATTCCATCGTTGGAGTGTTGATGACAAACCGGGGTTCTGGTCTGCCATGCTTGAACGGTTGCGGATTCCCTTTCACTCTCAGTTCACTGAAATCCTCGACCTTTCAGAAGGAGTTGAATCTCCGAAGTGGCTTCACGGCGCCCGGCTCAATATTACTGACAGTTGTTTCGCCGGCGAGCGGAACAGGCCGGCCATCACCTATCAGCGGGAGGGAGGAGCTCTATCGAGAATCAGTCTGGGCGAACTGCAGGACCTGACTCATCGGGTAGCCAACGGTCTTGCTGAGACAGGTTTCGAGCGGGGGGACGCCATCGGCGTTTGTATGCCGATGAATGTTGAATCGGTCGCCATCTATCTTGGCATTATCCGGGCAGGCTGCGTGGCCGTCTCGATTGCAGACAGTTTCGCTCCGGATGCGATAGCCACCCGAAACGAGATTGCGAAGGTCGTGGGCATTTTTACGCAGGACTTTGTCCAACGTGCGGGCAAGAAACTGCCCCTGTATGAAAAGGTCTCTTCCGCGAATGCGCCCAGGGCCATCGTGTTGAAGAGCGATGAAAGCGATGCGCCCGGCAAACTATCCCTGCGCGATGGAGACCTTCCATGGGAGGAATTCCTCTCAGACGATAGAGAATTCGAACCAGTTTCCTGCAGCCCTGATGATCCCACAAACATTCTGTTCTCTTCGGGCACCACGGGCGAGCCCAAAGCTATTCCCTGGTCGCACTCATCACCGATTCGCGGCATTGCCGATGCCTTCATTCATCACGACATCCAGCCCGGCGACGTCTTGTGCTGGCCGACTAATCTCGGCTGGATGATGGGGCCGTGGCTGATCTATGCGAGCCTGGCCAACCGTGCATCGATGGCACTCTTTGATGGCGCGCCTACCGGGCGTGAATTCGGAGAGTTTGTGCACGATGCCGGGGTAACCATGCTGGGCGTTGTGCCGAGCCTCGTTCGGGCCTGGCGGGCGAGTGACTGCATGAAGGGGTTCGACTGGCAGGCCATCAGGGCATTCAGTTCGACGGGAGAAAGCTCGAACGTGGAGGACATGCTCTACCTCATGCATCTGGCCGGGTACAAACCCGTCATCGAGTACTGCGGCGGGACGGAAATCGCCGGCGGATACATTACCGGGTCGGTCGTTCAACCGGCTTCGCCTGCCACGTTTTCAACGCCTGCCATCGGTCACGATTTTGTCATTCTGGATGAAGAGGGAGATGAAACTGACAACGGCGAGTTATTCCTGTGTCCTCCTTCGCTCGGCCTCTCGATCGAGCTGCTGAATCGAGATCATCACGAGGTCTACTATGAAGGAACACCCTCCAGAGACGACGGGAGTATCCTTCGCCGGCACGGAGACCAGATGGAGTGTGTCGGGGCAGGCTACTATCGGGCTCACGGACGCGTCGATGACACGATGAACCTGGGCGGCATCAAAGTGAGCTCCGCAGAGATCGAGCGCGAGCTTAATCAAGACGACGAAGTGGCTGAGACCGCGGCCATCGCAGTTACCTCCGATGAGGGCGGGCCATCATCTTTGGTGATTTATGTGGTTCTGAATGCCGGTGTAACGAAAGATGCCGGCGAACTGAAACCTGCGATGCAGGACACCATCAAGAAGAGGATAAACCCCCTATTCCGAATCAGCGACGTCGTCGTCGTTGAATCCCTGCCTCGCACTGCTTCGAACAAAGTGATGCGAAGGGAACTGAGGTCGCATTACGGTTAGTTTATTCCATCTCTGCCACGAAAGAGCTGAACGAATGAGCCGCGTATCCAGGGCCATTACCTATCCACACCCATCGCGCACCGAAAGCCGCCAAACTCATTCTTGAATTTCAAAGGCGTCGAGTTGCGGACAAACGCGGCCAGCATCTGGCAGTAGGATCGCAGCCTGCGCTCCTCCTCCCTGGTGAAAGTGGTGACATCGTTCACTGGCGAGTCGGTTTCATTAACGTAGTCGCCCCGTTCTTCGAGCAGGCCTTCGATGTTGGTCGCCGCGCTCCAGTTGCTTCCTCGAACTGAACGTCTCTTGCCATCTTCGGGCCCCGTGGGGTTCTCTTCCGGCGAGTCTTTGTAATAGTGAGGATCGAAGAAATCGGAACACCATTCCCAGACACCGGTCAGCAGATCTTCGTGCCCGTATGGGCCGACATCCTCGGCAACAGTGCGTGGATCCAGCTTGCCGACGACCTTGAGTAGTTCGGGCTGCACTTTGTAGAGCGGCTTGTTACCCCAGGTATAATGGCTTCCGTTCGCGCCTCTGGCGGCCTTTTCCCATTCCGCTTCGGTAGGCAGACGCTTGCCTGCCCATTCCGCGTATGCCTGCGCGTCTTCAAAGGTCACTGCGACGATGGGATGCTCGTCGGTCGGCGAGGTCTTTTCAACGTCTGACCATTTCGGCGGTTTGTGGCCGGTCTCTTCGCAGAACTTCCTGTACTGCCCAACGCTTACCGTACGTTTATCGAGCCAGTATTCGCGCAGGTGAACCTTGTGCCGCGGCTGGGCGTAATTCTGACCGAAATCTTCACCCATGATAAAAGTGCCATCAGGGACCAAGACCATGACCGAGCCGTCTTTGGGATGGGTCTGTTCCTGGATTCCGGGTGCACCTGGAGTTTGGGGTTCCTGTGCGGCGGCATGCAGGATGGGCTTTTCTTTCTGTGGCGCCGGCTCGGAAGGAGCGCTCTCGTGGCTTGAGTGATTCGCTACGATCTGGGGCCTGAAGGCGAACAATCTCTTGCCCTGATAAATGCCATTGAGCACCTCGTAGTAGGCGCCTTGCCAGCCGGCCGGGGTTCCCTGCATGACGCTGGTAACGCGTCCTTTGATCTCTTCCTTTTCAGGCCATTTGAGGACGGTGATAATGTCGTCTTTCTCGATCTGTTCGACAGCCATTTTGGAGGTATTGCTGGATGGGAACGATGCAGGAAGCGGTTTGGGGCGGCTATTCTAGCCTTGGCCTATAGCAACGCAATTGAGGCTTTCGAAGGGGTGTGACTCTCTCCGAAACAGTTATAAAAAAAAGGCTTGACAGCCATCGGCAAGCGGCTTATATCTCAGGTCTAGTGCCGTAACAGCGGGTTCAAACCTGCGCTCTCCCCTCCCTCTTCAGGTCCGCCGAACGACACAGACCTCTACATTTACTTACGCGGGACGCACACAACAGGAGGAGCTATGGGTACCGTCACCAAGAAAGATCTGATTCTCCGTGTGATTGAACGCACCAACGAAGAACAGGAACTCGTTCAAGAGGTGGTCCAGAATCTCTTTGACGAGATGAATCAGCAGCTTGGGGTCGGCAATCGAATTGAGCTGCGTGATTTCGGCGTGTTCAGCTTTAAGAAAAGGGCCGCGCGGATCGGCCATAATCCGCGCACGCTCGAGAAGGTGCCCGTCCCTGCCAAAATGGTGGTGTCGTTCAAAATGGGAAAAAAGATGAAAGACGCGGTTGGGGAACTCATGGAACGGAAGCAGGCTGAAGAAGACGCAGCCGCGGCAGCCCCGGCAGATTCTGAATCTCCACCGGCATCTGAAACCCCATCTGAGCGGCAGGCCCCATCTCCTCCTCAGCCCCCATCGGAGAACGCGCCTTCCGATGAACCGGCCAGCCCCACCCAGCCGCCAACTCCCCCTGCCGGTCAGCCGTAAACCGGTTCGTCTGTGTTTGGATAGAAATCAGGGACATACCTCTTAGAATACCATCCTGGTCACGGACGGCGGAGCACTTTTCCTTCCAGCAGTTGCATTACCCACCAGCCGGGCACCTTTTACTTGTTGAAGGATTTTACTCCTCCTTGGTGAATAGTGAGAACTATGGATACTTACACGTGCGCCTCCTGCAGTAAAGCCCTTACGATTACAGATTTTACGACCGGCTCGGTAAAGCAGAAAGAGGGCCGCCTCTTCTGCCTCAACTGCACCGTGGCCGGCAAGCATGTCTCCCGGATGGCTTGCTCTAAATGCCGCCATGTGGAGACGCCGCTTTTCGATGGCCACGCCTATCTCTGCAGAAAGTGCGGTGCTGAAATCGGCGTCACCGAACCAGCAACCGCCGCTCTGCCAAGCCAGCCAGAGCCGGCTCCCGTGGTGCGAAGCTCAACGCCGCCGCCGGAGGTCCAGACTCCCAAAAAGAAATGCCCCTACTGCGCAGAAATGATTGCACTCGAAGCAGTTGTCTGCCGCCACTGCAATGCCTCACTGCAGGGCAGTGCCGCCTATCCTGCGATGCCGGAACGCCAGCCTTCCAGTGCGCTTTCGTTCCTGTTCGCTGCTGCGCTACTTCTAACGCTCGGGCTTTCCGGTTACGCGGTCTTCATGCAGCAGGCCGGGCCGGAGCAGACCGAAGGCAAATCGGATCAGAATCTCAAGGAGGAGCTCGCCCTCGCAACCAAACCTATCGAGGATCGCCTTACTGGCCTGGACAAAACGTTCTCCGAGCTCCGCCGCAATTACAAAGAGGTCACCAGCTCTGTGGAGCGCGTTCGTGCTGGCAGAACCGCGGCTACGGAGAACGCGAACAAGGTGAGCGAGAAACTCCAGGGCACAGAATCGCGGCTGACAAAGATAGAATCCTCACTGCTCACCATGGAACGCCTGATTCAGCAGCAGGACGGGGCCATCCGGCAACTGGCCAATCAGTTGAAAGGCAAAAGCAGCAAACCTGACCAGGCTCGGACACCCGTTCTGAATGACAGCTCCTTTGATGAGTTTTCAAAGGCCGACGATCGGGCAATGGAATTTCAAAAATCCCTGCAGTACGGCAAGGCCATCAAGGAGTTCGATAATTTCATCGCCAGGAATCCGGACTCCATCTATCGCAACCGGGCGGAAGAGAAGAGGAAGCAATACACCAACCACGCTCGAGATTTTTACAGTGAAGTGATCAAGCCAAAGGTGGAAGGTGACGCAAACGCGGGCAAATACGAAGAGGCCCTTAAGAATCTCGAAAGAGTCAACGAGTTCGGCGTCCCCGAGCTCATGCGCGTGGCAGCCAAGCTGAGGAACAGCATCACGGAGCAGAAGCGCAGAGATACCGAGAATAAAATTGTCTTCGACACAAAGCCCAAGAAAGAACAGCCCAGAGAAACGCTGCCGGACTTTCCGGTAAGACCGCTCGTGCCTCCCGTCAGCGTACCACCGGCCGGCGGAGCGGCCATCGTGCGGCCTTCGCCCCCTAATCTGCACTTGAACAAGCCCACGCCCGGGATGAAAGAGTGGATCAGGATTGTGGAGGACGACACCCTCCCTACGCGTGAACGCAAAGAAGCAGTAAAAGAGCTCACGGGCAACAATCATCCGGACGCAGTGGCAGCACTGGTCGGTGCGACCAAATCATCGGAATGGTCCGTCCAGGCGGCCGCGGCAAAGGCGCTCGGATTGTGCAAGGACATGGCGATCATCCCCAACCTTGTCGACCTGCTTGATCCGAAGAAGATGCTGCCGGTCTCGAATGCCGCTCATGACTCGCTCAACCTCATCACCGGCGCAGGGCTGACCGCCAGCAGCAAAGATGCGTGGTCAAAATGGCTTCGCGAGAATGGACCTCGTCTCGGCATTCCAACCCGGGAGAAGATAGCGCAGGGAACCAGGCCCCCAACATTTGAAAAGAGAGAGAAGCTAAACCGAAAAGGTACTGCCCAGTCCGTCGTGCTTGCCATCCAGCCCAAGAAGAATTCGCTCATTTTCTCCTGCTCCGGACTCGAACCGCAGCCAAAGGTTGGCGACCTGTTCAACATCGTTCGCCAGAACGACTGGATCGCCAAGATAGAAGTCACCACCATTGGGCCCGGCATCGCACGCGCGGTCATGGTCGAAGGGCCGGCAGGTGACAAGGAGATCAAAATCAACGATGTGGTCTCTCCTTAACAGTGCTGCTTGAACTGAAAACTCTCTCCAAGACCTACCATCGCTCTGAGGGCCCGCTCTCTATTCTCAGGGACGCCAATCTCAGCCTTGCGGGAGACGATTTCGCCTCCATTCAAGGACCGAGCGGCTGCGGCAAATCCACCATTTTGCTCATCGCCGGAGGGCTGCTTAAGCCGGACGAAGGTGAGGTCCTCATTGACGGTAAGAATCCATACAAACTCGGCGCGGCGGAGAGCACGAGCCTTCGCGCGGCGAAGGTGGGATTTGTTTTCCAGCAGTTTTATCTCATCCCATACCTGTCCGTTTTCGATAACATCATGGCCCCGGTGTTAGCAGTGGGACAGGACCGGTCTCTCGCAGATGAGCGTGCCAGGTCGGCGATGGATCGTTTCAAGCTGACCGATCGTGCCAATCATCTGCCGTCAGAACTGAGCGCAGGCGAATGCCAGCGGACAGCGCTGGCAAGGGCTCTGTTGAATCAGCCGAGCCTTCTCCTGGCCGATGAACCCACGGGGAACCTCGATCCCGATAACGCGGCCATCGTTCTCGATGCCATGACAGAATTTGCAGATGCGGGCGGAGCGGTGCTGCTGGTCACGCACGACGAAAGCGCGGCGGAACGTGCCGGGCGCCGGTTCAGGATCGAAGACGGCAGCCTGTCGGAATCCGGCGGGTGATTTCTTATACTGAGCCACCGGCTCACATGAGATTGCCGACAATCTACGGTGGTTTTGGCGCCCCGCAGGATTCAGAGGCTTTGCTCAGATAAAACTGGAGATTATTAATGAACACCGGTTGGAAAATCTTTGCCACGTCCATCGTCGTTGTGGCGCTTTTGTCATTCCTCCTCGTGCCCAATCCGCCACCGCCGCCCGAGCAGGTACAACGTGAGGATGAGCCTCAAGCTCAACAGGACGGTCTGGTCTTTTATTGCGCTGCCGGCATACAGAAGCCCGTCTCCGAAGTGGCCGAGGAGTATCAGAAGATCTATGGCGTTCCGGTTCAGCTTCAGTATGAAGGATCGGGCACGCTGCTCAGCAAAATAACCGTGGCACGACGTGGAGATATATACCTGGCCGCCGATATCAGCTACATCAACATCGCAAAAGAAAAGGGGCTCGTCGCAGAATCCATTCCCCTCTCTCACCTGCATCCGGTGATTGCCGTCAAGAAGGGCAATCCAAAGAAGATATCAGGAGTGGCGGATCTGCTACGGGAAGATGTGCGCACCGCGCTTGCGAATCCGGATGCCGCTTCTGTGGGCAAACTGACACGTAAGCTGCTCACAAAGAGCGGGGAATGGGACCAGGTGAAGGCGGCTGCCAAAGTGTTCAAGCCGACTGTCAACGAAGTCGCCATTGACATCAAGATCGGCACCGTCGACGCGGGGATTATCTGGGATTCCACAGCCAGACAATACGCTGAGTTGGAAACCGTAGAAATCCCACTGTTTCAGGAGGCAGTCAAGACCACCACCGTCGCCATCCTGAAGAGCTCGGGCCATCCACAGGCCGCCCTGCGGTTCTGCCGCTATCTGGGCGCGCGGGACCGTGGCTTGAAGAATTTCAAGAAATGGGGATTCGATCCAGTTGAGGGCGACAAGTGGGCCGAGACCCCTGAGCTCGTCCTTTACAGCGGCGGGGTTAATCGGGTGGCCATCCAGGAGACTATCAAAGAATTTCAGCGACGTGAGGGGGTGAAAGTCACCACCGCGTACAACGGCTGCGGGATCCTCACCGGTCAGATTATGGCCGGAGAGAATCCGGATGGATACTTTGCCTGCGATGTTTCGTTCATGCATCAAGTGGCCGACCGGTTTCAGCCCTCTCAAGACGTATCCCAGACCGGCATCGTTATCGCATTGCAGAAAGGCAACCCCAAAGACATCAAGAATCTGGAAGACTTGACTGCAGAGGGACTGAAAATCGGGGTGGCCAACGACAAGCAAAGCGCGCTCGGTTCGCTGACAAGACGTTTGCTCGAGCAGATGAAACTCTACGAAAAGATCACAAAAAACGTCCGGGCTCAGACCCCCACCGCGGACCTGCTGGTCAATCAACTCAGGACCGGTTCCCTGGACGCAGTCATTGTTTACGCGGCCAACTGTTCACAGGTCCTTGACAGCGTCGAGCTCATCAGAATCGAGCACCGGGCCGCCTCCGCGGTTCAGCCGATTGCAGTCTCGCTGAAGACCGACTATCCGCACACAATGAGCCGACTGATAGAGGCCATCCGGTCGGCGAAATCCAAAGCAAGATTTACCTCAGCCGGATTTGACTGGCGCGTGGATGAATGAGCGATGTCCTTCCTCACCCCTTATCTTCTCGCCGGTGCGCTTGCCGGAGCTCTGCCGATTCTGGTGCATATGATTCACCGGGAACGGCCCAAGGTGGTGCCGTTCACATTACTGAAGTTCGTGCATCAGGCGTCACAGACAACTCGCAGGTCGTGGCGCGTAAAGAACCTGCTGCTGCTGCTCTTCCGCATTTTGCTCGTCGTGCTTTTCGCGCTCATCCTGGCCCGCCCGATCCTCAAGAGCCAATTGCTGCCGGCCACCACCGGCGCCAGCCAGGCAGCAGTGGTGCTGGACGATTCCTATCTCATGAACGTCCAGGGCGAAGACGAACGGACGGACTTCGATCGGGCAAAAGAACAGGCATCCAAATTGATCCGCGGCTTACCACAGGGCAGCGCGTTGGCACTTGTGCCCGCGGTGCAGGACCCTCTCGACTTCAGTATCGATCTCAGTTCGGTCGTCCGCGCGCTCGAAGTCACTCAGCCATCCATGCGGCTGCCGGATTGTCCCCTTGCTGTGCAGCGGGCCTATGAGATGTTCGGCCAAAGTACCGAGGGAGCGAAAGAGGTCTATGTCTTCACCAATCTTTCAGCAGGGGCATGGAAGCCACTGCCCGTCGAGCTCCCCGAAGGGCACGAACAGATCCGGCTGATCGTGGTGGATGTCGGTGAAGCACGCCCGCCCAACCTTTCCATTACGGAAGCAGCTCCCTCGAGTTTTTCAGTCGATCGCAACAGCCCCATTCACATCGAGTGCGCGCTCTACAATCACGGCAAGGAAACGAAATGTACCGTCGAGATGGTTTTCAAAGGCGAAAGGAAGGCCATCCGCGAAGTTGCAGTGCCGGCCAATCAGGCGGCGAGAGTCTCCATTCCATATGAGTTTTCAGAGACCGGCCTCGCGCAGGGCAAAGTGCGCATTGTGGATGAAGACGCGCTCAACCTGGACAACGAGCAATACTTTTCCGTACAGGTGCACGAGCCGGTGAAGGTGTTACTGGTCCAGCGTGACGAGGAAAACGAGGACACCTTTTTTCTCATGCACGCGCTTTCTCCGACCGGCCTGCGCGGTCGCGAGCGCACAAACCTCGTACGCATCGGCCAGCGAGAGCTCCACCAATACCCGCTCGAAACCGTCGACGTCATCCTGCTGGCCAATCTGACGCGCCTGCCGCGGGAGACTTGGGAGAAAGTGTTCGAGTTCGTGCGTCTCGGCGGCGGCCTGGGCGTCATCGCCGGGGATGCAATGGATCTGGAGCACTTCAACAGCCTGCCCGAGATCCCACTCAGGATCGATGGGACGCGCACCGAAGGGAGCGCTTCGCTCACCATGAGCCCGAGAGATCATCGTCTTCTCGAAAAATTCAAGAGCACAGGGCTCAACGCAGTGCGCATGTCCCTGTTCAACACCTGGCTCAAAGTAGAGCCGCCCGGTCCGGAGAACCCAATGCAGGTCTTGGCCCGTTTTGGTGAAGAGGGCCCCGCCTTGCTGGAAAGGCAACTGGAGAAGGGACGCATTCTCTTTTTTGCCAGCTCGATGGAGACCGGTTGGAACGAGCTGCCAAAGTCGTTCGTCTTCCCGCCCTTCGTGTACGAATTGGTGAGTCATCTTTCCGGACGCCGCGGCATGCCCACCACTTTTCACCCCGGCGACAGCGTCAGCATTCCCCTGCGGCAGGGCGAGAAGGATGCAAACATCCAGGTCTTCGAGCCGGGCGCGCAGACGCCGTTTACCCTGGCGGCCTCTCCCAAAACAGGACGGGCCCTCCACCGCATCGGCGAGACACCGGGCAACGCACAGGTATTCATCAAGCTCAACGAAAGGACGCGCAAAATAGGCTATTCAGTCAACATCGACATGAAGGCCGAACACTACCAGCAGATAAGCAAAGAAGATCTGGAAAAGATATTTCCCAACGCAATCTACTTGCGCCCCGGTGAAGACATCAGCCGTAACGTAGCAGAAAGCGCCCGCGGCGCAGAGATCACTCCGCTCCTCATAGCGCTATTGATTCTTCTGATGTGCATGGAGTCAATGTTGGCAAATCGGTTTTACAGATAGAGAAGATTGGAGTGCTGGCGCAATGGAGAATCGTAGGATGCATCGTAGGTTGGAATGGCGCTGACTTAAGCGAGCGTGGCATGGGCGTCTCGCCCGTGGAGGATCGTAAGTCCTTTGACCACGGGCGAGACGCCCATGCCACGATGGTGAAAGCAATGCCAAAACCGCTTAAGTCAGCGCCATTCCATCGTAGGTTGCATCGTAGGTTGGCCGTCCCCGGCCGACTTCCTCTTGTGCCAGATGACGGGCGGGACGCGCGGGACGCCCATCCTACGATTCCTTCGTCGGCGGTCTTAGGTCTGTGGTCTTAGATAGCCATGCATTTCGAGAAAGAATTCTCACTTCATCCTGTTCTGCCTTATTGGCTGATCGCGCTCCTGGCGTTTGGGATGGTGGCTTTCTCTCTCTATTCGTATTCGAAAACGCATCGTGATATTCCGAGCGGAAAGAAGCTGCTGCTTATCGGATTTCGGATCTTTGCCTGGCTGCTGATCATTCTCTGTCTTCTTCGGCCGTCGTTGACGACTGTCGAATACCTGAGAGAGAAAGGCTGGGTCCTGATTCTTCAGGATAATTCCCGCAGCATGCTCATTAAGGACATGCCGGGCGAAATGACCCGCGCACGGAGTCTCACACTGGCGCTTGGCCAGAATCGTGAGCTGTTTCAGCAGGTTGAAGAAGAGTATCCCAAGCACGTCCTTAAACTCGTCTTCGGCCGCGAGACCCGCCCCGGCCCGGAGAACGGACCTGACTGGACGGACAAGGTGACCGACCTGGGCAACGCTCTGGAAAGGGCGCGCCGGCTCTCACGCGGAAAAAAAATTGCCGGTATTCTGCTCTTCGGTGACGGAGCGAATAACCATGGGCCGGAGCCCGTTCAAAAGGCCATGGGTCTGCACGACCTCGCTGCTCCACTCTACGTGTTCGGCACTGGCCAGCAGCAATCTGATGCCATCAGAGACGCAAGAGTGGTCGATGTGATCACCCCAAGGAAAGTGTTCTCAGGCAACCTGTTTCCAATCGACGCGGAACTGCACTTTCTCGGCCTCAAGGGTGAAACTGTCGATGTCGTTTTCAAATTCGACGACAACGAGGCAGCCCGAAAAAAAGTGCAGGTGAAGACCGACCAGGATGTCAGCCAGGTTCGTTTCATGCACCGTGAGATTCGTCCCGGCTCCCATTACGTGAGCATCGAGATCCAGCCTGTATCCGGCGAGATCTCGGACCGTAACAACTCGCAGGGCACCTACGTGGAAGTGATTTCCGGCGGGCTGAACGTGCTCTATCTCGAAGGGCAGTTCAGGCACGAGTTCACCTTCATTAAGCGCAGTCTCTCTGAATCGCCGAACGTGATACTGGCGGCGCCCTTCCCCTTCCAGATCTCACGGCCGGAGCGGATGATGCATTTTCTCAAGGCCAACGATCTCTCACAATATCACGCCATCATTATCGGCGACCTGCCGGCATCCGTTTTCAACGAAGAGACGTTGGAATTCATGAAACGCCTTGTCGAACGGCGAGGCATCGGCCTGGCCATGATCGGCGGGTACAAGAATCTTGGCGCAGGGCGCTACGGGCAGACACCACTGGCCGACATCCTGCCCATCGAATTGGCGGCCAACCAGGGACAGGACGACAAGGTGACCCGCGTCGTACCAACGGATGCGGGGCTGAATCATTTCCTCATGTCACTCGAAAGTGACCCTCTGAAGAACCCGGCAACCTGGAAGGAAATGCCGCGGCTGGCAGGGCTCACCCTCGCGGGCAAACCGAAACCCGGGGCCAGCGTTCTCGCAGTCTCCGAACGCCGCCAGCCGATGATTGTTGTGCAGGATTTCGGCAAGGGGCGCACGGCAGCCATCCTGGCAGATACGACTTATCGATGGCGCATGGGGCACCCGCTCGAGATGGAAGTCCGGCACAAAAAATTCTGGCGACAGGTGGTCCTGTGGCTCGCTTCGAGGGACAAGCTCGGCGAAAAAAATCTGCTCCTGAGTCTCGACAAATTCCAATACCGGCTTGGCGAGGAGACCCGCATCTTCGCGGAAGTCACGGACGAAAAAGGCAATCCGGTCGAGGACGCCCAAGTCAGAGTGACCGTCATGCATGAGACCGAAAAGAAGGTCACTCCGCTTGCTGTTTCGTACAAAGAGGATCACCACGAATCCCGATATTCAGCCACCCGGGACGGCGTCCATACGGTAAGAGCCGAGGCCATGATCGATGGCGAAAAAATTGGCGAACGTGAGACGCGCTTCAAGCTTTCGATCCCCGACCGAGAGTTCGATTCCCCGCAAGCCGACCTCAAGTTGCTGATGAAGATCGCGGAAGCTTCCGGAGGCTCCTTCCACAAACTGGACGAGCTGTCATCGGTGCTCGAAGAGATCAGGGACAAGAAACTCGCCACCGAAATCCGCCGCGAACGCCACGAGTACATCTGGGACAATTACTGGATATTCTCGCTTTTCGTCCTGGCCCTCATGCTCGAATGGATACTGAGACGAAACCAGGGACTGGTGTGATGTAGAGGGCAAACGAAGCTTCACGAAGCGTTGCTGAATGGAAGGACAGGTGATGCCGGTCGGCATTCTGTTTTATGCAGCCGGCCTCAGCTCAGAACCGCGCCAATCTTCTGAGGGAGGGTCTGGAATGCCGTCTGCGACTTTTCAATAAAGTCGGTCGCGCCTTCCAGGTAAAAGATATCTTCCAGGCGACCCTTGGACGTCAGCATCACGACGGGGATGTCGCGGGTGGCGTTTCGATTTTTGCCGTATTTGAGCTCACGCAAAGTGGTGTAGCCATCCATCTTTGGCATCTCGACATCCAGTAGTATCAGATCCGGAGGTGAAGTATTCACCTGATCGAGGCACTCCTCGCCGTTAACGGCTGTGAGGATGTTGTAGCCCTCTTTGGATAGGGTCGACTGAATCAGTGAGAGGACGGTGGGACTATCGTCTACTAGCAGAATTGTCTTAGCCATCCGAGAAATCCGGTGGTTAGAAAATAGCTCAAAAGTGGCGCGGATGGTAGCGAAGGGGCAACTTCAAGTCAATGCCTGATTACAGGATCATCCGCGGCTTCGGCACAATTCTATTGCAGAATGGCATGCCTGCCTGACAAGCTCTGGCGAGAGGCCGGTGAAGAGGTCTGACCAGAGCACTTTGGATGGACCGTCCAGGGCTTTAAGAGCATTCTGATATTTCGTCACTGCCATTCTGTACTCGCCCTTATCGTGAAACAGACGTGCCAGTTGAAAGTACGAAAGTGGAAACTGGTTATCAGAGAAGATAGATCGCTTGAAACACTGCATGGCTTGTTCAGTGTCATTACGGTCGAGCTCGAACAATCCCTGCAGATAGTGGGCTTCGGCACAGAACTGGTCCTCTTCGAGCGCAGTCTTCACGTGCAGGGCCGCCTGTTCCTGCCGATTGGTGGTGACAAGAAGACATGCCATGAGGACGTGCGCGGGCGCCGGAATCCTGTCTTCTTCAAATAGTGTTTCCAGCAGTTCTTCGGCTTCATGAAGACGGTCATGCTGGAATGCGTGCCTTGCGGTGGAGATGAACTGCTTGAGGGCCTCCTCCTTCTCATCGGTTCGGAAAATCCTGGGCCTGACGGGTGGCAGACTTCCTCCTATCAGGGGTGTATCCGAATCGGCCACCGGCTCGGGTCGGCTGTCAGGGATGGATGTGAAGTTCTCTTTGGTCGGGACATAGACGAACGCGTCCCGGACCTGGAGAGGGCTGAAGTCATCTGAATAGTTGTTCGGATTCTCCGCGTGCCCTACCAGCAGATACCCATCAGGCGCGAGCGTACGTCGGAATTTTGACAGCACTTTTTCGATCGCAGATTTGCGAAAATAGATCATCACGTTTCGGCAGAAGATGAGATCGCAACTGCCGTTAAAGGGAGTCAGGTCTTCCATCAGATTCGCCATTCGGAAGTCTACGTACTGGCGAACAAAGGGGGAGACCTCGTATTGGCCGTCGTCCCTCTGGCTGATGAATTTCTGGCTGTAAATCTGGGGCATCGCTTTGAATGTGCGGCCGGAGAAAATCCCTCGACGGGCTTTCCACAGAACCTGCGAGTTTATGTCGGTGGCCACCACCTCGATTTTCCAGTTCTCTGGGAACGGGAGGACCTCCAGCAGTGCCATCACTACCGAAAACGGCTCTTCCCCGGACGCGCAGCCAGCACTCCAGATGCGCAGCCTTCGGGTGCTTTCGCGGGCCCGGATGAGTTCCGGAAGGAGGTGCCGGATGAGAGCTTCGAACTGGGGCAGATTCCGGAAGAACGATGTCTCGTTGTTGGTCAACTCCTCGATAAAAGCACGCAAGTGCTCCTTTCCATCCTGGCTCCGAATGAAATCGTAAAACTCCAGCGGCGTTTCAGAATTCGCCTCCTCCATTTGCCGGGAGATGGCGGTCCGCAGATTCGTGTACCCCGCCTCATCAAAGAACTGAAGGCCCGCCCTGGTTTCGATAAAGCCTGCGAACAGGCGATGCGTCTCTTCATCAAGCTGTAGTTTTACTGCGTTCATCCTTTACCGAGTTTCTTTCTGATCTTGGCCACGCCCTCTTCACGCAGCCAGGTAACCACCTCACTGGCCTCTTCGACTTTGAGCACCCAGATGAGGCCGGCGAATACGACGGCCGCGACCAGGGATGGAATCAGGCAGTGGATGATCTTGTACAACTCAAACTTGATGCGGCGAACCGGCCGATAGAACGACACGTTGTCCAACCACAGTTTGCCGGAGATCGAATCGCTGTTTTCATCGATTCTGATTTGGGTCACGTCGGACAGTGCCAGGCTGCTCTCAGTTTTGAAATCAGAGATCGAAAGACGATAGGACTTCCTGGATGAGCTCTCAGCAATCTCGACGACCGCGCTGGCGGTGGTACCCGGCGTGACCAGGTTGAAGGTCAGCTCGCATGGTTTTTCGCTCCGCAATTTGAATTTGAACTGTTCCATGCCGCTGAGCCTGTAGGGTTTCAAATCCCGGTACAGCACCATTGGAGCGCCTTCTTTGGGGATCGGGTGAAGGCAGTACTCGACGCTCTTGTCCGGCTTGTTGCCGAATCCCTTTGGCGCGTCGTGGTCCTTTTCAATGGCCTCGATCAGATACTTCGCAGGTTCGCCAAGTTTTTCGGGGGCGTGACGGCTCATCCAGTCCACAATTTCCAATTGCTGTCGCGCTCTCATCGGGAAACTGCTGGCAAGGCGCTGGGCCTGAAACTTCGGCAGTTTCCAGGCTTTGAGCTGCTCGATGATCTCAGCCGCATCCAGGTCAGCCACCTGAAGCACGCCTCGGCCGCGCCACCCTTCGGAGGAGGGTTCAAAATCGTCGACGAGCAGGCCGTCAATTTTCAGATCATCCATCCAGACCTGGATGACAGACTTCTCCGCATCACCAGTGTCATCCCACAGTTGAAGCATACTCCAACTGCCTGAATCTGGAACTTCCGCGGTTTTGAACTTCACGACTTGCCAGGTGTCCGCCGCCGTCTTGACCTCCGCCGCTCGATACATCTCGTCACCGGATTCGAGAGCGATTGCGAACTTGCGCGGCATGCTGCATCGAAGACGGAGCTCTACTTCCCTGCCGGTTGAAAGATCCAGGTCCGCAACATCACGTCGTATCGCAGTTCGCCTTCGTGAGGAGTTTTCATACTTTCCGGTCAGACAATTCCTGCCAGGCGCATCCGGCTCCGGGACAATTTCAAACTCCACGAGGTTCTGTGAGTTCCAGTCACGGGCTTCCACATTGAACGTATCTACCATCACTTCACGTGCACGATATTTATCAACGCTCAGTTTGTCCTGCACGAGCGTGTGAACAAACCACATCGCGCCTCCGCCGGCTGCACAGGCCACGGAGACTTTCGCAGCAAAGATAGCCGTCGAGCGGAACGGCAGAATGGGCACGATGGCCCGCATCGCAAGAACGAGAATTACCCCCTTGAAAATCCTCGCGGCAGGATAGACCAGCGCGACCATCACGAAAATGTCCAGCCCCCATACCTTGATACCAAGAAACAGGAACAGCAGGTGAAAGACCGTCGCCACGATCCCGAGGAACGTCGGAATCCACATCCGCTGCATGGAGAAGAATGACTGCTGCAAAGGGTTCTCGACGGCGAAGAACAGCAGCGCCAGGATGTAAAGGCCAAGCGCCTGCCCCGCGTGCTCGACGTGCCAGACATCCCAATCACCGCGATTGAGGAGCAGGTCTATTAACGATTCACGGAGGATAACGGTAGCGACCGTCAGAGGGATGAAAATCATAAACATGATTTTCAGCGTCTTCGTCAGCACCGTTTCAAAGTCTCCCCATTTTTTCCCCAGCGCCAGTTCGGAAAGGTAGGGCAGGATGGCAATACCGACCGCCTGGGCGATGAGCGTGTTCGGCAACTCACCAATTTTTCTCGCCAGCCTCAGATCGGAATACACACCTTTGCCGGTAAACGTGGCAAAGTAATTGGTGAACATATCGCGGTACTTTGCGAACAGAATGCCAATGAGAAGCGGCACGAGCAGCGCGGCGAATTTCGCCATCACCGTCCCGGCCTGCTTCGCCCGCCACCAGAGGAGCAGCAGGTAGCCAATCGCAACCGTCGCACAGATTGACTGCACCGCTGCCTGCGATGCCCCCCCCTGCACGAGCAAGGCACCAAGACCGACCAGAACTAATCCAAATCCGGCCAGGATGCAGGTCTCCTTGATCGAACGCTGTTTCGAGAGCATCCCGGTACTGAACTTATGGAAGTGCATCCGCTGCTTCAGACCGATCATATGCGCCACCAGGTTACCGGCTGCGCCCACCAGGAAGCTCAGGATCATGACGCCAATGCTCACTGGTTTGCCGAGGAATTTGCAGAGCGCACCCAGCACGAAAAAGGTGGCCACCCACAAGATCTTCTGTGCCGCGTCACCTGCTGAGGCGTGCCCGAATTCATTGTAAGAGTTCAGAATAGCGTAAGTGATCGTGGCGAACGAAATCATGAACACGCCGGGCATGCTCCATCGCATCATGATCGTGGCCAGCCGTTCCGTCTCTTTGTTGAAACCAGCGCCAGCCGCAGCAATGAAGTCCGACGCGTAGACCATCCCGGCGACCATCACCAAGCCCTGCACAATCAAAACGAGATTGACGACCGTATTCAGAAAATCCCACGCCTTCTCTTCGCCCAGATTCTCCTTCTGTTGCTTGAAGAGTGGCACGAGGACCGGAATCGCTATTTTCAAAGACAGCGTCTGTAGCAGAAAAATGACGTTGTCACTGACAAACAGGTAAGCATCCGCCTCGACCGAAGGCCCCCAGAACGAGCTCACGAGCACATTCAGGAGGAATCCGCCCAGCTTCCAGAAGACCTGGAAGAACAGGATAATGAACGCCGCCCTCGCGATCTTCAGCAGAACACTCTGTTGCCCTTCTCCCGAATCACTTTCGGGAGCATTTTCAGCCGGCTCGTCGGCCATCGAGATTCTCCGTATTTACAGGGGCAGGGAACTGTAAGAAATACACCGCACAGCAGAGAGCGTGATTCTAAACTGCGGCATCATGTAAACCAATGCAGTAGACAGACTGTCTGCAAGAAGATGTAAGCAGGGGGAAGAGGTGTCGTCGAGAGTGATGCTGGATGCTCGATTCTGGATTCAGGATGCTGGATTCTGGATACTCGATTCCGGATACTGGACAATGGAGCTGCCGCTGTTGCAGAGACAACGGAATCCGTGCTCGCTGATGACGACTGTTCGGAGCTTTTCTCCTTCTGGCCACACTTTGGAGCGCGGTGACTTGTCCCTGCTTTTTTGCAGATCTCGGCTCCATAACCGTCATCGCAGCAGAACCGGAAGCATCGAGTAACCAGCATCGAGTATCCAGCATCATTCTCGACAATGTTGGACAACCGTCCGTCCTAACCATCCTCGACCTCTACTCTCGACAGAATCACCCTCACCCGCCAACTATCACCTTTGCCCTGATTCGCAGAAAGGCCGCTGAGTTCTTTCACGAAATACACAGGCACTTTCTTTTCGATTTCGTGAAGGAACAGAACCAGGTCCCGGAGAGTCGCGTCGCCTATCTGGACCCAGGTCTGGTGCTCGGTCGTGGTGCGTGTTCCGTTGAGGACTTTCTTGACCGTGCGCATTGGCTGGCGGGGGCTGATATTGTTGAGCTTCACTCTTCTCTGGAAGGCGGTCTCTTCGAGAACCTCGATCAGCGGTCGGCCCTCCTCGGCCACCTCTATCTTCTCAGGTTCCGATGTCTTCATCTGCTGGCGGAAAGCATCGAGCACGGTTTTGCGTTTCTCCATCTTCGAAAGCTTGACGGACTCGAAAGAGGCGCGGGAAAGAAGGCTTGCGTGATTGGAATGCATAAACCAGAGCCAGAACGCCAAAGCGGCGGCGACAACGATCAATACGGCATTGAGATTCTGGTGCGAAAGGGAGGCATCACGGTCGTTCATTTTGATCCTCCCTCAACATCGATTCGAAATTGAAACCGGACGCGCCTTCCTTTGCGGCTTGCGATTTCGGAAGGCTTGTCCGCGTTGCTCAGTTTGCATTTCATGAAAGGGGATTCGTTCAACGCGCTTTCAATCGTCTGCACAGATTTAAGGCTGGTTGTCTCACCGGAAAGGGTCACGTGTTTCGGCGAAACGTTCATGCGATACAGAATGAATGCTTCCGACTGCGGCACCCGTCGCAGCACTTCAAGAATCGTGAAAACGGCCGACCGCTTCTCGGGCGCGCGGGTGTCTCCTGCTATCTGGGAGCGGAGGGCATCGATTCGATCATCGAAACGATCCACAGCGCGAACCGCGGGAAGAACAGGTCTATCGGGAAACGAGTTTTTCCAGAGCTCGCGCTGCGACTTTTCGGTGAGGGCTATCTGCTGTCTGAGTTCTTCCTGGTCCGAGTAGTAACGAAAACAGAGCAGCCCGATGATCACGCAGACAAGAATCGGAGCTACCGAGGCCGCGCCCTGAGCGGACCTTTCTGAGTCGAGCTCCTGCTCTTCGCTGAGCAAGTTGAATGTCTTGAGCCGATTGTCGAAATAAGGGAGGGTAGCTCCCACCAATACACCGAGGCTCGCACCCGCGTGTCCATCCAGTTCTGCTTTGGCCGGCACCTCAGTCCCGTTCGGCAATGGCAGCCGTGTGACTTCGGGGCCGCCCTCGCCGCTGAGAATGTCGTCCGTGCCATCAACCCTCGAGCCTCCTCCAGTCAGGAGCACACGGTCCGTGGAACCACTTTCCCCGAGCGACGCAAGAAACATCTGCGCTTCCCGTGATATGCGGCCAAACGAATGCTCGAACACCGTGCGCAGCTTTTCCGATGAAACGGCCGGCAGGCTCTGCGTCTCAATCTTCATGGTTTCAGCCGCGTCAGACCCGACACCCAATTCCGTTTCAATCGCCGAAGTGAGAGACTGCCCGCCCAGACGAAAAGCGCGGGCGCTGACGAGTCTTCCCTCACGGAGAAAAATAGCCTTGGTCGCACCGGCGCCGAGATCCAGAAGCAGCGTGTTTTCCATCGACGTCGCATGGCTGCTTTTTTGCGCGGCCAGGGCGAGTGCGAAAATATCGAGAGTGACACTGTCGGGCTTGAATCCCGCCGTGGAAAGGGCCTGTACCATACGATGCAGATCTGCTTTGGGCACGGCCGCGACGAGCAGCTCGCTTTCGCCTCCAGTCTGGCCGGCAACGGCGTACTCCAGAGCCACCTCCTCCGCACTGACCGGTAATTGGTTCTCAACCTGACCGGGCAGAACCGCATCAATCTCGTTATTCCTGGTGAACGGCAGAGTGACGTTTCTGAGCGTCGCCATTTGCGCTGGCAGCGAAACCACCACCTGCGATTTGCCCGGGCGAATCTCACGAGACAACCCCTGAAGCGCGTTGCCGAGCTCCACAAACCACCCGTCGCGCCCCTCAGTCGACGGCAGAACACGCTCGTGAAAGGAGGCAACTCTCAACTTGCCCGCCTTGCCCCTGATACTCGCGGCTTTGACACGCTGCGTCCCAAGATCGAGAGCGATGATGGCAGGCATGAGTGGAATTCAGTGGGATTGCAGGATTGATCGTAGGATGGGCGTCCTCGCCCGTCTGGGGCCGCATCCACCTGAGACGGCCGAGTCGGCCATCCTACGCCCTTAACTTCGCACCATTCAATCGTAGGATGGGCGTCCCCGCCCGTCTGAGGCCGCATCCACCTCAGACGGGCAGGGACGCCCATCCTACGATTCATCCTACGATTCATCCTACGATTCGGCCGCCAAAGTTTGTGAGAAATGCGAGTCAGGCTCGGACAGAAGTCTATTCAGTGCTCAAACCTGGATCAATCTGCGGACGCAAACAGTGACAGCAACTGGCCGGTCTGGTTGGTGATTTCGAACTCCGCTTCCACTTTCTGCCGTGCCTTTCTGCGCAAGCGATTCTGAAGTTCAGCGTCAGAGACCAACGTTGCCAGAGCATCAGCCAACGCGTCCGGCGAATTCTGTGGCACGAGACATCCTGTCGCATCGTGAATCACAAATTCCGGAATGCTGCCCGCATCCGTGGCAACGATCGGCAGTCCAACAGCGGCCGCTTCGAGGAGGACATTCGGAATGCCGTCACGGTCGCCGTCTGCAGTCTCTCGGCTGGCAAGTGCAAAGATAGTTGAAGTTCGCATCTGTTCGATGACCTTCTCGTGAGACACAGCCCCCATCAATCGAATCGTCTCCTCCATATCGAGATCTTCGATCAACGATTCCAGGGCCGCCCTCTGCGATCCCTCTCCAATGATCTTGACGCGGACCTCAAGACCATCATTCCGCAGCCTGCGCGAGGCCCGAACAAGATCGTCGAATCCCTTTTTAGATTCCAGTCGGCCGACCGAAAGAAACGACACCGGCTGTCGCTCCAATTCCTCCACAAATTCATAATCAGCAATAGGAAGGCCGTGATGAACGAGGTGCACTTTACCGCGCAGGTTCTCTGGAATCAGACTCAGAAAGTGTGCGTGCGCGGCCTCATTGCAGATGCTGACAAATCCAGCTCGCTCCATTTTCCATTCAATGAATTCATGCCCGCAGAACACATCGTTCGCGTGAGCGGAAAAGGAGAAGGGCAGTTCGAGCATCTCGGCTGATGCCGCACCAACCAGCGCCGGAACGCCGGCAAAATGCGCGTGGATTCTGTCGATTTCTTTTGGGGCAAGATGCTCGGCGAAATGCGCGGCCACCTGAATCCATCGTTCGGTTTTTAAATTGCCCAAGAGACCTTTCGATGAGCGCGGATTGGATTCCAGCGACTGGCGATATTGCCTGACTCGGGCACCGCCGGTCAACAGTTCGAGCGCCGCGGGTGCGTAAGTTGTTCGAGACACCAGGGCCGCCAGTTCGGATGGCAAACCTTCCTTTGTCCTTTCCAGTGACAACAGTTCAATCTCCACGCCCTGCCGCTCGAGTTCCTGGATCTCTCGAAGAATGAAGGTCTCCGAGAGCTTCGGAAATGTGCCGAGCACGTAAGCGATGCGCATCATTTCCTCCTGATTGGCCTATGTAACGTTTAAGCCCGCTACCCCTCCAGAAGCCGCATTGGGATGGGCCGCCATGTATACGTGAATACCAGTTCGCCTTTCTTATTCACGTAGCCGAATTTCTTATAAAGAACGGACTCGCCTTTGATCTTTGTCTCGATCACGACGCGGGCGAGGCCATGGGTGAAGGGCTGGGCGTATTCGAACTGCGGCTTGATCACGACTTCCCCCGAGTTGTTGATGAAGCCGGTCTTCTTACCAACGCGGACCGCTGCAAGGCCCTCGGAAAAAGTGCCGGGAGATGTGTATCTGGTAGGCACGACCATCTTACCGGTCGTATCGACGAATCCCCATTTCCCGCCGATCTGGATAGCGGCCATGCCGTCCGAAAAATCGTAACCCGATTTGAACTTCATCCCGGTTACCAGTTTTCCGGACGCATTCACGTAACCGCAGCTTGTGTCTGTGATGCGGCCCTTCTTGTCCTTGTGCCATTTCCATACCAGACCAATGCCGTCTTTGATCATCCCGACGTCGTCGTATTCGAATGGGACCACTGTCTTTCCGGCCGTATCGATATAGCCCCACTTCTGATCTTTCTTCACCGCGACCAGACCGTCGGCAAACATCTTGACCTGCATGAACTGCGGCTTGATGACCATCTTCCCCTCCGGATTGATGAAGCCCTGCTTCACGAAACGTTCACCAGGCAGCGCAACGCCGACAGCCGCCAGTCCGTCCGAAAAGGTTCTCGCTGAAAGGAACTGCGGCTCGATGGCCCAATCGCCTTTCTTGTCGATGAAACCCCATCTGACTCGACGTTCGTTTTTTACCTTGACTGCCGCGGCGGCCAATCCCTCCCGAAATCCCTGGGTCATTTCAAACTTGGTGGGAATGGCCAGCTTGCCCGCCAGATCCATGTAACCCCACGCGCCCCGGCTCTTGATAATGTCTCCCATGTGAATCGCGAACCCGATGTTCACCGGTGCCAATCCTTCTGAAAACCCACCGATTCTTGTGGCGCCTTTGGGAGGCAGAACGATCTTTCCGGCCGCGGTCATCGCAAGGGCGTGACCCGCAAACTGAAGCTGGCCGAAGCCTTGTGAAAACCTGGGCTCGGATGAAAACACGGGATCGTAAACTCGATTGCCGCCCTTATCGATGAGACCCCATTTACGGTCCTCCTGGTAGGCGAAGAGAGGGCCCTCAGTGGCCTTGAGACGTTTTGGCAGATCCTCCTGTTTCGGCGACGGCAGGGCTTTGACGCGCCCTTTTACCGGTTTCTTGAATTCATCTGCACAAACAGTGGAAATCAGGGTGACAATCAATAGAGCTCGCATGGGTTTGGTTGCCGTGGTGGAAGGGGCTAATAAATCCGTTGCTTGGTGGGGAACGTCTCCCCGACCGTGTGGCGATCATAGTAAACGGAAAATCAGATGAAACATCTAATCCTGATCGTCATCTGCCAATACGGATTGCGCGGGGCAAGCTCCGGGACACCGGAAGGAGCAGACACTGGAAAGGCCGAAAGGAAAGGCAACTCTTCTTCTCAATCAGCAATTGCACCACCAGCCGCAAGAGCCGCATCCGAAGAAGAGCAAGCTCAACGAGGAACAGTCGGGAGATTACCGGCTTAGTCGTCGTAAATGACGCTCCATCCTTTGCCCATCACGTAGCCTGTGCCGTTGCTGTAGCCCGAGCCCGTTCCCAGGTTCGAATTACGATGAAATGTATTTTGCCTGGCCGCAACGGCCGCACGCAGATTAAAAGAGGCCGGCCTGCCCTCGATGCCGCCGATGCCCTGGGCGTTCAGCCAGTAGCGACCCTTCGCAACGGTACCAAAGAGACGCTGCAATCCGAGCACATCGACCGCGTGAAGCTCGCGGCCATTCACAAAGACTCCTGTGTTGCCGCCGGAGGCATCGGCCTTGAGTTTTCCCCCAAGCTTGAGCCCGGCCGGAATGACGCCCGCGGCTGCGCCGCCCTTGAATCCCCACGCGCCGCAAAGGCTGTCGTACCAGTAATCGCCGCTCTGAATCCGTGACCCGATCGCTTTTTCCAGGTATGTAACCTGTTCGTTCGAAAGTCTGACATCATTGATGACGACCTGCCTTGGCGCGGGGGCCTGTTGGGACTGTGCCTGCTGAAGTGCGAGCCAGAACTGCTGGACGTCCTGGGCATTTGTGATTTCTGTATTGGCGAGTATGGCAGCGAGCAGTGGAAGTAAATGCCTGAAGTTCATCGCGAGTCTCCTGATGCGGATGAAACGCTTCCACGGTAAGCCAAATCTGTGCCAAGTGTGGTTTTTCAGGTTTTCGTCTGGAAAAAGGTTGACGTTCGCCGACACTCGCTTGACCCGAGCTTTGGCTCTAACGCAGCGTAAAGACTGGTTTCACTGGAAATCGCCCCAATACCTTACAGAAAACCGCATCTGTTCCGGGGTTGGGAAACAGATCTTTCATCGTTTCCCATGGTGTATCCCGGCGTAGACAGTGTTGTCAGCCATGAACACCGGCAGAACTCAGCAGGATGTGCGTATCCAAGATCAGGATGAGCTGACACTCATTTCCCGACAGACCCTCAGGCCAATCTGGTCAGGTAGCCCAGAATTCCTGGTCGGCGATTCTGTAGAGATACCAACTTGCCACGCTGCGCCATGGCCGCCAGTGTTCCGTAAGTGAGATCAGCCCTGCCGGTTTCGGCAGTTCGCTCAACCCCTCGAGAATCATGTAGCCTTTGCGGATGCCGAGATCGGTGGCGGGCATAATGTCCGGCCGGCCGAGATGAAACATCAGAAGCATCTCCACTGTCCATTGTCCGATACCACGCACCTGGATGAGGCGTTCGATGATATCGCTGTCCGCCATCCTCTTCAGCCTGGCTAGAGTCGGCACCGTACCGTCAAGAGTTTTCTCTGAAAGGTCACGAAATGCTGCGACTTTGTTCCGGGACATCCCAGCACCGCGCAGGTCCTCTTCACTCATCTCGAGCATCAGTTCAGGTTTGATACGTTTCCCGGGGAAAAGCTCCATCACCCGGCCAAGTATCGTGCCTGCCGCCTTGCCGGAAAGTTGCTGATATACGATGGAGCGGGCGAGCGCCTCGAAGGGGCTGGTCATGCGCTGGGGATTCAGTTGAAACTCGCCCACCTTTCGGATGGCTTTACCGAGTTTCGCGTCCGCCTTGCTGAGCTCGGCGATCGCCTGATTGGGATCGTAAGCCAGAGACACACTACAAGGGCTTTATATTGGCCTTTTCGGTACCCGTGGGCACATACTGCTCATCCAGGGGTATATCCTTCTCGAACTCGATCATGGCCAGCATATCGAGCTTTATGCCATCTTCCCGATTCTGGAGGCGGATGGTGTTTACCCCTTCCTTCAGATGAAATGGTTTCCTGCCCAGGCGTATCCAATGCAGCCTGGAGTGTGTGCCGTCTTCGCCCATTATCAGCGCATTTTTGAGCGACATGGTTTTGTTAATGGTGCAATAGACTGAGTTGCCGCAGCCGTCTTCCCACTTCTTGCGCAGCCACACCAGATATTCGCCCTCTTTCTTTACCTTGATCTTGAATTCAATCTTGCCTTCGTAAAACTCGCTCCCCGGCGGCTTGCCCATCTTTTTATTTATTTTGTCTTTCAGGGCGACGGCCTTTTCGCCGCCGGCACCAGTAACGGTGGCGACTTTAAACGGCTTTTGAATCTTCCCGTCCTCGACTTCTAAGAAAATACGTTCCGGCTGCGGAAAGGAGAACTCTGCCAAGGCCGGCGCACACAGCAGGGAAATCACACATGAAGGGAGGAGGAGACTACAGGTTTTCATCATCAATCCTTTACAGAAGAATCTTAAGCAAGACGGGTTGAGTTGCGATTTATTCGGTTTATAGCACACGACTGAACGGTCGCAACGGGCGCCTCGGTAAGACCTTGTAAGGCAATTCCGCGGCATTGCTAAAGCATTTGTTAGAGTGTTCGATAATGCATGTCAGCCGATACTTCTGGCTGAAGAATCGGTCTTGGCGATGGCGCCTCTCAGGGTGTCCTCGTCTCTTGGGAACTCTTGCTTGCTGAGGAATCCCGGCTGCGTGATGGGCAAAAAAGCTAATCGCAGTTCAGGGGCGAAGACCAATCCACAGGTCTCGCAATACTCTAACTCCGGTATGAATCGGAGCGATTAAATCCCATCGTGGGATGCCGCGGTCGCGGAACGTCCGCACCACTGGGCCCACGTCTGCGAGGAGAGTACGCCATGTCTGTTCACGCGCTCAACTGCCGACCCGTTCCCCCCGACCACAACCATTGCCGCCCGCGCCGTCAACCTCCGGAACGCCGCCCGGACCCACGCTGTGAGCCACGCAGGAAGCCTCCGCAACGCCGGCCCGACCCGCGCTGCGTCCCGATGTGCCCACCGCGCCGTCCCGACTGCCCTCCCAAGTGTCCACCAAAGTGCCCGCCGCCACCAAGGGATTGCCCGCCTCCACCGCCGAAGGATTGTCCTCCTCCGCCGCCGCCAAGGAATTGCCCGCCTCCGCCGCCGAAGGATTGTCCACCACCGCCTCCGCCGAGGGACTGTGCACCACGACCGGTACCTGATTGCCCACCTCCGCCGCCACCAAAACCGCATTGCCCACCACCGGACAGACCGAACTGTCCGCCACCGTCAAAACCTAATTGCCCGCCACCGAATAAACCGAGCTGTCCGCCGCCATCAAAGCCGAACTGCCCGCCTCCGGATCGACCGAGCTGTCCGCCGCCCAGCAAGCCGGATTGTCCGCCACCGGATCGACCGAGCTGTCCGCCGCCCAGCAAGCCGGATTGTCCGCCACCGGATAGACCGAGCTGTCCGCCGCCCAGCAGGCCGAAATGCCCGCCGCCAGGCAGGCCGGACTGTCCACCACCACAGCGACCGGATTGCAGACCCACGCCGCGACCGGACTGTAAGCCGCCAGTGAGGCCGGACTGCAAGCCGCCTGTTCGACCGAAGTGTCCACCTCCTCGGCCTGAGCCATGCGATCCGCCTCCGCGGCCCAAATGTCCGCCGGTAAGGAGAGGACATTGCCCGCCGCCTAAGCGCAGCGACTGTCCTCCCCCCAGGCCTCGCTACTGCCGGCCGCCACAGCGTCCCGATTGTCCGCCGAGGGTTTCGGTCGTCGGTTAACAGCTCAACGAATCAGGGATTGGCCGCGTGGCTACAGACGGATGCCCAAGATCCGCATAGCTTGTTAATTCTGCGAATCCATAAACTCTTCGCGTCTGCGCCGGGCGAGTTCTCGCAGGTCCTCCACTTCATCGGACTCATCGACGATTTCGCGCCCGAGGATCTCTTCGAGCACGTCCTCGAGGGTCACCAGGCCGGCGACCCCGCCGTGTTCGCCGACTGCAATAAACAAGTGCTGCCGGCGGTCGAGGAATAGCTGGAGCAGATCATCCAGCGGCGTGCTGTCGGCAACGAAATGGATGGGCCGCATCAGTTGCTCCACTTTCTGGTCGTCCAGATCGTCTGCCACGGATGAGAGGATATCGCGCCGCATCACCATGCCGATCACGTCCTCGGGATTCTCGTCGTAGATCGGAATCCGGCTGTAGGTGGACATGCCTTCCATCTCTCGGGCTTCGGCGACGGTTGCCCGCGCTTCGAGCTCAAACATGACACTCCGCGGGGTCATAATCTCCCGTGCGGATTTTTGATCGAGCTCGAGGATATTTTCGATGACTTCGGCTTCGTCTTCCTCGATAGAGCCACTTTCTTTGCCGATGCGGGTCATGGCCTTGAGCTCTTCGTCAGAGACGGCCTCCTTGTGTTTGCTGGCGATAATTCTTGTCACGAGCTGTGCCATCCAGATAAACGGGCTCATGATGAGGCACAGATAGTGGATGGGGAACGCCAGGATTCCCGAGAGCTGCCGGGAGTAAACCACTCCGATGGTCTTTGGAATGATCTCCGAAAAGATCAGGATCGTAAGGGTGAGCAGGGCGGAGAAGATGGGTACCGCGTAAACATAATCAGTAAACACATAGGCCGCCGCCGCGCCGGCAACCGCCGCGCCGGCCGTGTTTGCAATGGTGTTAAGAGACAGGATGGCCGCAATCGGACGGTCGACATCGCCGCGCAGAGCTTTAAGCAGATGGCCTGAACGCCTGCCCTTCTCGGCCAGCGTCTCAACATGACTCAGGGGAACAGAGTATAAGACGGCCTCACACAACGAACACAGAGCTGAGGCCACTATCACCACGCTTACGGAGATGATAAGAACGAGTAGCATAGTTTTGCTGTCGTTCACTCCTTATGTACTCAGTAATAAAGAGCAAGTAGAGAGCCCGACAAATCTGCAAGATTGCGGCAGGCCGTTCCACTGCAGTGCTTGAAGCACCTGTATGCGCAAGCTACGTGTTCCCGCGATTCAAGGCAAGGACTTTCCTGCCGAGACCAGGAAGGCAGCGTGCATGAAATCAAATCCCCTTCGGGTCAAAACCGAAGGATGAATCAGGTTCTCAGCTAAGCTGTCAAAGTCATAGCCGAACACCTCATTCACCACTGCAATTGCAGCGGGGCTTCAAGCCGATGCCCTTTCAACCAAGTCTTTCAATCAGCCCATCAACATCGAGCGCCTCCTGTTCGCCGGATGCCAATTCCTTCAATGCATAACGTTGGTTCTGAATCTCTTCTTCCCCGACAATTATCACGAAAGGTATTCTACCTTCATCCGCGTACCCGATCTGCCTGCCCAGCTTGTGCTGATCGGGATAAATCTCTACGGCAATACCCCGCTGACGCAATTGGCCAGCAAGCGAAATGACCCCTCCGAGCGGCGTGCCCTTCAAACTGCAGATCAACACCTGGGCACACGCCTCGATATCCGGGTAGAGGCCCAGATCATCCATCAATAAGAGTATTCGTTCCAGTCCAATCGAAAAGCCTACCGCGGGAATCTGCTGCTTGCCGAACATGCCGATCAGGTTGTCATACCGGCCGCCCCCACCCAGCGAGCCCCGGAAATCGGAGGACGTAATCTCGAAAATCGGGCCGGTGTAGTAACTCAGCCCACGGGCAAGCTGCGGGGCAAGCGTCAGCATATTGCCCGCTGGTGTATCGCTGCAAAGATGGAGCAGATTCTCGAGATCGTCGAGGGCCTCCGCCCCTTCACCTTCTCTGATTTCACTGCGAAGGCGGGCGAGTATCTCCTCGTCCGATGCGCCTGCTGAGCCACCGGCCAGCGAAAGAAGCTTCTGCGCGCTCTCTTTGGAGATGCCCTTTTCCTGCATCTCATCCACGACACCTTCTTCGCCAATCTTGTCCAGCTTGTCGAGAGCGGTCAGCGTAGTTCCTTCGAGTTCGACGTCGATTTCCGCCGCAAGAATCATCCCTCTCAGCAGGCCGCGGTGATTGAGATCCAGTTGGCAGTTTTTGAATCCCAGCTCGTTCAGAATGGTCGCCACCGCGTTAAGCACGTCAGCCTCGGCCATCAGCGATACCGTGCCGGTAATATCCGCGTCGCACTGGAAGAATTCACGGAAGCGTCCCTTTGCAGGCCGATCCGCACGCCACACGGGCTGAATCTGGTAACGCTTGAAGTACCTGGGCAGATCGTTCCGATGCTGAGCCACCACACGCGCCAGCGGGACGGTCAGGTCGTAACGCATGCCGAGCTCGGCAAGGTCGTTTTCGTTTATTCCTTCGCTTTCGAGTGCACGGTTCAACTTGTCGCCACGGTGGAGCAGCCGGTAAACAAGCTGGTCACCTTCCTCGCCATACTTGCCCAGGAGCACGGAGAGATTCTCCATACTGGGCGTTTCGAGCGGCACAAACCCGTGAAGTTTGTACACCCGCTCGATGACATCAATCACGTATTTTCGTTTGTTGACAGCCTCCGGAAGGAAGTCGCGCATCCCACTCGGAGGCTTGGTACTCACGGACATTTTTTTGCACAGAGAACAAGTGTAGGGGCGGGATCATAGCGGCAGTTCGGGATTTTGCAGCACGTAGCTCTGCCCTCAAGGGTCGCACACCACTTGCCTTGCGGATCCAATTTCGTTATCCACGTGGGATCCAATTCGCATCCTCTCTACACAAATCATGTCTGAAAAAACCTACCGCATCGGCCTTGTCGGCTGTGGTGGCATGGGCCGCCATCATTTGAATTGCATTGAATCCGTTCCTGACTGCGAATGCGTCGCGCTCTGTGATGTCTTTGAAGAGAACCTGAAAAAGACCGGTGAGCAGTTCGGTATCGATTCTCACTTCACCGATTTCGATCAGATGTATCAAGAGGCGGAGCTGGACCTTGTCGTGGTGGCTACCCAGACCCGCGATCATCACGGGCCCACGGTGGCTGCCGCAAAGCACGGCGTTCACATCCTCTGCGAAAAACCGATTTCAATTGATCCGGCAGAAGCGGATGAAATGGTCGCCGCGACCAGAAAGGCTGGTGTCAAGTTTTCCATCCACCAGCAGAATCATGTGAACGCGTACACGATCAAGGCCCAGCAACTTATCGCTGAGGGCCTCATTGGCGATGTCCTACTTGTACGGGGCCGCAACAAAGCCGGGCGCAAGAGCGGAAACGAATTTATGGAGATGGGCACTCATATCACTGACATGATGATGTGCGCGGCCGGCCCGCCCGCATGGGTGTCCGGGACGGTCTTCGTGGAAAACAGGCTGGCCGAAATCGGCGACATCATGGAAGCAAAGGAAATGTCCCCACGGGATCGTGATTCCGGACTTGTCATGGGACACCGCGTCCTCGCGCAATATGGGTTTGTAAACGGCGCTTCCGGCGAAGTCCATTTCCTGCCATTCACCACGCGCAACAATAGAAACTACGGATTCGACGTCATCGGCACCGAAGGCCAACTCGCGGTGCGGGCAACGGAATTCGGCGAGGCCGACCCCATTCTCTGGCACCTGGACCGCGCGATGGAAGGCTACCCGAGCGATCTGGACTGGAAACCAATCAAAGCCGAAGGAGTAACCATCGAGAACCCGGTCGTCACCATGTACAAAAAGATGTTCGAAGCGATTGAGGCCGACTCCGAGCCACCCAGCAGCGGCGCGTCAGGCATGTTCGCCCTGGAGATGATCCTGGGCATCTATGAATCGCACCGGCAAAACGGCGGACGCATCAGCCTGCCAATGACCGAACGAAGCCATCCGCTGGAAAGATGGCGAGCGGAAGAAGGGTGAAGCGGAGTGCGTTGAATGATGGAAGAGCGGAACGGCGAAAGAATGTTTGGGCGGCTCTGGCCGGACGAGTCGAGCGCAGCGAGAAGAGTCCCGAAGTGGCGGTTTCATCATTCAGTAATCTTCCATTCTTCCGCCTTTCACTACTCGCCGGCCAACTCACTCCTGCCTGGAAAATCCGCCACCATTACCTCGGCCAATTCCGATGAGACAGTCGTGACCAGCTTGATGGTTGCGCCCTTCCATCTTGTGTTTTCCGACAGCTCTATGATCTTGAAATGCACTTCGCCCGCGTTCAGGATGAGAGGAGTGCGTGTTAGTCTGCCGGACTGCAATTGGACCGAATCATTGTCGAAGATGCGGTAAGACAATACGCACGACTGAATCTGTCGGGTCAGGTTTACCGCGGTAAGGACCAGGCGACGGTCATTCACGATGAACTCGATATCCACGAGTTTTCTGCGCTGTCCACCGAATTTTGCGATCTCCTGTTTCGCGCCAGTGCCCGCAATGATGGAGCGTCCGTCAGGTGACCAATCGTGGAGAAAGAAGGGCCTTTTGCTTTCGGGTTGATACACACGAAAGGGCTTTGATTTTCCATCCACACCCACTGCGTGAAGCGAGGCGCGGCCGAGCGATGATTTGCGCAGAAAAGTCACCCACCCCCCGCCCGGACGAAAACGAGGGGATGAATTCTGAGCTTCGGTGGTGAGCCTGCGCCCGGCCTTCTCATGGCGTGAACGAAAAATCCGGATGTCGCCTCTATCCATCGAGTAGCGCTGGCTGCCGACAATGAACGTTCCTTTCTGTGACCAATCCGACCAGGTGAGCGGCAGCGATTCAAGGATGACATGCCCGGTCAGATCGACACTCCTTACCTGGCGCGGCTCGGCGAGCGAAGTCGTCAGCACCTGCCAGCCATCCGGTGAAAATCGTGGACGGGTAACATCGTGCAGCAAGAGCCAGGCAGCTTTGGCTGAGTCCAGATCTTTCACAAAGACTCCGCGGCGAAAACTGCCGATCGAAATTGGTTCGAGGTGAAAGGCGAGCTGCTTGCCATCTGGAGCCCACGACAGATATGAGATACGCCCCTTCCGGCCTGTTGGAATCAATCGCGGAGGCGAATGGAATGCAGCATCGCGAACCATGAGGTCATCCGATGATTTTCCCGATCTGACAAAGACGATGTGTTTGCCATCCGGTGACCAGGCCGGATGTCGCATCCCAGCCGGCAGGGCTCGCCTGCTGAGCGTTACAAACCCCGCCTTCACCCGCGAGGCCCGCGGTGTATTGTTTTCGAGCTTCTGAAATCCTTCCCATGAGTTCGAGGCATCCATACCGGACAGTTCGGTCATCACCGCGAGACAGTAGCGGGCCTGCGCGTCGAGCGGATCGTGCTGCACCGCTAACAGGCATGCCTTCCTTCCGGCAGACCTGTCACCCGACAAACAGAACGCCTTCGCCATGGCGAGCCGGGCATGGTTCATTCTGGGCTCTTCCTGTATGGCCGCCCCGGCCAATTTCGAACATGCCTGCGAATCCTGCCTCCGGCAGGCTACCTCGACGAGTCCCGCGAGGGCAAAAGTCAGAGAGCCATCGACCATCGCCTTTCTAAAATGTCGCTCTGCTTCGTCGAGCTCACCACGGATCAGATACAGCCGTCCGAACAGAGCATGTGCGTCAGGATTCTCCGGGGTGATCAGCTTCGCCACGCGCAGTTGAAGTTCCGCGCCCGGCAGATTCTCTTCTCTCAGATAACAACGCGCCGCCAGGAGAAAGGGCACATCCGTCTCCGGCACTCTTGATGCCCATTCCTCGCAAAGCCGGTTCACCTCAGCGGTCTTGTTATGCCGTACAGCCGCGTCGGTAATCCGCTCGAGAATCTCGATCTTCAAAGCCGTGAGGTTGTCCTCGTACTTCAACATGCGAGGCAATGCCGAAAGCGATGCTTCTAAGTCACCCGCCACAGCATGGGCACAAGTAGCCAGCTCGGCCGCACTCAGATGACCGCGGTGTTCCTTTTCAAAATTCAGAATGGCTCGCGCGGCCCCGTCACCGGGTGACGCCTTCAACTGCCTGACGCATACCTCGACCATCGCGGCTCGGTCCATTGCCCGAGCTGCCGAATTCAACTGCTCTTTAAATTCAGGCGCGCCATTCAACCGCAGCCCGAAACCGCAGCACAGGACGATCGCCAGATCAAAACGTTGAGGGATGAACATAGGGGGTTTCCGGGTACTGAAGAACATATTCACCACCAAGAGCCCAGTTCATGCAAGATTTCATTCCACTCTGAAAGATCTCTCAGTCGCTATCCCAGTCGCCACGTCGGTGAGTTTCAGCTTCCACGTGCCCTTTGGATCATTCACTGCAAGAGGAACTTCGCCCTTTCCACTCCCGCCCGGGGCCTGGATGAAGTAGCGGTAGAACTTCCGTTCTTTGTTCGTGCTGTCCCAGACTTCCACTCGGACCACATGCGCGTCTCGTTCTTCTAAAGGTGAGGATGCCTTGAGGCTGCAGTTGAAGGTCACCCGTTCTCCGGCCTTCCAGGTTTGCTTATCGAGGGCTGCTTCGATCTTTTCGATTCTGTAGGGGAGGTAGGAATAAATCCGGCCGATGTCAAGCACCCCATACTTCGGCTCGATCTTGTTTCCGTGACCGAGGTATCTGCCCTGCACGATTTCGTAGATGTGCGCAGATTCGTTCAGAGTGACTGTCTCACTGTAGGACGCGTATCCCTCAGGGCTGCCGCCCCTCGGGCCGCAGAAACCGAGATAGGTTGCGCGGCCGCGGGCGAATCGTCTGAAGGTATTCGGATGGCCGGGTTTCCCGTTCACGAGGATATCCACCGGTTCCTCCTGGCCTGCCTGCTTGAGCATCCAATTCATGATGGTTTCAAAGCGCCAGGCCAGGTCCTGCTTCGCTTTGATTTCGATGGGCACTTCGCCAGCCAGCCCGCCGCTCAAGACGGTGTAGTAGCTGGATGGAATGAAATTCAGGAGGATGGCTCTACCCTTGCCGGCTTTGTTGACCAAGAGCGCCGGCTGTTTTTTGCCGTCAATTTCATAGCTCCCATGTGCTTTTGCCGTCGTCGGGACGATGCCCGGCGCGGACACGGCCGGGAAGCTCATGCTGAATGGTTTGACGCCGTCGATGGCAAATTTCACGGTCGTCTTTGGATCGTTCTTCGAAGAACGCAGTACCGGATACTGCCAGCCGCGTTCGCGACGAATGCCGAACAGGTCATCCAGAGATCCTTGCTGCTGCTGCTTGCCATGCCCGTCGCGAAGAGCGGCATTCACATCGCCAACGACGGTCGCGCCGGCTTCGACAAGCTTTCGGATGGTGGCGATCTGTTTTTCGTTCAGCGCGGTCGTGTAAGGAAGAAGAATCAGCCTGGCTTCCTGCATCCCATCCCAGCTCTGCCTGTTGAGCTGCTCGTAGGAAATCCAGTAAGGCTGAAGGCGCGCATTGTGAAGCAGCCTCTCGTACGAAGAGCCGGCATTGAGGCTGAAGCCGCCCCTTTCGCGGAGCTGCGGCCCGGTGAGGTTTTCGCTGCGGATGTTCCGCTCGATCATGTCCGCGTAGATGCTGCGAGTGTGATAGAGGATCGCTATCGGGTCTCTGGCTTTGTGCCCCCACAGCAATTGCGCGGGGCCGTTCTTGATCTTCTTGATGGCTTCGAAAAGCTGTTCGGGGCCGGCAAGCATGCCGTAGTCCGGACGCCAGATGGGCGTGTTATCTTTGCCGTAGTAACTGACGCCGCGGCCCTGGAGGAAAAATGACCAGGCCCGATGGTGTTCGCCGTACTTGCGATATTTGTGGCTGTAGCCCGTCCATTGGCTTACTCCGGTGACGCCGAACGATTCCCACATGCCCTGGTAGCGATAAATGATGTCATGCTTGCCATTGGTCGCGAGCTGCCAGATGTCGAGGTTGTTCCACGGTGTGATGGGCTCGTTGCCGGAGATTCCGACCGCGCAGTCCGGGTGAAGATCTTTCACCGCTCCATCCATCATTCCGACGAATTCGCCGACCGTCTGATCGATGAAGCATCGATGATCGAGCACCTGCGCCATTCGTTTTTCGTTGATCCATTTCAGGCCGGTGGAATCAAAGAGTGGAGGCTGAGCTTCATCCCAGGTCTTGTATTGGGTGCCCCAGGTCCGGTTGAGGTTTTCGAGGGTCTGGTATTCGACGCGAAGAAACCTTCGAAATCGCTCCAGACAGAATCGGCACCGGCATTGATTCAACGATGCCGAAACAGGCGCGCCTTCGATCGTTGCACGGGGCGAAGCGTAGGTCCATTCGTCTGCAAGGAAGGCACGGGGCGGAACGAATGAAATGGAGGAACGAAAAGAACTCTGAATGGCCCGGGCCGAGAGCCTTTTGTAGTCCGGATTCAAAAGGCAGGGGATGCGCACGTAGTCTTCAGTGATCTCGGTGGCCCGATGAAGGTAGTTGCCCCACTGCTCCATCCCTTGATCGATCCAGGCGTATTCGAAACACTGCTGTCCCGACATGATCCCTGACCGGACGTCGATGCCCGTCTTATCCGGCCAGCGAGTGGAATAGCCGTAACAGCGAAGCTTGTATTCGGAAGTCCGTTCCGGACGGCGGTGTATCGGCAGCGGCAGGCGAGTCTCAAAAAATGGTTTCGACTCATGGGCAAGTTGAACGCGCAGGACGTTCATCAGGTGCACTGCATTGAAAAGAGAGAGCTTTACCTCGACTTCAGCGTGCTGGCCTTTGAATTCAACATTTGTAGAGGCTGGGCTGAACACTCTCCCGCTGCGGTCTGTCACATCACAGGCGAGTCTGATGGGAGCGGGGTCCATTCCTTCCGGTTTTTCGATGATGGCTTTAACGGTCAATTCATCCGTCGCATGCAACGACAGTTTTGAAAGGGGACAGGCCCCGACCTTGCCCTTCGACAGACGATTCTGACCGTCTGCCCGGTAGGACTGATCGCCTTTGGAAAGCCAGACCTCAGTGACCTCAATGGACGAATAGACGCGCAGCGGCGAGCGATACCAGGAGTGAATCTTCCCTTCAGTATCCACCAGGGAAAAGTCCAGGCTGTAAATGCCATCGCGCATCTTGGGCAGGGAGATGTCTGACGAAGCTGTTTTGCCCGGCTCGGAAGTGAGCTTCGAGGACACTTCCGCAACGGTTTCCCAGGAATCGTATGGGCGGGAGATGAACTTGAGCTGGTCGTAGAGGCGACGATATTGCGCGGCCAGGTCCTGGCGAATGGTCAGCCTGAGTTTTCCCTTGAATGGTTTCGATCCCCTGTTCATTGCAGAGAACCTGCACAGATGCCCACCGGCTTTATCTGTTCGCAGTGCAGACGGAATGTCTTCTGTCGGGCTCAACTCAATCAGAGGCTCTTTTCGAGCTGCCCAGATAAGGGTCCGCAGGAATCGTTCGACGTCCGCCTCCTTGTGGCCAATCCAGGTTTCAGGGCGCAGGTACTGATAGCTGATGGGCATCATCGCGTAGCGGCCCCGCTCTTCCTCGAATTCATTCAGATGAACGGTGATCTTGCCAAAATCGCCGGGGAAAAAATCTTCTGAAATCTCAGCTTTCTCTTCAAGGTCTTTGAACAGACCGAAGAGATTCAGCGGGCTGGAAATGACAACGCCCGTGCCTTCTCTGAACTGGCGAATGATCTCTCCGTGGACACCCGAATCCGGCGGATACCATCCCCACGCGTAATGGCCGAGCACGATCACGTCGTGCTGTTTATTGAGCAGATCCTTGACGCGATCTGTTTCATCTTTCGGTGCGTGGTCTTCGCCGACGCTGTAATACTTGTGATGCTTGCTGTAGCCGTGGAGGCCGACGATGGCTACATCGGCCTCAAGGTCCATCCGCTGCCATAGTTCGATGACGCCTCGGGCTGTTTCGAAGGGACAGATGAACAGTGCTTTCACAGGCCCCCGTGCATATGGTTTTGCGTAGGCCACGTGCGGGCTGATGTAATCGGGCTTCGGCTCCCAATCGAATTGGATCTCGTGCGGCGGCGGGAATCTTTGCTCTTTCGGATATCGAAAATCCTTGAACAGCTTCCCAATCTTCTGCTGCCGCGGCGCCGGCAGAAAGAACCCGCTTGGATTGCCTACATCCAATGGCGACTGGCCCCGGGCAAGCAATCGGTCTGACTCCAGGACGTCTGCGGTCAGCAACCAGGTGCCAGTCCTTTCAATACTGAAGCCAAGAGGAATTGCTTTGGTTGCCGCCGTATGAAGCTGCAACCGCTTTTCCACAAGCTCCACCGCTTCGCTGGTGCGGTTCAGGCGTCGAGTGATGTTTACGTTCAGTTGCCGAGGCGTTGCAGATGAGAGCTGTAGCTCAGCTTCGATCTCTTCTTCATCCGGTTTGTAGGCAGGACGGGACTTCATGAGATCTTCGACCGTTTCCGGCGCTTCTTCCCTGGCTTCAGGAGGCGCCACTTTCCAGTGTCCCGTGACTCCATCTGAAGCGAATGAGATCCCATCAAGATGCTGAACGGCAGTCAGCCAGAGCGACCATTCGTGCGACTTTCCCGGCTCGATCTTTACGGTCGTGGATATCGCGCTGAAATGGACCTTTGCCCCATCAATGTTGGCGTGAATGCACGAGGTTTTCGGGTTCTCAAATTGGAGAGTGAAGCCGTTGCCCCGGGCGAACAGTCCTCCAACCCATGCATCTGGGCCGTTGTAGAAGTAGTCGCTGAACTTCGCTTTGGGAGCTTGAAAAGATCGAACGCCGTGATGGGTCGGCACGAAGAGGTTTGCCGCCTTGAACTGCGCGCTCAGTGCCGTGCTGAAAGTGAAGTCGAGCGGAGCCTTGTCGCGGTTGGTGGCCTTATAGTGGAGCTTCAGGCCGGCAGTGTCACTGCGCAGGGAATAGGTCTTGGTCAGTTCAATCCTTGATGCATCCACGTGGACGTGGTAAGCCTCCGGCAGACGGAGCTTCCGGCCGAATTGGCCGTGCGAATAAACATGGGGCACACACATTCCTGTTAGTGAAACGAAGACAGCCGCGCCCTCCAGGTCAGGTGATGTCTTCTGAATTCTGAAAGGTGTCTCTGCCAGAGAACCGAGCGCACCGAATGATCGGACATGAGAATCGATCAGCCTGAATGAACGGATTGAATCAGGACTGCTCTGAAGTTCGAGACTGTCGATGGCCCCGCCTTTGGCGGGTGAGATCTGCGCCTTGAGAAAATCGTTTTCAATCGTGACGGCGTCCTGCTGGACAGCCAGCCGCGCCGGTCCGGCGTGGAGATCATATGCACTGATGGACAACAGGATCAGCAGCGTAGCTCTAGCCTCCTGGCCGAAGTGGCTTCTCCTGCGAGTCCGTGGCTCGCAGACACCGCCCTGGAGGTCAGCGCTACTCTTGCCCTTCATCACTTCCCTCAAAAAGTTTCATCGCGTAATCGGTCGACCATTGAATGTCCGGATCATCCGTCGCCTTCATTTTTTCTATGGTTGCTCTGGCCTCCTCGATTCTCCATTCGGCGAGTTTCTCGATACTCTCGATGCGGACCCATTTGTCCGGATCGTTGAGCAGGCTCAGGACCATTTCTGTTCGCGTCCCCACATCCACACGCCCGCTGTAGCGGACGGCCAGCTTGCGCATTTCGGAGGAAGACGCCTTCGCCAGAATCGGAATCTGCGCTTTTAAGACCTCCTTCACTTTGGGGGATTTCGATGCTGCAATCTTCTCGAGCACCAGTGTGGATACCTCTACGGATTGGGATTGCAGCAATGGCTGAAAAAGATGTATGTTGTCATCGTGAATGATTCTCGGGATTAACCGGGCGAGCAGAGACCATACATCCTGATGCGACTGTCTGGATGCAGCTTCGCAGAAGCCTCGAATGCCCACGTCAGGGGTCAGCAGCAGTTCCGCACGCGCGTCCGCCTTCTGCCTGATGAGCTTCTGTATATGGATTCTGTCGCGGGCCGCCTTTCGTTTATCACTGGGATATTTGAGACCTTCCCGCAAGGTGCGGATCGTACTGCTGGCAGTCGCATAATAATTGAGAATTTCCGCGCTGAAATCCGGTACGCCCAGGCGGAGCAGCGTCAGATAAATCTCGATTTTGTCCTTCGTCTTCGGGAGGAGTCTGCGGAGCACCTTGACGGTCGCCGGCACGGGACAGTTTCGCAGAGCGGCGATGAGATCCTGAAAGGCCGGGCCTTGCGCCCTTGACAGCCATGAGAGAAGTTCCCTTGCGCCAGACTTGCCGTATGTCCTCGCATAGATCTTGAAACCGAACCCCTGCAATCGCGGATCAGGTGACTGCAGCAGTTGTTTCAACTCCTCTTCGATTTCCTTGCTCTTGAATCTCATCAGAGCAGAGAAAACCTGTTCCAGCGTTTTGTCTGAATCTTCGTTGGCCGGTTCGGTCAACACAGAAATCAAGGGGAGCGCCGCTTCCGAATCCTCCGATTTGCAGAGCCGCTGAATCGTCTCCTTCCGCTCTTCGCCCGTGAGCTCGGCAAGGTCGATAAAGGCACTGTCGAACGCGGCGTCCAGGTCATCCTCCTCCGCGTGGATGAGTGGAAGACAGAACGATGAGAGTGAAAACAGAAGAAGTATGACTTTTCGCATGGTCGGTCAGAGGACGTTATGAGCGCCATCTTCGATACCCAACTGAATTGAGTATGGCAAGCCCTATATCGAAAACCAGATAAGGCATGTTGTCCTGAAGGTCCTTCATCTTTATCTTCGTCCTAGTCTAACGCTGACCACGAAACAGGATTCGTATGAAAATCTCGTCTTTCCGAACAGTCGTCACTCCATCGTTTGGTCACCCCTTGTGCGGTGGCTGGATTGCGCCTGTTTCGCATATCACCGATCCGCTTTTCGCGCAGGGGATCATCCTGCAGGACGACGGCCAGGAGCCTGTGGTGCTTTGTGCGGTCGACTGGTGTGAAATTCGCGCCGAGGATCACGTCCTGTGGCGTGAGCGGATCGCCGGGGCCGTCGGCACTGAGCCTGACCGGGTGGCCGTCCAGTGCGTGCACCAGCACAACGCGCCGCTGACGGATGTTGCGGCACAGCGGCTGACAGGCCCGCACGGCCTGCCGGAATTCGTAGACGAGGCGTGGCTCCGATCCTGTGCAGACCAGGTTGCTCTCTTTGCACGAGACGCGCTGAACAGGGCGCGGCAGGTCACGCACGTTGCCTGTGGCGAAGCAAAGGTTGCCCAGGTCGCGGCAAACCGGCGTATCCACAAGATCGAAGGAAAGGTTCAACGGATGCGCGGCAGCAGTTGTAAAGATCCGGAACTCCGTGCGATGGAGGAAGGGCTCATCGACCCGATGCTGAAGACCATCAGCTTCTGGGAAGACGACGAGAAACTCGCTGCCATGCATTACTACGCCACGCACCCCATGAGCTACTACGGTGATGGTTGCGTGTCCGCTGACTTCGCCGGCCTGGCTCGTGAGCGTGTGATTTCGGAACAGGAAGTCGCCCACCTCTACTTCACTGGATGCGGGGGCAACATCGGCGCCGGCAAATACAACGACGGCTCAAAGCCGGTGCGCCCTGAACTTAGTGAACGCATTTACCAGGGCATCTGTGAAGCAGAGCGCAACAGCGAAAAAGTGGAGGCCGACGGTTTCCAGTGGCAGACCGAGCCGGTAGCCCTGCCGATCGGGCCGCAACTGAACGAACAGGAACTGCTTGAAGAGATCGCCGACCCCGATCGTCCGCAATCGCGCCGGAAACACGCGGCCATGGCTCTCGTTTACGCTCAGTGGATTCAGGCAGGCAAGACCATCCCCTTCACCAGCCTCCGGCTTGGTGACAAGATCCGAATCGTGCATCTGCCTGGTGAGCCCTTCGTGCAGTATCAGCTCTATGCTCAGGAGGAGAATCCGAATCTGTTCATTGCAGTCGCCGGCTACGGTGACGGTATACCGGGATACATTCCTCTCGCCGTCTCTTTTGAGGAAGGTGGTTATGAACCGACTGCTTCCTATGTTGCGCCCGAGTCGGAAGATGTCATGAAACGTGTTATTTCGGATCTGGTTAAGTGACCTCTGCATCCCAGGAAATCATGGCTGAAGATCAAGAAATTCCCTTCATCGCGTCCCAACAGGTTTCAATGCGCTTCGCATCGGGCAAGCTCGAAATGAAGCAGGAAGAAACCTGGCAGGAGGTATCGCTCGTTCGCCTGTTTCCATTCGGTGAGCCACGTGGGTGGCTATCGGTACTCGACAACGAAAAGAAAGAAATCGGTGTCCTCAGACATCTCGATGAGCTCTCATCAGAGAGTCTTGCCGCGGCCGAAGAATATCTTGCGCATCAGTATCTGATCCCAAAAATCCAGAGTATCGAATCCTGCAGTTTTCAAGGAGAAGAGACCACGTGGACGGTCGAAACAAATCGTGGCAACGTCACCTTCAAGAGCGGATCGCTCAAAGACAACCTTGAGCAACTTCCACCGAATCGGCTCCTCCTGAAAGACAAGGATGGTAATCGGTATGAAATCCCAGACGTCACCGAATTAAATGCCAGCAGCCGCAAGTTTCTGGACTCTCAACTGTGATCATGTAGAGCATCCATCACCCCCACATTCCAACACTCCAACACTCCAACACTCAATCATCCAACACTCCATCCCAACCATGAACAACTCCCTATCCTCCGAAGTCCAAATGCAGCTCATGCGCCCCCGGCAGGTCGAAGAGGCCGGCAGGGCCTTCCCTGTAGCCTATGTGCCGTTTGGCTGTGTCGAGTGGCACGGACTGCATCTCCCGCTCGGCGTCGATTCCCTCAAGGCGCATGGCATTCTTGTGAAGTGCGCTGAGCAGTTCGGCGGCGTGGTCTACCCGCCCGTTTATTTTCACGATGGGTTCCCAAAAGAGCATCTTGTCCCCGTGGTGACGCACCTCTTTGAGAGGCTCAAGCAGACCGGATTCCGTGTCATCATCGGGATTTCGGGACACAACGTCCAGGGACAGATCGATATGATCAATAAGGCCCTCGAGTCGGTTGTAGCTGACGGTACGGCGGCTGGGATCGGGCTATGGGAAATGTCGCTGAGCCGCGGCGAAGAATCCTCCTCCGACCACGCGGCCAAGTGGGAGACCTCGAACATCATGTTCTTTTACGACGAGCTGGTGGACATCACGGCTCTCGGCGATGGCCCCATGAATCTGGACATGAAACCGCCTCACGGAATCGGTGGCCTTGACCCCCGTGAGCATGCCTCCGCCAAAGTAGGTGAACGCAACGTGGAGCTCTGCGCAGAATCGATCGGCAACAAAGCACGAGAGCTGCTCGATTCGCTGCCGGAAGAACATCGTCAGTTCGGAAAGGAAGACCTCCGCCCCGGAAACTGGTGGATGGTGTGAGATCCGCGCTACGCACACACCATCCACTGCATGGCTCGGCGGCGTATCATTCTCTTGAACGGGAGAGCGCCCGGCTCTGCAAGGAAACAGAGGATCTCACCCGATGTGGAAGGCTGCATCATTGCCAGGTGGAGTCCTTCACTCCAGTGAATCGGCCATCGGGGCGCACCGATGGCAACGAAGTCGCAGTTGGACTTAACATGCTCATCACAGATGACGGGCTGCATGGTGGTGACAAATGAAATATGGGACGGCCCGCCGGTGTCATTGTCGGCCATGCCGAAGAGCTGTTGGATTCCGACCTGGATTGTGTGCCCTGCGCGGACATGCTCCTTCAGCTCGTCAAGGTCGCCTTCCACTGCATTTCCATTTTCATCGTGTTCGTAAACGAGCCGCCATCGATCAAAGGTGTACCAACGATAGATTCCGTATGCATAGGCCCGGCTCTCGTCCAATCGCTCGTCGCCCCATCGCCACTTCACGTGGCTGAATGCCCCGGAGGTATCGTACCGGAAGATGCTGATGTAGGGCTGGTCAATATCCTGCCCATGATGAACGTAGCTGTGGTGATGGCTCATCAGACCGGCGAAAGCTCCTGCCTCTCCGGCATACGTCTGCTGGAAATAGAGCGTCTCCTCGTAGGTGTCCGTGGTCATGTAGAGTCGAAGGTCCGCTCCGCGCCATACGGCATCGGAAAGCGCGGCCGGGTCACCTGATGAGACAGAGAGATCTTTCAGTTGCTCGAGGGTAAGTTTCCAGTCTTCGTTCATGTCAGCTCAAGATTTGGACATGCCCAATCAGGTGTCGATGACGCGAGCAAGTACCTTGAGTATTCCTCATCATCCACCACCAGTAATTTGAGCGGATCTTTCATCTTGCATCCTTTTTCTTGAACCGGAATCCAACCAGATTCCGCCGGAACCATCAGCCCGCTCAGTATCCTTAAAATGACAGAGATTGAAAGCTGAGAATCCTGACATTCTAGAAATTCCTCTTGACCTCCAGCAGATATAGTGTAAAAAATACACTAACAACTGAGGCTTGCCATGAATACACAGACCCAGATCTACAAGGCGCCCCTCGGATTGCTTACCGACCTCTACCAGCTCACCATGGCCTTCGGTTACTGGAAGTCCGGACTGACTGAGCGGGAGGCCGTATTTAATCTCTTCTATCGAAAGAACCCGTTCGGTGGGGAGTTCGCCATCGCGTGCGGCCTTGAAAGCGTTATCCATTACCTGAACGATTTCTGTTTTCGGGAGGAGGACATCGATTACCTGCGGGGACTCACCGGCAATGACGGCCAGCCGTTGTTCGAAAGCGAGTTCCTCGGCTGGCTGCTCAGGATGGAGTTTTCCTGTGATGTCCGTGCCATTCCTGAGGGGACGGTCGTATTTCCTCACGAGCCGCTGCTGCGGATTTCGGGGCCCCTCATCCAGTGCCAGTTGATCGAAAGCGCGCTGCTGAATCTGATGAACTTCCAGACTCTCATAGCCACAAAATCCGCGCGCATCTGCATGTCCACCCGTGGTGAGCCGGTTCTCGAATTCGGTCTGCGCCGTGCACAGGGCATCGATGGCGCGCTGTCCGCCAGCCGTTCCGCTTATATGGGTGGATGCGCGGCCACTTCGAATGTGCTGGCCGGCAAGGTTTTCGGCATACCGGTGAAGGGTACGCATGCGCACAGTTGGGTGATGGCTTTCGATGATGAGCTCGAAGCATTTGAAGCATACGCGGTTGCAATGCCAAACAACTGCGTGTTTCTCGTCGATACTTATGACACCCTCGATGGTGTAAAGAGGGCCATCCGAACAGGCCAGCGGCTGAGAGAGAAGGGATATGAAATGGTCGGCATCCGGCTCGATTCAGGAGACCTTGCTCAGCTCAGCATCGATGCAAGGCAGATCCTGGATGAGGCCGGATTTGATGGGGCTGCCATTGTCGCCAGTAACGATCTGAATGAAGCCCTGATTACCGGGCTCAAGGAGCAAGGCGCAACCATCAACGTCTGGGGCGTGGGAACAAAACTGGCAACCGCGTATGAACAGCCCGCGCTTGGTGGCGTCTACAAGCTCGCGGCCATTCGCGATCCTGGCGAAGAGTGGCGCTATCGAGTCAAGCTCTCGAACGAGCCCGTCAAAGTCAGCAACCCCGGCCTGCAGCAGGTGAGACGTTTCAGTGAAAATGGGCAGTTTCGAGCGGACGTTATCTATGACGAACGGCTCGGCATTCCGGATGAATGCCAATACAACCCCATCGGTGAAAATGCTCTGTCAGAGGTTACTGCCGGTGCCGATCACGAAGACCTGCTCGTGCCTGTTTTCGAAAGTGGCAGACAGGTCTACGAGACACCAGACCTCGAAGATGTAAGGCAGATGACTCAGGAACAGCTTGCTCGTCTGCCGGACGGAAGCAGGCAGCTTTTCGATCCTGTTCCTTACACTGTGGGTCTGGAAAAGCAGTTACATGAATTGAAGCTCAGCCTGATGGAACGGGCGCTCCAGGGAGGTGCATCGTGAAGACTGTAAAGGTCGCCGCAGCAGCATTGAATCAGACCCCGTTGGCGTGGGATGGAAATCTCTCAAACATCGTCGAGGCCATTTCGGAAGCACGAGGGCAGGGCGTCGGCATCCTGTGTCTGCCGGAGCTCTGCATTTCCGGGTACGGCTGCGAAGACATGTTTCTCTCGAAGAGTGTCGTCGACGCAGCCGTGGTCGCTCTGCTTCAGATTGCGCCGCATACGGAGGGCATTGTCGTTTCGGCAGGTCTGCCGATCCTGTTTCAGAACGCCGTATTCAATGCAGCCTGTCTGCTGGTGGATGGCCGCGTTGCCGGCTTTGTTGCCAAGCAGAATCTTGCCGGTGAGGGGCTGCACTATGAGCCGCGGTGGTTCAAGCCGTGGCCGGCGGGGCTGCGGTCACGCATCCGTGTTGGTGACGATGAGTACCCCATTGGTGATCTGTATTTCGAATGTGGCGGCATCGGCATTGGCTTCGAGATCTGCGAAGATGCGTGGGTAGCCAAAAGGCCGGGCGGCGACCTTTCGCTCAAGGGCGTGGATATCATTCTGAACCCGAGCGCAAGCCACTTTGCCTTTGGGAAGTCGAAGGTGAGACGACAATTTGTCATCGAAGGCTCACGCGCTTTCGGTGTCACCTATGTCTACGCCAATCTTCTTGGCAACGAGGCTGGCCGTATCATCTACGATGGCGATGCACTCATCGCTTCCGCGGGGAATCTCATCGCTGAAGGCACCAGATTTTCATTCGCCGATTCAATCGTCACCACGGCGCTTATCGATATCGACCAGACTCGAATGACGAAGGCAAGAACCGGAAGTTTTCGTCCGCAGCTTGACGCGGGCGAAGAGGGCCGGGTTGAGTGTGAATTCTCCTGGCCGGCAGGCAATGACCTGCCGTCAAAACCAATTGAGCCTGAGAATGTTTCAAAGGAAGAAGAATTCACTCGCGCCGTCTGTCTTGGGCTCTTCGACTACCTGCGCAAATCGAAATCGGATGGTTTCGTAGTCTCGCTCAGTGGCGGCGCGGATTCATCAGCGGTGGCAACGCTTATCGCTCAGATGGTTTCCATCGGAGTCACGGAACTTGGTGTCGATTCCTTTCTGTCAAAACTCGGCAGGGATACGAGTTCAGAGGTCGCTGAAGAAACAGGCATCACACGATCATTACTGACGTGCGCTTATCAGGGCACGCGCAACAGTTCCGATGAAACCCGAAATGCGGCCAGAGAGCTCGCCTCCGCCCTGAATGCGACGTACACCGAATTCGAAATAGATCGCATCGTAGACGATTACACAGAGCTTGCGGCAGAGGCTCTTGGAAGACCGTTGAACTGGGAAAATGACGACATAGCGCTGCAGAATATCCAGGCCCGTTCGAGGGCGCCCAGTGTCTGGATGCTGGCGAATCTCAAGAACGCGCTGCTCGTTTCCACTAGCAACCGCTCCGAAGCCGCAGTCGGCTACGCGACCATGGACGGCGATACCAGTGGTGGCCTTTCACCCATCGCCGGAATCGATAAGGCGTTCCTGAAAGACTGGCTCGCATGGATGGCCGATACAGGCCCTGAGGGAGGAGAGCCAGTTCCCGCGCTGAAGCATGTCATCAGTCTGCAGCCGACCGCAGAGCTGCGTCCGCCTTCGGAGGGCCAGACGGACGAGGAAGATCTGATGCCTTACAGGCTTCTTGATGCCATCGAGCGCGCGGCGATCAGGGATAAACGGAGCCCTGTCGAGATATTCAAACTGATGCGCGACCAGTTCGAGGAATACTCCGCCGAGGATCTCGGCAACTGGATAGACCGATTCTTCCGGCTCTGGTGCCGCAACCAATGGAAACGGGAACGGTACGCTCCGAGCTTCCATCTCGACGATGAAAACCTTGACCCCAAGACCTGGTGCCGGTTCCCGATCCTGTCCGGCGGTTTCGAGAAGGAACTGAGCGACCTTCGAAAACTCGTCAATGAAACTGCCTCTGACTGACTCTCATGCCTCATACCTACGAATACCCGAGACCTGCGTTGACCGTCGATTGCGTTGTTTTCGGACTCGACGACGAAGATCTGAAAGTCATCCTGATCCAGCGCGACCTCGATCCCTTTCAAGGCCGATGGGCTCTGCCTGGCGGCTTTGTAGAGATGGACGAAACGCTGGAAAACGCGGCCCTCCGTGAACTGGAGGAAGAGACCGGAATCAGGAACGTGTTTCTCGAACAGCTTTACACCTTTGGCGAGCCCAATCGCGATCCGAGAGAGAGGGTGGTCACCGTGGCGTACTACGCGCTTGTGAATCTGCGGGGTTACCGCATTCATGCAGCGACCGATGCCCGGGATGCCGCCTGGTTTTCAGTAAGCAGTACTCCCCCCCTGGCTTTCGACCACGAAGAGGTCCTTGAATGTGCGCTGAATCGGCTCGAAGGAAAAGTCCGTTACGCTCCCATTGGTTTCGAGCTGCTTCCTCGGAAATTCACCCTGACTCAACTGCAACATCTCTACGAAAGAATCCTCGAGCGGGAGCTTGATAAACGAAACTTCCGAAAGAAGATCTTGGCCATGGACCTGCTGATCGAGCTAGACGAGATTGAAAAAGGTGTCGCGCACCGGGCCGCCCGTCTCTATCGATTCGACCGCAGAAAGTATCGCCAACTCGAACGCAAAGGTTTCAACTTCGAACTCTAGGAGGACCACGCAATGGGAAACACTCAACTTCTCGTTATCGATCCCCAGGTTGATTTCTGTGATCCGGAAGGCGCGTTGTTCGTCACTGGCGCTCAGGAAGACATGCAGCGGCTTTCGGAATTTATCAGCAGAAACGCAGACAAGCTCGAAGCCATCCACTGCACCCTCGACAATCACCACGTGATGGACATCGCCCATCCGCTCTGGTGGCAGGATTCCGATGGCAATCCGCCGGACCCTTTCACGATCATCGATCCGGACGCGGTAGAATCCGGCGCCTGGAGCACGGCGCAGACAGACGCACGAGGCCGATCGCTGAACTACGTGAAAACACTTGGCCAGAATGGACGATACCCACTCTGCATCTGGCCGCCCCATTGCCTCATCGGCAGCAGTGGTGCCGCGGTATTGCCGGAACTATTCGCAGCGTTTACCGACTGGGAAGCATCGGGCCGGAAGACGGTGAACTACATCCGCAAGGGCAGTAATCCCTGGACCGAGCATTACAGCGCCATTCAGGCGGACGTGCCCGATCCTGAAGATCCCGGTACATTGCTGAACGCATCGCTCATCCACGCCCTGGAAGAGGCAGATCAGGTGTTCATCGCGGGCGAGGCCGGCAGCCACTGCGTGGCGAATACCGTGCGAGATCTAGCTGAAAACTTCAGGGATTCGGATTCCATAAAAAAGCTGGTTCTGCTTGAGGACACCACCAGCCCAGTGCCGGGATTTGAGAGCTTTCAAGAGGAATTCCTAGAAGACCTGTCCGCTCGTGGAATGCAACTGACGCTGACGGTTGATGCTAATTTATCTTCTTCAGCTCGATAATAGCATCTGCAAGTTTTCTACGGCATTCATATATTTGATTATATTCGGGCTCATAATCGTTGAGCGTTGGAAAAACATCTTTCCAGATGTTTTCCAATGTCTTTTCCGCCTGGTCTGCGGCCTTCTTTTTTCCCTTCTTTCGCACGCGCGCTAGTTCCTGCCTCAACAGGGTGACGTAACGCGAATCTTCAATTCCTTCCCGAATCAGTTCCCAGCGGATGCCATCAATGGGGGCGGTATCAATCCATCCTCTTTTGTTTACTAATAGCGGCGGCTTGTCGGGATGAGTCATATAGACGAGCGAATTGTGGTGACTGTATCGGTTAGTCCATAGATCCGTTGCGTGATAGGACCAGCATTGAATACCCCACCAGCAGATAATGTCCAGATCGTATTTGGCTGCCTGCCAAAGGTAGCCGCGGATTTCTGAAGCCGTGGAACCAATATTTATTGTTGGCGGTGGGCCGCAGTTGTACCAGGAGACCAGGTGGCCGGCCCTTTGGGCTCTTTTGAAGAAATCTTCATCGTGTTTCATGTAGAGCGGTTGAATGACTTTCAGTCCGGATCCAAGAGCCTTTTCAACCTGAGGCCAGTGGATGCTGTTAAAAGCGGTCATAAAAGGCATGTCTACATTTCTGGCAGCGAGAGTGAAGCGGTCCCACCACCAATCGAAGCCCTGCGGCTCGTCGGCAATTTTCAGAATGACACGACCGGAAAGACCTTTAGCATCCAGGTGTTTTTTCAGCATGCCGATCATTTCTTCGGCGTAATAGCCCTGATACCAGTGGCCTTCCCTTTTAGGTTTGTCGGCAAACCTCTTCGGCAGAGCTTTCTTGAATTCAGAATATTTATGAGTGAGGGTTTGAATATAGATCATGAATCGCACCGGATACGGCTTGGCCCATTTATCAATCTCGTCAATCATCCAATCAAAGTGACCAGTGTCTAAGGCAACCTTGCCGTCTTCGCTCACGACGAGCCAATCCATGGCTTTGCCCTTGAATTGTCCATCGGTCGAAAAGTGCCAGCGAAAGCACTCCCGCTGGCGTATGTGAAAGACCCGCATGCCGTGGTCCACAAAGTTTTCTACCAGCGCGCGAATGTGCCGGCTCTGGAGCTCGCGACGGTCATTAGGGGCCATGTACTCGAGCGCCATGTACGGCTCGGCCATGATGCCTTCGCGGGGAATGACAAAATCCCAGACCTTCACTTCAATGGGAATAGTCTTTTTCCATTCTCCGGATGAGACAGTGACGGATGAAGTGTAGAGCCCACCTTTGACGGCCTCAGGGATATAGGCGGTGAGCCAGATTGCCTGGGAGCGGCCCGCTTCAAGGCGTTTTTCGCCTTGCTCCAGAAGGGGGTCCGGATATCCGGACCAACCGTTATCGCGTTTAGTTGGATAATAATTGACCCATCGTAGAAGCAGGGGTCCACGCCGGCGGCGGTAATGGGTGTAATGCCGCTTCGACATTTCTGTGCCGGACGAATCAACCAGTGGGGCAACCTTTACCTCGAGCCCCTTCAGTTTCTCGTAGGCCGTTATGACTGCCTGGGCGGATTCTGTTTCACCGCGGGAAACTTCGAGAGAGATCTTTTCCGGAAGCTCGGCTGGAGGACGTGTGTATGGATAAATCTTCTTATTTGTCGCGGCCGGCCAGAAAGCAAATCCTGATGGGCCCTTCACCGAATTAGTAAATTTCTTCGAGAAGAAATCGATAGCCTTGGCGACACCGTTTCCATCGCTTCCCGCGATCAGCAAAAGTGGTGATTCCGTATCCTCAAAGTTTTCGTAATAAAGAATGGCCCCTTTTTCTTTACCGGGCCAGCCTGCAGAAATGGAGTGTTTGAGAAGGCCGGCGTGTCGTACTACTTCATTGTTGTCCGGTGTACCGATGACGATCATCTGGCCCTGCGGATTAGTCCAGCTCAAACCGGCACCCGTTCTCAGTGAAAGTTTTTGGGCAAAATCCTTTTCATATTCGGAAGCCGACCAGTCGCAATAAACAGTGAACTCGCGTTGGGCCAGGAAGCTCTCGATTCGTTCAGTGTCGTTCTTAGCCAGGTAGACAGAGCGGCGTGACTTTGGCTTTTTGGGATGAGGGAAATCAGACTCCGGTTCGCTCAACTCGAAGCCGCCATCAGAGGCGACGATTCCAAGCTTGTGACCAACAGAGTCGAACGCCTGTATGGACCATCTTGGCTCTGCCGGCAGATCAATCTTTATGTTCTTCCCATTAGACGCCTCCATTTCGAGCATCTTATGGCCAGTGTGGTCGAGCAATCTCATCTGCCCTTGAAACAGCGGAATCAACTCGCCAACGATTCGGTCATCATCCAGGCGAACTTTCTTCAGTTCAATGAAAAGAGGGTTAGCTCCCTCTACTTGCATTCCTTTCGCTCCGGTGAATGACGAGAGGAACACTTTCGTACGCCATATTTCCCCTTCCTCCAGGGCAATCGCTTTCATCACCGGCTCCAGCGTGATGCCGGGACAGTTGTAGTATCCCACGAGGGTTTGCTGATCGACGACGAAGGCCATGCCGTCCCCGAATGTTGCATTTACCTGTGCGGCCCAGTTTGCCTTGAGGGCTGGCGTGCCCAATTTGCCGCGCACCCAGTGGCGTCCCGGTTCATCGGCCCAGGCTGGCAGGAAGAATGTATCGTTGCCGTATTTCGCGTGATACTTGTCCTGCGCAAGGGTCTGGTCGAGTTTGCAGATGCCGGATTCAGTGTCCATGAAGATCATGTCGTCCGGCCGCTGATACTTGCCCCTCGCGCCCGGGCTCATGGCGCTGTGAAAACGGAGTGAAAAACCTTTGGGCTCAGCATTGAGATTCTGAAGCTCGTAGCGAAGCTCGAGTGCCGCGTGATCGCGCCGAAGAATGTATGTCTTCCGCATGCGGTACTCGCCGCGGCTTTCCTGGACCAACATGGCGGCCGTCCCGTTCTTTGCTTCGCCGAAACCCATCGACACCAGAAGGCGCCCCACGTTCGGCCTGCCTTTGCGATAGCCTTTGAAATCGACAGGATCCCAGCGTTCTCCAAGCACGTGTCCTTCAACGTAATCGGTCTGGCCGTAGAGGACATCGATCATTTCTGCCCCGGTCGGCTTGAAGACCCACCCCGTCAGGCCGTGGGCTGACCCCGGACGGTTGCTGGCCCTGACCTTGACCTGCGAATTCTGGATGATGGCCGCACCGTTTGTCTTGAACGTAACCGCCTGTTCGGCCGAGAGGGAGGCGAGGATGGTAAGGGCCAGAGTGAGCATCATTGGTCGCCGATTCGAACCTAAAGGACCGCTCTGATCGTCAGCCTTTCAGCATTTCCTCAACCACCTCGCCAAACTGCGAAGGGCTTTCCACGATCGCTGCTCCGGCATCCTGGAGCGTTTTTATCTTGTCCGCGGCGGTGCCCTGTCCGCCCGAGATGATGGCTCCGGCGTGGCCCATGCGGCGGCCTGGAGGCGCGGTCTGGCCGGCGACAAAGCAGGCGACCGGCTTGGTCATCTTGTTCTTGATGTAGTCCGCGGCTTCTTCTTCTGCCGTCCCTCCTATTTCGCCGATCATGACCACGGCTTCGGTGTCCGGATCGGCTTCATAGAGTTCGAGGGCCTCGATGAAAGGCGTGCCGATGATTGGGTCGCCTCCGATGCCGATGCAGGTGGACTGTCCTATATCGCGTTCGGTGAGCTGCCAGACGGCTTCGTAGGTGAGGGTGCCGCTGCGAGAGACGACTCCGACTTTGCCCGGCTTGTGGATGTAGCCTGGCATGATTCCCATTTTGCATTCGCCCGGTGTGATGACGCCCGGGCAGTTGGGGCCGACGAGCCTGGAGCTCGAATCCTCGATCGCATCCATGACATAAACCATGTCCGAAGCTGGAATGCCTTCTGTAATGCAGGCGACCATGTCGAGCCCGGCGTCGACGCCTTCAAGTACCGCATCCGCGGCGAACGGCGCGGGCACAAAGATCATTGAAACGTTGGCGCCGGTTTCCCTGACGGCTTCGGTGACGGAGTCAAAAACCGGGACACCTTCGGCAGTCTGGCCACCTCGGCCCGGGGTGACGCCGGCGACAACCTGTGTGCCGTATTCGATGCAGGCGCGGGCATGGAACGCGCCGGATTTCCCGGTGATGCCCTGGCAGATAACTTTGGTGTCTTTGTTAACGAGAATGCTCATGAGGACGTAATGAGTAATAAGTGATGAGTAATTCTGAAATCGGTGTGAAGGTCTCTTATGCTGCCCCTTTGGCGAGCCCTACTGCTTTTTCGGCGGCTTCGGCCAGGCTGGTGGCGGTTTCGAGCGGCAGGCCGGATTCTTCGAGCAGTTGGCGTCCTCTCTCTACATTCGTCCCCTCGAGGCGGACGACGAGTGGGACGCTCAGGCTGATTTCATTGACCGCGGCAATGACGCCTTCGGCAATGACGTCGCACTGCATGATGCCGCCGAAGATGTTGACCATGATGGCCTTCACGTTTTCATCGGTCAGGATGATCTTGAATGCCGCCGACACCTTCTCGGCGGTGGCGCCTCCGCCGACGTCGAGGAAGTTTGCCGGGTCTCCTCCATAAAACTTGACGATGTCCATCGTGGCCATGGCGAGTCCTGCGCCATTGACCATACAACCGATATCGCCGTCCAGGCCAATGTAGCTGAGGTCGTATTTGGCGGCCTCGACTTCACGTGGATCTTCCTGGGTGAAGTCCCGCATTTCGGCGATGTCCTTCTGCCGATACAAGGCATTGTCGTCGATGGTAATCTTGGCATCGAGCGCGAGGACCTGATTGTCTTCCGTGATGACCAGCGGATTGATTTCGGCCATCGAGCAGTCACGGTCGACGAAGAGCCGTGCGAGCTTGATCAGCAGGCTGGCAAAGGAATTCATCAGGCTTTTATCGAGCCCAAGCTGCAGGAAGATCCTTCGCGCCTGGTAGCCCTGGAGCCCGGTGCCCGGGTCGTACGATTCTTTGATGATCTTTTCCGGCGAGCGTTCGGCTACCTCTTCGATTTCGACTCCGCCTTCCGCGCACACGATGAGGGTTGGCAGGCCGATGGCTCGGTCGATAACAATGCTGGCGTAGATTTCGGTGGCAATGGAGCTCGGTGCTTCAAGCAGGATGGCACTGACGGTCTGGCCTTCAGACCCGGTCTGTTTGGTCACCAGCTTCTTGCCGAGGAATTGCTGGGCAAATGCCTTCGCATCGCCCGAGTTGTCTACGATCTTGACTCCCCCGGCTTTGCCGCGGCCGCCTGCGTGGGCCTGGACTTTTACGACCACTTTGTCTGTGCCGAGCTTGTTGTATGCCTCTTCAACATCATCAAGGCTGGTAACGGCGTTGCTCTCGGGCACGGGTATGCCGGCCTGACGGAACAGTTGTTTGGATTGATACTCGTGAAGTTTCATCGATACGAGAACCTTGGTTCAGATAAAAAAATTGCTGTATTTTACCCACTCTCCCGATTGGGGCGGGAATTATATCTGCGGCCCCTGGGCAGGCAACGGGGGGCAGGCACATGGTAAATGGTCGATGGTTAATGGTTAGTGCACTGTCGGGGATTCCGCTCAGCTTCGGCAGTCTTGGTTGAAAGTCCCAGTCTTGGATGTAAAGACACCTGACCTCCGTTATTATGCGCCATCGATATTGAGACCCGGTCACCAGAGAGACACCACTTGAGACTGCACCTGTTCAAAAAAAGCGGCATGATTTTGACAGGGATACTTTCTCTTTTCTGGGGCCTCGAAGTCTCGAGCGAGGAAGTCTCGAAGGAGTTCAATGATACCGTTGAGGCCTTGCTCAAGCAGTTGAACTCCAAGGAGCGATCTGAGGTCGCTCAGGCGTATTCGAGGCTGAAGACGATTAACGAGAATAACGCAAGCCTTGGTGTCGCCGCTGCCGGGATAGCCGCCAAAGGTTACCACAAGGCAACCCTCAAGGGCCGCGGCATGATCCTCAGGTACCTTGCCCGAGTGCCAGCACCTTCGAGTGTGAAGGTCCTGACTTCCGCGCTCGAGAATGAAGAAGTCGCCGCGCTTCGTGCCATGGCCGCACGGGGCCTGCTGCGGGCGGATTCAAAAAACAAAGAGTCGCTGGAGAAGATTACCGAAGCGGTCGTCAACGACCCGGATGAGTATTTCCAGCTCGTGGTTCTAAACTCGCTGGCGGAGTCTCTTTCACGGGAGAGCATCCCCTACATGATCCGGTTGCTGAAGAACGACGCGACCCGGGCCGTTAACCGTTTTGCCTGCCAGACGCTGAAGAGATGCACGCGCCAGAGGATTGATTGCAACTTCGACGAATGGGACACCTGGTGGACAGAAAACCAGGATATTTTCGTTGACTGTTCGAACAAGAAAAAAGCCGAAGTGGCGCCGGCAGAAGGCGAATAGACAGGAAACGCGCCCAGCTTTAACGCAGGAATTCTTCTGGTATAGTTCAGCCATCGGATGGCTGATGGGAACGATGATCTTTGAAATTCAATTGCAGGAGACTGGATGGAGGATTGGTCCCAGGCAATGGAGGCGTGTGAACCTGGTCAGAGCTTGACGGCAGCAGCCATAAGCATTGTTATCCATGTGCCCTGGGGAAACCAGTCCTCCATTCAGCCCCCTGACACCCTCTCCCCGCTCCATGTCCTACCTCGTCTTTGCCCGCAAGTATCGGCCACAGAACTTCGATGAAGTCGCGGGCCAGGAAGCGGTCGCCACCACTCTCAAGAATGCGATTGAATCGGAACGGGTCGCGCACGCGTACCTTTTCTGCGGTCCTCGCGGCGTGGGCAAGACATCGATGGCGCGTATCTTTTCAAAAGCACTGAACTGCGAAAGCGGCCCCACCACCACGCCCTGCAACGAATGCGGCATCTGCACCAGCATTTCGACGGGCGAGGATCTTGACGTGTTGGAGCTCGACGGCGCGACTAACCGCGGCATAGATGAAATTCGCCAGATTCGCGACAACGTCCGATACACTTCCAATCGGGCGAAATTCAAGATCTACATCATTGACGAAGTGCACATGCTGACGAAGGAGGCATTCAATGCCCTCCTCAAGACGCTCGAGGAGCCTCCGCCCCATGTGAAGTTCATCTTCGCCACCACCGAGGTGCATCGAATTCCCGAGACCATCCTGAGCCGGTGTCAGCGTTTCGATTTCAGAAGGATAACCACCGAGGCCATCGTCGGCCGCCTCCAGCAAATCTGTGATGCAGAGGGTGTGAAGACGACGAAGGACGTCCTGCACGGCGTGGCGAAGTCTGCTCGCGGTGCGATGCGAGATTCGCAGTCGCTTCTGGATAAGCTGATTTCGTTCGGCCACAAGGATCTGACCCTGGACTCGCTGCAGGAAATCCAGGGCGCACACAGCTTTGATGAGATTGCGGGATATGCAGACCTGTTGATCGGCAAGCGTGCCGGAGATGCGCTACTTGCACTCGATCGCGTGCTGGAGCGCGGCGGCGATCTGGGCGAATTTATGAATCAGCTCATCGAGCATTTGCGCATGATGATGATCCTCCAGGTCAGCGGTGACGAGACCCCTTTGCTGGATGTCACAGTCGATGAGCTTGAACGGCTCAGACAGCAGGCCCGGCCGCTCTCGGTGGACAGTCTGCTCTACATGATCCGACTGCTTACTGAAGCGCAGAATCAGATGAAATTCAGCAGCAACACGCGTATTCCAATCGAGGTCGCTGTTGTCAAGCTCGCGCAGATGGAAGATCTCCGACCGATTGGTGATGTGTTGAAACGCCTGGCTGAGTTGGAGCAGTCGCTGAAATCGATACCGCAGGCGCCTCAGGGAGCGCCTCCCGGCCCGTCAGGCTATGAGCCGGCGCCGATGCCGGCGCCTCCGACAATGCCTGAAGGCGGCCCGAGCCAGAGGCAGGTGACCCCAACTTCTCCCGTCCCTCTACCCAGCCAGCCAGTTCCGCCGGCACAAAACGCGCCCGCGTCAGCTCCGCCGGCACCGTCGCCTGCCGTTGCTGTTGCACCTCCTCCTCAACCCAGCCCTGCTCCTTCTCAGGTCGCAGCCCGTCAGGTAAATTGGACGGACGTATGGCCTCGCGTCGTGGAGCAGGTGAATCAGCAGGACGAGATGCTGGCCAGTTATCTCAAGGCCGCGCACCTGTTGGGGGAGGGCGATGGAATCCTCAAGCTGGGCTTTCTACCGTCCGATGTTTTCAAGCTGAAGCGACTTGAAACCAACGACAATCGCAAATTGATCGAATCCTGCCTGGAACAGATCTCGGGGCAGCGTTTTCGTGCGCAGCCGGTCTCGATGGAGGACGGAGCGCAGTCCGATCTGCTCGCCCCGTTGCTCGGTACAAATGGCGGCAAATCGGCGGAAACGGCCAAGCCCGAAGAGCCAGCCCCGTTCAATCCTGGTGACCTCGAACAGCACCCGACGCTGGCGAAGGTCAAGGAATACTTCGACGCCCAGGTTTTGAACATCTATGAGGTTGAAGAAGGACAGGAAGGCGCATAGATGTTCGTTGGCCTCTTTCTGAGAACACCCTCGCTCTGAGATTCAGAAGATCGCAAGAAATCTCCACACCTCTCCCCCATATGCCCAGTTATCCACAACCCGTTGAATCGCTGATCGAATCCCTCTCGAGCCTCCCTGGCATCGGCAGCAAGTCCGCGGAGCGCATCACGTTCCACATTCTCAGAATGCCCGTAGATCAGGCTTTGGGGCTTTCCGAAGCCATTCGGAGGGCAAAGCAGGATTTGCGGCAGTGTAATGTATGCTTTAACATAACCACGCACGAGATTTGCGAGATTTGCAGCAATCCGAGCAGAGATCAGGCCACCGTTTGCGTGGTCGAACAACCCAAGGATTTGCTCGCTTTTGAAAGCACAAGCGAATATCGCGGCGTGTATCATGTTCTCCTGGGACGCATCTCCCCACTTGAGGGGATCACCCCGGAGAATCTGACGATTGATGCCCTGGTTCAAAGGGTCAAGAACGGGAGCGTGAATGAGGTAATCCTGGCAACCAACCCGGATCTCGAAGGCGACAACAGCGCCCTCTACCTCTCGAATCTCCTCCAGGACCTGCCGGCCCGAGTGACCCGCATCGCCAAGGGCATCCCTTCAGGAAGCCAGATAGAACATGTTGGCAAAACTATTTTAACCGACGCACTTCGGGGTAGAATGAGCTTGGGAACCCAGCCCTGAACGTTTGAACCAAATCAGACCATGAGTTAATAAAAAACCATGAGACCGGGAATGAACATCAGCCTTGGCCAGAACATGAGTCTTCAACAGAAGATGGTGCTGGCCCCGCAAATCATTCAATCCATCGAAATTCTCCAACTGCCCATCATGGCTTTGCAGGAACGCATCGACCAGGAGTTGTTGGAAAACCCCGCCCTCGATACCGACCTCAGCCGGCCCGAAGAAGAAGAAGACAGCGAGACGCCCCGCCAGGAGGATCGAAAGACCACCGATGATGAAGAGAGTTTTGATACCAAGGTGGAGGAGCTCGGCAGCGACTGGGGTGAATATTTTTCAGGCCCTAAAGGCAGCGGCGGAGGAGGCTCCTCCGATGACGAGGACAAAAAACTTGCAGCGATGAACAACACCGCGGCCCGCGGGGAATCGCTCCAGGACAATCTGATGCTTCAGCTCTCAATGATGGAGCTGGACGAAGCCACCCGAGCCCTCTGCGAAGGTATCATCTACAGCCTCGACAAGAATGGTTACCTTCTCTACTCCATCGAAGAACTGGTCGGCCGCAGCGCCCCCGAAAACGTTGTCGAGCTGAATGCTGAAACCAACGGCGAAATGGAGCCCATAGATGAAGAGGTGGATGAACGGATGGAGGAAGCTTACGACGCCCTCCATATCGTCCAATCGCTGGAACCACGCGGCATTGCCTGCCGGGACACGCGGGAATGCCTGCTGCTCCAGATTCCATACGGTCCCGAACAAGCCCTTCCCCGCCGGATCGTTGAGAATCATCTCGACGACCTCAAGCTCAATCGTCTGCCCAAGATTGCCAAAGAAACCGGCACCAGCATCGAAGATATCAAGGAGTCCCTCCACTACATCGCCACGCTGAATCCGTGGCCGGGCAACCAGTTCAGCGAAGATCAGAATCACTATGTGATCCCTGACGTCATCCTGGAATATGTCGACGGCAGGTATGAAATCTCGCTGCAGAATGGCTATGTCCCGCGCCTGATGGTCAGCCCGGCGTACGAAAAAATGATCAAGGAAAAAGGCCAGGATGCCGCAACGATGGATTTCATCCGCAAAAAGATCCAGGCCGCCCGCTGGCTGATGGAATCTATCGAACAGCGCCGCGCCACCGTCTACAAGATCGCCACCGAGATTGTGAAACAGCAGCGCGATTTCCTGGACAGGGGCATCGCCTTCCTCCACCCGCTGAAGATGCAGGCCGTTGCGGACATCGTGGGCGTCCACGTTTCCACTGTCAGCCGTGCTCTCTCGGATAAATACATCCAGACGCCGCGTGGCATCTTCCCCATGAAGTATTTCTTCACCGGCGGCATCGAAAGCGAAGACGGCAGCTCTGTCTCGACCAAATCCATTCAGCAGGCGCTCGTGGAGCTCATCGACAACGAAGACAAGAAAAACCCGATGAGCGATGAAGAAATCGTGGCCAAACTTAAGGAGAAAAAGATGGATATCTCCCGGCGCACAGTCACGAAATACCGGAAGCAACTCAGCATTCCGTCCTCGCGGCAGCGGCGCGAGTACTAGCCTGCCATTCGCAGAGTTTGGAATGAGCCATCACGGCGACGGGCTGCCACCAGCCTGTCTGCCCATATGCAGTCAGCGTGATCAGAAAGCCCGAGCAGACCTTTATGCTCCCTCTCCCGCGATGCTCAGGATGACGCAGGCGACCCGGAATGCAGCTCAAGACTGACCTGGAATTCACATCTGGTGGCAGCCGTCCTCAAGAGAACAGTTCCCCGTGTATGGATGCTCGGGTTGCCCGGGGTCCGTCCCCAGGTCACTTCAAAAAGGCGGTCTGCACTGGCGATTAATCTCAAATACAGATCGGTATCGACGCGCCAATCAGCAGTCACCTTTGATGCAGAAGGACAGGTGTGCTTTTCGATGAACAAAGAAAAGGCCCCGTGATCCGGAAGCGGCGGGAGTCGGAGATCGTCGTTAGCAGATTGGGCATCGACCACCAGGCTGCCACAGGCATGAAAGGCCGAACAGAATCGTCTCTCTTTCGGCGATTCGAATGTATCGACGAATCGAATGAACGGCGGAGAGAACTGAAGTGCTCGACTCAATGCGACCTCCTCGTTTGCGCCGGGATCGATTTCATCCCCGCGATTTTTCATCGCACGTTGGAGCGAGGGCGGTGTGCCGTGCCAGTTGCCCTGCACTGTTGCTTTTGCCCATGGAGTTTCCGCATCAGGGCCTGCATCGAACTCCAGGCATTTCATCGGGCCTTGAGCGCGCTCGTCCACAAACATCGTGTTGTGCGAAAACGAGGCGAACAGGTATTGAGCCCAGTCGTTATCCTGGAATCCGGGAAGCCCGAGGTCGGAGGTAACGATCTTGCCCTTTGCATGCAGCGAAAACGAAAGTTTGTCCGAGTGATGATGTGCCTGCCCTGCGTGATAATCATCCCCACCCAGAAACCAGAGCGTGACGGGCTCGCACTGCCATTCACTTCGAAACGTCGCCATTTTCGCGCTCCTCAGGACGATGCTGTCCTTTGGTGTTTCACAGGGCGGAGGCAATGCGTCAGGCCCGTAAGCAAGGGCTGCGAGAGAATTCCTCGGCGCCCCGGACGCCTGGTACAAAAGTGAGAGCAGAGGCCCGACTCGTTCCGGCAGCATGCCTGCCCCATACTCGAACACGTGCCGCATGAACGGCAGATAGAAAACTCCGGGCGCATACTTGTCACCGACCGGCACGACTCGCAGGTGTTCATCCGCAAGATGGATGGGGGCTTCGAACATAGCGAACAGATGGCTTTCGAAATCATCCCAGATGTCCGCGGCATCCGACACCACCTGGTGAAGCGCGCACAGAGGAATGAGCGCATAGAAGTTGTAGAAGGAAGAGGTCTCAAACCAGAATCCATCCGGCGCTCCGCCATCGGGGGACTTCGGTATGCCGACTTCCAGCAGTTTCTTGAGACCGGCACGCTCGCTGTAGAGGGCCTTCTCAACATGTTCATCATTCCCCAGATGTTTACCGATCAACGCAAGAGCGGCGTCCGACCAGCAGGACATGTTGTGCACCAGCATCTTGTCCATCCAGCGTGCCAGCATGTCTGACACCGGCACCAGTATCTCGCCGCATACTGCCTGGTAGTCTTCATCCGGTCCGCCCGGCGCGCCTTGCACGAGCTCGAGGCTCTGCACGATCTGCAACATCGACTGCGCTTCGTAAAGCCCGCCGTACACCCACGAGTAAGGCTTGTCGCTGTTGGAATTGGGATTCCGATAAAGCTCGACCGAATTCCGCAGACCCTCCCAGACCCACCGGCTGTATCGCTCATCGCCAGTGATACCGTATAGAAAGGCGAGACTGCTCATCAGTCGCCGGACCCGTTCGTGGCACAGCGTGACCCATGCCTGTTTGTTCTTTTCATTCAGCTTGACTGTTCGGCCGAGGAGGGGGTCGAATGCAGTCTCGGACTGTGTGTGATCGAAAATCAGGTGCTGGCCGTGATCCCAGAGATACATACCGGTCCGGCCCCCGGGAAAACCTTCTTCGAAGACCGGCTCTTCCTCCAGAACCTCTTCCGCCTCCCTCTGCCACAACTCAACGGCCTCTCTGGCCCAGGCGAGCCCGACGGCCTTCCGCTGTATTTCGTCGAGCCGGTGCGCCCCGATGTAGAGACTCGGCCAGACATCGTCGATTGTCAGGCTGCGATACTCTGGGCAAAAAACGTGGGGCCAGCCAGGAGACATGGTTGAAGGCTAACGGTTGATGGGCGGGTAATCTAACTTTTCACATACCCCGTCGTCCCGTTGTAGTACGGCTGCCATTCCCGCTCCCATCTTTCTTCGATCCCTGCGCGCCATCCTTCTGCGGCCCGTTTCAGTTCCTCGGTCAGTTCTTTGTTCTGCTCGGACATGATGATGATGGGACGTTCGGATGATTCAGTTGAAGTGGGCGAACGGTTGCGGCCTGCTCTTTCATTTCAGACAGTAAAGGGCCGAAGATGCTACCAGGAATGTACGGATTTAAGAATATAAATGCGGATCTGACACCTATGGATCGAGGTGCCTCTGCGGTACCCATGTACCGAGCCTGCAAGTCCGTCCGGCCCGCTGAACACTTGTCTCTGGGGAGAAGCTGATGGTCACACTGACCGGAGTCAACGACGAACCGACCAAAGAGTGGGCTTTGGCGCCCGCGCTCGATGCGTTGGAAGAAATTGGTACCCGTTTCGTCGAGCTGCGAGCCGTCGACGGGAAAAATGTGGACGACATGGCGAACGAAGAGTTTGACCGTGCCTGGGAACTGATACAGTCGCGGGGCTTCTCTGTTACCGGCTACGATTCCAATCTGGGCAAGTGCGAGCTGCTGCCCGAGAATTTCGGCGAGGAAGAACTCCGGCTGAGGAAAGCGATCGAGCGCACGAATCAGACCGGCACGTCCCTCATCCGCACGATGGGCTATCGCCGCGGACCGTGCTCGGTGAAAGAGTGGCACGAGCGTACCATTGATTGGCTGCGGCGACTGACGCAGATGGCATTCGAATCAGGAAAAACACTGGTTCTCGAAAACTGCCTGGATCGTGCCTCATCCATGGGATGTACGCCCAACGATTGTCTGGACATCATGGAATCCATCGATTCACCGTCCCTGCGGATGAATCTCGACCCGGGCAACTTCGCCAACTGGGGACAGGACCCCGTTCAGGGGGTCGAGCTGCTCGGAAAGTGGACGGCGAATCTACACGTGAAAGACATGAAGGAGCCCGGAAACAACTCCTCCTTCTGCCTGGCCGGTGATGGCGTGGCGAAGATTCGAGACGTGCTCGCCGTACTGAAGGAGTTGGGCTTTGAAGGAAACGTCACCATCGAGCCTCACTTGCGGATGCACGAGAGCTATCACTACTCGGGCTGGGACGACTATGTGAGGGCCGGCAAGAGAATCCGTCAGCTTCTCGATGAGGCCGGCATGGTGGTTGAACGTTGAGGATGGATCTCGAAGTGTTCATAGGGTGCGATGAGTTTCGTCTCATCTCATCAGCAGGACGCGGACGCCAAAGGGCTCGAAGATCAGAGGAAATCTTGTCTCCCCGTCTTGCCCGGTCACGCGGCCCTCTTCGACCCGATTGGCCCTATAGACCACGATTTCCTTTGCGGGCGGGAGCACAGCGACTGCCGATTGATTTTCGGGCGTGGTGTTGACGAGGAACGCGGCGATGGTGGAGTCGTCTGCCTGGAAGCTTCCAGTGGTTATGGCGGGCAGAGCCAGAAGTGTTTTGGACACCGGACGACCACCTTTTCGCAGCGGCTTGCCTTTGCGCGCGTCATTGCGCCAGAAGAAAGTCTCGATCTCTTTACATTCGATCTTGATGGGACGAACCAGTTTTCCATTGAGTAGGTATTCGGAAAAGTGGGCGTAAGGACGGTTGACCGATCGGTAAGCCTGGCTGACGAGTTGCCTCCACTTGTCTCCGCCCTTGAGGGGCACCTCGTGGAGGAACGGCCCGGGGATCAGGCCGCGGGTCAGATTATTAGCCAGGATACGACAGCGCAGAAGAGCATCGGGGCGCGTGCCCTGCGCGCCCTGGCCCTGCACACAGGCCGCACCAATGGCGGTGACATAATCATGGTAGAGGTAGGAAAACAGACCCACCCCTCGGCCTCCCGAAGCGCCCACGTCCACTTCGCCAAACTGCCGGCTCCAATATGTCGCCACGTACGGGATGGCCAGCTCGCTGAGATTCTCGATGAAAAGCCCAAGCTCCGGCTGAATGGTCTTACCCTCCTTGAGAATCCCGGTGCAGGTGTCACGAAAACCAGTCCACATCCAGTGGCCGTAGCCAGGGGGATGGCCGTGGGTCTTGCTGTAGCAGGGGGCCTTCTGCCCGCCCCCGATTTCCTGGTCGAAACTGATGAGCGGCACGCCCAGGGCCGCGGCTTTCAGAAAGATCTCTCGCATGGTGTTCCTGGCTTCTTCGCTGCCGTGACACAACTTGGCGGATAGACCTCGCCAGGAGCCGAACTGCTTCGTGCGGTCATACCAGTCCACGGTCCAGATGGATCCGTCTGCCCTGGTGATGCACATGCCGCTTCGCCGTTCGAAGTCTGCCGTGTCATCGAATGCCGGGCCGCTGCCCGTTTTCTGGCGTTTAACAACCCACCAGAAACCGGAAGTCAGAAACGCGGTGCGGTGGCCGATCGATTTGAGATTGGCATTCCCTTTCCTCCACAAGGCATCGTCAGGAACAGAGGGAAAGTAATTGATGCCCGTCCAGCAGCCATGCTTCTCCCACCCGTACGGCACGAAGACCATGTGCTTCAGGCCAGTCGCATCGCGATAGGCGTTCAGGAGGCCGGGAAGTTTCTCCAGGTTTTCGCCGAGCAGCTTGGCGCGCCCTTGCGGATGCTGGATGCCGGTGATGATGATGCCGGCACCCTCTTTCAGAAACTGCGGTATGTCTTTCCTTTCGCTCAGCTTCTTCGCGCACCATGGTTGCTGAACTGCCCAGGCGCGATAGATGTCTGCTGCATCGCGCCAGTCGCCCTTGAACGTCCTCAAAATGACGCCATAGGGAAGCTCGAAGTCCCTGCCGGGAATCTCCGGGAAGAGGTGCTCGATGCTCAGAGAAACCGAGCGGCCCGGCAGGCTGCGCAGCCGGAAACGCTTGCAGTGGCCCTCAGCGTCATCCAGTGCGATGTAGGAGCCCGCGTCGTCATCATAAAGCGCGGAGAACTGGGCAAAGGCGCCACCAGGATAGAGCATGTCTCTCGAATTCCATCGCCGTCCCGGAGAAGGAACGAGGGCGCCGCCTGACCAGGGAAGCAGCATTCGGTCGTCTTCATCGCTATCGCCTAAAACGGGAGGCGCGGGCATTCGTGGGAAGATGCACGAAGCAATGCACCAGTCGCTTGGATTCCCGATGCTGAGCCGAAGCCGCAGCGCGCCGGCTTCACCCAGAATGGCCTTCACCACGATCCTAACGGAAGGCCCCGAGCATTCAGTGAAATGGAGCTCAGCCGCGTTTGGACCTGGCGTCTTTACTTCGACTCGCTTGAAATCGCGGCTGCTCAGTTCGAGCTTTTCTTCGCTGTACGGCTTGGTGAATGCGAGCCGGAACAGTGGCTCCTTGGCCTCACGGGATATAAACTCACGACCACTGGCTCTATCGACGAAGTTCGTGATCTCGCCCGACTTCTCATCAAAAGCGATTGCCGATGGATCGGAGGCCAGGCCGATCCTGCCCGGCACGCGGAAGACGCCTCTTTCAGGCAAGTCAGCAACGTTCAGAGAGGGGCGCGGACCTGGCCGTATGCCCCACTTCTCCAACGAATCTGCAGTCAGCGAGACAAACCGAATATCGTCGAAAAGGACGGTAGCTTTCGATGGGGTCTTGGGAGACGTCCAGACTCCGAAGGATACTTCACCAGCTTTTAACCTCGACGATTTGCCCTCGGCCTGCCAGTGAGGCTCCGGCGTACCTTCGGGCCAGGATTTGGCGAAGACATAATCCTCATAGCACGCCAAAGCGACCCGCAGCCATTTCGACTTCGTGGCATAGCCGGCCCTCACGTTTCCATGGCTGATACTCGGCTCGTCCTGGCCGTAGTAAGAGAAAAGGCGGCCGCTGCTAGCGCTGGAAGTCAGGGCGTGGAAACCCTCTCTGCCGGACCGGCCATACAGGTATACCGCGGGCGGCGCGCCCTCCCACTCTACCACTTTGAAACGGGCGAACAGGATGAAGCCCGGATGTTCCGATCCTTTCTGAAGGTACGCACGAGTGTGGTGGGCTCTCGTGGCGGATATCCGGAAGACTCCGTTCTTTGTATTCCCAGGCTCGGCAATCACGCCGCAGCCTGGGCTCTCACACTGCCAGTCTTCGTTGGGCCGCTGGAAATCCCAGACTCGGCCTGACGCGCTCCCCGTGTTGGCGAGAGCAAGAATGAAGATCATGCTGCAGAGATGATTGGCGAAGTTGCTGTCCGTCATATCTTCTACCCCTGGGAACTGACTGTGCATCCCGCCGATCGCATTGTATCTTCGATGGCCGTGTCTTCGCCGCCTGCATTTTCATCGGATGCCTGCGCGACCGCAGGAGATGCGCTGCCACAAGATGTCTACCATGACTTTTGAAAAAACACTTGTTCCAAATCCCCGTCCTGCGGCACATGGCTGCAATGCCTGTGAGATCCCCGATGGGCGCGTCTGGTTGATGTGGTATGCGGGTACGCGGGAAGGCGTTGAAGACCAGCGCGTGCTGATGTCTGTTCGTAACGCCGATGGCAATTGGTCCGAGCCGCAGGTTCTTGTGGACCATTTCCAGCACTCCAACGACCGGTGGGTTCCTGAGATAGCCGCGCCAATGATTCTCGAAAACGGAGAGCATTGGGTCGTCTTTTCCGCGGCGCCCCTCGCAAGATTCCGATTTCGGGAAGAACGAAATCTCTTTCTGCGCGACCTCGAATACGCGAGGTTGTTTCATGCCAAAATCGATCCGCGCACGTGGTCCATAAGTTCACCCATCGAGCTTTTCGACCGGGAAGCCCTCATCCTTCAGGGCAAGAATGTCCAGTTGGCGAACGGAAGTTGGCTGGTGCTCTGCAACAGCCGGGACAGCCAGGGAAGATTCAGCTCCACCCTTGTTCAAGGCAGCCCGCATGACGGCTGGGAACAGGTGTGCGACCTGGAGGCCGAGCCAGGATGCCTCGAACCGTCCGTTGCCCAACTGCCTGATGGGCGCCTTCTCTGCTACATGCGTAATGCCGGATACGATGGCTGCATATGGAGGAGCGAATCGGACAATTCTCCTTCTGATTTTTCGACCCCGTCCCAGACGACACTTCGGAATCCGCACAGCGGCATCGATATCGCCGCGGATGAAGAGGGCCGACTCTTCATCGCTTACAACGACAGCCATCGAATGCGTACGCCGCTGACACTTGGCATCTCTGTTGATGAAGGTCGCACGTTTCGCTGTCGTGACATCGAGACCTCAAGCGGTGAATTCAGCTATCCCAAGCTCCTGCAGACATGCGACGGCCAGTGGCAAGTCTTCTACACCCATCGCCGTGAGTGTATCGCTCATGTGGAGGAGCTCTTTGTTCTGGCGCTGGAGCTCATCGAGGCTGGAATCGGGGCTGAGCTGTGCCATCTCGCGGGCGATCTCGGCCAGTTCCGGGCCGGTCACCAGCGGCCTCCTCTTCGGCAGCGTTCTGCCCATGGATACGGTCGTACCTGTTTGGGTCTCGCTATGAATATGGAAATCATCCATGAGCTGTTTCGTGCCCATGAGCCCGATTCCCATGCCGCGATCTGAGCTGTATTGGCCGCTGAGCACATCGGTCAGGTTTCTGATACCCGGCCCCTTATCGGAGACGACGATCCGGAACATCTGTGGCAGTTTCGTGCCTTCCAATCGGAACTCGATGCTCCCGCCTCCGCCATACATGAAGGCATTGCGGGCAACCTCCGAGACCGCGGTGGCCATCCGCGTCTGATCCTGGGTGCCGAAACCCAGCCGCTGGGCGATCTGCCGGGCACACCGCCGGATATGTACCACATGCCGCTCAGTCCTGATGCCCAGCTCCAGGAGCGTCCGTCCGGGGAGCTGAGGCGGAATTCGGGTGATGGAGGACATTATTCCTTCACTCTCGCAACAACCACGGTGACATCATCATTGCCGCGTCGAAAATCTCGATAGAGGACAGCAGCGATCAGGCTGGGGTCTTTCAGACGCAGGCCCGGGTAGCTGCTGAAATTCCAGCGGCTCTGAAGCCCATCAGAATGGAGCACGAGCAGCGAACGTTTCGGGAACGGATAGGACAGCTCATGCACACTTGTCAGGGCATGGCCGACGGTACCGTTCCTGGAAACAATGCCCTTCCGATCGCCATTGAACAGAATCGTTCCCTCAATATTTCCAATGCCTGCGGTGTTGACCGTCTCTTCCTCGGGATTTGCATCGACGAGCAGGACGGCAGCGCCGCGGGTCCGCCGCATCGCCACGTGTGCCTCCTGGATGATGCCGGTCAAGCCCATGTCGTGATTTTCGTGGAAAACTTCAATAAATTTCTGAGAAGCCACGCTTGCCTTCTCCCCGTGGCCGAGCCCGTCAGCGACAACGAAAGTGCCACCATGAGCTGCCGGTCTGTAAGCCCAGGCATCACCGCATTGAGTTTCACCAGGGAGCGCGGCGCAGACAGCACCGATCTCCAGATTGCCGGCCGGCACTGCCGGCGCCTTTCCGGCCCAGATCCTGGAGAGAACCGCGGTGCCTGAACCGGGCAACGAGTAGATTTCGAATTCCGAAGATATGCGACGAACGGCGCCGAGCCCGGTGCCCGGCGAGCCCGCGGTCGAGTAGCCATCGCGGAGGCACTCGGCAATCTCGGTCATGCCCGGCCCCCCGTCGATGGCCAGAATCTCGATGCCTCGGTCCTCCTTGTGCTCCATGACACGCAGGAGGATTTCTCCGCCGGTGGCGTGTTTGTCGAGGTTCTTGGCCAGTTCGGTCACGACCAGTTGCACCTCACCGGAACGCGAGTCATTCAGACCTGTCTCACTCGCAAGGGTCCCTGCGATTCGCCGGGCCTGCGATGCCTGGCTCGATTCAGTGATGGGCAAAACTTTTGTCATTAATTCAGTTCGATGTAATGTGCTGCTAAAACGAATGGTCGACTTCAAAAATTAAGAATCAGCAATCAGCATTCTCTGTTCGGATTTCTTCGCTCATGACATAGTTTTTCACCGTCTTGCCATTTTCATTTCCACATGGTGATGGTGATTTTGGTGCCTTTGCCCGGCTCGGACTCGATCTCGAATTCGTTCACCAGGCGGCGTGTTCCGACCAGGCCCAGGCCGAGCCCTCCTCCGGTGGTGTAACCTTCCTGCATGGCCTGATTGATGTTCTCGATGCCCGGGCCCTGGTCTTCGAAGACCAGGCGGAGTCCCTGCCGGCCGTTTTCGTTCAGTGATTCCATGTTTACAGTGCCCCGCTGCGCGTACTTCACAATGTTACGTGCGAGCTCGCTGGCCGCGGTCACCAGCTTCGTCTGAGCGATGAGACGAAACCCCACCTCCGTAGCGCAGGCTTTGGCTGCCTTGCGGACCTCGACCACATCACGATCTGTCAGCACTTCAACCGTCACCTGCTGCGCAATGCTCAATGTCGTCTTTCCTCCTTCTCGGCAATCGCTGCATGGAGCAGCTCCATGCCTCTTTCCACGTTCAGAGCCGTGCGGACCCCAGTCAGCGAGAGCCCCAGCTCGACCAGGGTGATGGCCACGGCAGGCTGCATGCCCACGACCACTGATTCGGCATCGAGGATGCTGGCCATCGAAGCGATATCGTTAAGCATCCGGCCGATGAAAGAGTCCACGATATCCAGGAAAGAAATATCGATAAGCACGCCTTTGGATCCGTGCTTTCCGATCATGGTGGTCAGATCGTCCTGGAGGTCCATCGCTACCTGGTCGTGCATATCTATCTGGATAGTGACCAGAAGGAATTCGCCCATCTTGAGAATTGGGATGCGATCCATGGGTGGCTCCTTCAGGCTTCGGTTTCGGATTTCGAGACGGCCAAACCCGTGCGATTCAATGCCTCCTCAAAAGCATCGGCAAGGGTGGAACGGGTGGTGACATCACTGAGATCGACACCCAGATGGACAATGGTTTGAGCGATTTGTGGCCGGATACCGCTGATAATGCAGTCCGCGCCCATCAGGCGGGTAGCGGTGACGGTCTTGATGAGGTGCTGCGCCACAAGGGTGTCCACGGTCGGCACGCCGGTGATGTCGACGATGGCGATCTCGGAGCCTGTCTCGACAATCGTTGTCAGCAGATTCTCCATAACGACCTGGGTGCGCTCGCTGTCCAAGGTGCCGATGAGCGGCACGGCGAGGACGCCATCCCAGAGCTTTACGACGGGCGTCGAGAGCTCGAGCAGCTCTTCCTGCTGCCTTTTGATTACGGATTCGCGGGTCTTCTGATATGCCTCTACAGATTCTGCTGAAAAACCCCAATGCACCCCTCACGGATCCCCCAATACCTGACCACAAGCATGGGGCTGAGAAGGAAATGTAGGCATCCAGCGCGCCTATTTTTCTCAAAACAGGGGTTTTTCAGCGGAATCTCTACAGTGAAGAGACCCAGCTTGTCGAGCAGGACGGTGATCAACCAGTTCGCCTCGACGAGGAGTTCCGCCGACCCTCCAAACTCTTGCTGTATCAAAGTGAGCAGAGGCTGCTTGAGGGAAAACACAAATGAAGCGGTTTCCGACGGCGAGAAGCCCTGCTCCGCCCTGGAAGCAGAAATGCTCGTCAGAACGTTCCGGATTTCCGACCATTCATCTGTGGCAATATCCTGCTCGTTATTGGCAGTGGCCGTCCGCATAAGGGACAGAAATTCGAGACACTGCTCGCGGAGCTCGGTCTCGCTGATCAGGTCCGACCTTAGAGTGACGGCCTGCAATTGTTCTTTCAACCAATCATCGAGTATTTCGCTCTCAAAACGCTCGATGAGACTGCTGATGTTCACCTCTTGCTCCTTGCCCATGGTGAGACCTCCTGCGATGTGAATAAGATGAGCACCTGTGACGGGATCAGGCGCTTCAAGATCGGCCCATCGGCAGGCAGTGTATCCCTGAATTCCTGGATGACAATAGCCGAATCAGGCAGAGCTTTACACGGCCTTCCCGTATCTTGAACACTGATTCACAATTCTCTGGATTAGGACCCGCCAGCCCCCAATCAATAATGATGCCACGATGACTGAGCGCCGTAGAAATCCAATAAGTCTTTCGCTAACTGCGGTTTGTGTTCCGATGTACCGCATTCACCACAACCGGATACTCGGCCATCTGCACCAGGAATGAACAGCTACTGTCTTTTCAGGACAGGATGGCGGCTATTGGTGGTTGCGTCCTGCGGCAGCCTTTGACCCAGTCCCCGTTGATCCCTGTTTGCGAACATTGACCACTTCTGTCTGCCAGAACTAAAAAAGCCCTCCGGGACGGAGGGCTTTTTTATTGGATTCAGCACTGTTTTCAGATTCTTTGCGGGCCA